>Ga0102593_1000050_pt1 | contig 361479 bp, 334 predicted proteins | sample AraplaCol_mMS_r2_2_FD_76862 | JGI IMG/M metagenome (GOLD analysis project Ga0102593, IMG submission 76862) | Arabidopsis root microbial communities from North Carolina, USA - plate scrape MF_Col_mMS_r2 (SPADES assembly) (version 2) | ecosystem: Host-associated > Plants > Roots > Endosphere... | reverse complement strand
GTGGTCCGCACAAAAGTGTCCGCGCCAGTCAGGAATCCGGAGTGGTTCGAGCAATGGTTCTGACACCACTCGCTACACCGCGGAGTGGTATACCGTCCGCTAGCTCCATCCTCGCTGCGCTCGGCTGCAAGGTACTTCAGGGCAAGAGCTTGCGTTCGTGCTTCTCCGCGTGAACTGTTAACTGCCAGGCACTTTTTCTGCTCTCCGCATTTGTATGACCGGATCGTTTGACGATCGATGTCTGCGCGAGACGATGTATTTGCGGCCCATTTTTTTCGCGGGCAGAGCAGCGAATTCCCGGTTATCGAAAGTACAGCGGGTCCCTCGCAACGGGCGGAAGATGGCGGCATTGGTCGGGATGGACCTGTCGGCCGAGCGAAGCGAGGACGGAGCTAGGGGGCGGTATACCACTCCGTGGTGTAGCGAGTGGTGTCAGAACCATTGCTCGAACCACTCCGGATTCCTGACTGGCGCGGACACTTTTGTGCGGACCACTTTGTTGGCGATGGCACCGGGAGGTCATGCGATATCTGAGCGCCTTTCTTTTGGTTACTTTTCTTTGGCAAGACAAAGAAAAGTGACCGCTGCCCCGCGCAGGGGCGACGCTAATAGACCGACACGATTGCAGGTGCTTCACGCCAACCGCGAGCAAACCACCAAACAAACCAAACCCAAACCTCAATCTTTCCCGCGCTCGACGAGCGCCCCGCCACGTGGTTCACTGCCGCCACCCGTCTGCTTCTCGAGCCACGCCCGCCGATCTTCCCGAGGCGTAACCCCAAACCTTTCGCGATAAGCGTTAGAAAAGTGCGCAGCAGAAGAGAACCCACAGGCGAGAGAAACCTGAACAACCGACTTGCTGGTCCGCTGCAACTGCGTGCGAGCCTTGAGCAACCGAAGATTGAGGTAATACTTGGAGGGCATCGCCCCGAGATACTGTCGAAAGAGCCGCTCCAACTGTCGGCGCGAAACGCCGACCAACCCGGCGATCTCATCGGTAGTAAGCGGATCCTCGACATTGGCTTCCATCAAGAGCAACGCGTCATTCAACCGAGGATGCCGCTCCCCCGGAGCAGTAACAAAGGGAATCCTCTGCCGCTCCTCGCCGCTGCGCAGCGTGCCGGCCCCCAGCGCATCGGCAATCCGCTCCGCGAGATCCGCCCCATGTTCCCGGCCAATCATGGCCAACATGAAATCGACGGTCGCCTGCCCACCGGCACAGGTCGCCCGATCGCGATCGATCTCGAAGATCTGCTGCGTGACGATCGACCGCTCGAACTGCTCGGCGAACTGCTGATACGTTTCCCAGTTCACGCTCACCCGATACCCGGAAAGCTGCCCCGCCATCGCCAGCCACCACACGCCGTGGTGAATACCGGTCACGACCGGCGTGCGCTGCCCGACCCGCGCGAGACTCGCGAGAAACAACCGGTAATCGGCAAACTGCTGAAACCGCTCGGACACGACGATCAACCAGTCGCACGCGATCGCATCGTTGAACGCCGCATCGGCATGCCACTGCGCACCGCCGGCGAGCGGCACCGGCCGCCCGTCCCACGAACACACCTGCCAGCGGTACAGGAGCCGCCCGTCGATCTCGTTCGCGAGATTCAGCGCATCGACGATCGGACCCACGCCCGACATCGACACGGGAGGCAATGCAACGATCGCCACCTGCGTCGTGCGGGTGGCGCCTGCGGGACGAGACACCGGTACCACGGTTGAAACCTGCCCTGTCGCGTTACTTGAGGCTGCCCGACAGGAACTGCTTGAGCCGCTCGCTCTGCGGACGCACCAGCACTTCCTTCGGATCGCCCTCTTCCTCGGTCCGCCCCTGATGCAGGAACATCACGTGGTTCGACACGTTGCGCGCGAAACCCATCTCGTGCGTGACGACGATCATCGTGCGGCCTTCCTCGGCCAGCTTCTGCATCACCTTCAGCACTTCGCCCACCAGCTCCGGGTCGAGCGCCGAGGTCGGCTCGTCGAACAGCATCACGTCCGGATGCATCGCCAGCGCCCGCGCGATCGCCACGCGCTGCTGCTGGCCGCCCGACAGATGCGACGGATACTGCTTCTCGACGCGCGGCGGCAAACCGACCTTCTCGAGATACTCGCGTGCACGCTCCTCGGCTTCCTTCTTCGAAATGCCGAGCACGTGCACGGGCGCTTCCATCACGTTCTCGAGCACGTTCATGTGCGCCCACAGGTTGAAGTGCTGGAACACCATCGCGAGCTTCGTGCGGATGCGCTGCAACTGCTTGTGATCGGCGACTTCGAGCGCGCCGGCGCGATCGGTCTTGGTGCGCACGGCCTCGCCATCGACGACGATCTGCCCCGCATTCGGCCGCTCGAGAAAATTGATGCAGCGCAGGAACGTGCTCTTGCCCGAGCCGCTCGCGCCGATGATGCTGATGACGTCACCGGCCTTCGCGTTCAGCGACACGCCCTTGAGCACCTCGTTGTCGCCATAGCGCTTGTGGATATCAACCGCGGCCAGCTTGACGGGAGCGGACGCGCTCGTTTGGGTGATCTCGGCCAACTGGCTCTCCTCGAAGTAATTCAATGACGGGCGGCCGCAAGATACGCGAGCCAGTGGCGCTCCGCGCGGCGAAACGCCGCGACGAGTGCGAACGATACCGCAAGATAGATCAGCGCGGCGATTCCGAACGACTGGAACGCCATGTAGGTCGCGGAATTGGCGTCGCGGGCGACCTTCAGGATGTCCGGCACGGTCGCGGTGAATGCAACCGTCGTCGCGTGCAGCATCAGGATCACCTCGTTGCTGTACAGCGGCAGCGCGCGACGCAGCGCCGACGGCAGGATCACGCGGCGGTACATCGTGAACGGCGACATCCCGTACGCGCGCGCCGCCTCGACCTCGCCGTGCGGAATCGCGCGGATCGCACCGGCGAAGATCTCGGTGGTGTACGCGCAGGTGTTCAGCGCGAACGCGAGGATCGCGCAGTTGAAACCGCTGCGGAAGAACGCGTCGAGCAGCGAGTGCGAACGCACGAACTCGAGGCTGTACATGCCCGTGTACATCAGCAGCAGTTGTACGTAGAGCGGCGTGCCGCGGAACACGTACGTGTAGAACCGCACCGGCATCGACACCCACTTGTTCCTCGACACGCGCGCAACCGCGAGCGGCACCGCGCACACGAAGCCGAGCGAAATCGATGCGACGAGCAGCCACAGCGTCACCGCGAGGCCGGAGAGGCGCTGGCCGTCCCAGAAAAGGAACGCCTTGCCGAATTCCTGGAGGATCTCGATCATAGTTCTGCGTGCCGCACGCCCATGGAATAACGCTTCTCGAGCTGGATCAGCACGAGGTTGGAGACGGTCGTGATCGCGAGATAGATCAGCGCCGCGACGAGGATGAAGAAGAACATGTTGAACGTGCTCTTGCCGGCGTCCTGCGCGGCCTTCACGACGTCTGCGAGACCGATGATCGACACCAGCGCGGTCGCCTTCACGAGCACCTGCCAGTTGTTGCCGATGCCCGGCAGCGCGAAGCGCATCATCTGCGGAAACATGATCCGCACGAACACGCGCGCACCGCTCATCCCGTAAGCCGAGCCGGCTTCGAGCTGGCCGCGCGGCACCGACAGGAACGCGCCGCGAAACGTCTCGGTGAAGTACGCGCCGTAGATGAAGCCGAGCGTCAGCACGCCGGCCACGAACGGATCGATGTCGATCTGGTTCCAGCCGACGAGGTCGGTGAACTGGTTCAGCCAGATCTGGATGCTGTAGAACAGCAGCAGCATCAGCACGAGATCGGGCACCGAGCGGATCAACGTCGTATAACCGGTCGCGATCGCTCGCAGCACCCGGTTGTGCGACAGCTTCGCCACCGCGCCGATCAGCCCCAGCGCCACCGCAGTGGCGAGCGACAGCACTGACAGCTCGATGGTCTGCACGGTGCCGGCCCAGAGGACGGGACCAAAGCCGTAAAGGAACACGCGCGTCTCCAGAGTTGAATGAATGCCGACGCGATTGCCTGTCCCGCGCCGGGGTGACGCGGATAGTCGCAAGCGAAATTGATTGCCTCAAATCACCGTGCGCGCGGTTGCTGCGTCGCAACAATTCGTCCCACCATTTCTACGCACGGCCTACACCGCTGTTTCAAAAGGGAAAAACCCGCTTCCTGACAGTCGGATGACGCGCCGGGAAGCGGGTTTTTTGCAATTTTCCGGTCGCTTTTTCGATATAGCGCCGGGCTGGCCATCAGGCCGAATGGGCAGGTCCAGGCCCACGCCCCACAATCGCTCGCTCATGCCCGCGACACGATGCCCGCCTGCGCGCCGATTCGATGCCATCCGCCGCGGCGGCTTATTTTTTGCATCCACAAAAACGCCTTGCCTGCCTATGTTTTTGCATCCACAATTAGTCGAAATTCCATTCGTTTTCGACGAGGCCAAGGATCTGTCGAACCGGCTGAAACACGGCATCTCGTTGCGAATGGCCGAATTCGCCGAGTGGGAAGTCGCGCGCACGTGGCCGGACACCCGCCGGGACTACGGCGAGGCACGCTGGATCTGTCTGGTGCCGATCGGCGCGCGCCTTTACACGGCGATCGTCGTCCCGCGCGGCCGCGCGCTGCGCGTCGTCAGCCTGCGAAAAGCCAACAACCGAGAGATGAGTCGATATGAAGAAGGCGGTTAAATTCATCCGCAACACGCCCGAGGAAGAAGCGGCGATCGCGCGCGGCATCGCGGCCGATCCCGATGCCCGTGAACTCGGCGACGAAGAAATCGATGCGATGGAGCCCTTCGTCGAGGTCGTCGCGAAGAAATTCGGGCGCCCGAGGCTCGAGCACCCGAAGGAGCAGGTCAGCATCCGCTACGACGCGGACATCCTCGCCGCGTTTCGGGCCGACGGCCCCGGCTGGCAGACGCGCATGAACGACGCGCTGCGCGAATGGCTGAAGAAGCACCGCGCGTGAACGTCAGCGCCCTTTCAGGATGTCGGAGCGCGAGGTCGTATAAACGAGCCCGTCCGGGCCGAAATGGACGTTGAAGAACGCGTCGGTGTTGACGCCGTCCTCGAGCCAGCGCCAGCTCCAGACCGTCTCGGGCTTCAGCGGATACTGCGCGATGTCGCCGGGCTTGCCGAGCAGCCGCCGCACCTCGTCCTCGTCCATCCCCGGGCGCACTTTCGCGAAATTCTCGGCGGTCAGCACCTGCGTCGCGCCCGTGTAGCGCCCGTTCGCATCGAGATCGACGAACCACGTCTGGTTGCCCATCGGGCCGCGCGGATACTCGAGACGCTTCGAGCCGTCGGTGAACGTGCGCTCGGTCTCGGGTTTGCCCATCGTGCCGCGCACGTCGGCCTCGGTCGATTCGCCGACCTTCAGCCCTTTCAGCAGCAGCGGCGCGGGCTTGATCGCGTTGAAGAAGTCCCTGATACGTTGCACGTCGAGATGGCCTTGGTCGTCGCAACCGGTCAGCGCCAGCGCGGCGGCCAGCATCGTCACGGGAAGCAGCCGGAAACGAAAAATCATCGGAAGAGTTGCGCGTCGAGAAAACACGCGGCAAGGATACCCGCGCGACGCCAAAAGCGCGAGACGCGCCGTGCAGCCCGTCCCGTGCTCAATGCGTCGTTTCGGTTTCGGTCCGGGTTTCGGACGCCCGGTTCGCCGGCGGCGCCGTACGCGGCCCGGCCAGCGGTGCGCCCAGCCGGCGGCGCGTGCGCACCAGCTCGGCAAGCTGCCACGAGCCGAGCGCGAGGCAGCCGAACAGCACCTCACGCCCACGCTTGATCACCGCGAGCGACAGCGCCGTCTCGCGGTCAACGCCGAACATCTGCGCGAGCAGCACGACGGTCGCTTCCTGCACGCCGAGCCCGCCCGGCACCATGAACGCCGCATGCCGCACCGCCTGCGTCATCGCCTCGATCGCGATCGCGCCGCCGATCGACACCGGATGGCCGAGCAGCGCGAGCGCCCAGTAGATCTCGAGCGCGCCGAGCACGTAGCCGGCCAGTTGCCAGAAGAATGCGCTGAACAGCAGGCCCGTGCGCGACATCAGCGAATCGATGTCGGCGTCGAGCCGGCGGCCGTCGACGCCCTGCAGCAGCCGGTGCGAATCGCCGAGCAGGCGGCCCGCGAAACGCTCGATCGCGTGGAAGATGCCGCCGCGCCGCATCAGCACGACGCCGAGCACCGGCAACGGCAGCGTCAGCAGCAGCGCGAGACCGATCGTGCCGCCGCCCATGTTGTCGGTCGTCGCGAGCAGCAGCACGAGGCCGAGCGCCGCGAACGCATACTGGACGACGATCGTCACGAGCACCTCGACGATCACCGACGCGGTCACACGGCTCGCGTCGGGCACCTGCCAGCGCGCGAGCCGGATGCCGACGATCTCGCCGCCGATCCCCACCACGGGCAGCAGCCGGTTCACGGCCTCGCGCACGGTCGCGATCCACCACAGGAACGGCAGCGAACTGCGCCGGTCAAGCAGCTGGTGCCAGGCATACGCATCGAGCAGCAGCGGCAGCGCGTGGAACGGCACGAGCCACAGCAGCGCATAGCCGGCGCGCGCGAGCATCTGCGACACGTCGCCGACGCCTTCGTGCAGCCCCAGCGCGAGCAGGATGCCGATGCCGATCGGCCAGCCGAGCCACTTGATCCACTTGCTCATGACGGCTGCGCTCCCGGTGCGCGCGACGCGTGCGCGCCGCGTCGGGCCGCAGGCTCGCCGAATACGTCGGCAAAGCCGCCGGTCGCGACGCCCGCCGCCTTCAGCGCGGCCGCGACGCGCGGCGACAGCAGCGCATCCAGTTCGTCGACCGGACGGTAGCCGGCCATCGTCGGCGTGATCGGGCCGTCGCCGGCCTCGGCCGGATGGCAGTAGATCTCGCCGACGCCCGGCGGCAGCTTCGCGAGCGCGTCGAGCAGCACGGCCTCGTCCATCGCGCCCGTCTGCTCGATGCCGACCACGTAGTCGTTGTGCGCGAGCCCCGCGCGGTCGAGCCGCGTGCGCACCAGCGCGATCCACGGCTTGAGCAGCGCGGGCGCGCTCGTTTCGTACGGCAGCCGCACCGCGCGCAGCCCGTAGTCGCGGCCGATCTCGATGATCATCGACAGCACGGTCGGATGCAGGTGGAAATGCTTGTGCGCGTTCACGTGGTCGAGCGGCAGGCCGCTCGCCGCGAACGCATCGAACTGCGCACGGATTTCGCGGCGCAGCTGCGCGCGCACGTGCGGCAGGAAGAAGAAGCGACAGCCGTCCTTCGCCATCGCGTCGCCGAAGCGCCCGTCGGGCCCGACGAGCGCGGGAATCGCATGCGCGGGCAGCGTGGCCGGCCCGTCCGCGAGCACCAGGTGCAGGCCGACCGCGAGCGACGGCAGCCGCCGCGCGCGTTCGATCGCATCCTGCGCGGCGGGGGCGCCGACCATCAGGCTGGCGGCGTTCAGCACGCCGTCGCGGTGCGCGCGCTCGACCGCCGCGTTGACGCGCGGGTGCAGCCCGAAGTCGTCCGCGGTGAAGATCAGCGCCCGCGCCGCCCGCTGCGTCGCCACGGATCAGGCCTCGTGCGCGCGCAGGAAGCGGAAGAACTCGACGCCTTCGCGCAGGCGACGCTTCATCATGTCCCAGCTCGTCAGCATCTCGCGCACGATTTCCCAGATCTTCGACGGACGGAAGTAGAACTGGCGATAGAACTGCTCGAGATGGTGGTAGATCTCGTCGCGCGACAGGTGCGCATAGCCGATCGCCGCGAGCTGCACGCCTTCCTTGCTGACCAGGTTGATGGTCTTGTTCTCTTCCATCCAGCCGTTTTCCACGGCCTGCTTGTACAGCGTCGTGCCCGGATACGGCGCGGCGAGCGACACCTGGATCGTGTGCGGATTGATTTCCTTCGCGTACTCGATCGTCTTCTTGATGGTTTCCTGCGTCTCGCCCGGCAGGCCGAGAATGAAGGTGCCATGGATCTTGATGCCGAGCTTCTTGCAGTCCGCGCTGAAGCGGCGCGCGAAATCGGTGCGCACGCCCTTCTTGATGTTCACGAGGATCTGGTCGTCGCCCGATTCGAAGCCGACCAGCAACAGGCGCAGGCCGTTTTCCTTCATGATCTTCAGCGACTTGTACGGCACGTTGGCCTTCGCGTTGCACGACCACGTGATGCCGAGCTTGCCCAGGCCGATGGCGATGGCTTCGGCGCGCGGCAGGTCGTCGGTGAAGGTGTCGTCGTCGAACATCAGTTCCTTCACTTCCGGCATGTTGTCGCGAATCCACTTCGCTTCCGCGAGCACGTTCTCGACCGAGCGCGTGCGGTAGCGATGGCCGCTGACCGTCTGCGGCCACAGGCAGAACGTGCAGCGCGACTTGCAGCCGCGGCCCGTGTAGATCGACACGTACGGGTAGTTCAGGTAGCCGATGAAATAGTTGTCGATCTTCAGGTCGCGCTTGTAGACGGGCGCGACGAACGGCAGTTCGTCCATGTTCTCGAGGATCGGACGCGCTTCGTTGTGCTCGATCGAGCCGTCCTTCGCGCGCCAGCTCAAACCCTTGATCTCGGGGAACGGCTTGCCTTCGGCGAGCTCCTTGCAGGTGTAGTCGAATTCCTCGCGGCACACGAAGTCGATCGCCTCGCTCGCCGTGAGCGAGTTGTGCGGATCGACCATCACCTTCGCGCCGACCATGCCGACCAGCATCGACGGCTTCATCTTCTTCAGATCCTGCGCGAACATCGCGTCGGTCGGGAACGACGGCGTGCTCGTGTGGATGATCACGAGATCGTAGTCGTTGGCGATCTTCAGCGTTTCCTCGACCGACAGGCCGTCGGCCGGCGCATCGACGACGCGGCTGCCCGGCACGAGCGCGGCCGGCTGCGCGAGCCAGGTCGGATACCAGAAGGAACGGATTTCGCGCTTCGCCTGATAGCGCGAGCCGGCTCCGCCGTCGAAGCCGTCATACGAAGGGGCCTGCAAGAACAGCGTTTTCATGAATGCTCCGGTAGCCTGCATAGTTCGTTTCGTTACAACGATTCAGTCAAAAAACCGCGGGCCGCCATGCCGGCGCCCGCCTCTCTGTCATGTCGCGCCGCGCGGCTTCGCCGTGCGACGCGTCTCGGCCCGCGGGCCGGGTTCGATCGACGGCCCTAGCGGCCGTCCACTGCTTCCACGGCCGCCGCCGTCGCGCGTTCGCCGCCGACGACCGTCATCCTGGCGCCGCGCCACACGACGTGCGTGCCGAACACGGCCGCGAGCCACTCGAGCGCGAGCAGCGTGTCGCGCACCGCGACGAGCGGCAGGTCGCGCCAGAACGCGCGCCAGCCGTCCTCGCCGCGCGCATGCAGCACGAGCCGGCCGAATGCGCCGAGCGCGGCCGCCCCGCCCGCCAGCGTGCCGGCGAAGGTGCCGTCGAGGCGCAGCGCGAGCGCCGCGCCGATCGCGAGCCACGGCACGGTAAACGTAATGAACAGGAACGCGAAGCCGGCCGGATTCAGCGAACGGATCGTGCGCAGCCAGCGCGTCTCGCGATGCCACAGCGGCCCGAACGACGGTTCGATCACGTCGGTCGCGACCTCGACCTCCGACAGCACGGTGCGCCGCCCGAGGCGACGCGGCAGCTCGGCCAGCCAGAAATCGTCGGCCAGTTCGTCCTTCAGCGCGACGAGCCCGCCGATCCGGTCGAGCGTGTCGCGCGTGAGCGCGAGCGTCGCGCCGAAGCCGAAGCGGCTCGAGCGGCCGAGGTGCGTGATGCGCACCGACGGCGCGAACCACGCGTCGACGAACTGCGCGCCGATCCGCGTCCAGAAGCCGCCGACGCTGCGCGCATGATACAGGCACGTGACGACCCCCACCGACGGGTCCGCCAGCGGCGCCGTGACACGCTCCAGATAGTCGGGCTGCACCGCGATGTCGCTGTCCGCGATCACGATGCGGCCATATTTCGCGCGCTCGGCGAGATTGATCAGGTTGCTGACCTTCAGGTTCTTGCCATGCACGCGCGCGTCGATCACGAGCGTGATGTCGCACTCCGGATGATCGGCGCGCAGCCGCTCGACGACGGCGATGGCCGGATCGGCCGACGATGCGACGCCGAACAGCACCTCGTAGCGAGGATGGCGCTGCGCGCAGAAGGTCGCGAGGTTTTCATACAGGTGCGGCTCCGCGCCGCACAGCGGCTTCAGCACACTGACCGGCTCGAAGCCGTCGCGCATCGCGGTGCGCGGCGTGCGCGGCCGCGGCGCGAAGGCCGCGACGAGCGCGTAGCCGGCCGCGGCCAGCGTGAAGACGATCAGCAGCCAGTCGAGCAGCGTTGCGGCGGGCGTCATGCGCGAGGCCTCCCGGCGAACGGGGCGCCCTGGCAAACGCTTGAGCGTGATTGAGCGTGATGCGGTATTCCGACGACGACGAACGCGGGCACGACCCGACTCCTTGTTCCAGCAGCGTCTGTAATGGGGGAGGCACGACCCGTCGTTCGGGTGCGGCCATGCCCGGCTTCGCGTGGCGTATCCCCGCGCAGCGCCCGGACGGCATGCGGGAAGACTCGAATGGCTCCATCGGCACAACATGGGCAGGCGCCGGATTTTAGCAGTCCGCAGCCCCCCGCGTGCGGCGCTTCGAGAAACGGACTAGTGCAATTCCGGCAAAGCTGAGCGGTCGACGGACCTGATCGGCCCGGCCACGTTCACGTTAGCGTAAGTACTTTGCAGGCGTATTGCAGTCTTTAAAATCAAACGTTTCGTGCAAATTTGTATGTCGATGCGGTTTCACTTCCAATCGCCGTAAAGTTTGGTAATTAATCAGCGATTAGCTTGATTTTTGCAACGATCGTCGCAAGCAACCCTGCACCCCTGTAAGGCGCATGGGTATCCGCGCGCCGCCAGCACGTTCCGGAACCCTTTGGCAAAATCCTTGGCATTTGTTGCGTCAGCGCATCACCACGCCACCCCGTTTCGAAGGTCTTCCGATGACACCGTTTTCCGTACTCGATCTCGCCCCCATTCCGGCGGGCGCCGACGCCTCGCAGGCGTTCCGCAACACCGTCGATCTCGCGCAGCATGCGGAACGCTGGGGCTACCAGCGCTACTGGCTGGCCGAGCATCACAACATGCCGGGGATCGCGAGTGCGGCCACCGCCGTCGTGATCGGCCACGTCGCTGGCGCCACGCGGACGATCCGGGTCGGCTCGGGCGGCATCATGCTGCCGAACCATGCGCCGCTCGTGATCGCCGAACAGTTCGGCACGCTCGCGTCGCTGTATCCGGGGCGCATCGACCTCGGCCTCGGCCGCGCGCCCGGCACCGACCAGACCACGTCGCGCGCGCTGCGCCGCGACCTGATCGGCAGTGCCGATTCGTTTCCGGACGACGTCGCGGAGCTGCAGCGCTACTTCGCGGAGCCGGTACCCGGCCAGCGCGTGCGGGCGGTGCCCGGCGCGGGGCTCGACGTCCCGGTGTGGCTGCTCGGTTCGAGCCTGTTCAGCGCGCAGCTCGCGGCGATGCTCGGGCTGCCGTTCGCGTTCGCGTCGCATTTCGCGCCGGACTATCTGATGCGGGCGCTCGAGATCTATCGCGCGCAATACCGGCCGTCGGCCGCGTGGCCGAAACCGCATGCGATGGTGGGCGTCAACGTGTTCGCGGCCGAGACCGACGACGAGGCGCGGCGCCTGTTCACGTCGCTGCAGCAGCAGTTCATCAACCTGCGGCGCGGCACGCCGGGCAAGCTGCCGCCGCCCGTCGACGTGCTCGAGGCGAACGAACTCGAACTCGCGACCGTCGCCCATTCGCTGTCGTTCGCGGCGGTCGGCTCGCGCGATACGGTGCGCGACAAGCTGCGCGACCGCATCGCGCAGACGGGCGCGGACGAGTTGATCATCACCGCGCAGATCTACGATCACGCCGCGCGGCTGCGCTCGTTCGAACTGACCGCGCAGATCCGCGACGAGCTCGCGAACGAGGCACGCTGACCGCACGACCGCGCGCGGCCTGCCGCCTGCCCCGCGTCACTGCGGGTGCACGGCCTCCAGCCCGTCGAGCAGCGCCTTGTGGAACGCGTCCGGGTCCTGGATCTGCGGCGCGTGTCCGAGCGCTGGAAATTCGACGAGCTGCGCGCCGGGAATCGCGGCCTGCGTGCGCTTCGCGAGCTCAGGATAGCGGCCGAGCTTCGCGTGCACGTCGGGCGGGGCGACATCCTTGCCGATCGCGGTCGTATCCTTGTCGCCGATCATCAGCAGCGTCGGCACGCGAATCGCGCCGAATTCGTAGACCACCGGCTGCGTGAGGATCATGTCGTAGATCAGCGCGGAATTCCACGCGACCGCGTCGCGGCCGGCGCCGCGATACATCCCGGCGAGCATCTGCACCCAGCGCTCGTACGACGGCGCCCACTTGCCCGCGTAGTAGGTCGACTGCTCGTAGCGGCGGATGCCGTCGGCGTTGGTCTTCAGTTCGCGCGCATACCAGTAGTCGACCGACAGCGGCGGCACGCCGAGCGCCTTCCAGTCCTCGAGGCCGATCGGGTTCACGAGCACGAGCTGGTCGGTCGCCTTCGGATACATCAGCGCATAGCGGATCGCGAGCATCCCGCCCGTCGAGTGGCCGATGATCGTCGCCGACTTCACGCCGACCGATTCGAGCAGCGCGTGCGTGTTGCGTGCGAGTTGCTGGAAGCTGTACTGGTAGCGCTCGGGCTTCGACGACTTGCAGAAGCCGATCTGGTCCGGCGCGATCACGCGATAACCGGCGCGGCTCAGCACACCGATCGTCTCCTCCCAGGTCGCCGCGCAGAAGTTCTTGCCGTGCAGCAGCACGACGGTGCGGCCGTTCGGGTGCGCGGGCTGCACGTCGAGGTACGCCATCTCGAGGGTTTCGCGTTGCGACACGAACGCGTACTCGTGCACGGGCGCCGGATACGCGAATCCTTCCAGGCGCGGGCCGTAAGCGGGCCCGTCGTTGGCGGCGGGCGTGGCGGCAACGGCCGCAACCGGTATCGCGCACGCGGCGGCGGCACTCGCGCCGAGCACGGCGGCACGCGCGACGGACAACATCTTGCAAATCGAAAGCATGGCGATCACGGTGATTGGGGACGCGCGCGGGCAGCCGGGCCGCAGCGGGGCTGTCTCGCGCCCCGCGATTCTACGCGGTCGCGTGACGACGGCGCGCAACACTCCGGGGCCGCGCGACTTCCGCGCGTGTGACGAACTCGGGTATCGTGTGACGTGACCCTGAAACGCGTGCAGGCGAATTCCCATGAAAAACGTCCTCAGCATTCAGTCGCACGTCATCTACGGCCATGCCGGCAACAGCGCGGCCGTGTTCCCGATGCAGCGTCTCGGCATCAACGTCTGGCCGCTCAACACCGTCCAGTTGTCGAATCACATGCAGTACGGCCACTGGGCCGGCAGCGCGATCGACGCCGCGAAGATGGAACAGCTCGTCGACGGCATCGCCGCCATCGGCGTGCTCAAGCGGTGCGACGCGGTGCTGTCCGGCTTCCTCGGCTCGCCGCCGCAGGCACGCGCGGCGGTCGAGATCGTGCGCACGGTGAAAGCGATGAATCCGAACGCGTGGTACTTCTGCGATCCGGCGATGGGCCAGACGGGCGGCATCCGGCCCGAGCCCGGCGTCGAGGAATTCATCGTCCAGGAGGTGCCCGCGCTCGCGGACGGCATGTCGCCGAACCACACCGAACTGCAGAAGCTCGCCGGGCGGCGCATCGAGACCGTCGCCGAAGCCGTCGACGCATGCCGCGCGCTGATCCGCCGCGGCCCGCAGATCATCCTCGTCAAGCACCTGCACGACCGCAACAGTCCGGCCGACCGTTTCAACATGCTCGCCGTCACCGAGACCGAAGCGTGGATCGGCCAGCGGCCGCTGTATGCGTTTCCGCGCCACCCGGTCGGCGTCGGCGATCTGACCAGCGCGATCTTCGTCGCGTGCCGGCTGCGCGGCGACTCGGTGCGCGCCGCGTTCGAGCACACGCTCGCGGCCGTGCACGCGGTCGTGAAGGCCACCTACGACGCGCGACGCTACGAGCTCGAACTCGTCGCCGCGCAGGACGAGATCGCCCGCCCGAGCGAATGGTTCGGCGCGTGGGTGACCGACGCCTGACGCGCCGGCACTGCCCCGCGCTGCTGCGGCGCGCCGCTGTCCCGTTGTCCCGTTGTCCCGTTGTCCCGTTGTCCCGCCGTCCAGCTGTCCCGCTTTCCCGCTGTCCCGCTTTCCCGTTGCAGCCGACCTGCTGACGCCGCATCCCGATGCCGGTCCGCTGCCCGTGCAAACGTTTCCGGACTTCACATGAATGACACCGATTCCCCGCTATGCTCGCGGCGGCACGCACCGGCGCAGCCGCATCCTGCGACCCGGTGCGCGCCCTTCCCGCAGGTCCCGCCAATCGGCTCCCTCTTTACCCCACGATAACGACCATGACCCGATCGAACCGTCGTGACTTCCTGCGCGTCGCCGCCGGCACCGCCGGCGCCGCCGCGCTGAACCTGTTTCCGCCCGTGATCCGGGATGCGCTCGCGATTCCCGCGAACCGCCGCACCGGCACGATCCGCGACATCGAACACATCGTGATCCTGATGCAGGAAAACCGCTCGTTCGACCACTACTTCGGCACGATGCGCGGTGTCCGCGGCTTCGGTGACCCGCGCCCGTTGCGCCTCGCGAACGGCAAGTCGGTGTTTCACCAGCCGGTCGGCCCGGCCGAACTGCTGCCGTTCCACCCGGGCGCCGACAAGCTCGGCCTGCAGTTCCTGCAGGACCTGCCGCACGGCTGGCAGGACATGCACGCCGCCTGGAACAAGGGCCGCTACGACCAGTGGGTGCCGAACAAGGGCACCACGACGATGGCATACCTGAAGCGCGACGACATCCCGTTCCACTACCAGCTCGCCGACGCGTTCACGATCTGCGACGCGTACCACTGCGCGATCCCGAGCTCGACCGACCCGAACCGCTACTACATGTGGACGGGCTACGTCGGCAACGACGGCACGGGCGGCGGCCCGGTGCTCGGCAACGAGGAAAAGGGCTACGGCTGGACGACCTATCCGGAAGTGCTCGAACAGGCCGGCGTGTCGTGGAAGATCTACCAGGACGTCGGCACGGGGCTCGACGCGAACGGCTCGTGGGGCTGGACGCAAAACCCGTACATCGGCAACTACGGCGACAACTCGCTGCTCTACTTCAACCAGTACCGCACCGCGCTGCCCGGCACGCCGCTGTACGACAAGGCGCGCACCGGCACCAACATCAGCGCCGGCGGCACGCTGTTCGACGTGCTGCAGCAGGACGTGAAGAACGGCACGCTGCCGCAGGTGTCGTGGATCTGCGCGCCCGAAGCGTATTCCGAGCACCCGAACTGGCCGGCGAACTACGGCGCGTGGTACATCGAGCAGGTGCTGAAGGCGCTGGTGTCGAACCCCGACGTGTGGAGCAAGACCGCGCTGTTCATCACGTACGACGAAAACGACGGCTTCTTCGATCACGTGCCGCCGCCGTTCGCGCCGCAGTCGCGCGAGAACGGGCTGTCGACGGTCGCGACGACCAACGAGGTGTTCGCCGGCGACGCGTCGCACATGGCCGGCCCTTACGGGCTCGGGCCGCGCGTGCCGATGCTGGTCGTGTCGCCGTGGACCAAGGGCGGCTGGGTCTGCTCGCAGACCTTCGATCACACGTCGCTGCTGCAATTCATCGAGGCGCGCTTCGGCGCGCAGTATCCGGTCACGGCCGCCAACGTGTCGCCGTGGCGCCGCGCGGTGTGCGGCGACCTGACGTCGGCGTTCGAGTTCGCGACCGCGGACGCCGCATGGCCGACGCTGCCCGACACCAGCGGCTACGCGCCGCCCGACCGCGTGCGCCATCCCGACTACATCCCGGTGCCGCCGGTGCTGCAGAAGCTGCCGAAACAGGAAGCCGGGCTGCGTCCGGCGCGCGCGCTGCCGTACGAGCTGTTCGTGCACGGCCGCGTCGAAGCCGCCAACGGCCAGTTCCGGCTGACCTTCGCGAACACGGGCCGGGCGGGCGCCGCGTTCCAGGTCCAGTCGCGCAACCGCGTCGACGGCCCGTGGGCGTACACGGTCGAAGCCGGCAAACGTATCGCCGATACGTGGAGCGCCGCCGCATCGCTCGGCCTGTACGACCTCGACGTATACGGCCCGAACGGCTTCTACTGCCATTTCCGCGGGCCGTTCGCGACCGGCGTCGGCAGCGCGGACGTGAACCCCGAGGTGATCTACGGCTACGACGTCGCGAACGGCAACATCACGCTGCGCCTGATGAACCGCGGCCACAAGGCCGTGCGGCTCAAGGTCACGAACGCGTACGGCCACGGCCACGCGCGTACGTTCGACCTCGCGCCGGGCGCGCACGTCGACGATTACTGGGACCTGCGCGGCAGCCACGGCTGGTACGACCTCACCGTCAGCGACGGCCGCCTGCTCGGCTTCCTGCGCCGCTTCGCCGGCCACGTCGAAACGGGCCACCCGAGCACCAGCGACCCGCTGATCCGCACGACCGCGTCGCACGACGACGCCGAAGCCGCGTCGGACGCCCTGTCCGACTGACGTCGACCCACGCGCGGCGCGGCCCTTCTGACGGGCCGCGCCGCGTTTTTGCCCGCACCGCCCCTCTTCTCTGCGCCCGTTGCGTTCGCGACGGGAAACTCCCGATACCGGCCGCCCGCGCACGCGCGGAAGCTATGCGCAAATCCGCATCGAATGCGCGACAAATTTCCAAGACCCGCGCATATCGGCGACCTATATATCGAAGCAATCGGGGCTCTTCGCGGAGCCTGACGGGAGATGTTTCCGAGGATCACGATGCCGACCTCCCCGCCCGATTCCGAGAAGCGGTCGAACCGCCCGCCCGTCGCACGCGCCCGGCCCGCCCAGGCGCGTGCGGTACCCACTCGCCGGTGTCGAACAAGAGGAACAACATGAAATTCCGTCATTCCCTGCTGTCGGTGTCGATTGCATCCGCGCTTGCCCTTCTCTCGCAACAGGCTGCCCAGGCTGCCGACACAACCGACGTGAAGGTCGGCTTCGCCGCGCCGCTCACGGGCGTGAACGCCGGCTACGGCAAGGATCTGCAAAACGGCGTGCAGCTCGCGCTCGACGATGCGGCCGCGCAGAAGGTGCAGATCGCCGGCAAGCCCGCCCGCTTCAATCTCGTCGTGCAGGACGACCAGGCCGACCCGCGCATCGGCGTGCAGGCCGCGCAGGCGCTGGTCGACCAGAACGTGTCAGTCGTGGTCGGTCACTTCAATTCGGGGACGACGATTCCGGCGTCGGTGGTCTACGACAAGGCCGGCATTCCGGTGATCGACCCGGCCGCGACCAACCCGACGCTCACGTCGCGCGGGCTCGCGAACATGTTCATGGTGATCGCGACCGATGGCCAGAATGCCGGCAACGCGGGCAAGTACGCGGTCGAGGTGACGAAGGCGAAGCGCATCGCGATCATCGACGACCGCACCGCGTTCGGCCAGGGCGAGGCCGACGAATTCGAGAAGGCCGTGAAGGCCGCCGGCGGCAACCTCATCGGCCGCGAGTTCACCAGCAACCAGGCGGTCGATTTCCGTGCGCAGATCACGAGCCTGAAGGCCAAGAATCCCGATCTGATCTTCTTCGGCGGCCTCGATTCGCTCGCCGCCAACTTCATCAAGCAAATGCGTCAGCTCGGGCTGAACGCGCAGTTCGTCGGCGGCGGCGGCGTGAAGGACAACGAATTCATCAAGATCGCGGGGCCGGCCGCCGAAGGCGCGATGGCGTGGGAATACGGTCAGCCGCTCGACGAGCTGCCGCAGGGGAAGGATTTCGAGGCGCGCTTCAAGAAACGCTTCGGCGTCGACGTGCTGTCGTATGCGCAGTTCGGCTATGACGCGGCGTGGGCGGCGATCAAGGCGATGCAGGCGGCCGGTTCGACCGACCCGAAGACCTATCGCCCGGCGCTGAAGAAAATCGACTTCCCAGGCGTGACCGGCCGCATCTCGTTCGCGAACGACGGCTCGCTGAAGAGCGGGATGTCGACGCTGTACCAGGTGAAGAACGGCGCGTGGAAGACGATCGTGACGAAGGGAGGCTGATCGGCGAGACGGGCGGCCGGCGGCGGGAACGCCGTCTGGCCGCGGAGATCGAGGCGATTACGCCGCTCTCGTATGACGACTGATGTTAAAGCGATGCCAGCGGACCCGCGACCTCGCGAGCCCCGTGACGCAACGGTCAGCCCGCCTCGGCCTCGGCTGCCTCGTGCGCGCGGCGCAGGCGCTCGCGGCTGTTGGTGAGGTGCGTGCGCATCGCGGCGCGCGCCGCTTCCGGATCGTGGCGCGCGATCGCCTCGTAGATGTCCTCGTGCTCATGGTTCAGCCGGCCGACGTAACGCTCGAGGTCGTCGCCGGCAAAGCGCGCCGAATTCACCCGCGTACGCGGAATGATTGACGTGCCCAGCTGCGTCATGATGTCGACGAAATAGCGGTTGCCGGTGGACTGCGCGATCTGCAGATGGAACTGGAAGTCGAGCTGCGCGGTGTCACGTCCGCCGCCCGCGCCCGTCGCGATCGCGTCGAGCGCGCGCCGCAGCGCGGCGAGGTCGGCATCGTTCGCGCGCTGCGCGGCCAGGCTCGCGCACTCGCTTTCGAGACTGATACGCAGCTCCAGCACCGCGAGCACGTCGCGCAGCGTCGTGATCGTCGCGGGATCGATGCCGAGCGTCTGACGGCGCGACGGCTCCAGCACGAAGCTGCCGATGCCGTGGCGCGTTTCGACGAGGCCGCTCGCCTGCATCCGCGAGATCGCCTCGCGCACGACCGTGCGGCTCACGCCCTGCGCCGCCATGACTTCGGTTTCGGTCGGCAGCTTGTCGCCGGGCCGCAGCGTGCCGTTTTCGATCTGCGCGGTCAGCGCGTCGACGACATCTTGTGCGAGGCTGCGTGCGCGACGGCGCGGCGCTGCGGGAAGCGTAGGCACGGACATGTGGCCGGTTCCTTTTTGAATGATCGTAATGTGAGCCGAGGGTTTACGCGGGGTTTGAGCGAAAGCCGATGATTCATTATACTGCGTCACAAGTCATCCGACGACTGATGATCGGTGCACGGATCTCCTGTCGACTCAGGTCGGCTGTTCAGCACCGCCCGGTCCCGTGCGTGACGATCGACCCGCGTTCGCGTTCTGCGCTCCGCCGGCCCGGTTGTCGCTTCCACCCCATTCGGGTTGCGTCGACATGCGGGGCTTGCGCGCCGCGCACGTCGGTTGTCGAATGATCGCACCTCCCGCCGCGCGCGGCAAAGCTTTTGCCGCACGGCATCGCCCACTCTTTCGCCATCGCCGCCCATGAACGCCGTCACTGCCTCGCCCTCCCACGACACGCCGCGCATCGTCGACCTGCAAGCGATTCCGGTCGCCGGCCACGACAGCATGCTGCTCAACCTGAGCGGCGCGCACGGCCCGTTCTTCACCCGCAACCTCGTGATCCTGAAGGACAGCGCGGGCCGCACGGGCGTCGGCGAAGTACCGGGCGGCGAAAGCATCCGCCGCACGCTCGACGACGCGCGCGCGCTCGTCGTCGGCCAGCCGGTCGGCAACTACCATGCGGTGCTCAACGACGTGCGGCGCACCTTCGCCGACCGCGACGCGAGCGGCCGCGGGCTGCAGACCTTCGACCTGCGCACGACGATCCACGCCGTCACCGCGCTCGAAGCCGCGCTGCTCGACCTGCTCGGCCAGCATCTCGGCGTGCCGGTCGCCGCGCTGCTCGGCGAAGGCCAGCAGCGCGAACGGGTCGAGATGCTCGGCTACCTGTTCTACATCGGCGACCGCACGAAGACCGCGCTCCCCTATCGCGACGGCCGCGGCGCGACCGACGACTGGACGCGCGTACGCGACGAAGCCGCACTGACGCCCGAAGCCGTCGTGCGGCTCGCCGAAGCCGCGCATGCGCGCTACGGCTTCAACGACTTCAAGCTGAAGGGCGGCGTATTCGAAGGGGCCAGCGAGATCGAAGCCGTGACGGCGCTCGCCGAGCGCTTCCCCGACGCGCGCGTGACGCTCGATCCGAACGGCGCATGGTCGCTCGACGAAGCCGTGCGGCTGTGCCGCGATCAGCATCACGTGCTCGCGTATGCGGAAGATCCGTGCGGTGCGGAGAACGGTTACTCGGGACGCGAGGTGATGGCCGAATTCCGCCGCGCGACGGGGCTGCCGACGGCGACCAACATGATCGCGACCGACTGGCGGCAGATGGGCCATGCGGTGCAGTTGCACGCCGTCGACATCCCGCTCGCCGATCCGCACTTCTGGACCATGCAGGGGTCGGTGCGGGTCGCGCAGATGTGCCGCGACTGGGGCCTCACGTGGGGTTCGCATTCGAACAACCACTTCGACGTGTCGCTCGCGATGTTCACGCACGTCGCGGCCGCAGCGCCGGGCCAGGTCACCGCGATCGATACGCACTGGATCTGGCAGGACGGCGAACGGCTGACGCGGGAGCCGCTGAAGATCGAGAACGGGCTGGTGGAAGTGCCGAAGCGGCCGGGGCTCGGCATCGACATCGACATGGATGCGGTCGCGCTCGCGCACGAGCTGTACAAGCAGCACGGCCTCGGCGCCCGCGACGACGCGGCGGCGATGCAGTACCTGATCCCGGGCTGGACGTTCAACAACAAGCGCCCGTGCCTCGTACGCTGAGCGTGGGACGGGCGGGCGGCAACGTCGCCCGGTCGGAATGGAATGAGGCGATTCGCCCGTGTATCGGCGATCGCCGGCCGGGAAAGACCGGCGAAGCAAAAGCGGGATTCGCGAATGCGCGGCCGGCCGGTCGCCCCGCGACGATCCTGACCGGGCGCCCCTAACCGGGCCTCCAACCGACCGCACCTACCCGGCCAGCCCGATCCCCCGCGCCATCCCCGACGCGGCGAACACGATGACGATCACCAGCACCGCCTGCCAGTGGCCGATCCGCACATAGGTGCGCGCCCGGCCGAGATCGGGCGGTTGCTGCCGCCGCACGGCGATACGCCAGCGGATCAGCCCCAGCATCGGCACGACTTCGAGCAGCAGGAGCAGCACGAGCGCGGTCATCTTCAGGTGAAAGAGCGGTTCGTGCAGGTAGTACGCGGCCCCTTTCTCGAAACCGCCGAACGCCCGCGCAAGGCCCGTCGCGATCAGCACGAGCGCCGACAGCCCCCAGACCGCATCCGCCTTGAACACGCCGGGCAAATCGGCTGGCTGCGCCGACGCGATGAGCCGGCGCAACGCACGGTTACGCGCCGCGATCGCGGCGAATGCGACGCCGAACGCACTCAGGTGAATGGCAGCCAGCAACCAGCGGACGATCATCGCGCCTCCTTGTCGCCCGCGGCCGGTGCGCAAGCCGTGTCAGACGATCTGCTTGAGTGCCGCGTCGAGCGCGAGCACCGCGACGCGGTCGCCTTCGGTCGCAAGCGGCGCGCGCATCACGATCTGCCGGTTGTGGCCGACCGCCGCCGGCGAATCCCACAGCAGCTCCACCTTCGGTCGATTGAACAGGCTGCCGCGGCGTGGCGGCACGACCGCCGGCTGCGCGCCCTGCTCGCCCGCGGCGGGCGCGGTGGGTGCGACCCGGCCGGGCCAGCGCACCGACAGTTCGCGCGCATCGTACTGGCCGACCTTGCGGCTTTCCATCCAGACGATCGCGGTGCGCGTCAGCACGTCGAGCGAAATCGCATACCGGCCCACCGCGAAGCGGCGCGCGGCCACGTTGGTCCGCCACAGCGGCCGCGGCCGGCAGATCCATACGATCGCCGCATAGAGCGCCGGCGCGGCGACGAGCCAGCCGTTGGTCGCCGTCACCGCGTGCAGGGCGCGGCGCCAGCCGGCCGCCCACGTGAACGCGCCGATCGACCACACGGCGAACAGGAAGCCGATCAGCGCGAACGCGCGCAGCGCCTGGCGCAGCCACTGCGGCAGCGGATGGAACGGCCGCTCGGCCCGGGCGGCGGCGCCCGGCAGCGCCAGCAGCAGGAAGATCAGGATGAGGTAGAGGAATGCCCACGGCGACGACACCATCGCCGATAGCGACGAGCGATAGCCCATCTGGGACATCGAGAACAGCCAGCGCGCGAGCAGCACGAGACCGATCGCGCGCAACGCGAAGATCACACCGGCGCCGGGGGCCGGCGCTGCGCGCGTGGTTTTCGTTCTCGCCAAGACTGCTCTCCTCTGGATATTCATACTGGGCCGGATTTCACGGCACGGCCATTATAGGGACATTACCGTCTGGACAGATGGCCGGATGGCGTGCCGGGCCGCTTCGAGGGCCGTTCGCGGCGCCGGGCGCGGCGAGAATACAACACATCCGCGCCGCAGATGTGACAACGCCCCGCCGGAGAACCCGGACGGGGCGTCGTGACGGCCGCGCGCCGCCATGCGGCGGCGGCCCGCAATCAGCTTGCGTTGACTTCGCGGAGCACCGTGCGGCGCTTCTGGCGCAGCAGTTCCTCGTAGCCCTTCACGTAGTTCTGCGCCATCACCTTCGACGAGAAACGGGCTTCGAATGCGGCGCGAACCTTCTCGCGCGGCAGCGTATCGAGGCGCTTGAGCGCGGCGACGGCCGACAGTTCGTCTTCGACGACGAAGCCCGACACGCCGTTGTCGATCACTTCCGGCACCGAGCCGCGCTTGAACGCGATCACCGGCGTGCCGCAGGCCATCGCCTCGATCATCACCAGGCCGAAGGGCTCCGGCCAGTCGATCGGGAACAGCAGCGCATGCGCGTTGCCGAGGAATTCGGTCTTCTCCGACTCGCTGATTTCGCCGATGTACTCGACGTGCGGCAGCTCGAACAGCGGCTTGATCTTCTCTTCGTAGTACGCGCGGTCGGCCTTGTCGAGCTTCGCGGCGATCTTGATCGGCAGGCCGGCCTGCTCGGCGATGCGGATCGCCGTGTCGACGCGCTTTTCCGGCGAGATGCGGCCGAGGAACGCGAGGTAGCTCGGCTTCACGTTCGGGATCGGCGTCAGCAGGTTTTCCGGCAGGCCGTGATAGACGGTCGACAGCCAGTTCGCCTGCGGCAGCGGGATGCGCTGGTTGTCGGAGATCGACACGACCGGCACGTCGCTGAACGCGTTGAAGATCGGCTGCAGTTCCGGCAGGTCGAGACGGCCGTGCATCGTCGTCAGATGCGGGACCGGCTGACGCGAGAACAGCGAGAACGGGTAGTAGTCGATGTGGCAGTGCAGGACGTCGAACTCTTCCGCGCGGCGGCGCACCTGCTCGAGCAGCAGCATGTGCGGGGCCATCACGTCGCGGATCGTCGGGTCGAGGCGCAGCGCCTGCGGCCAGCACGCTTCGAGCTTCGCGGAGGTCTGCGAATCGCCGCTCGCGAAGAGCGTGACGTCATGCCCCATCTCGACGAGTGCTTCGGTGAGATAGGACACCACTCGCTCGGTACCACCGTACAGTTTCGGGGGCACCGCTTCATGCAACGGAGCGATTTGGGCGATTCGCATGCGTAACTCCTAAAAAATCGGCAAAAAACCAGGTATGGGTCGGCAACCTGCCGGTGGTCCGGGCTGGATACATGTCGTCCGAACCTCGGACGAATCAGCCTGCCGGGGGCGTCGAACCCGCGCTGCACAAGGAGCGTCGGCGACGCGACAGGCATAGAACGTTTGAAACGAAGACCCGTTGACAGGGGTTCGTAAAAAACCTGGAATCGAACCCGGAGCCGATTATCTAGGGTTAATCCCGATACGGCGCACGACATTTCAAACACTTTACTTTGTTACAAAGGAGCAACACTTTGCAACCCGCGGACTCGGGTGTCCGTTCTAGAGTGGAAGGCCGTTTTGGCGATCCTTGTTAACCCGTAGCTGCCGGCAGCGTGATTCCGGCACACGAGGCACGACGGGATGCCGGATTTTATCTCAAAATCGATCGCGAGCCTCTGGCCAAGGCAAGATTCGCGCAGCGCGACGCGCGGCCTTGTTTACAATGCCGGATTATTCAGTCCGAGCGAACGTCGGCCTGCGATCCAGCCGCCACGCTCAATCACCGAATCACCGCACGCATATTTTGGAATCTCTCACCCCTGCCCAGCGCAACGCCCACAACGCGAAGCTGTCGAGCTACGCGCACCGGCCGATCGCGTTCCTGTTCCGCTACATCCGCCTCCACCCGGTCGCACACCTGGTCGTGCTCTGCAGCGTGCTGGCCGCCGTCGGCTGCGCGCTCGGCTCGCAATACGCGATCAAGCACCTGATCGACGTGCTGGCGACCGGGCGCCATCATCCCGGCCCGCTGTGGAGCGCGTTCGCGCTGCTCGTCGGCCTGATCGCGGCCGACAACCTGCTGTGGCGCGTCGGCGGCTGGGTCGCCGCGCACACCTTCGTCGCGGTCACCGGCGACCTGCGGCGCGACCTGTTCCAGTACCTGATCGGCCATTCGCCGACGTATTACTCGGAGAAGCAGCCGGGCACACTCGCCAGCCGCATCACGGCCACGTCGAACGCGGTCTACACGTCGGAGAACACGATGGCGTGGAACGTGCTGCCGCCGTGCATCGCGGTGATGGGCGCGATCCTGATGATCATCGTCGTCAATCCGCTGATGGCGGCCGGCCTGCTCGGCTGTTCGGCCGTGCTGTCCGTCATCCTGTTCAAGCTCGCCGGCCGTGGCTCGGCGCGCCACCACGCATTCGCGGCGAAGGCCGCGGCGGTCGACGGCGAGCTCGTCGACGTGATCGGCAACATGGGCCTCGTGCGCGCGTTCGGGATGACGCTGCGCGAACAGAAGCGCTTCAGCGCGACGGTGAAGGCCGAGATGGACGCGCGCCAGCAGAGCCTGCTCTATCTCGAGAAGCTGCGGCTGCTGCATGCGGTGATCACCGCGATGCTGTCCGCCGGCCTGCTCGGCTGGGCGCTGTGGCTGTGGGACCAGGGCCGCGCGACGTCGGGCGACATCGTGCTCGTCAGCTCGCTCGGCTTCACGATCCTGCACGGCACGCGCGATCTCGCGGTCGCGCTCGTCGACGTCACGCAGCACGTCGCGCGCCTGTCCGAGGCGGTGAAGACGCTGCTCGAACCGCACGGGATGCCCGACCGCTCGGACGCGCAGCCGCTGTCGGCCAAGGGCGGCCGCGTCGACTTCGAGCGCGTGACGTTCGCGTACCCGCACCGCCGCGCGATCCTCGACCACTTCGACCTTCATATCGAGCCGGGCCAGCGCGTCGGCCTGATCGGCAAGTCGGGCGCCGGCAAGTCGACCGTGCTCGCGCTGCTGCAGCGCTTCTACGACACGCAGGACGGTGTCGTGAAGGTCGACGGCCAGGACGTGAAGGGCCTCACGCAGGACAGCCTGCGCCACGCGATCGCGCTGGTGCCGCAGGACATCTCGCTGCTGCACCGGACGATCTACGACAACATCGCGTACGGCCGCCCCGACGCGACCCGCGACGAAGTGCTCGCCGCAGCGCGCGACGCGCGCTGCGCGGAGTTCATCGAGGCGATGCCGGAAGGCTATGACACGATCGTCGGCGACCGCGGCGTCAAGCTGTCGGGCGGCCAGCGCCAGCGCATCGCGATCGCGCGCGCGATCCTGAAGGATGCGCCGATCCTGCTGCTCGACGAAGCGACGTCGGCGCTCGACAGCGCGTCCGAGGAAGCAATCCAGAGCGCGCTCGACCGCCTGATGGTCGGCCGCACGGTGATCGCGATCGCGCACCGCCTGTCGACGCTGCGCAACTTCGACCGCATCATCGTGATGAACAACGGCAAGGTGATCGACGACGGCCCGCCCGACGTGCTGCGCAACCGCCCCGGCCTGTACCGCGACCTGCTCGCGAAACAGCACGGCCGCCATCATGCGGCGCCCGACGGCAACACGCCGACCGGCGAACGCGTGGCCTGACGCACCGGCATCCCGCCGACAAAAAAGCCGCCGTGCTTGCGCACGGCGGCTTTTTCAATTGCAGCGGAAGCAATAAATCGGATCAGACCTGCTGCAGATCGCGCAGGAAATTGTCCCGCCATACCGACACGTTGTTCTCGCGAAGCTGCGCGATCATGTCCGCGTAACGCGCACGCCGCTCGGCAAGCGACATCGTCAGCGCCTGCGACAGCGCATCGGCCATCCCGTCGATATCGATCGGATTGACGATCAGCGCGCCCGTGAGCTCACGCGCGGCGCCCGCGAAGCGCGACAGCACCAGCACGCCCGGATCGTCCGGATTCTGCGCGGACACGTACTCCTTCGCGACGAGGTTCATCCCGTCGCGCAGCGGCGTGACGAACCCCACGCGCGCGAGCCGGTACAGCGCGGCCAGCACCTGACGGTCGTACTGACGGTGAATGTAGAGGATCGGCGCCCAGTCGAGCTCCGCGTAGCGCCCGTTGATGCGCCCCGACTCCGCTTCGAGCTGCAGGCGGATGTCCTGGTACGCGCGCAGGTCCGCGCGCGTCGACGGTGCGATCTGCAGGAACGACACGCGGTTGCGGATCGACGCCTGGTGCTCGAGCAACTTCTCGAACGCACGGAAGCGCTCGACGAGCCCCTTCGAATAATCGAGTCGGTCGACGCTCATGATCAGTTGCCGCCCGCGCAGCGACGTCGCGAGCGTGCGCACCGCCTTGCCGTGCTCGCCCGCCTGCGCGAGCGACGCGATCTCGTCCGGATACACGCCGATCGGATAGGCAGCCGCGCGCAACGTCTGGCCGAATGCCCGTACACGCACCGTGTGCCCGTCGTGCTCGACCTCGCCGTCCGCTTCGAACTCGACGTAGTCGCAAAACGCGCGCAGGTCGGGCTCGGTCTGGAAGCCCAGCAGATCGAACGCGCACAGCGACTCGACGAGCTCGCGGTGCGGCGGCACGTTGACGAGCACCTGCGCGGCCGGAAACGGGATGTGCAGGAAGAAGCCGATGCGGTTCTTCACGCCGGCGTCACGCAGCGCGCGCGCGAACGGAATCAGGTGATAGTCGTGCACCCAGATCACGTCGTCGTCCTGCAGCAGCGGCACGAGCTGCTGCGCGAGCCAGACGTTGACGCGGCGATAGCCGTCGAATTCGTGGCGATCGTACTGGATCAGGTCCGCGCGGTAATGGAACGCGGGCCACAGCGTCGCGTTCGAGAACCCGCGGTAATACTGGTCGTAATCGCGGCGCGTCAGCCCGACGGTCGCGAACGTCACCGGCCCGCGCTCCTCGATGCGGATCTGCGGCTGCGGCGCGCCGGACGCGACCACTTCGCCGCTCCAGCCGAACCACATGCCGCCGGTTTCCTTCAGCGCGTCATAGACGCCGATCGCGAGGCCGCCCGCCGCCGGTTCGCCTTCCGAAATCGGCGCGACGCGGTTTGAAACGATGATGAGCCGGCTCATGCGTGCGGTTGCCCCGCACCGAGCCAGCCTGCGATCTGCTCATGCAGCGCGTCGACCGAATCGAGCCGCATGCGCGCGGACGTCTCGCCGGCGCCGACCTTGATCGACAGGCCGCCGCGCGCGTTGACCACCGCGAAGCCCTTCTCGTCGGTCAGGTCGTCGCCCGCGAACAGCGGCACGCGGCCCGCAAACGGCGGCTCGTCGAGGAACGCGGCCAGCGCGCGGCCCTTGTCGACGCCCTTCGGCTTGATCTCGAACACCATCTTGCCGGGTTGCAGCACATACGCATCCGCATAGTCGGCGACGAGGCGCTCGGCCGCTTCGCGCGCCACCGCCTCGCGCTCGGGCGCATTGCGGAAGTGCAGCGCGACGGCCGCGCCCTTGATTTCGAGCAGCATGCCCGGATGGCGGTCGACCACGCCGGCAAGCTCGCGCTCGATGCGCAGCAGGCGTTCGTCGTTGAAGCCGATACGCTGCGTGTCGCCGTTCGCATCGCGGCGCTCCGCGCCGTGCAGGCCGGCGATCGGCAGGCCGGGCATCTTCAGGAACGTGTCGAGGTTGTCGATCCCGCGCCCGGACACGATCGCGACCGCGCCGTGCGAGCGGCGCGACAATTCGTCGAGCAGCGTCAGCAGCGACGGCGGAACGTGAATGGCGTCGGGGGTCGGCGCCAGTTCGACGAGCGTGCCGTCGAAGTCGAAGAAGAACGCGGTATCGGTCAGGGACAGGGAAGCCGGAACGGATTGCATCGATTCGATAGTCTGAGGGCCGGCCGGCAAACGCAGGCCGCCACTGCGCGAATGGAGTTGTGCGCATCTTACCGCGCCTGCGCCCCCAGATGGGCGAAACCGCGGCTGCGCGGACATCGCATCGGCTGCCGCGTCAACTGCGACATATTGCCCCGCTCGCCCGCGCCGTATCGGTTTCGAAAGGACGCGGGCGCGCGAATTGCGCTACAGTCGCAACCGCCTGCCGCGCGGCGCATGGCATCGCGCCGGCCGGCCCCCTTTCGTCCGATCGAGCCCCAGGATGTCGTCTGCCCGCCCCGCGCCGCACCGGCGCCTCTCCCGCCTCATCCGCACGGCTGCGGCCCTCGCCGCCGCCGTGGCGCTCACCGCGTGCACGCACGACGAGCCGCGCTGGAACCTGACCAACGTCACCGGCCACCTGCCCGATCTGTCGTTCAAGCTGACGGGCGGCGACGGCCATCCCGTCGACGCCGATGCGTTCCGCGGCCGCGTCGCGCTCGTCTACTTCGGCTACACGCACTGCCCCGACGTCTGCCCCGAAACACTGGCGCGGCTGATGGAAGTGCTGGCGAAGCTCGGCCCACGGGCGGACGACGTGCGCATCCTGTTCGTCTCGGTCGATCCCGCGCGCGATACGCCGCAGGCGATGCAATCCTATGTCGCCGCGTTCGACGCCGCGCATGCGCGCGGCCTGACCGGGACCGACGGCCAGATCGAATCGCTGGCCAAGCGCTATCGCGTCGCATACCAGATGGAAAAACGCGATCCGTCCGGCGGCTACGAAGTGACGCACAGCTCGGCCGTCTACATCTTCGACGCGACCGGCCGCGCGCGGCTGCTCGCGACCGATCGCGATTCGCCCGACGCCATCGCCGCCGATGTGCGCCGGATCATCGACACTGCCTCCACGACCTGAATTCCGCCATGAACAAGAAAACGACCCTCAAGACGTTCGCCCTCGTCGCCGCGCTGTGCGCCGGCGCCCACGCGTATGCCGCCGGCGCGATCAGCGCGCAGAACGCGTGGGTGCGCTGGCTGCCGAACAAGCTGCCCGCAGGCGGCTACGTGACGCTCGTGAACACCGGCGACAAGCCGATCGATCTCGTCGACGTCGACAGCCCCGATTACGGGATGGCCATGCTGCACCAGACGGTCTCGAACGGCTCGACGCAGAAGATGGAGATGGTCGACAAGCTGACGATCCCCGCGCGCGGCAAGGTCGACATCGCGCCGGGCGGCTATCATTTCATGCTCGAGGAACCGAAGCACACGATCAAGCCGGGCGACACCGTGCACCTGCGCCTGAAATTCTCCGACGGCGAGACGGTCGATGCGCCGTTCGCCGTGAAATCGCCGGCCCAGGCGAAGTGATGCGCGCGCGATGAATCTCCTGTACTGGCTCGATCCGTGGGAGCCGTCGCCGACCGTGGTCGTCGCGGTGCTGACGGCCGCCGTGCTGTTCGCACGCGGCGTGAAGAAGGCGAAGGTGTCGCCACTGCGGCAGTTCTCGTTCTGGTTCGGGCTGACGGCGCTCTACATCGCGCTGCATACGCGGCTCGACTATTTCTTCGAGCACGAATTCTTCATGCACCGCGCGCAGCACCTCGTGCTGCATCACCTCGGGCCGTTCTTCATCGCGCTGTCCTATCCGGGCGCGGCGATCCGCGCGGGCATTCCGTTCAGCTGGCGGCAGCGCTTCGTGCGCCCCGCGCTCGCGTGGGCGCCGGTGCGCGCGACCCTCGACGTGGTATTTCATCCGGTCGTCGCGGTCGTGCTGTTCGTCGGGCTGATCTATTTCTGGCTGCTGTCGCCGATCCACTTCATCGCGATGCTCGACTGGCGTCTCTATCGCGTGATGAACTGGAGCATGGTGATCGACGGGCTGCTGTTCTGGTGGCTCGTCGTCGATCCGCGTCCCGCGCCGCCCGCGCGGCTGTCGCCGGGCCGCCGGATTCTGATCGTCGTCGCGGCGATCCCGCCGCAGATCGCGCTCGGCGCGCTGATCTTCTTCACGCCGCACGAACTGTATCCGATCTACTCGATCTGCGGCCGCGCGTTCACGTGGCTGAGCCCGCTGCGCGACCAGCAGATCGGCGGCCTGCTGCTGTGGATTCCCGGCTCGATGATGAGCGTGATCGGCGCGCTGATCGCGCTGCGGCACTGGCTGCGGTTGTCCGCCCGCGGGCGCCTGATCGGCGAGCGGGTCGCGCAGCACGCGGACGAGCCGCCCGTCGCGCGCACCGCGCACTGATTGCCACGCGGCGCGGCGCGCGTCACGCGCGCGCGCTGCTCATCCATACGTGCGGGATGCCATCCTCGTCGTGCACGTCCGAACTCGGCGTAAAGCCGAATGCCCCGTAGAAACGCTGCAAGTGAGCCTGCGCATGCAGGCTCACCGGCGTATCCGGCCATTGCGCGCGGATATGCTCGAGCGCGCGCGACAGCAGCCCGTTGCCGAGGCCCGCGCCGCGAAACGCGGCAGTCGTCAGCACGCGGCCGATGCGCACGTCGGTATGCTGCGCGTCGGGCAACAGCACGCGCAGATAGCCGGCCAGGCGGCCGGCCGGATCGAAGGCCGCGAGGTGCCACGCGGCCTGGTCCGCATCGTCGATGTCGCGATACACGCAGTTCTGTTCGACGACGAACACGGCGCTGCGCGCTTCGAGAATCGAATAGATTTCGCGCGCCGTCAGCGCGTCGAAGGGTTTCCAGCGCCAGTCGAGATCGACGGTGCTCGGGGATGCGGCGGGTGCGGAAGCGTTCATGTGCGGTCCTGATTCGGGCGCGCCGGCCGGCGCGCGGCAACCGCCGATTATGCCTCGAAGCGCACATCGCGCGCGATCGCCCGCCACGCGCGAAAAAAGCCCCGCATCGCGCGGGGCCTGCTCGTCACACCGTCATGCCGTCATGCCGTCATGCCGGCATCTGGCCGAAGCGGCCGCTGTTGAAGTCCTCGATCGCGGTCCGGATTTCCTCTTGCGAGTTCATCACGAACGGGCCGTAACCAACGACGGGCTCGTCGATCGGCTCGCCGCTCAGGATCAGCAGCTTCGCGTCGCCGTTCGCTTCGATCTCGACGTCGCTGCCGTCGCGGCCGAGTTGCACGAACTGCGCTTCGCGCGCCACCGTCTCGCCGTTCACCAGCACGGTGCCGCTCAGCACGACCACCGCGAGCGTCCGCCCTTCGGCGACCGGGAATCGCGCATGGCCGCCCGCCGCGAGCCGCACGTCCCACACGTCGATCGGCGTGTGCGTGCGGGCCGGGCCGCGCCGCCCGTCGAGTTCACCGGCGATGATCCGCGCGCGCCCTGCACCGTCCGGCAGCTCGACCACCGGGATATCGGCGTTCAGCAGCGTCTGGTAGCCGGGCGCGCCCATCTTGTCCGCGGCCGGCAGGTTCACCCACAGCTGCACCATCTCGAGCGGGCCGCCTCGCTTCGTGAACGCCTCCGAGTGGAATTCCTCGTGCAGGATCCCGCTCGCGGCCGTCATCCACTGCACGTCGCCCGGGCCGATCGTGCCGCCCGCGCCGGTCGAGTCGCGGTGCGCGACTTCGCCGTCATAGACGATCGTCACGGTTTCGAACCCGCGGTGCGGATGCTGGCCGACTCCGCGCGGCGCGGTCGTCGGTTCGAACGTCGCGGGGCCGGCGTAATCGAGCAGCAGGAACGGGCTCAGGTGCGTGCCATGAGACTGGTAGCTGAACATCGAACGCACCGGAAAACCGTCGCCGACCCAATGGCCGCGCGGCGCACTGTACACACCCTGGATCTTCTTCATCGCCCTTCTCCATATTGCGGCGAAACCCGTGTTTCGCATCCATGAGTGACAATATAGAGATGGAACGATCGATCCGGTAGACTGCCGAAATCGCACTCAGCGTTCCATTTCATGAACGATAAAGCGCGGGATCTGAACGATCTCTACTACTTCGTGCAGGTCGTCGAACACGGCGGCTTCGCGCCGGCCGGGCGCGCGCTGGACATGCCGAAATCGAAGCTGAGCCGCCGCATCGCGCTGCTCGAGGCGCGGCTCGGGATGCGGCTGATCCAGCGTTCGACGCGCCGCTTCACCGTCACCGACGTCGGCCAGACCTATTACGCGCATTGCCGCGCGATGCTCGTCGAGGCCGATGCCGCCGACGAGGCGATCGCGCTGCTGCACGAGGAGCCGCGCGGCATCGTGCGCGTCAGTTGCCCGATCGTGCTGCTCGATTCGCTGGTCGGCACGATGATCGCCGCGTTCATGGCCGCGTGCCCGCGCGTCGAGATCCACCTGGAAGCGACCAACCGGCGCGTCGACGTGGTCGGCGAAGGGATCGACGTCGCGATCCGCGTACGCCCGCCGCCGCTCGAGGACAGCGATCTCGCGCTGCGTGTGCTCGCCGAACGCGGCCAGTGCCTCGTCGCGAGCCCCGCGCTGCTGCGCGAGCAAGGTGTACCGGCCGTTCCCGCGGACCTGACACGCCTGCCGAGCCTCGATCACGGCGTGCCGCAGTCCACGCACGTATGGCGGCTGCGAGGGCCCGACGGCGCACATGCGGAAATCCATCACCAGCCGCGCTACGTGACGGGCGGCATGCTCGCGCTGCGCGCGGCGGCCGTCGCCGGTGTCGGCGTCGTGCAGTTGCCGACGATGATGGTGCGCGACGAGGTTTCGCGCGGCGAACTGGTCACGGTGCTGCCCGACTGGGCGCCGCGTCGCGAAATCGTGCACGCGGTGTTCGCGTCGCGCCGCGGGCTGCTGCCGGCGGTGCGGGCGCTACTCGACTTTCTGGCCGAGCGGTTCGCCGAACTCGAACCCGACTAGCGGGGCCGCATCACGCACGACCACGCGCTGCAGACCACGCACGGGTGCCGTAGACTGCGGTACGCGCAGTGCGCCTTCAGTGCGCCTTTTTGACAACCCCTATCGCTTTCCCGCCATGTTCACGTTGTCCAACGACCCCACCGCCTCCAAGGCCGATCAATACGCGACGCTCGTCGAGCAGGCACGCGCGCTCGTCGAATCCGAACGCGACCTGACCGCGAACGCGGCGAATTTCTCCGCGCTCGTCTATCACTCGCTCGATCGCCTGAACTGGGCCGGCTTCTATTTCTTCGACGGCACCGAGCTCGTGGTCGGGCCGTTCCAGGGCAAGCCCGCATGCGTGCGGATCGCGCTCGGCAAGGGCGTGTGCGGCACGGCCGCGCAGACCCGCGAGACGCAGGTCGTGCGCGACGTGCACGACTTTCCCGGCCATATCGCGTGCGATGCGGCGTCGGAATCGGAAATCGTCGTGCCGCTGGTGGCCGGCGACGGTACGCTGATCGGCGTGTGGGACGTCGACAGCCCGGTCGCCGCGCGCTTCGACGACGAAGATCGCACAGGGATGGAGGCGCTGTGCCGCGTGTTCGTCGAACACGCGTGGCAGAAGGCGCGCGGTTAAGCGTCGCGGCGTCGCGGCGCTGGCCGCCGCGAACGACACGGGCCCCGCGAAGGGGCCCGTTTCATTGCAACACCGCGCCGCCGCATGCGGCGCACGGCCGGCGTCAGGCCGCGTGCGAGCCCGACAGCGCCGCGAACGCCTGCGGCTTCGCGTCCTCGGTCAGCACCTCGAAGCCGGTTTCCGTCACCACGACCATGTGCTCCCATTGCGCGGACAGCGAATGGTCCGCCGTGACGACCGTCCAGCCGTCGGCCAGCACGCGCGTGTCGCGCTTGCCCGCGTTCAACATCGGCTCGATCGTGAAGATCATCCCCGGCCGCAGCGGCAGGCCGGTGCCCGGACGACCGTAATGCAGCACCTGCGGCTCGTCGTGATAGACGTCGCCGATGCCGTGCCCGCAATACTCGCGCACCACGCTGAACCCTTCGCGATGGGCGACCTGCTGGATCGCATAGCCGACGTCGCCGAGCGTCGCGCCGGGGCGCACCGCGCGGATGCCTGCGTGCATCGCCTCGTAGGTCGCCGCGACGAGCCGCCGCGCGAGTTCGCTCGGTTCGCCGACGAAATACATTCGGCTCGTATCGCCGAACCAGCCGTCCTTGATCACCGCGATGTCGAGGTTCACGATGTCGCCGTCGCGCAGCGGCCGCGACGTCGGAATGCCGTGACAGACCACGTGATTGACCGACGTGCACAGCGTCTTCGGATAGCCGTGGTAGCCGATGTTCGCGGGGATCGCGCCCAACTCGTCGACGATGTATTCGCGGCAGCGCGCGTCCAGCTCGTCGGTAGTGACGCCCGGCTTCACGTGCTCGGTGATCATCGTCAGCACCTGCGACGCGAGCTTCGCGGCTTCGCGTGACTTGGCGATTTCCGCGGCACCGCGGATCGGGATTTCGCGTTTCGCCATCACGCCACCTGCTCGATGCTATGCGCGGCCGTCTCCGCCGGCCCCACGTCGCCGCCCCGCGCCTCGGCCTCGATCAGCATCTTGCAGATGTCGCCGTAGGAAAGCGCCGGGTTGAGTTCCGCCAGCATCCCGACGCGCAGCCAGTGTTCGGCCTGCGCGTTGATCGAACGGCTCAGCGCCGTGCTCGTCGAGCGCAGCCGTTCATGCATGTGCTCAGAAATCCTGATGATACCCATATATCCCCAATTAAACGAAACGTAGCTGTTTCGTATATTACGCCGCGCACGATGACCGGGCAAGCCGTTCGCGTCCCCCTCCCCGCCGAATAGACCCACGAAATGTCGTTGACACCGAATTCCAGTTTGCTGGAAAATAAATCCATCATGAAAGAATCAGCGATCACTGCGGCCGATGACACCGGCATCAACGAGCGCATTGCCCGGCGCGTGCGCGACCTGCGCACCGTTCGAGGCTACACGCTCGACGCGCTGGCCGCGCGTTCCGGCGTCAGCCGTTCGATGATCTCGCTCATCGAACGCGCGTCGGCCAGCCCCACAGCCGTCGTGCTCGACAAGCTCGCGGCGGGCCTCGGCGTGTCGCTGGCCGGGCTGTTCGGCGGGGACCGGGACAACGCGCCCGCGCAGCCGCTCGCACGGCGCGCGCAACAGGCCGAATGGCGCGATCCGGCGTCCGGCTATGTGAGGCGCAACCTGTCGCCGGCCGGCTGGCCGTCGCCGATCCAGCTCGTCGAAGTCGATTTCCCGCCCGGCGCGCGCGTCGCGTACGACAGCGGCGGGCGCGAAAGCGCGCCGCACCAGCAGGTGTGGATCATCAGCGGCCGCGTCGACGTTACGTTGGGCGATACGCTTCATGAGCTTCGCGAAGGCGACTGCCTGGCCATGCGACTCGACCAGCCGCTGATCTTCAGCAATCCGTCGTCGCATGCCGCGCGCTATGTCGTCGCAATCTGCGATACGTCCGCCGCCGGCATGCGCGGCGCGTGATACGCGCGCCGCATGCGCAACCGGTTTAGACCCAACAGGAAGGAACCCGCATGAACTCCCCGACCCAGCGCGACGACGTGCGCCTGATCGATTGCAGCGAGGCCGAGCACGCCGCGGCCATTCTCGAGATCCTGAACGACGCGATCGTGAACTCGACCGCGCTGTACGACTATCGGCCGCGTCCACCGGAGGCGATGGTCACGTGGTTCGCGACGAAGCGCGCGGGCGGTTTTCCGGTCTTCGGCGCCGTCGATGCAGCGGGCACGCTGCTCGGCTTCGCGAGCTGGGGTACCTTCCGCGCGTTTCCGGCGTTCAAGTACACCGTCGAACACAGCGTCTACGTGCGCAACGACCAGCGCGGTCGCGGGCTCGGCGAACTGCTGCTGCGCGAAGTAGTCCGCCGCGCGCGCGAAGCGCAGGTGCACGTGCTGGTCGGCTGCATCGACGCGACCAATGCCGGAAGCATCGCACTGCATACGAAGCTGGGATTCGTGCACTCGGGCACGATCGCGGAGGCGGGATTCAAGTTCGGCCGCTGGCTCGATGCGGCGTTCTATCAGTTGAAGCTCGAGACGCCGGCGCAGCCGGTGGATGGGTAATCGGCTGGCGGCCGTCGTGCGCACCGTGCGCGACGGCTTCCAGGCGATGCAGAAAAAAGAAAAGCCCCGCCGAAGCGGGGCTTTTTCTGGAGGCGCGAGCCGGAGTCGAACCGGCCTAAACGGCTTTGCAGGCCGCTGCATAACCGCTTTGCTATCGCGCCAAAAGCGGACTGTCCGGATGCCGTGAGGCAAGCGACAGATTTTTATTCGAGGACCGGAAGTCCATCAAATAAAAAGGGAAGCGTGGCTTCCCCATTACTTGGAGCGGGAGACGAGTCTCGAACTCGCGACCTCAACCTTGGCAAGGTTGCGCTCTACCAACTGAGCTACTCCCGCATTGTCCTGCATCTGCAGCGCTTTGCCGTACCACACGCTGCCAGAAAAATCTGGAGCGGGAGACGAGTCTCGAACTCGCGACCTCAACCTTGGCAAGGTTGCGCTCTACCAACTGAGCTACTCCCGCATGTGTCCTGCATCTGCAGCGCTTTGCCGTACCACGCGCTGCCAGAAAAAATCTGGAGCGGGAGACGAGTCTCGAACTCGCGACCTCAACCTTGGCAAGGTTGCGCTCTACCAACTGAGCTACTCCCGCGTATTGCTACACTACTGCTTCCCCGTCACACACTTACTTCGTCGTGCAGCGGAGAAGCGAGATTATGTCGAAGGCACATTCGTGTGTCAAGGGCTTTTCCAGCCCTTTTTACAAAAACCGCCGCCGCACAGGCAATGCGGGTCACGCACCGCCGCGCTCGCGAATCTGCGGCCAGGCGAGCTTCATGTAGTACAGCATCGACCAGATGGTCAGCACCGCGGCCAGATACATCAGCCACTCGCCCCACACGCGCGTATCGATCGTCACGACGCCGAGCGGCAGCGGCCCGTAGAACAGCAGCATCGGAATCGCGACCATCTGGCACGCGGTCTTGAACTTGCCGAGCTGGTTCACCGCGACGCTCTTCGACGCGCCGATCTGCGCCATCCATTCGCGCAGCGCCGAAATCGCGATCTCGCGACCGACGATCACCAGCGCGATCGCCGCGTCGACCCGCGAAATCTGCACGAGGATCAGCAGCGCGGCCGTCACCATCAGCTTGTCCGCCACCGGGTCGAGAAAGGCACCGAACGACGACGTCTGGTTCCACTTGCGGGCAAGGAAGCCGTCGAACCAGTCGGTCAGCGCGGCGAGGATGAAGATCGCCGCCGCCGCGAGATTGCGGTGCGCGCCGCCCATCACCGTGTCCGGCAGATAGAACACGCCGACGACGAGCGGAATCAGCACGATCCGTACCCACGTCAGGAAAATCGGGAAATTGAACGGCATGGCATGCGGGACAGTAAAGGATTCGCAATTGTGCCGTGTCGACCGGCCTGCCACAAGAACGCTGGCAATGCAGCCGGCCGCACGGCCGCGTCAGTGAAGCTGCTTGTAGATCTGCTCGGCGAGCGCGTGCGAAATACCCTCGACGCTCGCCAGTTCCTCGACACTCGCGGCCACCACGCCGCGCAACCCGCCGAAGCGCGCGAGCAGCCGCTGCCGGCGCTTCGCGCCGACGCCTTCGAGCTCCTCGAGCCGCGACGTCTGGCGAGCCTTCGCCCGCTTCGCCCGCATGCCGGTGATCGCGAAGCGGTGCGCCTCGTCGCGAATCTGCGCGACGAGCATCAGCGCGGCGCTCTCCTTGCCGAGTTCGAGCGGCGCGCGGCCGTCCGCGAACACCAGCGTCTCGAGGCCGACCTTGCGCCCCTCGCCTTTCGCGACGCCGACCAGCATCGACGTGTCGAGGCCGAGCTCGGTGAACACCTGCCGCGCGATCTCGACCTGACCCTTGCCGCCGTCGATCAGCACGATGTTCGGCAGCAGGCTCGACGCCTCGGCCTGGCGGGTCGACTCGCCGTCGATGCCAGCCGCTTCGTCGACGGCCGCCGCCTGCGCGGCCTGCTCGACCATCTTCTCGTAGCGGCGCGTGAGCACCTGCCGCATCGCCGCGTAATCGTCGCCCGGCGTGATGCCCGTGATGTTGTAGCGGCGGTATTCGCTCGACTGCATCTTGTGATGGTGATAGACGACACACGACGCCTGCGTCGCCTCGCCCATCGTATGACTGATGTCGAAGCACTCGATCCGCAGCGTCGCGAGATCGTCGCTGTCGTAGCTGAGCGTGTCCGCCAGCGCGCGCGTGCGCGCCTGTTGCGAACCCTGCTCGGACAGCAGCCGCGCGAGCGCGAGCCGTGCGTTCTGCTCGGCCATCGACAGCCACGCGCGCCGCTGCCCCTGCGGCTGCCGCACCAGCGACACCTTGTGGCCGGCCTGCTCGGACAGCAGCTCCAGCAGGTCGCGACTCGCGGGCGCATGGCTGACGACGAGCACCGGCGGCACGCGGTTGCCGAGATAGTGCTGCGCGATGAATGCGTCGAGCACCTCGGCCTCGACCGAGGCTGCGGCCGCGCCGCGCGCGCTGCCCGCCTCTTCCGCAGGCTGATCGGGCACCGTGTCGACCGGCGCATCGGCCGTCGCATCGACCGCCTCCGCCGGCTCGACCTCTTCACCGAGACCGCCTTCGGCGAGCGTCAGCGCACTTTCGACGTGCGTCGGGAAATACGCCTTGTCACCAAGATGCCGGCCGCCGCGCACCATCGCGAGGTTCACGCACACGCGTCCGCCCTGCGCGACGACGGCCAGGATGTCGACGTCGCTGTCGCTGCCGACCTCGATCGCCTGCTGGTGCAGCACCGTCGCGAGCGAGCTCATCTGGTTGCGCACCGCCGCCGCCTGCTCGAATTTCAGCTCGGCCGCGAACGCGTGCATTTTCTGCTCGAGCTCCTTCATCACTTCGGACTGCCGGCCGAGCAGGAAGCGCGCGGCGTTCGACACGTCGACCGCATAATCCTCGTCGGAGATCGCACCCACGCACGGCGCCGTGCAACGCCCGATCTGATGCAGCAGGCACGGCCGCGTACGGTTGTTGAAGACCGAATCCTCGCAGGTGCGCAGCTGGAACACGCGCTGCAGGATCTGGATGCTCTCGCGCACGGCCCACGCGCTCGGGAACGGCCCGAAGTACTGGTTCTGCTTGTCGACCGAGCCGCGGTAGTAGGCCATCCGCGGAAAGCGGTGCGCGGTGAGCTTCAGGTACGGATACGACTTGTCGTCGCGAAACAGGATGTTGTAGCGCGGCGCGAGCGCCTTGATCAGGTTGTTCTCGAGCAGCAGCGCTTCGGCTTCCGAGCGCGTGACGGTCGTTTCGATGCGCGCGATGCGCGTGACCATCATCGCGATGCGCGGCGACAGTTGCGTCTTCGTGAAATAACTCGACACGCGCTTTTTCAGGTCGCGCGCCTTGCCGACGTAGAGGACGGCGCCCGCCGTGTCGTAATAGCGATAGACGCCCGGCATGTGCGGCAACTGCGCAAGGATCTTCTTCGGTTCGAACGGAGTAGCGGAGGCTTCTGGGGATGTCATGCGTGATCCGGGCGCCTTGTAACGCGGAACGGGTCTATTAGAATCGCCAGTTTAGAGCATTCACCGGCCCGCTTCGATGCCACGCACCACCGCTGCCCCCCTCTCCGCCGTGCCGCTCGCGCCGGGCGAACCGATTGCCTGCGACCTCTTCTGCACGGTGATCGACAATTTCGGCGACATCGGCGTGTGCTGGCGCGTCGCGCGCCAGCTCGCGCACGAGCACGGCTGGCAGGTTCGCCTGTTCGTCGACGACCTGCACACGTTCGCGCGCCTGCTGCCGCAGGTCGATCCCAACGCGGGGCGGCAGACGGTCGACGCGATCGTGATCGAGCACTGGCATACGGAAGTCGGCGACGCGCTGGACATCGCCGATGTCGTGATCGAGGCGTTCGCATGCGAGTTGCCTGGTCCGTATCTCGCGGCGATGGCGCGGCGCGCGCGCCGCCCCGTGTGGATCAACCTCGAATACCTGAGCGCCGAGGACTGGGTCGCCGATTTCCATTTGCGGCCGTCGCCGCATCCACGCTATCCGCTACTGAAGACGTTCTTCTTCCCGGGCCTGTCGGCCGGCACCGGCGGCGTGCCGAAGGAGCGCGACCTCGACGCGCGCCACGCAGCCTTCGACGCCGATCCGGCAGCCTGCGCCGCGTGGTGGCAGCGCGCGACCGGCGGCGCGGCGCCGGCGCCCGGCACGACGGTCGTCAGCCTGTTCGCCTACGAAAACCCGGCCGTCGACGCGCTGCTCGCGCAGTGGCGCGACGGCCCGTCGCCGGTCGTCGCGCTCGTCCCAACCGGGCGCCTGTCACCCGCCGTCGCGCGTTTTTTCGGGGTCGAGTCGTTCTCGGCGGGCGTACGGGCGCGCAGCGGCAACCTGACCGCCCATGGCCTCGCGTTCGTTCCGCAGGCCGACTACGATCCGCTGCTGTGGGTCGCCGATCTCAATTTCGTGCGCGGCGAGGATTCGTTCGTCCGCGCGCAGTGGGCGCGCAAGCCGTTCGTGTGGCACATCTATCCGCAGGCCGACGACGTGCACCTGCCCAAGCTCGATGCCGCGCTCGCGCACGTGTCGGCCGGCCTCGCCGACGCGCCGCGTGCCGCGCTCGAGCGGTTCTGGCATGCGTGGAACGGCGCCGGCACGCCCGACTGGGCCGATTTCTGGCAACACCGCGCCGCGCTTGACGCGAATGCGCTCCGCTGGGCCGACGCGCTCGCGGCCGTCGGCGATCTCGCCGGAAAGCTGGCGGAATACGCAAAATCTCAGTTAAAATAAGCGGTTATCCGACGGCTGACCACGCAAGCGCTCGCGTTTGGGCTCCTGGCGCCCACCGGAACGCACCGCCGCTTGCGCCGTCAGCCGTTGCGCAACGCTCAGGCACCTATTTATTTGATTTGATCAGGACAGTTTTTTATGAAAACCGCACAGGAACTCCGCGTAGGCAACGTCGTGCAGATCGGCAGCGAAGCATGGGTCATCGCAAAAGCGGAATACAACAAGTCGGGCCGTAACTCGGCCGTCGTCAAGATGAAGATGAAGAACCTGCTGTCCAACGCAGGTCAGGAATCGGTCTACAAGGCTGACGACAAGTTCGAGGTCGTCGTGCTCGACCGCAAGGAAGTGACGTACTCGTACTTCGCCGACCCGATGTACGTGTTCATGGACGCCGACTACAACCAGTACGAAGTCGAAGCCGAAATGATGGGCGAAGCGCTGAACTACCTCGAAGACGGCATGGCTTGCGAAGTCGTGTTCTACAACGAGAAGGCGATCTCGGTCGAACTGCCGACGGTCCTCGTTCGCGAAATCACCTACACGGAACCGGCCGTCAAGGGCGACACGTCGTCGGGCAAGGTGCTGAAGAACGCGAAGCTGGCGACCGGCTTCGAGCTGCAAGTGCCGCTGTTCTGCAACACCGGCGACAAGATCGAAATCGATACGCGCACGAACGAATACCGCAGCCGCGCGTAATCGTCAGCGATTTCCGCATCGAACAAAGCGCCCTTCGGGGCGCTTTTTGTTTGTCTGGCGCCAACAGCTGCCACAAACCGGAGCCATGCGCAGCACAAAAGCCACCGGTAAAGATATTCAATTTGTATCATCGGTAACTGTTTTATAGCGCCGGAGAAATAATGCGCGTGACGCGTTCGGCGGGGCATAAAATCAATCTTTAATCCGACATGCGGCTGCGGCCCGCTGGCCGACAGCCCGCCTCTCTTGACTCGACTCGCGTCCACCATGCCACACGCCCTGATTGTCGAAGACGATCCCAACAGCCTGTCAGGCCTCACCGCGCTGCTCGCCGCAGACGGCTTCTCGGTCGACACGGCCACGTCGCTCGCCGAAGCGCGCACGGCGCTCGGCCGCTCGATTCCCGACGTCGTGCTCGTCGACCTGAACCTGCCGGACGGCAGCGGGTTCGACCTGCTCCAGCACCTGCCGCAGCAACAGCCGAACGGCTCGCTGCCCGTGATCGTGCTGACGGGCAACGCGACGGTCGAGAGCGCCATCGAGGGACTGCGTCACGGCATCTGGGACTACCTGCTGAAACCGATCAACATCCCGCGCCTGCGCAGCCTGCTCGCGCGGATTCCCCGCCCGTACGAACTGATCGACGAAGTGCAGTCGCTGCGTGCGTCGCTGCGCCATCTCGGCCGCTTCGGCGCGCTGGTCGGCCGCAGCGACGCGATGCAGCACGTGTACGACATGATCGAGCACAACGCCCGCACCGAAACGGCCGTGCTGTTCTCGGGCGAAGCCGGCACCGGCAAGAAGCTGGCGGCACGCACACTGCACGACCTGAGCCGGCGCCGCAAGGGGCCGTTCGTGTCGTTCGACTGCCGCATGCTCGTGCAGGCCGGCCGGCACGGCGCCTCGCTCGACAGCGTGCTGTTCGGCCATGAGCGCGGCGCATTCGACGGCGCCGAGCGCCGCGAGACGGGCCTGTTCGAGCAAGCCGGCGGCGGCACGCTGTTCCTCGACGAAATCACCGCACTGCCGCTCGTGCTGCAGGAAGCGCTGCTGCATGCACTCGATTCGCAGAACTTCATGCGGATCGGCGGCACGAGCGCGATCACCAGCGATTTCCGGCTGATCGCGGCCACCCGCCGCCCGGCGCGCGAAGCGGTGGCGAACGGCACACTGCGCGAGGATCTGTGGCTGCGCCTCGACGCAGCGTCGATCACGATGCCGCCGCTGCGCGAGCGCGACGGCGATGCACTCGCGATCGCGGACGCGCAGATCGACGAACTGAACCGGGAAGCGCGCGCAACCGGCCGCAGCACGACCGACAAACGCGCGGCCCCGGGCTTCGTGCGCGAATGCCTGTCGTACGAATGGCCGGGCAACGTGCGCGAACTGCAGGAGCGCGTGCATTTCGCGTACGACGCATCGGGCGACTTCATCGAGACGCTGCGCGCGGGCGAAGCCAGCTTCTCCGCCGGCGCCGCGCTGAACGGCAGCAGCGTGCAGATCAAGGTCGGCACCCCGCTGTCCGACGTCGAGGATCTGCTGATCCGCGCGACGCTCGACGCGGTCGGCGGGACGCGCCACCGCGCGGCGACGCTGCTCGGCATCAGCCCGAAGACGCTGTACAACAAGCTGCAGCGGATGAAGGTGAACTGAGCGGACGGCTCCCGAATGCGGGCGCTGGTCGGATCTGACCGTTAGTTGCGTCTTAACCCGTTCCGGCGACTGCACGAATCGGGCTGTCGCAACCCGCAAAAAAGCCGCGCTACTGCGCGGCTTTTTCGTTTGGGGCGACCGGAACGGCGCGACCCGCGCCGCCCCCTGCCCGCTTACGCCAGCGCGCTGCTCAGCAGCGCCTGCGCCTGCAGATACTCGGGCTGCGCGATCAGCTTGTCCCACTTGAGCGCCTTGCCGCGCGCGCGCATCCGCTTGAGGCGCCGCACCGACTCGGCCGAGGTCCGCGCCTTCAGTCCATTCAGCACGACTTCGGCCGCGTCCGGCTGGTTGCAGACGAGCACCATGTCGCAACCGGCGGCGAGCGCGGCGTCGGCCGCCTGCGTGAGCGTGCCGCCTTCGCGGGCGGCCTCCATCGACAGGTCGTCGCTGAAGATCGCGCCCGTGAAGCCGAGCTTGCCGCGCAGGATGTCCTGCAGCCACACGCGCGAGAACCCAGCCGGCCGCTTGTCGACCTGCGTGTAGATCACATGCGCCGGAATCACCGCGGCAAGCGACAGCCCGAGCCAGTCGTACGGCGCGACGTCCTGCTCGAGGATCGCATCGAGCGTGCGCTCGTCGGTCGGCAGCGCGACGTGCGAATCGGCCTCCGCGAAGCCGTGCCCGGGAAAATGCTTGCCGCAGTTCGCCATGCCGGCGAGTGACAGCCCGTGATTCAGGCTCTTCGCAAGCAGTGTGACGACGCGCGGGTCGCGATGGAACGCCCGATCGCCGATCACCTTCGAGTGCCCGTAATCGAGATCGAGCACCGGCGTGAAGCTCATGTCGATCCCGCACGCGCGCAATTCGGCGGCCAGGATGTAGCCGACGGCGGTCGCGACCTTCGTCGCGAGCAGCACGTCGCGATCCCACAGTTCGCCGAGGCGGCGCATCGCGGGCAGCACCGTGAAGCCGTCGGTGCGGAACCGCTGCACGCGCCCGCCTTCGTGATCGACGGCGATCAGGATGTCTTCGCGCACCGCGCGGATCGCGTCGGTCAGCGCGGTCAGTTGCGCGCGATTCTGGAAGTGCCGCGCGAACAGGATCACGCCGCCGGTATTCGGATGCGCGAGGCGCCGCGCATCGTCGCGCGACAGGGTCGTGCCGACGACGTCGAGCATGACCGGGCCGGGAGTCGTTTTCATTGAATCGGGGATTCCGTCAGGAGGAGGTTCGGGAAACAGGTACAGGAGCAGGCGCGGCGTCCGTTTTAGCGTCCGTTTCAGCGACCACGAACGACACCGCGTAGTCGCGTTCGTCGCTGACCGTCACGCGCGCCGTGATGCCGCGCGCGGCCAGCCAGTCGGCCAGCTCGCCCGATGCGACCACGTACGGCTCGCCGCTCGGATGGTTGAGCGTCTGCAGTGCGCGCCACGTCATCGGCCAGTGCATGCCGAGCCCGATCGCCTTCGAGAACGCTTCCTTCGCGGAAAAGCGCGTCGCGAGAAACGCAATGCCGCGCGCCTCGGAGCGTGCGCGCCGGGCGTGGAACACGCGCAGTTCGTCGGGGCCGAGCACCTTCTCGGCAAACCGGCCGCCCGTGCGTTCGAGCACGGCCGCGACGCGGCTCACCTGCGCGATGTCGGTACCGATGCCGTAGATCGCCATGTCAGTCTCCGCCGAGGTGGCCCGGCAGCGTCGGGGCAAACGCGTCGCAAACGGCGTGCGGGGCGCGGCGGCCTCGCATCGTCAGCGCGCGCCGCCGTGCAGCGCGGCGACGCGTGCGGCGACCATGATCGCCTTCATCTCGCGCACCGCGTTGTCCCAGCCCGCGAAAATCGCGTGCGCGACGATCGCGTGGCCGATGTTCAGTTCGACGATGCCGTCGATCGCGGCGATCTGCTGCACGTTCGTGTAGTGCAGCCCGTGGCCCGCGTTGACCTTCAGGCCAAGCCGCGCACCGGCCTGCACGCCCGCGACGATACGCTCGTATTCGCGCTGCTGCTCGGCTTCGTCGTGTGCTTCGGCGTAGCGGCCCGTATGCAGCTCGATCACCGGTGCACCCGCTTCGTGCGCGGCGCGGATCTGCGTGTCGTCCGGGTCGATGAACAGCGACACGCGCACGCCCACGTCGGCGAGCTGCTTGCACGCCGCGCGCACGGCCTCGAAGTGGCCGGCGACATCGAGACCGCCTTCGGTCGTCAGTTCCTCGCGCTTCTCCGGCACGAGGCACGCGTCGTGCGGACGCACTTCGCACGCGATGTCGAGCATCTCGGCCGTGACCGCGCATTCGAGGTTCATGCGCGTCTTCAGCAGCGGGCGCAGTTCGCGCACGTCGGCGTCGACGATGTGACGACGATCCTCGCGCAGGTGCAGCGTGATCGCGTCCGCGCCCGCCTCTTCGGCGGCGAGCGCCGCGCGGATCGGATCGGGATAGCGCGTACCGCGCGCATTGCGCAGCGTCGCGACGTGGTCGATGTTCACGCCGAGGTCGATGGCGGTGGGCGTTGTCAGGAAGAAGCTCATAGGTTTTGCAGGTCGATCAGGATCTGACGCGTGGCGAGCGGCGTACCGCCGAGATAGGTGTTCAGCAGGAAGCGCATCAGCGTCTTGCTTTGCGCAACCGTCTGGGCTCGATGGTAATCGTCCTGTTCCATGTCGAGCAACGTCTGCCCGGTGATGACCGGCCAGTGCGACGGCACGTCATCGTCCGCATTGCGCACGCCGCGTTCCGGATCGAACACGTAGCGGCGCTCGGGTTCGACCGCGCGGCGGGCGACCGTGCGGTTCAGCGCCATCGCATAGCCGGTCTCGCGCAGCAGCACGCGCTCGAACGAGCGCAGCACCTGCACCGCGGGCTCGCCGTGCGCGAGGCGCGTGAGGGTCAGCACGTAATGATTGAACAGCGGCGGCTGCGGATCCTCGCGCGCGCAGAACTTCACGAGCAGCTCGTTCGCATAGAAACCGCACAACAGCCCGTCGCCGCCGAGCGGCAGCATCCCGCCGACCCACTCGGCGCCCGTCAGCGTGCGTACCTCGGATTTGCCGGACCAGGACAGCAGCAGCGGCTGGAACGTCTGCAATACGCCACGCAACGCGGAGTGCGGGCGCTTCGCGCCCTTCGCGACGAGCGCGAGCCGGCCGTGGTCGCGCGTCAGCACGTCGACGATCAGGCTCGTTTCCCGATACGGATAGCTGTGCAGCACGAACGCCGGCTGCTCGGCGACGCGGAAATCGGACGTGCGAGACGTCGCGCGCCGCGCCTTGCGCGGCGGTTCGGGCGGTGCCGGCAGCGGCGCGTCGTTCGCGCCGGCCGTCACCGCGTCTTCGGTCGACGTCAGCGCGTCATTCGTACCCATAGGCACGCAGCCCCGCCTCGTTGTCGGCCCAGCCGCTCTTCACCTTCACGAAGGTCTCGAGGTACACGGGACCGTCGAACAGCTTCTCCATGTCCATCCGCGCCTCGGTACTGATCTGCTTGAGCTTCTCGCCCTTCTTGCCGATTACCATCGCCTTGTGCGAATCGCGCTCGACGAGGATCGTCGCGAAGATGCGCTTCAGGCGGCCCTCCTCCTCGAACTTGTCGATCAGCACGGTGCTCGTGTACGGCAGCTCGTCGCCGGTCCAGCGGAACACCTTCTCCCGCAGGATTTCGGCCGCGAGAAAACGCGAGCTGCGGTCGGTCAGCTCGTCCTCGCCGTAGATCGGCTCGCCTTCCGGCAGATACGGCTTGATCGTGTCCAGCAGGCGCTTGATGTCTTCCGGCTTCTGCGCCGACAGCGGCACGAGCTCGGTGAATTCGCGCAGCTCGCTCACCTTCTGCATGAACGGGAACAGCGTGGCCTTGTCGTTCACGCGGTCGATCTTGTTGGCGATCAGCAGCGTCGGCATGCCGGGCGGGATCAGGTCGAGCACCTTCTGGTCGTCGGGCCCGAAGCGGCCGGCCTCGATCACGAACAGGATCACGTCGACCGACGTCAGCGTCGACGTGACCGCGCGGTTCAGCGAACGGTTCAGCGCGGTGCTGTGACGGGTCTGGAAGCCGGGCGTGTCGACGAACACGAATTGCGCGTCGTCGAACGTGTTGATGCCGGTGATGCGGTGGCGGGTCGTCTGCGCCTTGCGCGACGTGATGCTGATCTTCTGGCCGACGAGTGCGTTCATCAACGTCGACTTGCCGACGTTCGGGCGGCCCACGATCGCGATCATGCCGCAACGGAAACCGGTAGGAGCGGGAGTGTTCATATCGTTTGGGAGACAGGTTCGGAAACGGCCGCGCGGCGCGCGGCACGATCGCTGGGCAATTCAGTGGTCGGCATCGGCCACGCGCGCCTGCGCGGCAGCAAGACTCGCGCCGCCGGGCGGCGTGTCGGCGTCGGGGGCCGCGCCATCGCGTGCGCGCGCAGGCGTACGCGCGACGGCGTCGGTGCCCGCGGCAGGCTTGTCGGCCGACGACGATGCCGGATCGGTTGCGTGGCCGGCTTGCTTGTCGGCTGCGCGCGGCGCGGCCTCGGCGGGCTTTTCCGCAGCCTTGTCGGGCCGCTCGGCCGGTTTGTCGGCAACCTTGTCGGCCGCCGGCTTCGCCGCCCGTTCGCCCTTGTCTGCGGCCGGCTCGACATGCGCCGCGCGAATCGCGGCCATCGGCGCGACGGTCGGTTCAGCGCCCGTCGCCGCGGCCGCGGCGGTGGCAGCCGGCACCGCGCCCGCCGCTCTCGCCTCGCGCGCCGCCGCACGTTCCTTCCGCTCGGGCGAGCGCAGGTCGAGCGCTTCCTGCACGCCCTTCACGCCGGGCACGATCTCGGGTTCGACATGCTTGGACCCGCGCGCGTTTTTCGAGCGCTTCGGCTTCGCGGCCAGCATCGGAGCGGCCGCCATCACTTCGTCGAGCGCCTTCTTCGCGGCAGCCTGCTCGGCCGCGCGCCGGCTCGCGCCGGAGCCCGATACCTTCACGTCCAGCTTCGGCACCGTGCACTCGACCTCGAACTGCTGATTGTGCGCCGCACCATGCGTCGCGACGACCGTATAGGTCGGCAGCGCGATCTTGTGCCCCTGCAGATATTCCTGCAGCAGCGTCTTCGCGTCCTTGCCGAGCGTACGCGGATCGATGTGGTCGAGAATCGGGATATAGAGGCGCTTGATGACCCCTTGGGCGGCTTCGAAGCCCCCATCGAGGAACACGGCCCCGATGATGGCTTCGAACGCGTCCGCGAGGATCGACGGGCGACGGAACCCGCCGCTGCGCAGTTCGCCCTCGCCCAGCCGCAGGCCGTCCGAGATATTCAGGGCCTGAGCAATTTCGTACAGCGACTGCTGCTTGACGAGATTGGCGCGTACGCGCGACAGGTCACCTTCGTCCAGCTTGCCGAAACGCTGGAACAAAAGGGCGGCCACCGCGCAATTCAGAACGGAATCGCCGAGAAACTCGAGCCGTTCATTGTGCGTGGCACTGTGACTGCGATGGGTCAAAGCCTGGCGCAACAATTCCGCATTGCGAAATTCGTAGCGCAGCCGGCTTTCCAACTGGGATGAGGGCATGTGCAGGAGTATAACGCGGGCGCCCGGTCGGGCCGAAACGGCACGGCCGGACACGAAAAGGCGTGACGAGGCGGTGTTACCGCCGGTTCTTAAAGTAGTTCGGCAATACGCGACGCGGCCCGTGCGTCGCGTATTGCGTGTGAATCGAATGCGGTCAGTTGAAGGAGCCGATGCGCTTCAGGTCGCTGAAGTTCATCCAGATGAAGAACGCGCGGCCGACGATGTTCTGGTCGGGCACGAAACCCCAGTAGCGGCTGTCCGCGCTGTTGTCGCGGTTGTCGCCCATCATGAAGTAGTGACCGGGCGGCACCTTGCAGATCACGCCGCGGCTGTTGTACGTGCAGTTGTCGCGATACGGATAGTCGTATGCGCCCATCACGAACGGCGGCACGGCCGGGTTGTTGAGGATCGCGTTCTTCTTGTTGCCGATCGTTTCCTCGAACTGCTTCGCGTAATTCTGGCGCTCGTCATCGAAGAAATCGGGCAGCGGCGTTTCGGGCACCGGCTGGCCGTTGATCGTGAGCTGCTTGTCCTGGTACGCGACGGTATCGCCCGGCAGGCCGATCACGCGCTTGATGTAGTCGACCGACTCGTCCTTCGGATAGCGGAACACGACGACGTCACCGCGCGACAGCGGGCTGCCCTGCGTGATCTTCGTGTTGGTGACCGGCAGGCGCAGCCCGTACTCGAACTTGTTGACGAGGATGAAGTCGCCGACGAGCAGCGTCGGCACCATCGAGCCCGACGGAATCTTGAACGGCTCGACGACGAACGAACGCACGACGAACACGGCCAGAATCACCGGAAAGAAGCTCGCCGTGTACTCGAGCCACCACGGCTGGCGCAGCTTTTCGTCACGCAGCTTCGAACGCGTCTGCGTTGCGTTTTCGTCCGCGAAACGCTTGTCGATGCGCGACTGCTGGCGATCGAACTCCTCGATCGCCGAGTCGGCCGCCTTGCGACGCCGCGGCAGGAACACCAGTTTGTCCAACACCCACGCTACGCCCGTCACGACGACGAGCACAAAAAGAATCAGCGCAAAATTCATAAAAGGATCAGTCCTGTTATTTGTCTTCGACGCGCAAGATCGCGAGGAACGCCTCCTGCGGGATCTCGACCGAACCCACCTGCTTCATCCGTTTCTTACCTTCTTTCTGCTTCTCGAGCAGTTTCTTCTTCCGCGTGATGTCGCCGCCGTAGCACTTCGCGAGCACGTTCTTGCGCAGCGCCTTGATGTTCTCGCGCGCGACGATGTGCGCGCCGATCGCGGCCTGGATCGCCACGTCGTACATCTGGCGCGGAATGATCTCGCGCATCTTCGCGGCGACTTCGCGGCCGCGGTATTGCGACTGCGACCGGTGCACGATGATCGACAACGCGTCGACCTTGTCGCCGTTGATCAGCATGTCGACCTTCACGACGTCCGACGAACGGTATTCCTTGAACTCGTAGTCCATCGACGCATAGCCGCGCGACACCGACTTCAGGCGATCGAAGAAGTCGAGCACGATTTCCGCCATCGGGATCTCGTACGTGAGCTGCACCTGGCGGCCGTGATACTGCATGTTGATCTGCGAGCCGCGCTTCTGCTCGCACAGCGTGATCACCGAGCCGACATAATCCTGCGGCATGTAGAGATTCACGGTGACGATCGGCTCGCGGACTTCGGCGATGCGGCCGGGTTCCGGCATCTTCGCCGGATTCTCGACCATGATCGTCGAGCCGTCGCTCTGCACGACCTCGTAGACGACCGTCGGCGCGGTCGTGATGAGATCCATGTCGAATTCGCGCTCGAGCCGCTCCTGCACGATTTCCATGTGCAGGAGCCCGAGGAAGCCGCAGCGGAAACCGAAGCCGAGCGCCTGCGACACTTCCGGCTCGTACTGCAGCGATGCGTCGTTCAGCTTCAGCTTCTCGAGCGATTCGCGCAGCGCGTCGTACTGGTTCGCCTCGACCGGATACAGCCCCGCGAACACCTGCGGCTTCACTTCCTTGAAGCCCGGCAGCGGCTCGGCGGCGGCCTTGGCCGCGTGCGTGACGGTATCGCCGACCTTCGCGGCCGTCAGCTCCTTGATGCCGGCGATGATGAAGCCCACCTGCCCCGCCGACAGCGAGTCGAGATTGCGCGACTTCGGCGTGAACACGCCGACGTGCTCGACCGGATACTGCGCGCCGGTCGCCATCATCTTGATCTTGTCCTTCGGACGCAGCGTGCCGTTGACGATGCGCACGAGCATCACGACGCCGACGTAGTTGTCGAACCACGAATCGATGATCAGCGCCTGCAGCGGCGCGGCCGGATCGCCCTTCGGCGGCGGCACCTTCTCGATCAGCGACTCGAGCACGTCTTCCACGCCGAGGCCCGTCTTCGCGCTGCAGCGCGTCGCGTCGGTCGCGTCGATGCCGATCACGTCCTCGATCTCCTCGATCGCGTTCTCGGGGTTCGCGGCCGGCAGGTCGATCTTGTTCAGCACCGGCACGACCTCGACGCCGAGCTCGATCGCCGTGTAGCAGTTCGCGACCGTCTGCGCCTCGACGCCCTGGCTCGCGTCGACGACCAGCAGCGCGCCTTCGCACGCGGACAGCGAACGGCTGACCTCGTACGAGAAGTCGACGTGCCCCGGCGTGTCGATCAGGTTCAGGTTGTAGACCTTGCCGTCGCGTGCGCGATAGGACAACGCGGCAGTCTGCGCCTTGATCGTGATGCCGCGCTCGCGCTCGATGTCCATCGAGTCGAGCACCTGCGCTTCCATTTCACGGTCGGCGAGGCCGCCGCATACCTGGATGATGCGATCCGCGAGTGTCGACTTGCCATGGTCGATGTGCGCGATGATCGAGAAATTGCGAATATGATCCATTCAGTGCCGATCAAGCGAAAAAGGCGCGCTCGACGACTGCGGAGCACGCCTTGTGTAAGTCGGTGAAAAAACGGCTTATTTTAGCCGAAAAGGCTTACGCCGGGCGGGATTTCGGACGCCCGCCCCGCGGAGCCCGGCGGGGCGCCCGCCCGATCGAGCCCCGTGCGAAGCGGCGTCGGCCGACGGCAGGCGAGGTTCAGCGCCGGGCCGCCAGCGCGTCGCGCACCCGCGCATCGTCGAACCGGTGGCGGCACACTTCCGCGCCGTCCAGCAGCAGCACGGGCACGTCCTCGTCGTAACGCGCGACGAGCGCCGCATCGGTGTCGATGTCGATATAGTCGACCGCGACGCCGAATTCGGCCGCCACCGGCGCCAGTGCGTCGCGCATGTCGTCGCACAGGTGGCACCAGCCGCGGCCGTAGAGCGTGAACATCGGCGCGTTACTTCTGGCGCGGCCGCACGGGCACGAACTGCGTGTTGTCGCCACGCCGCACGAGCACCGCGACCGCCTTCTGCGGATCGAGCTGCGCGGTCACGTCGGCGAACTGCTTCGCGCTCGTGATGTCGGTGTCGCCGACGCGCAGCACGATGTCGCCGCGCTGCAGGCCCGCACGGGCGGCCGGGCCGTCGACGCCGTCGATCTGCACCCCGTTCTTCAGCTTCAGCGTCTTCAACTGCTCCGCCGTCAGGTCGCTGACCGTCAGGCCGAGCGAATTGGTCTGGCGGGGCTTCTGCGGCGCGTTCTTGCGCTGCTCGGCCTTGGCCGTCGACTCGGCCGGCGTCTCGGCGATCGTGATCGGCAGATCGCGTGCCTGACCCTTGCGCCACACGTTGACCGTCGCCTTCGTGCCGGGCTTCGTGTCGCCGACCATGCGCGGCAGGTCCGACGCCGCATCGACCGGACGGCCGTTGAACTTCAGGATAATGTCGCCCGGCTGGATGCCGGCCTTGTCGGCCGGGCCGCCCGGCTCGACGCTGCTGACGAGCGCGCCTTCGGCCTTCGGCAGCCCGATCGAGTCGGCCACGTCCTTCGTCACCTCACCGATCGCCACCGCGATCCGGCCGCGCGTGACCTTGCCCGTCGCCTTCAGCTGGTCAGCCACGCGCATCGCCTCGTCGATCGGAATCGCGAACGAAATGCCCATGAAGCCGCCGGTGCGGCTGTAGATCTGCGAGTTGATGCCGATCACCTCGCCCTGCATGTTGATCAGCGGGCCGCCCGAGTTGCCGGGGTTCACGGCGACGTCGGTCTGGATGAACGGCAGGTAGTCGCCCGTATTACGGCTCTTCGAGCTGACGATGCCGGCCGTGACCGTGTTGTCGAGGCCGAACGGCGAACCGATCGCGACGACCCACTCGCCGACGCGCACCTTGTTCGAATCGCCGATCGCGACGACCGGCAGGTTCGATGCCTGGATCTTGACGACCGCGACGTCGGTGCGGTCGTCGACGCCGATCAGCTTCGCCTTGAATTCGCGCTTGTCGGTCAGCGTCACGTAGATGGTGTCCGCATCGTCGACGACGTGCGCATTGGTCATCACATAACCGTCGGCCGACACGATGAAGCCCGAGCCGACGCCGCGATTCTGCTCGGTGTCGGGCCCGTTGTCCGGCGCCGGCGCATTCTTCGGGTTGCTGCCGTTGCCGCCGCCGTTGCCGGGCGCCTGCGGCAGCGGAATGCCGAAGAAGCGCCGGAAGAATTCCGACATGTCGCCGTTGTCGAAGCCGGGCGGGAGCATCCCGCGCGGGCCGCTCGTCGGCACGTTGGCGGTGGTCCGGATGTTCACGACGGCCGGGCCGACCTTTTCGACCAGATCGGCGAAATCGGGAAGGCTGGCAGCCGGAGGCGTGACAGCGACCGCGGTTTGCGGGACGAGCGGCAGGCAGGCACACAGCGCCGCCGCCGCGAGCACTTTGCGCAGCGTGAGTTTCGTCATGTCGGAAGCCGTAGCGTTACTTGGAAGCCTTGTATTCTATGGCAGACGCGAACTGCTGCAACGTCGCCGGCGGCACTTCGCCGAGCACGGTGATCCAGTAGTCGCCGCGGCGCTTCACGAGAACGTGCGTCGCACCGGTGCTGCCCGCGCCTTCCTTGCGCGTATTCTTTTCGGCCGGCTCGATGAAGACCGAGATCGTCGCGAGGCCGTCGGTGAAGACGGCCTGATCGACCGGAATCGGCGGATCACCCGCATCGCGCGCGGCCATCGGCCGGCGCACTTCACGAATCTTCTGGAAGCCGGCGACGCTCGGCGCGAGCTGCCAGCCCTGCGCTTCCATGTCGACCGCCGCGACCGGCGGGCGCACGACCGTCCAGCCGCTCAGGTTGCGCATGCCGGCTGCAATCGCGGCCTTGTCGCCGCTCGCGCCGCCGGTTTGCAATTGCGAGAACGCGATCTGTTCGAGCACGTGATCGTTCGCGTCGAGCGTCTGCGAACGCAGCAGCAGCCCGGTGCGCGCGTCGGCCCACAGCTTGTACGTGAAGCGGTAGGCATCCTTCGGCACGAGTTCGACGACCTGCGCGTCGATCCCGGCCACGCGGTCCTTGCCGAGCGACTTCGCATCGTAGACGGACATCACGTGCTCGCCGCTCGCGCCGAGCAGCGCGGGGAACGAGTCGCGCGTCTGGCGGCGCTCGACCACGCACAGCTTGCGCTCGGGCACGAACGTGTACAGCTCGTCGTTGTGCCGCAGCAGCTTGCGCGGCTTGCCGTCGAGCGTCTCGATCCGCTCGAACTCGCCGTCGCGGGACGAGACGTGCGCGATGCGCGACGACTGCACATACCCGCCGCGCTGGTAGACGAACGTACCTTCGTAGCTCTGCTGTTGCGCCGCCTGCTGGACGCGGTCGAGCCAGTCGGCGGCACCCTTGCGGGTCGCGACGGGATCGTCCGGTTGCTGGGCGCTGGCGGGAAGGGATTGAACGGACAACAGGGCGGCTGCGCAAAGCAGGAGGGCCGGCAGCCGCTTCCATCCGGAGATGGCGTGATTCAACTGCAATGTCCGCATCGGGTTTATTGGCCTGGCGTGGTGGTCACGGCAGCGCGGATCAGCGGCATCGAGCCCGTGACGACGGGCTGCTGGGCGAATTGCTGGTGCGCTTCAAGGTATTGGTCGAGGCTGGCGTCGCGAATGATGTTGACGTCCTGCAGACCCGGCTGGGCCGATGCCTGCGCAACCGTCACGCGCTGCAGATTGCCGTTCTGCGGCGCGCCTGCCGATGCGACCTGGACGGCGCCCGGCGCACCGGCCGTCTGCATCTGCGGAACGACGATCCACGTCAGCGTGGCGGCCGCGGCGGCCACCGCGAATGCCGGCACGACACGGCGGCGCAGCGACAGCAGCTTGCGCGCGACCGGCGCGGCCGCCGGTGCCAACAGGTGCGGCTCGCTTTCGAGCGCCGCCGACATGCGCGCGGTGAACGCGACGCTCAGCGCGGGCGACAGCGCAAGCTCGTCCGAGCGCAGCGCATCGCCGATCAGATGGTAATGGGCCCACACGGCGCGATCCGCGCGGTCGAGCTCAGCCAGAAACTGCCCGTGATCCGGGCCATCGAACATTTCGCCGTCGACCAGCGCGGAAAGGCGCTCGCCGCGCGAGCACGCTTGCGATTGCGTATTGACCGACCCCATGATGCTCCCCATCTTGCACACCCCGTCGTGACTTCACGACTCTATCCGTAACTAGACCCCGACCCGCGTCGTTCCGCCCGTCGCGCTTACCAGCGCTTGCCTTCGGGCGTATCGAGCAGCGGACGCAATTTGGCAGCGATTGCCTCGCGCGCACGGAAAATCCGCGACCGGACCGTCCCGATCGGACAGCCCATCATTTCCGCGATCTCTTCGTAGCTCAGGCCCTCGATCTCGCGCAGCGTGATTGCCTGGCGCAGTTCCTCGGGCAACAGAGCCATTGCAGCGTTGACCGTCTCGGCAATCTGCTTGCTCATCAACATCGACTCAGGCGTGTTGATATCCCTTAGTTGGTCTGCGTCCGAGAAAGTTTCCGCTTCCTCCGCATCGGCCTCGGTCGAGGTCGGCGCCCGGCGGCCTTGCGTCGCAAGGTAGTTCTTCGCCGTGTTGACGGCAATTCGGTACAACCACGTATAGAACGCCGATTCGCCGCGGAATTGCGGCAGCGCACGATACGCCTTGATGAACGCGTCCTGGGCCACATCCTCGACCTCGGCGGGATCCCGCACGAGGCGCGAGATCAGCCGAATGATCTTGCGGTGGTATTTGGAGACCAGGAGTTCGAACGCCGCCTTGTCGCCCTTCTGTACGCGCTCGACCAGAGCCTGATCGATTTCTTTTTCACTCACCTGACAAATCCGTTAACTAGGGATGCAACGCGGAGCGTTATTGTAGCGTTCCGGCGCCGGCCGCTGGTTACGGTCGGTAACCGTGCCGCTGTCATGCCCGCCCCGCCGCCCCGGCCGTTCTCGCCAGCACCGACAGCGCGCTGAACGACGCGGCGTCGAGCGCATCGGCCGGAATCAGCAGCGGCAGGGCCCGCCGGGCGCCCTGCCCGACCGACAGCACCAGCAGCAGGCTGCTCCAGTGCGCATGGCCCGTCACGCGGCCACGGGCCAGCAACCGCCCGGTGCGGCCAAACGCCGCAATCTCCCCGAAGGCATCGATCCGCAACTCGGCCGGCAGCCGGCGGGCGCAAGCGCGCGCCGCCCATACGGCCAGCAGTGCCGCCGTCGCGGCCGACACGCCTGCGCCGGCGGCAGCGCCCGCGCGCGGCGCCCAGAACAGGTACGCCGAGGCGGCAGCCGACGCGACGAACGCGGCCAGCACGAGATACGACACGGCCGAGGCCCGCAACGCAAAGCGCTGCGGACGCCCGGCCGGAGCATCGAATGGACTCGTCAAGCGATTCGACGTCAGACGCGCTTGAACACCAGCGTGCCGTTGGTGCCGCCGAAGCCGAAGTTGTTCTTCACGGCTACGTCGATCTTCATGTCACGCGCGGTGTTCGCGCAGTAATCGAGATCGCACTCGGGGTCCTGGTTGAAGATGTTGATGGTCGGCGGCGACACGTTGTTGTGCAGCGCCAGCACCGTGAACACCGATTCGAGGCCGCCCGCGCCACCCAGCAGGTGACCCGTCATCGACTTCGTCGAGTTGACCACCATCTTGTACGCGTGCTCGCCGAAGGCCGCCTTCACCGCGTCGGACTCGTTCTTGTCGCCCAGCGGCGTCGACGTGCCATGCGCGTTCAGGTACTGCACCTCGTCGGCATTCAGGCCGGCGTCGCGCAGCGCCGCGACCATGCAGCGGCGCGGGCCGTCCATGTTCGGCGCGGTCATGTGGTACGCGTCGCCCGTCATGCCGAAGCCCACGACTTCCGCGTAGATCTTCGCGCCGCGCGCCTTCGCCGCCTCGTATTCCTCGAGCACCATCACGCCGGAACCCTCGCCCAGCACGAAGCCGTCGCGGTCCTTGTCCCACGGACGCGACGCGGTAGCCGGATCGTCGTTGCGGGTCGACAGCGCGCGCGCGGCGGCGAAACCGCCGATGCCGAGCGGCGACACCGTCGATTCGGCACCGCCCGCGACCATCACGTCGGCGTCGCCGGCCTGGATCAGCCGCGCGGCGAGGCCGATGCTGTGCAGGCCGGTCGTGCAGGCCGTGACGGCCGCGAGGTTCGGGCCCTTCAGGCCGAACATGATGCTCAGGTGACCCGAGATCATGTTGATGATCGAACCCGGCACGAAGAACGGCGAGATCCGGCGCGCGCCGCGATCGACGTAGGTCTGGTGCGTATCTTCGATCATCGGCAGGCCGCCGATGCCGGACCCGACCAGCACGCCGATGCGTTCCGCGTTGGCTTCGGTCACTTCCAGCCCGCTGTCCCGCATGGCCTGGACGCCGGCGGCGATGCCGTAATGGATGAACGTATCCATGTTCCGGGCTTCCTTCGCCGGGATGTATTCCTCGGCGCTGAAACCCTTCACTTCGCCCGCGAAATGGCACGCGAGGTTCGACGCATCGAACTTCGTGACGGTGGCGATACCGGACTTGCCGGCGACGAGATTGGCCCAGCCGTCGGCAACACTATTGCCAACAGGCGAAATCAGCCCCAGGCCTGTAACGACAACACGACGGCGGCTCACGGTAACCTCTTTTCCATTATTGGATGACAAAAACAAAAGCCACAGTGGCCACAGGAACCAGCCCTGCGAGCCCTGTGGCTGTTAGTCCGTCCGGCGCGAAGCCGGCAGGATGGCGCGTCAATCGCGAAGATCGCGGCGACGTGGCGGACAAGCGCGAAAGGCGCTTACGCCTTGACGTTTGCGCGAGCGTAGTCGATCGCTTGCTGAACGGTCGTGATCTTCTCTGCTTCTTCGTCCGGGATTTCCATGCCGAACTCGTCTTCCAGAGCCATCACCAGTTCGACCGTGTCGAGCGAGTCCGCGCCCAGGTCGTTCACGAACGAAGCTTCGTTCTTGATCTCGGCTTCCGCGACGCCCAGTTGCTCAGCGACGATCTTCTTGACACGTTGTTCGATGTTGTCCATTACCCCTCCGAGGGAAAGTTCAGATTTACAAGTGCGCGCATTTTATCAGGTTTGCTGACGCCAAAACGCGCGTTGGCTTGATGGTCGATCAAGCGCCGGTCCGCCTGAAAAACGGGATACGGCGCGGATGGTAAACGAAAACCGTTACGACATGTACATGCCGCCGTTCACGTGCAGCGTCGTGCCGGTGATGTAACCGGCCTGCGGCGATGCGAGGAATGCGACGGCATGGGCGATGTCCTCCGGGCTGCCGAGGCGGCCGAGCGGAATCTGGGTCTTGAGCGCGGCCTGCTGTTCTTCCGGCAGCGTCTTCGTCATGTCGGTGTCGATGAAGCCCGGCGCCACGCAGTTCACCGTGATGCCGCGGCTGCCGATTTCACGCGCGAGCGCACGCGTCATGCCCGCGACGCCGGCCTTTGCGGCCGCGTAGTTGACCTGACCCGGATTGCCGGCCGAGCCGACCACCGACGTGATGTTGATGATACGGCCGCCGCGCGCCTTCATCATCGGGCGCAGCACCGCGCGCGACAGACGGAACACCGACTTCAGGTTGGTGTCGATCACCGCGTCCCAGTCCTCGTCCTTCATCCGCATCGCGAGCTGGTCCTGCGTGATGCCCGCGTTGTTGACGAGCACGTTCAGCGCGCCGAATTCCTTCACGGTCGCATCGATCAGCGCCTCGGCAGCGGCCGCGTCGTTGACGTTCAGCACCGCGCCGCGGCCCGTGACACCCGCTTCCGCGAACGCCGCGGTGATCGCGGCGGCGCCCGATTCGCTCGTCGCCGTGCCGATCACCGTCGCGCCCAGGCGCGCGAGTTCGAGGGCGATCGAACGGCCGATGCCGCGCGACGCGCCGGTCACGATCGCAACCTGTTTATCGAGAGTCTTGTCCATGAATCGAATATCCGTTGCTTGGGAAAAGGCGCCGCGTCAGGCGGTCGCGAGCTTGAGCGCTTCGTCGAGCGAAGCCGGATCGAACACCGAGGCGCCGACCAGGTTGCCGTCGATGCGCCTCGTCAGGCCGGCGAGCACCTTGCCCGGACCGCATTCGATCACGTGCGTGACGCCCGTGCCGGCGATGTGCCGCACGCACTCGACCCAGCGTACCGGGCCTGCAGCCTGGCGCACCAGCGCATCCTTGATCGCGGCCGGATCGCTGACCACGGCGACGTCGATGTTGTTGACGACCGGAATCTGCGGCGCCTTCACGTCGACGTTCGCGAGATAGTCGCGCAACTGGTCCGACGCCGGCTTGAGCAGCGACGAATGGAACGGCGCCGACACCGGCAGCGGCAGCGCGCGCTTCGCGCCCTTCGCCTTCGCGATTTCGCATGCCTTTTCGACCGCGGCCTTGCTGCCTGCGATCACGACCTGCGCGGGCGCATTGAAGTTCACCGCTTCGACGACGCCCGCTTCCGCGGCTTCGGCGCATACCGCGCGCACCGTGTCGTCGTCGAGGCCCAGGATCGCGGCCATGCCGCCCTGGCCCACCGGCACGGCCGTCTGCATGGCCTGCGCGCGGAAGCGCACGAGCGGCACCGCGTCCTTGAACGCGAGCGCGCCGGCCGCGACGAGCGCCGTGTATTCACCGAGGCTGTGGCCGGCGACGATCGACGGCGCCGGGCCGCCTGCCTGCTGCCACGCGCGATAGCACGCGTACGCCGCGGTCAGCATCACGGGCTGCGTGTTGGTGGTCAGGTTCAGCTCTTCGGCCGGGCCTTCGGCGATCAGCTTGCCGAGATCCTGATTGAGTGCATCGGATGCTTCCTGGAGCGTCTCGCGCACGACGGCCAGATCGGCGAATGCGTCGAGCATCCCGATCGCCTGCGAGCCCTGCCCCGGAAAAACGAATGCAAATTTCATATCGTCCCCAATTGAATCGATTCGGACGGCGCGCACGAACGGCGCGCCGATGGGACCCGCGCGCGGCAATGCGCGCCGCGGATCAGAAGCGGAAGACCGACGCGCCCCAGGTGAAGCCGCCGCCGACGCCTTCGATCAGCACGTGCTGGCCACGCTGGATGCGGCCGTCGCGCACCGCGGCGTCGAGCGCCAGCGGGATCGACGCGGCCGACGTGTTGCCGTGCTGGTCGACCGTCACGACCATGCGCTCCTGCGGCAAGCCGAGCTTGCGGCAGGTGCTGGTCATGATGCGGATGTTGGCCTGATGCGGAATCAGCCAGTCGATTTGCTCGGGCGCGAGATTCGCCTTCGCGAGCGCCTCGATCGCGACCTTTTCGAGCACGTTGACCGCGAGCTTGAACACGGCCTGCCCGTCCATGTGCAGGAACGCGCTGCCGTCGATCACGCCGCGATTGACGTTGCCCGGCGTGCACAGGATGTTCGAGTAGCTGCCGTCCGCGTGCAGCGCGCTGCCGAGCACGCCCGGCTCTTCCGACGCGGACAGGATCACCGCGCCCGCGCCGTCGCCGAACAGCACGCAGGTCGTGCGGTCCTTGAAGTCGAGAATGCGCGAGAACGTCTCCGCACCGACGATCAGCGCGGTGCGATGCTGGCCGCTGCGGATGAAGCTGTCGGCCGTCGCCATCGCGTACGCGAAGCCCGAGCACACGGCCTGCACGTCGAATGCCGCGCCGCCGTTCTTGATGCCGAGCTTGTTCTGCAGCAGGCACGCGGTGCTCGGAAACACGAAATCGGGGGTCGAAGTCGCGACGATGATCAGGTCGATCGACTGCGGATCGACACCGGCCGCTTCGATCGCACGACGCGACGCCTCGAGCGCGAGATCGCTCGTCGTGACGTCCGGTGCGGCGAAATGGCGCGCATGGATGCCCGTGCGCGCCACGATCCATTCATCGCTCGTCTCGATGCCTTCCTTCGCAAGACGATCGGTCAGCTGCTGGTTCGTGACGCGGTCGGGCGGCAGGTAGCTGCCCGTGCCGAGCACGCGGGAATAGAGAGTCGATTGGGCCATTTATGCTTTAGAGGATTGCGCAGCGGAAGGTTCGGCGTGATGGCCTGCGGCCGGGCTTGCCTGGCCCGCGCCGCCCGCGTCGTGTTCGCCGTCGCCGAGCGACACTGAATTATCCGCCATCGCGCGCGCGAGGCGCTCCAGCACCCCGTTTTTGACGGCATCATACCCGCGTTTGATCGCCCACTCAAACGCGTAGGCGTCGGCCGAACCGTGGCTCTTGATCACGAGGCTCTTCAGCCCCAGCAGCGCCGCGCCGTTGTACTGGCGGTGGTCGACGCGCTTCTTGAAACGCATCAGCACGGGCAGCGCGAGCAGTGCCATCAGCTTCGACATCAGCGAGCGGCCGAACTCCTCGCGGATGATGTCCGACAGCATCTGCGCGAGCCCTTCCGACGTCTTCAGCGCGACGTTGCCGACGAAGCCGTCGCACACGATCACGTCGACGGTGCCCTTGTAGATGTCGTTGCCTTCCACGTTGCCGCGGAAATTCAGCGTGCTGGCGCGCAGCAGCTCGCCTGCGCGCTTGATCGTCTCGTTGCCCTTGATGACCTCTTCGCCGATGTTCAAGAGGCCGATCGTCGGGCGCTCCTTGCCTTCGAGCGCGGCCACGAGCGCGTGCCCCATCTCCGCGAACTGCAGCAGGTGCTGCGGCTCGCAGTCGACGTTCGCGCCGAGGTCCAGCATCATCGTGTAGCCGGTCGGGTTCGGCAGCGCGAACGCGATCGCGGGCCGCTCGATGCCGGGCAGCGTCTTGAGTACGTAACGGGAAACCGCCATCAGCGCGCCGGTATTGCCGGCGGAGATGCAGGCCTGCGCCGCGCCCTCCTTGACGTGGTTGAGCGCGACGCGCATCGAAGAATCCTTCTTCTTGCGCAGCGCCACTTCGACAGGGTCGTCCATCGCCACGACTTCGGTGGCGGGCACGATGGTCAACGCGGGATCGTCGAGGGCTTTCAGCTTCTTCAGCTGAGCGCGAATCGCGCTTTCGATGCCGACGAGCATCAGGTGCGCATCGGGATGCGCGCGGACGAACTTGACTGCCGCGGGAACGGTCACGGACGGGCCGTGGTCGCCTCCCATGCAATCGATTGTGAGCTTTACGGTCATGGAATGCGACGAATTTCAGGCACAAAAAAGCGGCAGTTGAATGCCGCCTTTTTGTTGAGCCAGGAAAGTGTCAAGCGAACCAGTTGTCACGCGAACGGCGAGCGTAGCGCGCAACGCGTGACTTGACGCTTAGTCGTTCTTCGTCTTGACGACTTTCTTGCCGCGATAGTAGCCGTTCGGGCTGACGTGGTGACGCAGGTGCACTTCACCCGTGCTCGGCTCGACTGCCAGCGGCGCTGCCGTCAGGAAATCGTGCGAACGATGCATGCCGCGCTTCGACGGCGACTTCTTGTTTTGCTGGACTGCCATGACTAACTCCTAAATAATTTTCCGGATTCTAACACAGCCCGATCCGGCGCTTAACTACCCTGGCCCAAAGCCCTTACGCCTTCCCGCGCCACAACTGCTTAGTGTTTCTTGGTGCCGTCACCGTCCTTCTTCAACGCTTGCAGCGCTGCGAACGGATTCGGCCGTTTGCCTTCGTCCCCGGCTTCGTCGGACTCTTCGTCCTCCTCTTCCGCGGGACCGCTCGCACCCGACACGAGGCTTTCGTGAACTGCCGGGCAAACCTCGTGCTTGGGCACGAGCGGCAACGAAAGCAGCAATTCCTCTTCGATCAAGTCGACGAGATCGAACTGGCGTGAGCCCACGATCACATCGGCTTCATCGTCGTCGAGCGGAAATTCTTCAGCCTCTTCTTCGGTCGCGACGACGCGGTACGTCATGTCCACGTCGAACGTCTGGTCGTACGGCGTCATGCAGCGCTGGCACGTGAGCCACGCATGGCCATGCACCGCGAGGCGCAGATACGGCTGCTGCCCGTCGGCGCCGTCGTCCTGCAACTCCTTCTGCGTGAACCCTTCCGCCTGCCACGTGAAGACCGTGTCGCGATCTGGCGCGTCCGTCGGCACTTCGTTTAACATGCGCGGCAGTTGCGAGAGGTGTACCGCGCCAGCTGCCTGCCGCCCGCTGCGGGCGAACTCGAACAGGTCGACCGCGTGCGGATCGAGCGCCGCCACAGGTTTGCCAGAAGAAGTGTTCATGTGCGCTCCTGCCTACAGGCTGACTTGCGGGATCCGGCTTGGCACCGCTCGCGTACGGCTCATCGAGGATGACGTACTTTACTTCCGAAGACCCGGCAGGCGCCACCACAACGGATGCCTGCCGACGAAAAGCGGGAAAGCATACCTGTTTTACCTTTTGCGGTCAATCACTTAAGCTTGCGTCCGCGCAACGCCGCGCCCCACCTGACGACTCACCGATCCAACCGACCATGCCGGATACCGTTTGCCGCCCGCCGCGGCTGATTCTTGCCTCCAGTTCCCGTTACCGCCGGGCGCTCCTCGAGCGCCTCGGCGTACCGTTCGACGTCGTGTCGCCCGACCTCGACGAAACCCCGCTGGCCGGCGAAACGCCGGCCGCGACCGCACTGCGCCTCGCCGGCGCGAAGGCGCGCGCCGTGGCCGCGACGATCGACGCGCCGGACGGCGTGCTCGTGATCGGGTCGGACCAGGTCGCGACCTTCGACGGCCACCAGATCGGCAAGCCCGGCACGCACGAGCGCGCGCTCGCGCAACTCGTGTCGATGCAGGGCCGCGAAGTCGAATTCCACAGCGCGCTCTGCCTGTACGACAGCCGGACGGACGACGTGCAGGTCGAGGACATCGTCACGCACGTGCGCTTCCGCTCGCTGCCCGAGGCCGAACTCGACGCCTACCTGCGCGCGGAAACGCCGTACGACGTGGCCGGCAGCGCGAAGTCCGAAGGGCTCGGCATCGCCCTGCTCGACGCGATCGACTCGGACGACCCGACCGCGCTCGTCGGCCTGCCGCTGATCGCCCTCACGCGGATGCTGCGCGCCGCCGACTACCCGTTGTTTGCCAACACCCGAGGAGACCGCGCATGACCGCCGGCACGCTTTATCTCGTCCCGAACACGCTCGGCCAAGGCGACGAATCGATGCTCGCCGCCGTGCTGCCCGCCGCCGTGCAGGCGCGCGCCGGCACGCTCGGCTACTACATCGGCGAGAACGCGAAAACGACGCGCGCGTTTCTGAAGAAGATCGGCACGACGCGCCCGATCCAGGAAATCGAGATCAGCGAGCTGAACGTCAATACGCCGGCCGGCGCCATCGACCGGCTGCTCGCGCCGGTACTGGCCGGCGCGGACGCCGGCCTCGTGTCGGAGGCCGGCTGCCCGGCCGTCGCCGATCCCGGCGCGCTGCTGGTACGCCGCGCGCACGAGCGTGGCGTGAAGGTCGTGCCGCTCGTCGGGCCGAGTTCGATCCTGCTCGCGCTGATGGCGTCGGGCCTGAACGGCCAGAGCTTCGCGTTCAACGGCTATCTGCCGGTCGATGCGGCCGCGCGCGCGAAACGTCTGCGCGAACTCGAGCAACTGTCGCGCAAGGCGCGCCAGACGCAGATCTTCATCGAAACGCCGTACCGGAATCACGCAATGCTCGACACGCTGGTCGCGACCTGCGCGCCGTCGACGCAAATCTGCGTCGCGGCCGATCTGACCCTCGCGACCGAGACGATCGCGAGCCGCACTGTGGCGGACTGGAAAAAGGCGCCTGCACCGAATCTGCACAAGCGCCCCGCGATCTTCCTGCTGCTCGCGAACTGATGCCAAGAACGGCGATCAGTTAATTGAAAGGCGGGCCATCGCGGCCCGCCGATTGTCGCCGGTCGCCGGTCGTCAGCCGTCAGCCGTCAGCCGTCAGCCGTCAGCCGTCAACGCAGGCTGACCGACGCGCCCCCAGCCGTCAGCGCCTTCATCGCGGCGCCCCCGACGGCCGCGCCGAACTTGCGCGCGACGCGATTCGTCAGGCTTTCCTTCACCGTATAGTCGACCAGATCCGGCGCCTTCAGCACGTCGCGCGCGACCGTGTCGGTCGTGCCGTAGCCGTCGGCGAGCCCGAGCTCGACGCTCTTCTCGCCGGTCCAGAACAGGCCCGAGAACATGTCGGGCGTCTCGTGCAGCCGCTTGCCGCGGCCATCCTTCACGGCCTTGATGAACTGCGCATGCACCTGGTCGAGCAGCGCCTGCGCGTGCGCGTCCATCTTCGGCGTTTCCGGCGAGAACGGATCGTAGAAGCCCTTGTTTTCGCCCGACGTATGCAGGCGCCGCTCGACGCCGAGCTTGCCCATCAGCCCGGTGAAGCCGAATCCGTCCATCAGCACGCCGATCGACCCGACGATGCTCGCCTTGTCGACGAAGATCTTGTCGGCCGCGGACGCGATGTAATAGCCGCCCGACGCGCACATGTCGGTCACGACGACGTACAGCGGCTTGTCCGGATACTTGCCGCGCAACCGCCGGATCTCGTCGTAGACCATGCCGGCCTGCACCGGGCTGCCGCCCGGGCTGTTGATCCGCAGCACCACGCCGACCGTGCCGTCGTCGTCGAACGCGGCGTCGAGCGCCGTGTTGATGTCGTCGGCGTTCGCGTTGACGCCCGCCGCGATCTCGCCGTCGATCGTCACGAGCGCCGTATGCCGCCCGCTCGACGAGAACTTCGAATCGCTGGAGAAATCGATCAGCGCGAACGCGAGCAGCACGAACACGCCGAGAAACGCGAAGCGGAAGAAGATCTTCCAACGCCGTGCGGCACGCTGCTCCTTGACGGCCGCGAGCGCGATCCGCTCGAGCGCCGCGCGCTCCCAGCTCGGTTCACGGCTGTCGGGACGGGAGGAGGAATCCGGGGAATTCGGTTGGTCGGCCATGCAGTGATGTCGTCAGTCGGTCGTGGCGGGAGTGGCAGGATGCAGATCGGCATCGGGTACCCAGAATACCGCACGGCCGTCGGGCGTGTCGCGCTCGTCGACCTCGACCGGCCGCAGGCGGCCGCCGCGGCACGGGCCGCCGACGCACTTGCCGGTATCCGGCGCGTAGATCGCGCCGTGCGTCGCGCACATCAGATAAAGGCCCGACGACTCGAAGAACTGCCCTTCGGCCCAGTCGAGCTCCATCGGCACATGCGCGCAGCGGTTCAGGTAGCCGTACGCGCGGCCGTCGTAGCGCACGAAGAACACGACGGCCTGCTCGCCGCGCAGCGTCGCGTCGACCCGCACGCCGGTGCCGCCGTCGGTCAGTGCGGCCGATGCGCACACGCGCACGGCGTCCGGCGCCGCGCTCATGCGTACTCCCGCAGCCAGGCGGCCAGCGCGCCGACGTCCGGCGCGACGAAGCGCGGCGTGAGCGCCGCCAGCGCATCGGCCGGGTGCGCGCCGTACGCGACCCCGACGCCGGCCGCGCCGGCGCTGGCGGCCATCTGCAGGTCGTGCGTGGTGTCGCCGATCATCACGGTGCGCGCCAGGTCCTGCCCCAATTCCCGCGACAACTCGTGCAGCATCGCCGGATGCGGCTTCGAGAACGTCTCGTCCGCGCAGCGCGTCGCGTCGAACCAGCTCGTCAGCTTCGACTGGTCGAGCACGCGGTTCAGCCCGACCCGACCCTTGCCGGTCGCGACGGCGAGCAGGTAGCCCGTGTCGCGCAGTTCGGCGAGCAGCTCGCGCACACCGGCGAACAGCTCGATGCGCTGATCGTCGAGCAGATAGTGATAGCGGTAGCGCTCGGCCAGCCGCGCGTAGTCCGACGGATCGAGGGTCGGCGCCGTGATCTGCAGCGCATCGCGCAGGCCGAGGCCGATCACGTAACGGGAAGCCTCGTCGGACGGCGTGGGCAGGCCGAGATCGCGGCATGCCGCCTGGATGCTGTGCGCGATGTGCGCAGTCGAATCCATCAGCGTGCCGTCCCAGTCGAAGACGATCAGGTCAAATTGCTGTCGAGCCATGCGGTTCAGGCGGTATCGCGCAACGCGCTGAGTTGATCGAGAAAGCGCCGGCATTCGGCCGGCAGCGGCGCATCGAACTGCAGCGCCTCGCCGGTCAGCGGGTGCGCGAGCTTGAGGCGGTGCGCATGCAGGAACATCCGTTTGAGCGACGGCTGCGCATTCGCGCGCGCCAGCGCCTTGTTCAGTGCGAAATCGCCGTACTTGGCGTCGCCGGCGATCGGCAGGCCGAGATGCGCGAGGTGCACCCGGATCTGATGGGTCCGACCCGTTTTGAGTTCCGCTTCGACGAGCACGTAGTCCGGCCAGCGGTCGACGAGATTGAACACTGTATGCGACGCCAGCCCGTCGTCCTGCACGCGCACGCGGCGCTCCCCTTCCGGGGTCGAATACTTGAACAGCGGCGCCTTCACCGCGCGGCGCCGGCCCCAGTCGGGCTGCCATTCGCCGTGCGCGCACGCGAAGTAGCGCTTGTCCATCCGGTTCTCGCGGATCTGCTCGTGCAGGCCCACGAGCGCCGTGCGCTTCTTCGCGAGCATCAGGATCCCGGACGTCTCGCGGTCGAGCCGGTGCACCAGTTCGAGGAATTTCGCGCGCGGGCGCGCCTGCCGCATCTGCTCGATCACGCCGAACGCGACGCCGCTGCCGCCATGGACCGCGACCCCGGCCGGCTTGTCGATGACGAGCATCGCATCGTCCTCGTACAGCACGTCGAAATTCGCGGGCGGCACGACCGGCGTGTCGGCACGCGCGAGGTCGGCCGCCGCCACGCGCACCGGCGGCACGCGAACGAGGTCGCCCAGTTCGAGGCGGTACTGCGCGTCGATCCGGCCCTTGTTGACCCGTACTTCGCCGCTGCGCAGGATCCGGTAAATATGGCTTTTCGGCACGCCTTTACAGACGCGCAACAGGAAATTGTCGATGCGCTGACCGGCCGAGTTTTCGTCGATCTCGATCATCGATACCTGGCCGCTTGCGACCGAATTCTGGGATATTTTGCCTAACTCATTCATACTGAATATAATTTTGCCCAGCCTGACGTTGTGGGTGGCCTGTTCGGCCGGCCCCGGCTGAATCGGGCAAGGCGCAAGCGCAAACTGCTATTTTACTTGCGCCGGGGGTCCGCTGCTCACCCCTAATCAAAGAGAAGCAGCAAGTTGCACGCACGGCGCCGCCCGTCGGCAAGGATCGCGCCCACAGGCGGATTCGGTCGGCAAGGCGCCGCGGTAACGGAAAGTTGGTTGAAAAGAATTTGATCGGCAGCCCGACGGCGCGAAGTGCGTCCGCAGGCTGCCGGTTGCGAAAATTACGGCGTTGCGCCCGATTTGGCCCCGCGAAGCGTGCGGGGCTTGGCGACGTCAAACCAGGGAAGTACACCCCAAGCGGGAAAGTCGGGCTGGATTCGATACTCCCCGCTGCGGCCCAAGCCGCAGCATCTGCCGCCCGTCGGCGCGCGCGACGCATTGCGCGCGCCCGTGGCAATGCCCGGACAGGCTTAGCGCGCTTTTGCAGCGTGCGGTGTGTGAACGCCGTGCTTTGAAGCCGTATTCGCAGGTGCCCTATGGCCGCCGGCCCCGTCTTTCGGGCCCAAGCGCCTCTTCAGGCAATTCTCCCCGCCAGCATTCCCGCTCCAGCGTGCTCGTGACAACACAACAAGGTGCGGCCTGTCGTCGTTCCCGCCCTCGCGCCTGACAACCGCGAGGCGCCGGCAGCGGAGCCGCCTGGAGTCGTTCATGAAACGCATGCTGTTCAATGCGACGCAGCAGGAGGAGCTGCGCGTCGCCATCGTCGATGGGCAAAAGCTCATCGACATCGACATCGAAACCGCCGGGCGCGAACAGCGCAAAGGCAATATCTACAAAGGTGTCATCACCCGTATCGAGCCGTCGCTCGAAGCGTGCTTCGTCAACTACGGCGAAGACCGCCACGGCTTCCTGCCGTTCAAGGAAGTCGCCCGCCAGTACTTCAAGGAAGGCATCGACATGCGCTCCGCGCGCATCCAGGATGCCCTGCGCGAAGGCCAGGAGCTGATCGTCCAGGTCGAGAAGGAAGAGCGTGGCAACAAGGGCGCCGCCCTCACCACCTTCATCTCGCTCGCCGGCCGCTACCTCGTGCTGATGCCGAACAACCCGCGCGGCGGCGGCGTGTCGCGCCGGATCGAAGGCGACGAGCGCCAGGAACTGCGCGAAACGATGGCGCAGCTGCAGATTCCGGACGGCATGAGCATGATCGCCCGTACCGCGGGCATCGGCCGCAGCGCCGAGGAACTGCAGTGGGACCTGAACTACCTGCTGCAACTGTGGCGCGCGATCGAGGCCGCCTCGCAAAGCGGCAATTCCGGCCAGCCGATGCTGATCTATCTGGAATCGAGCCTCGTGATCCGCGCGATCCGGGACTATTTCCAGCCGGATATCGGCGAAATCCTGATCGACACGAACGAAATCCACGATCAGGCCCGCGCGTTCATGGACATCGTGATGCCGGACAACGTCGCGAAGGTGAAGCGCTACCACGACGACGTGCCGCTGTTCTCCCGCTTCCAGATCGAGCACCAGATCGAAACCGCGTACTCGCGCACGGTCCCGCTGCCGTCCGGCGGCGCGATCGTGATCGACCACACCGAAGCGCTCGTCGCGATCGACGTGAACTCGGCACGCGCGACCAAGGGCGCGGACATCGAGGAAACGGCCACCCGCACGAACCTCGAAGCGGCGGACGAAGTCGCCCGCCAGCTGCGCCTGCGCGACCTCGGCGGCCTGATCGTGATCGATTTCATCGACATGGAATCGGCGAAGAGCCAGCGTGAAGTCGAGCAGCGTCTGAAGGACGCGCTCAAGCACGACCGTGCGCGCGTGCAGATGGGCAAGATCTCCCGCTTCGGCCTGATGGAGCTGTCGCGCCAGCGCCTGCGTCCGGCGCTGTCGGAAGGCAGCCACGTGACGTGCCCGCGCTGCAACGGCACCGGCCACATCCGCGATACCGAATCGTCCGCGCTGCAGGTTCTGCGGATCATTCAGGAAGAAGCGATGAAGGAAAACACCGCGGCGATCCACTGCCAGGTGCCGGTCGAGGTGACCGCCTTCCTGCTGAACGAAAAGCGTCAGGAAATCAACAAGATCGAATCGCGCTTCAAGGTCGGCATCGTGCTGATCCCGAACAAGCACCTCGATACGCCGCACTACAAGCTCGAGCGCCTGCGTCACGACGACGCGCGCCTCGACGATCCGCGCGCGTCCTGGAAGATGGCCGAGGAAGCGGCTCGCGAGCTCGAGTCGGAAACCGGCTACAGCAAGCGTGCCGCCGAAGTGAAGCCGAAGCAGGAAGCCGCGGTCAAGGGCATCACGCCCGAGCGTCCGGCACCGAGCGCGGCGCCGCAGCGTCCGGTCGAGCCCGTTGCCGCCCCCGCCCCTGCGCCCGTCGCAGCGGCAAGCGGCGGTTTCATCGGCTGGCTGAAGGGCCTGTTCGGCGTGTCGCCGGCACCGGCGCCCGCACCGGTTGCTCCGGCACCGGCGAAGGAGCAGGCAGCCCGTCCGGCTCGCGAACGCACCGAAAAGACCGAGCAGCGCGGCGGCGATCGCAATCGCAACCGTCGCGGCGGCGCCCAGCAGGCGCAAGGCGGCCGCGACCAGGCAGCCGCAGGCCGTGGCCAGCCGCAACGCCAGGAACGCGAAGGCAAGGAAGTGCGCGAACCGCGTGAAGGCCGTGAGCCGCGCGAGGGCCGTGAGCTGCGTGAAGGTCGCGAGGGCCGCGAAAACCGCGAAGGTCGCGAGAACCGTGAGGGTCGCGAGGGCCGTGGCCCGCGCGAAGGTCGCGAGCCGCGTGAAGGCCGTGAGCCGCGCGAACCGCGCGAAAATCGCGAACCGCGCGAGCGTGCCGAACAGCCGGAAGGCGGCGACGCAGCCGGCCGGGGTGAGCGCCAGGAACGCGGTGAGCGTCGCGAGCGCGGCGAACGTCGCAAGCCGACCCAGCATGCGGCCACGCTCGAAACCGTCACCCGCGGTGAAAACCATCCGGAACCGGAAACCGACAAGGCTGCTGCAGAAGCCCTGCCCGGCGCGGAGCTGGCAGCCGATGCGGAAGCCGGCGCACGTGACGGCGAAGAACGTCGCCGTCGCCGTCGCGGCCGCCGCGGTGGTCGTCGCGAGCGCGAGGAAGACGGCGCAGTCGACCAGGCAGAGCAAGGCGTCGAAGCCGAAGGTGAAGTCGCGGCGCAAGCCGTGACGCCGGCCGCACCGGTCGCAGCCGAACCGGCCCACACGGCCGCACCGGCAGTCGTCGCGGCCGTGGCCAGCGCGGTCGCCGTCGAAGCCGTCGTCGAGCAGCATGCCGCACCGGCCGCTGTCGAAGCGCAGCCGGCACCGGCACGCGTCGAGGCGGCTCCGGCCGCCCCGGTCGAGCCCGCCGTCGCCGTCCAGGCAGCAGAACCGGCACCGGTCGCACCGGTGATCGCGGAAGCGGGCCCGGCTCCGGTCGCGGTGTCGCCGACCGACGCGTTCGAAGTGCCGGCAACCGCGCCGGCCGCTGTCGAGGCGCCGCAAGCTGCGCCGGTCGAGCAAGCCGCACCGGTCGCCGTGGCGATCGAAACCGCTCCGGTGGTGGTCGAGCCGGTGGCAGTCGAACCGGCACCGGTCGAGCCCGCCCCGGTCGAAGTCGTCGCCGCACCGGCGCCGGCACCGGCTCCCGCCCAACCGGCAGCCGCGCCCGCTTCGGCGAGCCTGGATGTCGTGCTGGAGCAGGCCGGTCTCGTCTGGGTGAACACGGACGCTGACAAGTTCGCAGCCGCGCAGGAAGCCGCGTCGCGGCTCCCGCGCCCGGCCCGCGTGCCGCGCGAACGCAAGGTGCTGCCGCCGGCCGATACGGCCCCGATGCAGCAGGTCGAAACGACGCACCACTGAACGGCGCATCGCACGACCAGGAAAAGCCCGCCTCCGGCGGGCTTTTTCACGTCCGCGCTGCGGGTTTCCGCCCACCGGCCCCGCCGGCCGGTTGCGGCTAAAATAGCAGTCTGGTTCGCACTTCTTCCAACATGTCCCGACGCATCATTCCTCTCGCCGACGTCAGCGGGATGCCGGACGTCTCCGGCGTCGCGCATGCCCCCGACGGCACGCTGGCCGACACGTTCGCCAGGCCGCTGCGCGACCTGCGCATTTCGGTGACGGACCGCTGCAACTTTCGTTGCGTGTACTGCATGCCGCGCGCGGTATTCGACAAGGACTACCCGTTCCTGCCGCACAGCGCGCTGCTCACGCACGAGGAAATCGAGCGCGTGGCGCGGCTCTTCGTCGCGCACGGCGTCGAGAAGATCCGCATCACGGGCGGTGAGCCGCTGCTGCGCAAGAACCTCGAATTCCTGATCGAGCGCCTCGCGCGCCTCACGACGCACGCCGGCCGCCCGCTCGACCTGACGCTGACGACCAACGGCTCGCTGCTCGCACGCAAGGCGCGCGCGCTGAAGGACGCCGGGCTCACGCGCGTCACGGTCAGCCTCGATGCGCTCGACGACGCGCTGTTCAAGCGCATGAACGATGCCGAGTTCGCGAGCGCCGACGTGCTCGACGGCATCTTCGCCGCACAGGCCGCGGGCCTCGCGCCGGTCAAGGTCAACATGGTCGTGAAGCGCGGCACCAACGACAGCGAGATCCTGCCGATGGCCGAGCGCTTCCGCGGCACCGGCGTGATCCTGCGTTTCATCGAATACATGGACGTCGGCACGTCGAACGGCTGGAACATGACCGAGGTGCTGCCGTCGGCGGACGTCGTCGCGCGTATCGCCGAACATTTCCCGCTCGTGCCGATCGAGCCGCACACGGCGGCCGAAACCGCGCAGCGCTGGGGCTATGCGGACGGCAGTGGCGAGATCGGCGTGATCTCGAGCGTCACGCAGGCCTTCTGCGGCGACTGCACGCGCGCGCGGCTGTCGACCGAAGGCAAGCTGTACCTGTGCCTGTTCGCGTCGACCGGCCACGACCTGCGCGCACTCGTGCGCGGCGGCGCGAGCGACGCCGAGATCGCGACCGCGATCGCCCGCATCTGGCAGGCGCGCACCGACCGCTATTCGCAGCTGCGCGGCAGCGCATCGGCCGATACCGCGCCCGACGGCGCCGGCAAGCGCGTCGAAATGTCGTACATCGGCGGCTGACGCACGCCGCTCTGTCCACCCCTGCGCGCGATGCCCCCCCCCGCCTCCCCGTCGATCGCCGGCCTGCTGCTCGCAGGCGGGCGCGCCACCCGCATGGATGGTGTCGACAAGGGCCTGCAACTGCTCGACGGTACGCCGCTCGCGCTGCACGTGCTGCGCCGGCTGGCGCCGCAGGTCGACGAGACGCTGATCAGCGCGAATCGCCATGCCGATCGCTATGCCGAGCTCGGTGCCCCGTTCGACGCGCGCATCATCGCGGATGAAACGCCCGACTTCCCCGGCCCGCTCGCGGGCCTGCTCGCCGGCATGCGCGCGGCGCGCGCACCGCTGGTCGCGTGCTCGCCATGCGATACGCCCTATCTGTCCGTCGACCTCGTCGCACGGCTGCGGGCGGCGCTCGACGCGCAGCAGGCGGACATCGCGATGGCCGTCACCGTCGACGCGCAGCAGGTGCGCTCGCCGCAGCCGACGTTCGCGCTGCTGCGCACGTCGCTGGCCGACGACCTGGCCGCCCGGCTCGCGGCCGGCGACCGCAAGGTGCGTGCGTGGTACGCACGCCACAAGACGGTCGAAGTCGAGTTTCGCGACGAGCGTGCGTTTTACAATGCCAACTCCTGGCAGGAACTCGCCGCGCTGGCCCGTCGCTGACGGCCCTGTGCCGTTCCCGCCCGGCGCCCGCCACACGCGAAACCCGCGCCCCGGCACCCTCCTCGCGCCACCGGCCACGAACCCGATACGCCTTGCGGCGCAGTCCGACTGATGATCACGCAATCCTCGCCCGCCTCCCGAACCGCACCCGACCCCGATGCCCCGCTGTCGCTCGCCGACGCGCAGGCGCTCGCGTGCCGCTTCGCGGTGCCCGTCGACGCGTGTGACACGGTGACGCTGCGCGAGGCGCTCGACCGCGTGCTCGCGGCCGACGTGAGCGCGCCGTTCGACATTCCCGCGTACGACAACTCGGCCATGGACGGCTATGCGTTCGACGGCGCCGCCGCGGCATTCGCATCGGCCCAGGGCGAGGTCGTGATGCCGGTCGCCGGCACCGCGTTCGCCGGCCATCCGTTCGACGGCGCCGTGGCGGCCGGTGCATGCGTGCGCATCATGACGGGCGCGCCGATGCCGGCCGGATGCGACACGGTGATTCCGCAGGAACGCGTGCGCGTCGACGGCGAAACGATCCGCTTCGCCGCGCACGACGTCGCACGCGGCGCGAACTGCCGCCGGGCCGGCGAGGATCTCGCGCGCGGCGCCTGTGCGCTCCCCGCGGGCCGCATCCTGCGGCCGTCCGATCTCGGCCTGCTCGCGTCGTTCGGCATCGCCGACGTCACGGTGCGCCGGCGCGTGCGCGTCGCCGTGTTCTCGACCGGCGACGAGTTGCGCGAGCCCGGCGAACCGCTCGGCCGCGGCGCGCTGTACGACAGCAATCGCGGGATGCTGATCGCGATGCTCGAACGGCTGCACGTCGACACGATCGACCTCGGCATCGTCCGGGACGACCCGGCCGCGCTCGAAACCGCGTTGCGCAACGCCATCGCCGCGCAGGCCGATGCGGTCATCACGTCGGGCGGCGTGTCGGTCGGCGAAGCCGACTTCACGCGCGACGTGATGGCGCGGCTCGGCAACGTGACGTTCGCGAGTCTCGCGCTGCGGCCCGGTCGGCCGCTCGCGTGCGGCACGCTCGCCCGCGCGGCCGACGGCGCCAGCCACGCGCTGTTCTTCGGGCTGCCCGGCAATCCTGTCGCGTCCGCCGTGACGTTCGTTGCGATCGTGCGCCCGGCGCTGCTCAAGCTGGCCGGCACGCAAACGCCGCCGCCCGCCATGTATACGGCGCTCAGTACGCAGCCGTTGAAGAAGCGTCCCGGCCGCACCGACTACCTGCGCGGCATCGCGACGCGCGCCGCCGACGGCCAATGGCACGTCGCGCCGGCGGGATCGCAAAGCTCCGCGTCGTTGAGCGGTCTGGCCGCCGCCAACTGTTTCATCGTCCTGGGCCACGATACCGCGGCAGTCGACGCGGGCGCCCCGGTCGACATCCTGCCGCTCGACGGCCTGATCTGAATTCCAATCGGTATATCTCTACGGGGGCAATCCGCACATGAAGAAACAAATCTCGTCGATCGCCGCGGGGCAGACCGCAAAGGCGCTGATCCTCGTCTACCTGACGTTCAGCGTGCCGATCGTGCTGCTCGGCATTCTGGTCGCGTATATCCGCTACGGGATGGTCGAGTTGAGCACGATCCTGAGCGCACTGCTGCTGAACGCGATCCTCGGTTTCGTGCTGCTGTGGATCGCGTGCCATGCGTACAACTGGGTCGCATCGCGCTTCGGCGGCATCGAGATCGTGCTGTCCGATCCGCCGGAGGAAGCGTGAGCGGCACGCCGCTGATCCGCGCGGCCGACCCGCGCGACGTCGGCGCGATCCTCGCGCTGATGCGCGAGCTGGCCGAATTCGAGAAGCTCACGCATCTGTTCGTCGCGACCGAAGCCGATCTCGCCGACGCGCTGTTCGGCGAGCACCCGGCTGCCGAAGCGCTGGTGGCCGAGCGCGATGGCGCGATCGTCGCGTACGCGCTGTTCTTCCACAACTATTCGACGTTCCTCGGCCGCCGCGGGCTCTATCTCGAGGATCTGTACGTGCAGCCGTCGCAGCGCGGCACGGGCCTCGGCACCGCGATGCTGCGTCATCTCGCGGCACTCGCCGTCGAGCGCCGCTGCGCGCGCTTCGAATGGTCGGTCCTCGACTGGAACCAGCCGGCAATCGATTTCTACGAGAAGATGGGCGCGACCGTGCTGCCGGAGTGGCGCATCGTGCGCGTGACGGGCGGCGCGCTGGACACGCTCGCCGCGCATTGAGCGCGAGCCGGCCGCGCCGGCGATCGCCGCACAAGAAAACGGGCGCCGCGGCGCCCGTTTTTTCCGTCCGGCAGCGGCCGGCAACGCGCATCACGCGTCGTCCGCATCGGCGCCTTCGGCCCCGTCCGCGCCGAGCAGCCCGGCCGCCGTGTCGCCCGGCAGCGCCTCGACCTGCTTGAGCTTGCGGCTCATCACCCGCGTGCGCTGCTCGGCGGACTCGATCGAACGCGTGACCGTCTCGAGCTGCGCCTTCGTGCGTGCGAGCACGTCGCCGAACTTGCCGAACTCCGTCTTGACCGCTCCGAGCACCTGCCACACTTCGCTCGAGCGCTGCTCGATCGCGAGCGTGCGGAACCCCATCTGCAGACTGTTCAGCAGCGCGGTGAGCGTGGTCGGCCCGGCGACCGTCACGCGATAGTCGCGCTGCAGCAGGTCGGTCAGCCCCGGACGGCGCAGGATCTCCGCATAGAGCCCCTCGGTCGGCAGGAACAGCAGCGCGAAATCGGTCGTGTGCGGCGGCGCGACGTACTTCTCGGCGATCGTGCGCGCTTCCATCCGCACCCGCGCCTCGAGCGCACGCGCCGCCTCCTCGACGGCCACCGCATCGGCGCGCTCCTGCGCGTCGATCAGCCGCTCGTAGTCTTCGCGCGGGAATTTCGCGTCGATCGGCAGCCACACCGGCGGCGCGTCGCGCGTGCCGGCATCGCGGCCCGGCAGCCGAATCGCGAATTCGACGCGCTCGGTGCTCTTCGGCACCGTCGCGACGTTCTTCGCGTACTGGTCGGCCGTCAGCATCTGTTCGAGCAGCGCTTCGAGTTGCACTTCACCCCAGGTGCCGCGCGTCTTCACGTTGGTCAGCACCTTCTTCAGGTCGCCGACACCGGCCGCGAGCGTCTGCATCTCGCCGAGCCCGCGATGCACCTGCTCGAGCCGGTCCGACACGAGCTTGAACGATTCGCCGAGCCGCTGCTCGAGCGTCGCATGCAGCTTCTCGTCGACGGTGCGACGCATCTCCTCGAGCTTCGCTGCGTTGTTCGTCTCGATTTCCTTCAGCCGCTGTTCGAGCGTCGCACGCACTTCCCCGATCCGGCGATCGTTCGCCTCGGTCAGTTGCGTGAGCTGCCGGTGCAACGTGTCGCCGAACAGCCGCAACGCGCCCGTCTGTTCCTCGCGCGCCTGCTGGGCCTGGCGCTGCAGGCTCTCGCGCATCGCGTCGAACTGCTGCGCGTTGCCGGCGACGAGCTTGCCGAGCTGCTGCGCGAACCCCTCGATCTGGTTGTTCTGCACGGTCGCCACGCTCGTCAGTTGCGCGGCGAGCGTCTGCTGCAACTGGACGAAGCTGCCGGCCAGCTCGGTACGCGAGCCGCGTGCGTTTTCGACGATCTCGCCGCGCAATTCGCGTTCGAGCCGCTCGACCGCGCGCGCCTGCGCATGCGCGGCGTCCTCGATCTGATCGCCGAGCACGGCCGCATCGTCGTGGCGGCCGCCGCGCACGAGCGCGACGATCGCCACCGCGAGCGCGACGGCCAGCACGACGACCGCCGCCAGCAACAACGTCATCGTCATGCGCGCGGCTTCCCGATCACGTCAGGGTTGATCGGATTCGGCGGCTGCCCCGCACGCGGCCCCTCGCCGAGCGCGGCGATCAGGTTGTCGGCAGCGAGATTCGCCATCGCGCGGCGGGTCTTTTCGGTCGCGCTCGCGATATGCGGCGTCAGCACGACGTTCGGCACCTCGAGCAGCGCCGGATGCACGCTCGGCTCGCCCTCGTACACGTCGAGGCCGGCCGCGGCGATCGTCCCGTCGCGCAGCGCGGCGGCCAGCGCCGCATCGTCGACGATCCCGCCGCGCGCGATATTGGTCAGCGTCGCCGTGGGTTTCATCTTCGCGAGCTCGGCCGCGCCGATCGTGTGATGGTTCTCCTTGATATACGGCAGCACGAGCACGACATGATCGGCTCGCGCGAGCAGCGCATCCTTCGACACGTATTCGGCATTCAGCTCGGCTTCGATCTCCGGCGCAACCCGCGACCGGTTGTGATAGATCACCTGCATCCCGAAGCCGCGCGCGCGACGCGCGAGCGCCTGGCCGATGCGGCCCATTCCGATCACGCCGAGCGTCGAGCCGTGGATGTCGGTGCCGAGGAAGCCGTCGTACGCCCACTTCTGCCAGTGACCGGCGCGCAGCCAGTGTTCGGATTCGGCGATCCGGCGCGCGGCGGCCATCATCAGCGCCCAGCCGAAATCGGCGGTCGACTCGTTCAGCACGTCGGGTGTGTTGGTGCCGAGCACGTTCGCCGCGTTGAACGCGGCCATGTCGAAGTTGTTGTAGCCGACCGCCATGTTCGCCACGACCCGCAGGCGCGGCGCCGCCGCGAGCGTGGCCGCGCCGACCGGATCGCCGGCCGTCAGCGCGCCGTCCTTGTCGGCCAGACGCGCGGCGAGCGCGTCGGGCGCGAGCGCGTCGCCGTCGTTCCAGTCGACGTCGAAATACTGCTTGAGCCGTTCGATCACGTCCGGAAAGATCGGACGCGCGACCAGGATCTTCTGCATCGCCATCTCCGCATGCCGCGGACGGATCGTGGCGCGCCATGCGCCGCCGGGGCCGCCCGCTCGGGGTTGAAAAACGTCAGCTTACGCCGTGAAGAAAAGCCACGACGTCAGCAGGAATACCGGTATCAGCACGACGAGCGCCCAGCCGAGGTACGCGAAGAAACTCGGCATCTTCACGCCGCGCGATTCGGCGATCGCCTTCACCATGAAATTCGGCGCGTTGCCGATATAGCTGTTCGCGCCCATGAACACCGCGCCGGCGGAAATCGCGGCGAGTGTCGACGCGCCGGTCGTCATCAGCGTCTGCGCGTCGCCGCCCGCGAGGTTGAAGAACACGAGATAGGTCGGCGCGTTGTCGAGGAACGACGACAGGATGCCCGTCGCCCAGAAGTACATCGCGTCGATGGGTTTGCCGTCGGGCCCGGTGACGAGATGGACGATCTGCGCGAACGCGCCGTCCGCGCCCGCACGCAGGATCACGATCACCGGCGCGATCGTCACGAAGATGCCCGCGAACAGCTTCGCGACTTCCTCGATCGGCGCCCAGTTGAATGCGTTGCCCTCGCGCGCGGAACGCGGCGTCAGCGCGAGCGACGCGAGCGTCACCCCCACGAGCGCGACGTCGCGCACGAGATTCTGCAGCGCGACGTGCGTACCCCACACGTCGAACGAGATGCCCGGCTTCCACACGCCGCTCATCAGCACGAGCGCGATCACGGCCGCCAGCAGCACGAAGTTGATCTTGCCGTCGATCGACAGCGCCGCGCCGTCGGGCGTCGGATCGAGCGCGGCCGGCCGCTCCTCGCCGCCCTTCCGGTAGAAGTACGTATCGAGCGCGAAGAACAGCGTCAGCAGCACCACGCAGATGAACAGCATCGGCAGCGCGAGATGCGTGGTCGTCCAGAAGAAGCTCACGCCGTTCAGGAAGCCGAGGAACAGCGGCGGATCGCCGAGCGGCGACAGCGAGCCGCCCGCATTCGCGACGAGGAAGATGAAGAAGATCACGACGTGCACGACATGCTTGCGGTTGTCGTTGGCGCGCAGCAGCGGCCGGATCAGCAGCATCGCGGCGCCGGTCGTGCCCATCACGCTCGCCAGCAGCGTGCCGAGCGCGAGGATCGCGGTATTCAGCTTCGGCGAGCCATGCAGATTGCCGTTCACGCAGATGCCGCCCGCGACCGTGTAGAGCGCAGTGAGCAGCACGATGAACGGAATGTATTCCTCGAGCAGCGCATGCACGAGCGTGCCGAACGCAGTGCCGACACCGAACGCGACCGCGAACGGCGCCAGGAACACGATCGCCCAGCCGGCGGCGATCTTGCCGAAGTGGTGATGCCAGAACACGGGGGCGACGAGCGGGAACAGCGCGATGGACAGCAGGATTCCCGCGAACGGGATGCCCCAGAGCGCGGACAGCGTGGCACCGTCGAGCGTGGCGGCCGATGCGAGCGCGGGAGCGGCGCCAAGCGCGATTCCCGACGCCATGCCCGCCCAGGCGGCATGTCGTTTCATGCGGAACTTCCTTGTGCGAGTAGAGGTGAATGCAGCGGGCGCGTCAGGCGCCCCGTACGACGATCGCGTGCACGCGGTACGGGCCGTGCGCGCCCAGAATGATCGTTTGCTCGATGTCGCCCGTGCGCGACGGGCCCGACACGAAATTGACCGCGCGCGGCAATTCGCCGCGCTCCGCGCGAATCAGTGCGAACGCGTCTTCATGACCGGCGACGATGCGTGACGCCGGCACGATCGCGATGTGGGTTTCCGGCAGCAGGCCGGCCGACGCGTAAGTGTCGGGGCCGGACAGCAACACCAGCGACCCCGTTTCGGCGGTCGCGCAAAAGCAGCCGGTCAGGCCGACGAGATCGCCGTCGCGCGGCTTGCGGCACTCGACCGACAGGCCGGCGCCGGCCCAGTCGAGATCGGCCAGCGTGCGCCATGCGACGGCCTGCGTCGGCAGACCATGAGCGGCAAGATAGCGGGCAGCAGCGGCGGGCACATCGGCCAGCGTCGGGACTTCGTCGACCGTGGTCGACAGACGCCCCGCTTCGTCGACGAAAGCGGCGACGAGGTCGGCCGGCGCCGGCGGGCGCGGGCCCTCCGGATGACGGGCGAGATAGTCGGCGACGCCGTCGCGCTCCGCTGCATCGGGTTCGGCCGCGCGCCCCTGCGCCGCGCGGATGCGCGCGAGGATCTGGCGACGGGCAGCGGAAGTGTCCATGAACGGTCCTCGTGACGTTGGCGTGCAATACGTCGGATTATACCGGCCACCCCTGCCGCGACACACCTTCGGCCGAACGGCCGACGCCTACTTCGACGCGTCTTCGTCGACCGGCTGCGCGATGCCGAACACCTGCCGCAGGTACGCGAGATACGCCTTGTCGTCGCACATGCTCTTGCCCGGCGAATCGGACAGCTTCGCGACCGGCTGGCCGTTGCAGCGAACCATCTTGATCACGATCTGCAGCGGCACGTAGCCGAGATCGTTGGTGAGGTTGGTGCCGACGCCGAACGCGAGCTTGCAGCGGCCGCGGAACCGTTCGTACAGCTGCATGACCTTCGGGATGTCGAGCGCGTCCGAGAACACGAGCACCTTGGTGCGCGGGTCGCACCGGTTCGCCTCGTAATGGCGCAGCATCCGCTCGCCCCACTCGAACGGATCGCCCGAATCGTGGCGCGCACCGTCGAACAGTTTGCAGAAGTACATGTCGAAGTCGTTCAGGAACGCGTCCATGCCGTAGACGTCCGACAGCGCGATCCCGAGGTCGCCGCGATATTCCTTCGCCCACATCTCGAAGCCGTAGATCTGCGAGTCGCGCAGCCGCGGGCCGAGCGCCTGGCATGCCTGCAGGTATTCGTGCGCCATCGTGCCGAGCGGCGTGATGTCGTGCTTCATCGCGTACAGCACGTTGCTCGTACCCGCGAACTGCGGGCCGAGCCCGTCACGCAGCGTGAGCGCGACTTCCTCGTGCCAGACCTTCGAGAAGCGCCGGCGCGTGCCGTAGTCGGCGATCTTGCAGTCGGCGAATTCGGGCTTCGCGCCGAGCAGCTTGATCTTCTCGCGCAGCCGCTCGCGCCCTTCGCGATAGTCGGGCTCGCGCTGCGTGTTGCGGAAATAGACTTCGTTGACGATCGCGAGCACCGGGATCTCGAACAGGATCGTATGCAGCCACGGCCCCTCGATCACGATGTCGATTTCGCCGTTGCCCTTCGGCGACGGCGTGATCGAGATGTACTTCTCGTTCAGGTGGAACAGCGCGAGGAAGTCGACGAAGTCGCTCTTGATGAAGCGCATCCGTCGCAGGTAGTCGAGTTCGACGTCGGCAAAGCGCAGCGAGCACAGGCCGCGCACCTCGTCGCGAATCTCGTCGATGTACGGCACGAGATCGACGCCGGGCGTGCGGCACCGGAAGCGGTATTCGACGTTTGCAGCCGGGAAGTGATGCAGGACGACCTGCATCATCGTGAACTTGTAGAGATCCGTGTCGAGCAGCGAAGTGATGATCATGATGACGGCAGCGCCAATATCGTGACCGGGCCCCGGCGCACCGCGCGCCGCCCGGTCTGTCGGTCATGTTACCCGAATGCGGGCCGGACCATCGTGAAACCGCCCCGTCGCCCTGCCGCATCGTGCCGGCGCCCGACGTGCGCGTACCCGTCTTGTACATCCCATAAACTAATCACGAAACGATATAAGCCGGATAGCCGACCTCGTCATGCGGGTTTTGCGCTTCAGTTACAATGCCGCTTTTGGCGCAAACGCCACCCCATATATACCGCCAAGCAGGAGCGTTTTAATGACTCACGTTGTGACCGAAGGCTGCATCAAGTGCAAATACACGGATTGCGTGGATGTGTGCCCGGTGGATTGCTTCCGTGAAGGTCCCAACTTTCTCGCCATCGATCCGGACGAGTGCATCGACTGCGCCGTGTGCGTCGCCGAATGCCCGACCAATGCGATCTATGCCGAAGAAGACGTTCCGGGCGACCAGCAGCAGTTCACCGAGCTGAACGCCGAGCTGGCGAAGAATTGGCCGTCGATCACGAAGACCAAGCCGGCGCCGGCCGACGCGGACGAGTGGAAGGACGTGCAGGACAAGCTGCACCTGCTCGAGCGCTGATCGCGCGGCGGCCGCAAAAAATTTTATGCGCCGCAGCCCCAAAGTGTTGACAGGTTAGCGAACACTCCATACAATCTCGTTTCTCTGCTGTTGCTTGTTTGTTCCCCGATAGCTCAGTCGGTAGAGCGCCGGACTGTTAATCCGTAGGTCCCTGGTTCGAGCCCAGGTCGGGGAGCCAAAAACGCAAAAGCCCGTTGAAAGTGGACGGGTTTTTTGTTGGAAAACACAGCACGCAGATGTACCGATTTATTCCCCGATAGCTCAGTCGGTAGAGCGCCGGACTGTTAATCCGTAGGTCCCTGGTTCGAGCCCAGGTCGGGGAGCCAAATAGCGAAAGGCCCGTCATGCGACGGGCCTTTTGTTTTTCCCGCCACCGTTCCGTCTTTCTGCTTTTCGTGGCCCGGTCATGCGCATGCTAGAGTCTCTGTCCCGCATTCGCATCCGGTTCCGTCGATGAAGCATCGTCTCCAGCGCTCCGCGCCCCTCGCCCTCCTGCTCTCCGCCTTCGCCGCGGCACCATTCGCTCATGCGGAGGAAGTCGGCAGCGTCAACACCCATTTCCGCGTCACGGGTTCCGACCGCGTGGTCGTCGAGGCCTATGACGATCCGGTCGTGACCGGCGTGACCTGCTACGTGTCGCGCGCCCGCACCGGCGGGATCAAGGGCACGCTCGGCGTGGCCGAGGACCCCAGCGAAGCGTCGATCGCGTGCCGGCAGGTCGGCCCGATCAGCTTCAAGGAACCGGTCAAGCAGCAGGCCGACGTATTCAGCGAACGCATGTCGTTCATCTTCAAGACGCTGCACGTCGTGCGCGTGGTCGACAAGAAACGCAACACGATCGTCTATCTGACCTACAGCGACCGTATCGTCAGCGGCAGCCCGAAGAACGCCGTCACCGCGGTGCCGATGCCGGCCGGCACGACGATTCCGGTCAAGTAAGGCCGCACCCGCCGGGCGCGCGAGCGATACACTGTCGGTTCGACCGCTCGCGCCCGATCATGTCCTCCACCCGCCTCCCCGATTCCGCACGCTACTGGCGTACGCCGCTCGTGCCGGACGCGGATCTGCTCACGGCCACCTATCGCGATCACGCGTTCGCGCCCCACTGGCACGACGCGTACACGATCCCCGTGATTCTCGAAGGTGCGGAACGCTTCACCTATCGCGGCACCGGCTACGTCGCCGAAACGGGCACCGTGCCCGTGATCAATCCCGGTGAAGTGCATACGGGCTCGCGTGCCGCCGACGAAGGCTGGTGCTATCGCGTCAGCTACATGCCGGTCGAATTCATCCACGAACTCGCGAGGTCGATCGCGGGCCGCCCGCAGGATGCGCCGTGGTTTGCCCCCGACGTGATCCGCGACGCCGATCTCGCGGCCCGGCTCACGCTCGCGCACCGGATGCTGGAAGCCGGCAGCGAGCGCGCGCGGTCGTCGCAGGCCGATGCGCCCGGACAGCCGGCCGGCGATCCGGCGGCCGGCGATTCGGCCACCGGCGCGCCGCGCATCTACGATCCGCTCGCCGCCGAAACCGCGATGCTCGACGCGCTGTCGACGCTGATCGTGCGCCACGCCGACGTGCGGCCGCAACCGGCGCCGCTCGCGGCCGACGAGCCACGCGTCGACGCGATGCGCGAGCGGCTCGCCGCCGACCTGACGTGCACGGTGACGCTCGACGACGTCGCGCAGACGGTCGGCCTGTCGCCGTTTCACGCGGCGCGCTTGTTCACACGCACGACCGGCATGCCGCCGCATGCGTGGCGCAACCAGTTGCGGCTGCAGCGGGCGCTGGCGCCGCTGCGTGCGGGCGTGCCCGTCGCCGATGTCGCCGCGGCCAGCGGCTTCGTCGACCAGAGCCACTTCACGCGGCATTTCAAACGGATGTTCGGCGTGCCGCCCGGGCGCTGGCAGGCAAGCTGACGCGCGGCTTCCCGCCGTCGTCGGCCGCGCCGCGCCCCGTGCCGGCCGGCACGTGAGCACCGGCCCCGCTCCGGCGGGCGCAAGAACATACAAGCCGGCTCGCCACCGGCCCGCTATCCTCCCGCTCATGGAGGAGCGCTTCTTGAACAAGACACCCGCATCACCCCCGCGCCGCCCGCTCAACGAATGGCTCGACGGCGCGCGCGACACGATCCCGATGATGATCGGCGCCGCGCCGTTCGGCGTGATATTCGGCACGCTCGTCGGCGGCGGTCCGCTCGCCGCCTGGCACGGCGCACTGATGTCGCTCGCCGTGTTCGCGGGCTCCGCGCAATTCATCGCGCTCGGCCTGATCGCCGGCAGCGCCAGTTTCGTCGTCGTGCTCGCCACGACGCTGATCGTGAACCTGCGTCACCTGCTGTACAGCGCGACGCTCGCGCCCTATGTCGCCCACCTGCCGCTGCGCTGGCGCGCGACGCTCGGCGCGTTGATGACCGACGAGGTGTTCGCGGTCGCCTACGGGCACTACCGGCACTACCCGCCCGGTACGATCGGCCCCCACTACTTTTTCGGCTCCGGGCTCGCGATGTACCTGAACTGGCAGGTCTGGACGCTCGCGGGCATCGGCTTCGGCGCGGCGTTCCCGGGCCTGCAGTCGCTCGGCCTCGATTTCGCGATGGCGGCGACCTTCATCGCGATCGTCGTCCCGCAGCTCGGCACGCTGCGCTACTTCGCGGCGGCCGCCACGGCGGGCACGCTCGCGTACTTCTGGCAGGGCTGGCCGTACAAGCTCGGGCTGCTCGGCGCGGTCGCCGCCGGCGTCACGATCGGCGTCGTGCTCACGCTGCGGCACGATCGCACGCAAGCCAACGCTCGTTCGGAGGCCGCATCGTGAGCTACGCGCTGTTGATCCTCGGGATGGCCGTCATCACGTATGCGATCCGCTCGACGCTGTTCCTGTTCGGCGAGCGGCTGGCGTTCCCGCCGCTCGTGCGGACCGCGCTCGCCTTCGTGCCGGTCACCGTGCTGACCGCGATCATCGTGCCGATGACCGTCTCGCCGCACGGCGGCACGGCCGAGCTGACCTGGCGCAATCCGCAGCTCGTCGGCGCACTCGCGGCCGTGCTCGTGTCGGCCGCGACCCGCCGCCCGCTCGTGACGATCGCGGCCGGGCTCGTGGTGTTCTTCCTGTGGCAAGGGGTCGTCCTCCCGCACTGGCCGGCTACCTGAGCGCACGCTCCATCGCGCGCGCTCAAGTTTCCGCCCGGTGCGCCGATATAGGAGAGGAAGACCCGCCACCGGCCCCGGCGCGCACCGGTCAGTCGACGCTGCGCCCGCCCCGGTGCGCCGTGCCGACGCCGGCTTGCGCGGGCCCCCATCGAGACGATTCATGGGCCAGATCACCCTTTCCCTCAAGGACGACACGCTCGAGTCCCTGCGCAAGGACTACGACGCGTTCGTCCGCGTGTCGCTGAAACTCGACCCGCAATTCGCGACGCCGTCGTTCGAGGATTTCCTGCGCGCCAAGCTGCTCGACAACATGGTGCCGCTCACCGAGCACGCCGTGCAGCGGATGCTGCAGGGCGGCCAGTACGCGTGGGCCAAGCGCACGCTCGACAAGGAATTTCCGGACGTCGTCGCGATCCTGATGCGGCAGGCCGGCGAATTCGGCTTCGGCTTCGCGTCGCGCTCCGAATGGACACCCGACGAACTCGCGAAGGCATGCCGCGACTGGGCGAAGGCGATCGTCGCCGAAGCGCAGGGCGATGCGTCGCTGATCGACCCGCTCGCGTCGCAAATCAAGGGCGCCGCGCAGGACATCCAGACGCTCGAGGAACTGATGCAGACGCCTGCGTGGCGGCTCGCGGAATCACTGCGACAGCGGATCTACGAGGCCAAGCTCGCGTGCGAGATGAGCGTCGGCAGCATTGCCCGCGACAAGCTCGGCGAACTGCGCGGACTGCTGCGGCTCGGGCTCGCGCACGGCTCGTTCCAGAAGCAGGAAGCGCAGCAGATCATGGAATACCTGCGGCTGCTGAAGCCGGAGATCTTCGTCGAGGAACCGTACGACGTCTTCGCGCGGCTCGCCGCATGGCTGCGCAGCGTGTTCACTCCTGCTGCCGTGCGGCCGCCGCAGGGGCAGGGACAAGGGCAAGGACAGCGCCGGCCGTAAGCACGCGTCCCGCTGAACGCATCACCTGATGAAAATGGCCCGGTTCGCGCGAAGCGAACCGGGCCGCCGGACGATCGCCCGTCGCGACGCGCCCTCCGAAGACGAGCGTCGCGACAAGTGCCGGGCACCGCTTACTGCGTGGCGCCCTGGGCCGATGCACCGCCCTGCGCGCCGACCGATGCGCCGCCTTCGGTCGCGTCGTCGGCCTTCGCTTTGGCCGAACCGGCATGGCTCTTGGCCGACTTCGCCGCATGCTTCGTATGCTTCTTGGTCGAATGGACGGCCGACGACGTCGTATCCTTCGCGCCATCGGCTGCCGCGCCGACCGCATCGGTCGCACCGCCCGCCGCATTGCCCGACGCGTTCGCGCCGGCACCACCCTGTACGCCTGCACCGGCACCAGCGGCCGGCGTCTGCGCCTGCACGCCGGCACCGGCTGCGCCTTGCGCCGTCGTGCCCGTCTGGGCGAATGCGGCCGAAGTAGCGAACGCCGTCAGCGCGGCACCGATCAGCATCGTACGAATCTTGGACATGGCAATTCTCCTCAAGAAGTTGTGCGTCCGGTCCGCAGCGATGCGGTCCGTCGCGTTCCCCGCCGCAACACGCAGCAGGTACGACAGAAGACCCGCGGCCCGCGCGGCCGGTTCGCGAATCTCTCAGACTGTTACCCACCGTTTCATTTGCTGACGAATCGCTCACAGTCCTTTACAACGTGCGCCAGCCGCCCGCGCTCGCGCGCCGGCCCGTGGTGCCGTATGATGCGGAGCGTTTCCTCCCGCGCGTCGCGCACCTTCCTCGTCATGCCCAATCTGGATTTCACGCTGACCGGCGAATACGTCGAGCTGCACAACCTTCTCAAGATCACCGGCCTCGCGGACAGCGGCGGCACCGCGAAGCTGATCGTCGCGTCCGGCGCCGTGAAAGTGGACGGTGCGGTCGAGCTGCGCAAGACCTGCAAGATCCGCGCGGGCCAGGTCGTGCTGCTCGGCGACACGCGCATCGCGGTACGCGAGGCGTAGCGCCCGCGGGGTTCCCCCTGCCCGCGACATGGCCATCGGCGCACGCGTTCGACACGGTACGAATAAAGCCGTAAGCTAGCCGTCTCTCAAAATAAATACATATAGCGCGGGCCCGCACCCGTGCGAGCGCCCATTCCATGTCGCATTCCGGTCTTACGCGGACGGCCGCCGCGCCGCCGTCCCTGTCCAGTCATGCCGCCGATACCGCGCGCCTCGCCGCGCCGCTCGCGATCGCGCAACTCTCCCAGATGGCGATGAGCGTCACCGACACGGTGCTGCTCGGTTCGCTCGGCCCCGATTCGCTCGCGGCAGGCGGGCTCGGCGCGAACTTCTTCTTCGTGATCGTGACGATCCTGCAAGGCGTGCTGTCGTCGGTCAGCGTGAGCGTCGCGCACGCGCGCGGCGCGCAGGCCGAGGATCGCGTGCCGCACATTTACTGGACGGGCTTCGCGCTGTCCGTGCTGCTCGCGATTCCGGCGATCGTCGCGCTGTCGCTGGCCGAACCGATCCTGCTGATGTTCCACGAGCCGCCGCTGCTCGCGCATCACGTCGGCGAATACACGGGCATCCTGCGCTACGCGGCGCTCGGCAGCCTGATCGGCGTCGGGCTGATGCGCGCGTTCCTGCCCGCGATCGGCGCCGCGCGCCGGCTCCTGTGGGTGTCGATCGGCGGCGTCGGCGTGAACGGCGTGCTGAACTACGGGCTGATCCACGGCGCATTCGGGCTGCCGCGCTTGGGCTTTCTCGGCTCGGCCGTCGCGACGACGATCACGATCTGGCTCACCGCGCTCGCCCTCATCTGGCTGCTGCACGGCCGGCAGCGCTTCCGCCATTTCGTGACCGCCGCGCGCCCGAAGCTGCCCGTGATGGGCGAGCTGATCGGCATCGGCTGGCCGGTCGCGATCACGTACGGGGTCGAATCGACGCTGTTCCTCGCCACCGGCCTCACGGTCGGCGTGCTGGGTGCGACGTCGCTCGCCGCGCACCAGATCGCGCTGAACGTCGCGTCGGTATCGTTCATGGTGCCGCTTGCGATCGGCCAGGCAGCCAACGTGCGCGTCGGCTACTGGATCGGCGCGGGCTCGCCCGTCGCCGCGCGGCACGCGGGCTTCGTCGCGCTGGCGCTCGGCGTCGGCTTCATGTCGCTGTCGGGCCTCGTGATGATCGTCGCGCCGCACACGATCGTCGGCCTGTACCTGCATCTCGACGATCCGGCCAACGCGGCCACGGTATCGCTCGCCGCGTCGCTGCTCGGCATCGCCGCGGTGTTCCAGATCGTCGACGGCATGCAGACCGTCGCGTCGGGTGCGCTGCGCGGCCTGAAGGACACGCGCATCCCGATGCTCGCCGCGACCTTTGGCTACTGGGGCATCGGCTTCCCGACCGGCTACTGGTTCGCGTTCCACGCGGGCCTGGGCGCGCGCGGCCTGTGGTGGGGACTCGCGGCCGGGCTCGCGAGCGTCGCCGCGCTGATGGCCTGGCGCTTTCACCGCAAGACCACTTCGCTGATCGCGACGGCCCGCTAGGGGCTGGTCGCGCTCGTCACGAGCTTGCGCCGCCCCCAGGCGCGACACGACGCAAAATCGCGACCGGCGCTATGCTTGTCGGTTGAACCCCTCGAGACGCCGCGCAAGCGGCGCGACTGCCTCACGATACGTCTGATTACGCCTGACGCCGCGTGACGACGCGCGGCCTTTCCCCTTTCCCGGAGGAGTGCATCATGAATGAAGCAGTTCGGATGGAACGCGACACGTTCGGCGAGATCGCCGTGCCGGCCGACCGGCTCTGGGGCGCGCAGACCGAGCGCTCGCTGCAGAATTTCCGGATCTCGACGGAGAAGCAGTCGCCCGAGCTGATCCACGCGCTCGCGATCGTCAAGCGCGCCGCGGCGGCCGTCAACCAGTCGCTCGGCGTGCTCGCCGACGACAAGGCGCACGCGATCATCGAAGCCGCCGACGAGATCATCGCCGGCAAGCATCCGCGCGAATTCCCGCTGGCGGTGTGGCAGACGGGCTCCGGCACGCAGACCAACATGAACCTCAACGAGGTGATTGCGAACCGCGCGAGCGAGCTGCTGGGCGGCGAGCGCGGCGAAGCGCGCAAGGTCCATCCGAACGACGACGTGAACTGCGGCCAGTCGTCGAACGACGTGTTCCCGACCGCGATGCACATCGCGGCCGCGTATGCGATCGTCAATCACCTGCTGCCGGCGCTGCGCACGCTGCGCGCGACGCTCGACGCGAAGTCGAAGGCGTTCGCCGACATCGTCAAGATCGGCCGCACCCACCTGCAGGACGCCACGCCGCTCACGCTCGGCCAGGAGTTCTCCGGCTACGTCGCGCAGCTCGACCAGGGCATCCGTCACGTCGAATCGGCGCTGCCGCACCTGTACGAGCTCGCGCTCGGCGGCACCGCGGTCGGCACGGGGCTGAACGCGCATCCGGAGTTCGCGGTGCGCGTGGCCGACGAGATCGGCCGGCTCGCGAAGCTGCCGTTCGTGACGGCGCCGAGCAAGTTCGAGGTGATGGCGGCCGCCGACGCGCTGGTGTTCGCGCACGGCGCGCTGAAAACGGTCGCAGCCAGCCTGATGAAGATCGCGAACGACGTGCGCTGGCTCGCGAGCGGGCCGCGCTGCGGGCTCGGCGAGCTGTCGATTCCGGAAAACGAGCCGGGCAGCTCGATCATGCCGGGCAAGGTGAATCCGACGCAGTCGGAAGCCGTGACAATGCTGTGCTGCCAGGTGTTCGGCAACGACGTCGCGGTCAACGTCGGCGGCGCGAGCGGCAACTTCGAGCTGAACGTGTTCCGGCCGATGATCGCGCACAACGTGCTGCAGTCGGTGCGGCTGCTCGCCGACGGCGCGCAGAGCTTCAACGATCACTGCGCGGTGGGCATCGAGCCGAACCGCTCGCGCATCGACCTGTTGCTGAACGAATCGCTGATGCTCGTGACGGCGCTCAATCCGCACATCGGCTACGACAAGTCCGCGCAGATCGCGAAGAAGGCGCACAAGGAAGGCACGACGCTGAAGGCGGCCGCGCTCGCGCTCGGGTACCTGACCGAGGCGGAATTCGATGCATGGGTACGCCCCGAGCAGATGATCGGGACGCGGTAACGGCAAGACGGCGGGCGCGGCGCACCGAGCGCGGCGCCCGCGGCACTCAGACGGTGCCCTTCGCGACCTCTTCCGGCTTCATCTCGACGATCTTGTCGAGCGCGGCCCGCACGTCGGCCGCATATTTCGCCAGCACCTTCTGCTCATCGGTTTCGGGCACGAACGGCGGCACCGGCACCGGGTTGCCGTTCTCGTCGACCGCGACGAACACGACGAGGCAGTCGGTCGTCTGGCGCAGCACGCCGCCCTTCGGATCGCCGGCGTGCACCGACACATGGATGTGCATGCTGGTCCGGCCCGTCGCGACGACGCGCGCCTTCAGCTCGACCAGATTGCCGACCAGGATTGGGCGCTGAAAACGGATGTTGCCGACGCTGACCGTCACGCAATAGCGGCTCGACCAGACGGCCGCGCACGCATACGCGACCTCGTCGATCCACTTCATCAGCGCGCCGCCATGCACCTTGCCGCCGAAGTTCACGGACGAAGGCTCGGCAAGGAAGCGGAATACGGTTTCGGTGCGGTCGAGGGCGGCCGGCACGGGGGACGGTTGGGGCATTGTTGTGGCTCCAGGCGGCAGGGGCGCTGTGATCGGGCCATTATACGTTGCACTGCGGCAACGCGGCGCGGCCAGCCCCGCGTGGCGGGGCTCCGGCGGCCATGCCGGCTCGCGCGGGGCTCGGTGCCGGTCAGCGGCGCACCGTGATGCCCTGGTCGATCGTCCCGTACATCTCGATACTGCCGCCGCGCTCGCCAGTCGCACCCGCGCCACCCTGCGCACAGGCCGCGCAGATGAACGCGGCCGCCAACATACAGAAAATCGTCTTCATCGTTGCATCGCGTCACATGCGGCGGCCCGTTGCCGCCGCGTCCGGCCATTCTACGCGTGGCCCGCGACGGCCCGCGGTCCGGCCGGCCACGGCGTCAAAACCGCTGCATCCGACATTTCATCCGGAAGCGAAACATCGAATGCGCGCACGGACTACACTGCCCGTCATCCCGCTCGACGAGACACGACGATGACTGACCAAGACGACCACCATTTTCCGGGCCTGAGCCGCATTGGCGCGCTGATTGCCGATCCGGGCCGCGCCGCGATGCTGTGGGTGCTGATGGACGGCAGCGCACGACCGGCGGGCGAACTGACGATGATCGCGGGGCTGTCGCCGTCCGCGGCCAGCGCACACCTCGCGCGCCTGACCGAGGGCGGCCTGCTGGCCCTCGACGTACGCGGCCGGCACCGCTACTACCGCATTGCGTCGGCCGACATCGCGGCCTCGCTCGAAGCGCTGGCGAACGTCGCGCGCGCGGCCGCGCCGCATCGCCCGGTTCCGCCGCCGTCGCGCGCGGTCCCGGCCGAACTGCGCTATGCACGTACCTGCTACGACCACATGGCCGGCGAACTCGCGGTACGCATCTTCGACGGCCTGACCGCGCGCGGCTGGCTGCTCGCCAACGGCGACGCGATCGACACCACCGGGCTCGGCACGCAGGCGCTCGCGCAATGGGGCATCGACGTCGCGCAGCAACGCGCGCGCCGACGCCGCTTCGCGTGCGGCTGTCTCGACTGGAGCGAACGGCGCTCGCATCTCGGCGGCGCCCTCGGCGCGGCGCTGCTCGACAGCTTCTGCGCCCACGGCTGGATCGAGCGCGCTGCTCGCCCGCGCGTGCTGCGCGTCACGGTGCCCGGGCAGCAGGTTTTCGACGCGTGGCTTACGTCCGCTTGACGCCGGCATTGCAGCTGCACGACAACGGCGCGCGATGGACAGGTTTTGTTACATCGCGTGCCATTCGATTTACAAAACACCGTGCCTTGAAACAGGCCAAGCGGATATCGTGAACTGGACGGCACGAATCGACGCGCCGCGATCACAACGATGACGCTCACCATGGCCCCCCTGTTCACGCTCAAGCGCACCGCCCGCTACACGCTGCTCGCGCTCGTCGCGCTGGCGGCGCTGCCGCCCGCCTTCGCGCAGTCCGCCGATGCGCCGCCGAATATGGCCGCGGCACGGCAACCGGGCGGCGATCCGCCCGGGCGCGTCGCGCGGCTCAATTACCTGTCTGGCGCCGTGACGACCGAACCGGCCGGTACCGATGGGTGGTCGTATGCGGCGGTGAACCGGCCGCTGACGACCGGCGACCAGCTGTGGAACGATGCCGGCGCGCGCTCGGAACTGCACATCGGCTCGACGGCGGTGCGGCTCGGCGAATCGACGAACCTGTCGGTGCTGAACCTCGACGACACGACGACGCAATTGAAGGTGGGGCTCGGCACCCTCTCGACGCACGTGCGCGATCTGCCGGCCGGCGGATCGTACGAAATCGATACGCCGAACCTCGCGCTCGGCATCACCGGCCCCGGCGACTATCGCGTCGATGTCGCGCCGAACGGCGCGAGCACGACGGTTACGGTACGCGGCGGCAGAGCGACCGTCTACGGCAGCAACGGCCAGTATCCGCTGTCGCCCGGCCAGCAGGTCGTGTTCACCGGCACCGACCTGCAGGTCGCGCAGCAATCGGCCGCACCGGGCCCCGACGCGCTCGACCAGTGGGCCGCCAGCCGCGACGCGGCCGAAGCGCGCTCGGTGTCGGCCCGCTACGTGTCCCGCGACATTCCCGGTTACCAGGATCTCGATGCGAACGGCACGTGGCGCGAAACCCCGAATTACGGCGCGGTATGGGTGCCGAACGACACGCCGGCCGACTGGGCGCCGTACCACGACGGCCACTGGATCTGGCAAGCGCCGTGGGGCTGGACCTGGGTCGACGACGCACCGTGGGGCTTCGCGCCGTATCACTACGGCCGCTGGGCGTACGTGGACGACAGCTGGGCATGGGTACCCGGCCCGATGGCAGTGAGCCAGCCGCCCGTCTATGCGCCAGCGCTCGTCGCGTTCGTGGGCGGCGGGGGCGGCGGCGGTTCCGACTGGAGCGTCGCGCTCACGGTCGGCGGCGTCGCGGCGGCCGGCTGCGCATGGTTCGCCCTCGGGCCGGGCGAGCCGTGGCATCCGGGCTGGGGCGGCTGGAGCCCGCACTACTACGACCGCGTCAACCGCAACATCGTGGTGAACAACGTCAACGTGAACAAGACCGTGAACGTGACGAACATCACCAATATCACCAACATCAACAAGACGTATGTGAACTTCCGCGCGCCGCACGCGATCACGGCCGTGCCGGCCGCCGCGTTCGTGCACGGCCAGCCGGTCGCGCACTTCTCGCAGCACGTCGATCCGCAGCAATGGCGCAACGCGCACGTCACGCCGGGCACGCCCGGCATCGCGCCGGTGCGCCAGAGCTTCACCGGCGGGCTGCGCAATGCCAGCTACCGTCCGCCAGCGGCGCTCGCGCAACACCCGTACGTCGCGACGCGCAATCCGGCCGTGCCGCCTGCGTATCGCGATCAGGCCGCCGCCCACCTCGCGCAGCAAGGCGGGCGCGTGCCGGGTGCCGGCGCGCCCGTCGTGAAGACGAACGTGCCGGCCGACTATACGGCTCGCCCGGTCCGCGTGCCGGGCAAGCCGGGCGGCGGCGCCTGGGCGATGCACAACGTGCAGCTCGTGAATCCGCACGGCCCCGTCGTCCAGCCGGCCCGCGCGCCGCGCGAGGGCCAGCGGGTCGGCGAGCAAGTCGGGCGGCCGGGCGCACCGATGCCGGGCATGCCGAATGTCGCGCGGCCGGCGAACGGCGAAACGCCCAACGCACCGCGTTTCGCCGACGGCGGCACGCCGCGGGCGCCCGGCAACCCGATGCCGCATCAGGCGTTCGCGCCCGGCAACGGCGTTCCGCATCCACCGGAAGCGAACAACGCCCCGCGGGGAACCGGTAACGCGCACGCAGCCAACACGCCGTCGCCCGCGTGGATGCAGCCTCACACGCCGATGGAGCGTCAGCGCGCAGCTCCCCCCACCGCGCTGCACGCGGCCGGACAGAATGCGCTGCCGCCCGTGCGCAGCGCCGCGGTGCCGCATCCGGACGGCGTGCCGGCACCGCAGGGCGTACAGCCCGGCGGCCGCAACGAAGCGCCGCGCACGCTGCCGCAACCCGACCATACCGCGCAGATTCCGCAACCGCGTCCGCGCCCCGATTTCCCGACGCCGGCGCGCCATGCGCAGCCGCAACCGGAACGAGCCGCCCCCGCGCCGCAACCGCGTCCGGACTTCGCTCAACCCGCGCCGCATCGCGAAGTCGCGCCGCCGCGCGTGAACGAGTACCGTCCGCCGGCACCTGTCGTCCATGACGTGCCGCGGCCGCAGCCGCAGGCGCCGCGTATGGAGCCGCGACCGCAGCCGCAGCCCGCGCCCCGCATGGAGTCGCGCCCGTCGATGCCGGCCTCCCGGATGGAACCACGGCCGCAGCCGGCGCCGCACGTCGAAGCGCCGCACCCGGGCAATCCGCCGCCGCAGGGCGGCCACGAGGAACGGCATCGCCAGTAAGTGCGGCAAACCTGAAACAAAAAGGCTCGACCGGCGGATACCGGTCGAGCCTTTTTGCAGGATGCGGCTCAATGCAGCCGCGCGGCCCCGGCCGTGCGATCAGACCGCCATCGGCGCAGTCAACGGCTCATGGTGCCGATAGCCGACGAGCGAGAAATCGGACGGCTCGACCTGCTCCAGCCATTCCGGCGCATAGACGCCCGTCTTCGCGTACTCGGGCACGCGCTCGGCAATCTCGAGCCGCGGGCTTTCGTACGGCTCGCGCGTGAGCTGCTGCTGTAGCATGTCGAGCTGGTTCTCGTAGATGTGCGCGTCGCCGATGAAATACGTGAACCAGCGCGGCGTATAGCCCGTCAGCCGACCGACGAGCGACAGCAGCGCGGCCCCTTCCGTCAGGTTGAACGGCGTGCCGAGGCCGACGTCGTTGCTGCGGATGTACAGGCACAGCGAGATCTCGCGCTTCGTCGCGTTCGGCAGGAACTGGTACAGCAGATGGCACGCGGGCAGCGCGATCTGGTCGAGCACGGCCGGATTCCACGCGTGAAACAGGATGCGGCGATCGGACGGGTTCTCCATGATCGTGTCCAGGCACTGGCGCAGCTGGTCGATCGCCTTGTACAGCAGCACCTTCGGCGCGCCGTCTTCGTCGAAACGCGTGACGATCCGGAAGCCGCGGCGCGTCGCATCGGCGATCTGCGCGTCGGCGTTCGCATCGAGCACCTTGTAGCCCGGCCACTGGCGCCATTGCACGCCATATACGTCGCCCAGATCGTCGACGCCCTGGCGATACGGGTTCGCGAGCCACTGCGCGTTCTCGTTCGCGTTCGCATCCCACACCTTGCAGCCGAGCGCGCGGAAATCGGCCGCGCTGCGCGACGCACGCAGGAAGCCGACCAGTTCGCCGATCGCGGACTTGAACGCGAGCTTCTTGGTCGTCACGGCCGGGAAGCCTTGCTGCAGGTCGAAGCGCAGCATCGCGCCCGGCATGCTGATGGTGCGGATTCCCGTGCGGTTCTCCTGCCAGGTGCCGGTATCGAGAATGGTACGAACGAGATCGAGATACTGTTTCATGCGGGTTCCTTCGGCCGCGAGGGGCGGCCGTACCCGCCAATTTTAGCAAGCGTGACGCGGAAGCTCCGGCAACGGCGCCGAAAACCCTCCCAGCGTGTCGCCGCGGTCGCGCATGCCGTGCGCGCACATCAACCGGTAGAGCGTGACGCGCGACACGCCGAGCTCACGCGCGGCATCGGCAAAACGGCCGCGATGGCGCAGCAGCGCCTGCTCGATCGCCTGCCGTTCGGCCGCCTCGCGCGCCTCCAGCAGCGACACCGGCGCAAGCATCGCATAGTCGTTCAGTTCGAGATCGGCCGCGGTGATCATCCGGCCTTCCGACATCACGATCGCGCGGCGCACGCGGTTGATCAGCTCGCGCACGTTGCCGGGCCACGAATAGCCGTACAGCGACGCGACCGCGTCAGGCGAAAAGCCGCGCAGGCGGCGATGCGCATCTCCCTTGAAGCGCTCGAGCATGTGACGCGCGAGCACCTCGATGTCCTTGCCGCGCGCGCGCAGCGGCGGCTCCTCGATCTTCAGCACGCACAGCCGGTGAAACAGATCCTCGCGGAAGCGCCCTTCGCGCAGCGCCGCTTCCATGTCCACGTGCGTCGCGCAGATCACGCGTACGTCGACCGGCACCGACACGTGCGCGCCGAGCCGCTCGATCTTGCCTTCCTGCAGGAAGCGCAACAGGCTCGCCTGGCTTTCGAGCGGCAAATCGCCGATCTCGTCGAGAAACAGCGTGCCGCCGTTGGCGGCCTCGACGCGGCCGATCTTGCGCTGGTTCGCGCCGGTGAACGCGCCGCGTTCATAGCCGAACAGTTCGGCCTGCAGCAGCGTCGACGGTATCGCCCCGCAATTGATCGCGATGAACGGCGCCTGCGCGCGCGACGAACGCTCGTGAATCGCGACCGCCGTCAACTCCTTGCCCGTGCCCGACTCGCCGGAGATGAACACCGGCGCATCGGTTGCCGCGACACGACGGATCGTCCGGAACAGCCCGAGCATCGCATCGCAGGTACCGACCATCTCGCCTTCGCTGCGCCCGGCGCCGACGGGCGGCGCAACGGGATCGGTCAGGGCGACCATGCCGTGCGCATGACCGACGGTCTCGACGATCCGCGCCGTTTCGTACGGCATCGTCACGTAGTCGAAGCAATAGTCGCGAATGAGATGGCGCAGCGTCGCGTCCTGCAACTGGCCGCGCCGCGTCGCCGCGATCCAGCCGATGTGCTGGATGCTCAGGCAGGATTCGAGTTCGCGCAGGTCCGACGGCTTGAAGCCCGGCGAGAAATCGAGCAGGCCGGCGGTTGCCACGCCGTGCTGCACGACGCGCCGCACATCGCGCACGGTCTCGGCGAGATCGACGCGCCAGCCGCATTCGTCGAAATGGCCGCGCAACGCGTCGTTCGGTTCGCGCGAATAGTAGATCACGTGCCGCTGATCGGCTCCCATATCCTCACCCCGTTCATCAACCGTCTAACGATTGCCGCACACGTAGATCACGTGCAAAAGGATCGAATCGGGTCAGCCAGAGGTGGCTCGATTCGCCATGCCGATGCGCGGCAACGACAAGGCCTCGCATGATGGCGCTTATCTCGCGTCCAATAATTTTGATCAAGACAGCTAGGTTATAGGCACCGAATACGACAAATCCGTTTCAGTACCGACGGCGATGCGGCCCAATCGCTCGAGAGGTCGACGCAGGTCAATCATCTGCACATAGCGCATGCGCAGAAGGACTCCGTCATCAACACACGCGCCGATTTTCATCCTTGAAGCGTGTCGATTGAATCAGCAGTATTCCCGAGCCCCATCGTTTCAGGCCTGAAACATTTTCAGGCGTTTTCGGCCACCATTCGCAACACTCGAGCGCGAATCGCAATGACGGCAATGGTCCGGGTACGGTGGCATGTATTTCGCTGAATACGGAAACGACCGGAGACAGTCGCCATGCGAAAACATCTTTTACTTTCTTTCGTGCCGATGACGCTTGTGTTGTCGGCCGCCGGCCCGCCCGCACCGGCATGCGCGGACGAAGGCATGCAGCCGGATCGCACCATGTTGGTTGCCGAAAACACGTCGAGCGTCGCGCACGGCAACGGGTTCGGTATCGTGACCGTGTCGGCGCCGCAACCGTTGCCGGCCGCCCAGGCCTCCGTGACGCTGTGGGACGAGCTCCCGCCGCCGCCCCTGTTGCCGATGCCGCTACCGGCGCCGCAATCGGGCGACATCCGGCATGCTCTGGAAGGCAACGCGCGAGGCAATACGCATCCCTGAATATTCGCCGCCTCAATTCAATCAGGATGACATATTGAACTGACGATCCGGTCGAACGGGATGCCATCGAGCAGAACCGGTATCGCCGATCTCGCGACATAAAACGTTTTTGTGCTCCGTCCCCCGGCGGGCACTCTTTTTATTCGGACGGTCGTCGCGACGCGAGACATCACGCGTCGCGACGCACGGCGCATCGCACAAGAAGCGCCGACGCCCGTGTGGATGCGGGAAATCCGGTGCGCGCCACCGTTCCGGTAAAATCGGCCCCATTCCGTTTCCCCTCTTCCCCGACCTTCATGACGACGTTGACCCTGATCGTCGCGCGTGCCCGCAACGGCATCATCGGCCGCGACAACCAGTTGCCCTGGAAACTTCCGGAGGATCTCGCGTTCTTCAAGCGCACGACGATGGGCGCGCCGATCGTGATGGGCCGCAAGACCCACGAGTCGATCGGCCGTCCGCTGCCGGGCCGCCGCAACATCGTCGTCACGCGCGACGCCACGCGCCGTTTCGAAGGCTGCGACACGGTCACGTCGCTCGCCGATGCGCTGGCGCTCGCCGCGCGCGACGGGGTGCCCGAGGCATTCCTGATCGGCGGTGCGCAACTCTATGCGGAAGGTCTCATGCTCGCCGACAAGCTGATCGTCACCGAGATCGACGCCGACTTCGACGGCGACGCATCGTTCCCGGCGCCCGATACCGCCCACTGGCAGGAAATCTCGCGCGACGCGCATCAGGCTGCCGCGCCCAACACGTTCGGCTATGCGTTCGTCGTCTACACGCGCAAGCGCGACTGACGACTTCTTCGCACGATGAAAAAAGCCCGACCGGCTCGCGCCGGTCGGGCTTTGTCGTTTCCTGGCGGCCTGCGCCGCGTGCGGCTTACTGCCCTGCGATCGTCATCTGCTCGATCAGCACCGAGCCGGTTTCCTTCGTGCCGCGCACGAGCGAATCCGCACCGATCGCGACGATATGGCGGAACATCTCCTGCAGCGTGCTGGCAACGGTGATTTCCTCGACCGGATACTGGATCACGCCGTTCTCCACCCAGAAGCCCGCCGCGCCGCGCGAATAGTCGCCCGTCACGTAGTTCACGCCCTGCCCCATCAGCTCGGTCAGCAGCAGGCCCGTGCCGAGCTTCTTCAGCATTGCGTCGAAATCGTCGCCCGCCTGCGTGTTCGAGCTGCGCAGCGCGAGGTTGTGCGAGCCGCCCGCGTTGCCGGTGGTTTGCGTGCCGAGCTTGCGTGCCGAATAGGTCGACAGGAAATAGCCTTCGACGACACCGTCCTTCACGACGCTGCGCGCCCGCGTGCGCACGCCTTCCTCGTCGAACGGCGCGCTGCCCATCGCGCGCGGCACGTGCGGATCCTCGACGACCTGGATGTGCGGCGCGAACACCGGCTTGCCGAGGCTGTCGACGAGGAACGACGTCTTGCGATACAGCGCGCCGCCGCTCACCGCCTGCACGAATGCGCCGAGCAGGCCGGCCGCGAGCGGCGCCTCGAACAGCACGGGCACCTTGCGCGTGTCGAGACGGCGCGCGCCCATCCGCGCAAGCGCGCGTTCGGCCGCGTAACGGCCCACCGCTTCGGGTGCGGCGAGATCGATCGCGCTGCGCTTCGACGAATACCAGTCGTCGCGCTGCATGTGACGGCCGCTACCCGCGATCGGCGCACATGCGATGTAGTGGCGCGAGTACGGATAGCCGGCGAGGAAGCCGCGCGACGTCGCGAGCACGAACTGCGAGTGCTGCGCCGACACGCTCGCGCCTTCCGAATTGCGGATCTGCGGGCTGACCGCGAACGCGGCATCTTCCGCGCGGCGGGCGAGCTCGACGGCCTCATCGGCGCTCAGCGCCCACGGGTGGTACAGATCGAGGTCGCGCGGGTCGGTTTCGAGCAGCTCGGCCTCGGCGAGGCCGGCCGCTTCGTCCTCGGCCGTGAAGCGCGCGATGTTGTACGCGGCGGCGACGGTATCCTTGATCGCGGCCGGCGAGAAGTCCGACGTGCTCGCGTTGCCGCGCTTCTTGCCGATGAACACGGTGACGCCGACCATCTTGTCGCGGTTGTGCTCGATCGTTTCGACTTCGCCGCGGCGCACCGACACCGACAGGCCGTCGCCCTCGGAGATTTCGGTCGCGGCGTCGGTCGCGCCGAGCGCCTTCGCATGGCGAAGGATGTCCGACGCGATTTCCTTGAGCTGGTCCTGCGTGTGCGGGAAATAGCGCGCTTGTACGTCGAGATTGGCTGCCATCGTCTTGGTATCCGGTGGCGGGCGGGCGCCCGCATGGTCAAAATGTTGCGTATCCCGCGATCATAGCAAGGTCCGGGGCCGCGCACAGACAAGCTTGGGGTGTCCGCGCCGCGATACAATGCCGCCCATGACACGCAAAACCCGAATCCAGCCGATCGAGCCTGTCGCCGAAGAAGACGACAACGGCTACGATCGCCCCAGCAAATCCCAGTTGAAGCGCGAAATGCACGAGCTGCAGGTGCTCGGCCAGGCGCTCGTCGACCTGCCGAAAGACGCACTGAAGCGCATGCCGATGCCCGAAAGTCTCGGGGACGCCGTGCGCGAAGCCCGCCGGATCACCGATCACGAAGGCAAGCGCCGCCAGCTTCAGTATGTCGGCCGCGTGATGCGCTCGCTGACCGACGACGAAACGGCCGCGCTGCGCACCGCGCTCGACGCACAACGCGGCGTGAACAAGGCCGCCACCGCCCGCCTGCACTGGATCGAGCGCACGCGCGAGCAACTGCTCGCGAGCGACGACGCGCTGACCGAATTCCTGCGCCAGCACCCCGACGCCGACATCCAGGAAGGCCGCACGCTGATCCGCAACGCGCGCAAGGAAGCGCAGCAAGGCAAGCCGCCGCGCTATTTCCGCGAGCTGTTCCAGTGGATCAAGGCCGCGGGCGGCGCGTCCGACAGCGACGACGAAGCGGCCGACGACGCCGGAGACGACCATGACGACGAAGCGTAACCATCCGGACGAGCTCGTGGTCGGCCTCGTGTCGATCAGCGACCGCGCGAGTACGGGGGTCTACGAAGACAAGGGCATTCCGGCGCTGCAGGAATGGCTCGCCGGCACGCTGGTTTCCCCGTGGCGCGCCGAAACGCGCCTGATCCAGGACGACGCGCCGACGATCTCGGCCACGCTGACCGAACTCGTCGACGTCGCCGGCTGCGACCTCGTGCTGACGACGGGCGGCACCGGCCCCGCGCGCCGCGACGTGACGCCCGAGGCCACGTTGGCCGTGGCGACGAAGGAAATGCCGGGATTCGGCGAACAGATGCGGCAGATCAGCCTGAACTTCGTGCCGACCGCGATCCTGTCGCGGCAGGTCGCGGTGATCCGCGAAACGGCCGACCATGCGGCGCTGATCATCAATCTGCCCGGCCAGCCGAAGTCGATCCGGGAAACGCTCGAAGGGCTGCGCGATGCCGACGGCAAGTCGACCGTGCCCGGCATCTTCGCCGCGGTGCCGTACTGCATCGACCTGATCGGCGGCCCGTATATCGAGACCGACGCCGCGGTGGTCGCGGCGTTCCGGCCGAAAAGCGCGCGGCGCTGAGCGTTGGCCGAGCGCGGCGCGCGTGCCGGCCCGCTCAGGCGGCCGGCGCGGACTCGCCTGCCGACACCGACGCGGCCGGAATCAGAAAATGCTCGCGGTAGTACTTCAGCTCGTCGATCGACTCGTGGATGTCCGCGAGCGCCGTGTGCATCGCCCGCTTCTGGAAACCCTTGTAGATGGCCGGCTGCCAGCGGCGGCACAGCTCCTTGAGCGTGCTGACGTCGAGGTTGCGGTAGTGGAAGAATCGCTCGAATTCCGGCATCCAGCGCGCCATGAAGCGGCGGTCCTGGCAAATCGAGTTGCCGCACATCGGCGACTTGCCGGGCGACACGTACTGCGCGAGGAACGCCTGCAACTGCGCGGCGGCTTCCGCCTCGGTCACGGTCGATGCGCGCACGCGGTCGATCAGGCCCGAGCGGCCGTGCGTCGACTTGTTCCAGTCGTCCATCTTCGCGAGCGTCTCGTCGCTCTGGTGGATCGCGAACACCGGGCCCTCGACGGCGATGTCGAGCGTGGAATTGGTCACGACGACCGCGATCTCGATGATGCGGTCGTTATCCGGGTCGAGGCCCGTCATCTCCATGTCGAGCCAGACGAGGTTCAACTCGTTGCGCACGAGCGCGGGCTGGCTGGCGGAAGCGGCGGTATCGGTCATGATTCATCCTGGCAAATGGCGGACCGGGCCTCGCCGATGCAGCGCCGCCCGGGCGGCCGGCATCGCATCAGCGGGGCCGGTCCGCAAGAACATATAATTCTCGCATAGAACCCTTTGGCGCCTTCGATGTCACCCTTTTCGTTCACCCTGCTGTTCGCGATCGCCGTACTCGCGATGGTCGTCACCAAGCTGTGGCTCGCGTCGCGGCAGATCCGCTTCGTCGCCGCGCACCGCAACGGCGTGCCCGCGCAGTTCAGCGCCACCATCCCGCTGACCGCCCACCAGCGCGCGGCCGACTACACGGTCGAGCGCACCCGGCTGACGATGCTCGAGATCGTCGTCAGCGCGGCCGTGCTGGTCGGCCTCACGCTGCTCGGCGGCGTCGGCGCGCTCGACACGCTGCTGACCGGCTGGCTTGGCCGCGGCTACGGGCAGCAGGTCGCGCTGGTCGCCGCGGTGCTCGTGATCACGGGCGTGATCGACGTGCCGTTCGAGTATTACCGCCAGTTCGGCATCGAGCAGCGTTTCGGCTTCAACCGGATGACGAAGCGGCTGTTCTTCACCGACATGCTGAAGAATTCGCTGCTCGGCGCCGTGCTCGGCCTGCCGCTGCTGTTCGTCGTGCTGTGGCTGATGAACCAGGCCGGCAGCCTGTGGTGGCTGTGGACCTGGATCGTGTGGGTCGCGTTCCAGATGCTCGTGCTGCTGATCTACCCGACCTTCATCGCGCCGCTTTTCAACAAGTTCGAGCCGCTGAAGGACGACGCGCTGCGCTCGCGCATCGAGTCGCTGATGAAGCGCTGCGGCTTTGCGGCGAAGGGGTTGTTCGTGATGGACGGCAGCCGCCGCTCCGCGCACGGCAACGCGTATTTCACGGGCTTCGGCGCCTCGAAGCGGATCGTGTTCTTCGACACGCTGCTCGCGCGCCTGTCCGGCCAGGAGATCGAAGCCGTACTCGCGCACGAACTCGGCCACTTCAAGCGCCGCCACGTGATGAAGCGGATGCTCGTGTCGTTCGTGCTGAGCCTCGTGCTGCTCGCGCTGCTCGGCTGGCTCGCGCAACGCACGTGGTTCTACACGGGGCTCGGCGTCACGCCGTCGCTCGACACCAGCAACGCAGGCGCGGCGCTCATCCTGTTCTTCCTCGCGATTCCGGTATTCCTGTTCTTCGCGACGCCGTTCAGCAGCCTCACGTCGCGCAAGCACGAATTCGAGGCCGACGCGTTCGCCGCCAGCCAGACCGACGCGCAGGATCTCGTCAGCGCGCTCGTGAAACTCTACGAAGACAACGCGTCGACGCTGACGCCCGACCCCGTCTACACGGCTTTCTACTACTCGCATCCGCCCGCGTCGCAGCGGATCGACCGCCTGCTGCAGCACGCATGAGCCGGCCGACTTCCCGCAAGCCGGCCCCGCGCGCATCGGGCGCGCAACGGGCCGAAGGCCGCGTGATCGCGGCGCACGGCCGCCACTACATCGTCGCTCCAGACGACGGCGGCCCGATGCTGCAATGCTTCCCGCGCGGCAAGAAGAGCGACATCGCGGTCGGCGACCGCGTTGCATACGAACTCGCGTCGGCCGACCAGGGCGTGATCGTGGAGATCGGCGAACGGCGTAACCTGCTGTACCGCTCCGACCAGTTCAAGTCGAAGCTGTTCGCGGCAAACCTCGACCAGTTGCTGATCGTGCTCGCGACCGAGCCCTATTTCAGCGAGGATCTGCTCGGCCGTGCGCTGATCGCCGCCGAAGCGAACGAGCTGAAGCCGCTCGTCGTGCTGAACAAGATCGACGTCGAGGCCGCGCTGCCGGTCGCGCGCGAGCGTCTCGCGCCGTACCGCGCGCTCGGCTACGACGTGCTCGAGCTGTCGGTGAAAGGTGCGCCGGACGATGCACGCGCGCAGTTGATGCCGCACCTGGCCGGCCATTCGACGATCCTGCTCGGCCAGTCCGGGATGGGCAAATCGACGCTCGTGAACCTGCTCGTGCCCGATGCCGAAGCCGCAACCCGCGAGATTTCGGCCGCGCTCAACAGCGGCCGTCACACGACGACGTTCACGCGCCTGTACCCGCTGGAAGGCGGCGGTGCGCTGATCGATTCGCCGGGCTTCCAGGAATTCGGCCTCTACCACCTGACGGAAGGCCGCCTCGAACGCGCGTTTCCGGAATTCCGGCCGCTGCTCGCGGACTGCCGTTTCTATAATTGTCATCATCTGCACGAACCCGGCTGCGCGATCCTCGAAGCCGTCGCCGACGGCCGCATCGCGCCGTCGCGGCACGCGCTGTACGCGCAGCTCGTGCACGAGGCGAGCCAGATCGTCCGCTGACCGCGCGACGTGTGCGACGGCCGGCGCCACGCGGGCCGGCCTTCATCGACAGGAGCCGCGATGCGTTTCAAGGCACCCGACCTCGCGACCGCGCAGCATTGGGCCAACGTGCTCCAGGTGGCCGGCATCGGTTGCGAGCTGCACAACTGCTACGCGACCGGCGCGCTCGGCGGCCTGCCCGCCGATGCATGCACGCCCGAGCTGTGGCTCGACGACGAACGTGACGACGCGCTCGCCCGCCGGCTGCTCGATGCCGCGTCGCACGGCCCGTCGACGGGCGCGGCGCCCTGGCGCTGCCGGCAATGCGGCGAAGCGCTCGAAGCGCAATTCACCGCGTGCTGGCAATGCGGCGCCGTGCGCGACCCGCTCGATGACTGAACGTACTATCCTGGCGCACAGCGAAAAGGCCGGCATCGAGCCGGCCTTTTCATTTCGTCGCGCGCTGCGCTAGCGCGTCACGATACCCAGACGGCCAGCGTCAGCATCAACAGCAGGATCATCCACAGAATCACCGCTCGCCATACGAGACCAACCGCCGACTGCAGCGTACGCGGCGTGCAATCGTCACCGACCGTCAACGGACCGCTGTCGCCGACCGCCAGCGCATCGAGGCTCGACGGTTCCGCGAGCGGCCCCGCGAGACGCGCGCCGAGCGCCCCGCTACCGGCGGCCAGCAGTACGCCGTCGTTCGGGTCGGGCCACTGGCGTGTATGGTTGCGCCACGCGTAGATCGCATCCTCGAAATTGCCGACGATCGCGAAACCGAGCGCCGTCAGTCGGGATGGAATCCAGTCGATCACGAAGAACGCGCGCTGCGCGAACGTCGAGAACGCGGCCGTGCGGTCCTCGCCCGGCGTCGACCAGCTGCGCGCGAGGTATTCGGAAATCCGGTACAGCACGGCGCCGGCCGGGCCGAGCGGCAGCACGTACCAGAAGAACACGCCGAAGACGTGGCGATGCGACGCGACGACCGCATGGATCAGCGTATGGCGGACGATCTCGCCGACCGGCATGTCGACCGTGTCGATACCCGTCCACTCGTGCAGGATTTCACGCGCGCGCGGTACGTCGTCGTTGTTGAGCGCGAGATGGATATCGGTGAAGTAGTGGCTGAACTGACGGAAGCCGAGCGTGAAATACACGACGGCGACGTTCCACAGGAACGCGAGCACGAAGCTCACCTTGTACAGCAGGAAATAGATCAGCGCGACGATCAGCACCCACGGCAGCACGACCGCGAGCCATGCGAGAAGCCCGTGTTTCTGCTTGCCGGCGTCGAGGCCATGCGCGACGGTTTCCGCATGAAACTGGAACAGCGCGAACACCGGATTGCTCGGCGACAACGCGCGGACCTGTTCGATGATGAGAGCGAGGAGAACCGAAAAGAAAGTCATGCGTGGCGCCGTCTTCGGAGTTATGTCATTTTTTGCATAACGATAGCACAGCGTCAGCCGCGCATGGCTGCCGGTGCGGTGGCCCGACGGCAGCTCGCACGCGCCAGCCGGCACGCCCGCCTAGCCGGCGGCCAAGAAGCGATACAGATTGCGAAACATGGCGGCAGTTGCGCCCCAGATGAAGTAATGCCCGTCCGGCTCGCCGTTCGGATAGGGCATGGCAAAAAAACGACGCTCGCCGCCTTCCCACCGGAACACGCGGACCTGATGGTTCGCGGGATTCATCACGAACGCGAGCGGCACTTCGAAAATCTCGGCGACTTCGAACGTGTCGGCCTGTACGGTGAACGGCGGATGCACGAGGCCGACGACCGGCGTCACGCAGAAACCCGTGCCGGTCAGGTAGTCGGGCAGCACACCGAGAATCTCGACGCGTTCGGCGTCCAGCCCGATCTCTTCCTTCGCCTCGCGCAGTGCGGTGGCTGTCGCATCGCGGTCGAACGGCTCGCGCCGGCCGCCGGGAAAACTGATTTGCCCGGCGTGGTCGTTCAGGTGATCGGCGCGCTGCGTCAGCAGCACGGTGAGGCCCGACTCGCGGACGACGAGCGGCACGAGAACGGCCGCGCTACGCGGATCGACGCCCTCCTGCAGCCTCGCCTCGCCGGGCTCGACGCTCCATTCGAGCGTGCGTGCGAAACGTTCGCGCAGGCCGGACGGCGTCAGCAACCGGGAATCGATGACAGGCAGGCCGGCACCGGTGCCTTCGACCGGCAAGACTTCGGGATCGATGATGGGGCGGCGATTCAATGGAGCTCTCGGGTTCGTGTCGTATCGAGCATATTGTCGCGCCAGAATGAAAAAAGCACCCGGCTGGGTGCTTTTTCCTTACAGCTCTTACTCTTGGGAAGCTGCTGCGGCGCGATCCTTCGACACCAGCTTTTCCTTGATACGAGCCGACTTGCCCGAACGCTCGCGCAGGTAGTACAGCTTCGCACGACGCACATCACCGCGACGCTTCACGACGATGCTTGCCAGCAGCGGCGAGTACGTCTGGAACGTACGCTCGACGCCTTCGCCCGACGAGATCTTGCGGACGATGAAGTTCGAGTTCAGACCACGATTGCGAATCGCGATCACGACGCCTTCGTAAGCCTGAACGCGCTTGCGGTTACCTTCAACCACGTTCACGTTCACGATCACCGTGTCGCCCGGGGCGAAATCGGGGATGGTCTTGCCGGCGAGCGCGCGCTCGATTTCTTCCTGCTCAAGTTTTGCGATCAGATTCATTACTGACTCCTTATGCCATCGTGTCGGCGTTGACACCCGCCTGCTTCCAGGCCCGGCCCCGATAGAGGATGGATTCACATCAGGCGCCGCACACGCATGTACGGCACCGCCAATTCCCGCTCGCGCAGCCGCCTCAGGAGGCGTCCTTCGCTTCGCGTGCGAGGTTCGCGAGCCAGGCCTCGTCGGCCCGGCTCAACAACTTTTCGCGGCGCGCCCGGACGATCAGGTCCGGCCGCTTCCGCAACGTATTCCTCAATGCTTCCTGGCGCCGCCACTTCTCGATCTCGGCATGATGCCCGCCGAGCAGCACGTCCGGCACGCGCACGCCGTCGTATTCCTCGGGGCGCGTGTAGTGCGGACAATCGAGCAGGCCATCGGCGAAGCTGTCCTGCACGGCCGACAACGAATCGTTCAGCACGCCGGGCAGCAACCGCACGACTGCATCCATCATCGCCATCGCCGGCAGCTCGCCGCCCGACAGCACGAAATCGCCGAGGCTGATTTCCTCGTCGACGCAACGGTCGAGCAGGCGCTGGTCGATCGCTTCGTAGCGACCGCACAGCACGACGACGCCGGGTTCCTGCGCCATTCGCACCGCGCGATCGTGCGTGAGCGGCGCGCCTTGCGGCGACATCATCACGACGCGCGTGCTCGCGATGCCCTGCTCCGCCTGCGCCGCTTTCGCGGCGTCGATTGCGGCTTCGAGCGGCCTGGCCAGCATCACCATGCCCGGACCACCGCCGTACGGACGATCGTCGACCGTGCGGTAGTTGTCCGTCGTGAAATCACGCGGGTTCCAGGTGCGCAACCCGAAGCGCCCCTGCTTGACGGCCCGGCTGGTGATTCCCCAGTCGGTCAGTGCACGGAACATCTCGGGAAAGAGCGTGACGACGTCGAACTGCACCGCGCTCTCGGTAACCTGGTTCATTTCAGTAATCGGCTTCCCAGTCGACGACGATGCGACGCGCCGCCTGATCCACCGTTTTGACGTAGACGCCGACGAACGGAATCAACCGCTCGTCGGTGGTCGGCTGACCGTCTTTGCCGGTTGCCGGATACTCGACACGCATGATCGAATGCACGCCGTTGTCGATCATCCCGCTCACCTTCCCGAGCGCCACCGATTGCTCGTTGACGACATCGAGACCGATCAGGTCGACCCAATAGAATTCGTCCGCGGCGAGTGCCGGGAAATCTTCCCGGCGCACGAACACGCGAAAACCGCGCATGGACAGCGCAGCATCGCGGTCGCTGACGCCCGCGGGTTGCGCAACGACAGTGTCGCTGTGCGTCTTCGACTGCATGATGCGGACGGAAAGCCGCTCCGCACCGCGTTCCAGCCACCAGCGACGCGCGTTGAGCAGCGCGTCGCCGCCGCGACCGGCATCGGCATGCGTCGCCACCTTGACCCAGCCCTTCAGGCCGTAGGCGTCGACCACCGCCCCGACCTCGACGGCATCGTCGGGCCAGGCCTGCGTCGCTTCGGGACTGCCTTGTTCGACAGCCTGACCGGCGTTCGCGACCGAGTCGCGCTCGACCGGCTTGCGGACGAATGCGCCGAATGACGCACGCCCGCGCCTTGCATTACCGGAATCGTGACCCGCCATCAATGCACCTCACAGCCGGCACGACCGGCACACCGTGCCATGTTAGGCAGCCGGTTGCGCCTTTTGCGCTTCCTTCACGAGACGCTGGACGGTCGGCGACAGTTGCGCGCCAACGCCTTGCCAGTACGTCAGGCGATCCTGAGCGATACGCAGCGATTCGCCCTTCGTGGCGACCGGGTTGTAGAAGCCGACGCGCTCGATGAAGCGGCCGTCACGACGGTTGCGCGAATCGGTAGCAACGATGTTGTAGAACGGGCGCTTCTTCGAGCCGCCACGAGCCAGACGGATGATAACCATATGATGTCCTTCGGGAAAACCGGGTTCGAAACTACTGAAACACGCGATTATAGCCGGAAACCAGAGGTACAACAAACACTTACGCGTAAAAAACCGCGGACGGCCCGTCCGCCGGGCATACAATCGTCGTGTCCAGGACGTTCCCGACCGTCATGCCGCCCCTTCGCGCCGCCTCGATGCGCCGCGCCCAGCGCCAAGTCGCGGCGCTGCTGGCCGGCCTTGCCTGCCTCGCGTCCGCATCGGCGTTTGCCGCGCCGCTGCCGGTGAACGAACTCGTCGTGCCGCCGGGCTTCCATATAGACGTGCTGACCGACGCCGTCCCGGCCGCGCGCGAAATGGCATGGTCGCCACGCGGCATCCTGTATGTCGGCTCGCGGGACGGCCGCGTCCACGCGTTCGTCATGCACGAGGGCCGGATCAATGCGCACTATGTCGTCGCGTCCGGGCTCGACCTGCCCGTCGGCGTCGCCTACCGCGACGGCGCCCTCTATATATCCGCCGTCTCGCGCATCCTGCGCCTCGATCATATCGACGACCGGCTCGCAAAACCGCCCGCCCCCGTCGTCGTGACCGACGCGCTGCCGACCGACCACCATCACGGCTGGAAATTCATCGCGTTCGGCCCCGACGGCAAGCTGTACGTGCCGACCGGCGCGCCGTGCAATGTCTGCCTCCCCGATCGCAATCGCTACGCGATCATTGCGCGGATGAATGCCGACGGCAGCGGACGCGAAGTGGTCGCCCGCGGCATACGCAATACGGTCGGCTTTGCATGGCACCCCGATTCGGGCGAGCTGTGGTTCACCGACAACGGGCGCGACATGATGGGCGACGACGTACCGGACGACAAGCTGAACCGCGCGCCGCGCGCCGGCCTCGATTTCGGCTTTCCATACTGCCACGGCGGCGATACGCCCGACCCCGAATTCGGCAGCGCCGACGTCTGCCGACGTTATGTGCCGCCCATCCTGAAACTCGGCGCGCACGTCGCGGCGCTCGGGATGCGCTTCTACACCGGGCCGATGTTTCCGGCGTCGTATCGCAACAATGTCTTCATTGCCGAACACGGCTCGTGGAACCGCAGCACGAAGGTCGGCTACCGCGTGATGCGCGTGGTCGTCTCGGCGAACGGCAGCCACGCTCAGCAGACACCGTTCGTCACGGGGTGGCTGCGGCCCGACGGCACGGTATGGGGACGCCCGGCCGATGTATTGCCGCTGCCGGACGGATCGCTGCTCGTCAGCGACGATTACGCCGGCGCGATCTACCGCGTGACTTATGCGGCACCTTGACGCAGCCGAGGGGTGACCGGGCCCGACCGGGCATCGTAGAATGCGTGCCGGGCCGCGCGCCCGCGCCGGCCTGCCGGCCCCGCCCATGCCAACGACAACACGCCGCCATCCATGTCCAGCAGCACCGCATCGCCCCGCCGCTTCCGCTCCAAGACGCTCACCGCCGCCCTCGCGTTTCTGCTCGGGTCGATCGGCGCACACCGCTTCTATCTGTACGGTTTCCGCGACATGTACGGCTGGGCCCACTTGCTCGCCACGATCGTCGGCATCCCGGGCTTCCTGCTGCTCGCCGCCACCCAACGCAGCGCCGGCCTCGGCTGGTGGCTCGCGGTACCCGGCGCCATCTCGCTGCTGGCGGCGTTCCTCGCCGCACTCGTCTACGGGCTGCGCCCCGACGAAAAATGGGATGCGCAATTCAACGCGGACACCGGCAAGCACAGCAAGTCGGGCTGGACCGTGATCTTCGTCGTGATCTTCTCGCTGCTGATCGGCGCGTTCCTGTTGATGACCGCGCTCGCGCTGTCGTTCCAGACATACTTCGAATCGCAGGTCGAAGCAGCCAAGCAGATTTCGCAGTAAGCACGACCAATACGGTCGATACGGCTCGCCGGCAACTGCGTTGCCTGCCGGTCAGAACAGGTTCAACTGCATGTCGTCGCGCGACTTCGCGCCGGCTGCACGAACCGCGACACGCGGCGCCGGCACCGCGGCGGCCGGCGCACCGCTGAACCGCGACAGATCGAGAATGCCGTTCGTGCGTTCGTTCAACCCGAGCCGCTTGACCGCCTGACGGAAGCGCTGCCGCAACAGGTCGGCCCAGATCCCCTCCCCCTTCATCCGTTTCGAGAAATCCGAGTCGTAATCCTTGCCGCCGCGCATGTCGCGCACGCGGTTCATCACGCGCTCCGCACGATCGGGAAAATGCGCGGCAAGCCACTGCTTGAACAGCGGCGCAACCTCCCACGGCAACCTCAGGATGATGTAGCTCGCATGCGTCGCGCCGGCTTCCGCGCAGGCCTCCAGCACGCGCTCCATGTCGGGCTCGGTCACGAACGGGATCACCGGTGCGATGCTCACGCCGACCGGCACGCCTGCATCGCGCAGTGCACGGATCGTGCGCAACCGCCGCGCCGGGGTGGCCGCGCGCGGCTCGAGCGTGCGCGCGAGCTCGGCATCGAGCGTCGTAATCGTGACCGCCGCCATCACCTGCCCGCGTTCGGCCATCGGCGCGAGCAGGTCGAGATCGCGCTCGATCAGCGACGACTTCGTGATCGCCGCGAACGGCAGCCCGCGATCGTGCATCACCTGGATCACGCTACGCGTGATGCGCAGGTCGCGCTCGACCGGCTGGTACGCGTCGGTATTGACGCCGAGCGCGATCGGCTCCGGCACGTAGCGCTTGCGCGAAATCTCGCGCTCGAGCAGTTCGGCCGCGTTCACCTTCGCATAGATGCGGCTTTCGAAATCGAGCCCCGGCGACAGCCCGAGGTAGCTGTGCGTCGGCCGCGCGAAGCAATAGATACAACCGTGCTCGCAGCCGCGATACGGATTGAGCGACACGCTGAACGGAATATCGGGCGACTGGTTACGCGTCAGGATGCTCTTCGCCCGCTCCTCGAATACCTGCGTGCGCAGCGGCGCGGGGAAATCGGCGTCATCGGACGCGTGCGTCCAGCCGTCGTCCACGGCTTCGCGCTGCGCGAGCTCATACCGCCCCTGCAGGTTGTCGACCGCACCGCGCCCCTTCCGGGGCACGGGCGGCGCTATCGGAAATTCGTTGTCGGACCGATCGTCCATGTGCCCACCCATTCGCCTGCACCCAATACTGTACATTTATACAGTATTGGGTGCAGCATGCCAAGGGCGGGATAAAGGGCCTGACGGCGAACCGCCGGCGCGTTACTCGCCGACGGCGATCGTCAGCGTTTCCTTGATTTCCTCCATCACGACATAGCTCTTTGACTGCACGGCGCCCGGCAACTGCAGCAGGATGTCGCCCAGCAGTTTCCGGTAGTCGGCCATCTCCCCGATCCGCGCCTTGATCAGGTAGTCGAAATCGCCGGAGACGAGATGGCATTCGAGCACCTCGTCGATCTTCATCACTTCCCGGCGGAATTGCTCGAACATGTTGCCGCCCTTGTGGCCGAGCGTGATCTCGACGAACACCAGCAGCGCGGCCCCCAACTGGCCCGGATCGACCCGCGCGTGATAGCCGGTGATCACGCCGTCGCGCTCCATGCGCCTCACGCGCTCGATGCACGGCGTGACGGTCAGGCCGACCTGTTCCGCGAGGTCTTTCATCGCCATCCGGCCGTCGTCCTGGAGCAGTTTCAGGATGCGCCGGTCGAGCTTGTCGAGCGAGCGTACGGGCTGACGTTGCGTTCTCATTTGTTTATGCTGAAAACCAGAAAAATACAATAACAAAAACTGCACATTCGACAATACCATAGCGCAAAAAACTAGATCAGCTAGAGGTTACACGGAGCCGCAGGTGCGCCCGGCCTCGACCTGATTCCTTCGATCTGGAGCAGCTATGCGAGTCGTCATTCTGGGCAGCGGTGTAGTGGGCGTGGCAAGCGCGTATTACCTTGCGCGTGCCGGCCATGAAGTCACGGTGATCGACCGGGAAGCCGGCCCGGCGCTGGAGACGAGTTTCGCGAACGCAGGCCAGATCTCGCCCGGCTATGCGGCGCCGTGGGCCGCACCCGGCGTGCCGCTGAAGGCCGTCAAATGGATGTTCGAAAAGCATGCGCCGCTCGCGATCCGCCTCGATGGCACGCGCTTCCAGCTCCAGTGGATGGTTCAGATGCTGCGCAACTGCACGGCCGAGCGCTATGCAGTCAACAAGGGCCGGATGGTTCGTCTCGCCGAATACAGCCGCGACTGCCTGCAGGCGCTGCGCGCCGATACCGGCATCCAGTACGAAGGCCGCACGGGCGGCACGCTGCAACTGTTCCGCACGCAGCAGCAGCTCGACGGCGCGGCGAAGGACATCGCCGTGCTGAAGGAAGCGAACGTGCCGTTCGAACTGCTGTCGCCGGCTGAATTGAAGCATGCCGAACCGGCGCTCGCCGCCGTCTCGCACAAGCTGACGGGCGGCCTGCGCCTGCCGGGCGACGAAACGGGCGATTGCCAGCTGTTCACGACGCGCCTCGCCGCGCTCGCCGAATCGCTCGGCGTCAAGTTCCGCTACAACACGCCGATCGATGCGCTCGCGATCGCGGGCGGCAAGATCGCCGGCGTGCAGTGCGGCAGCGAGACGGTGCGCGCGGATGCGTACGTCGTCGCGCTCGGTTCGTACTCGACGAACTTCATCTCGAACCTGATGAAGATCCCTGTCTATCCGCTGAAGGGCTATTCGATCACCGCGCCGATCGTCGACGCAGCGGCCGCGCCCGTATCGACCGTGCTCGACGAGACTTACAAGATCGCGATCACGCGCTTCGACCAGCGCATCCGCGTCGGCGGCATGGCGGAAATCGTCGGCTTCGACAAGACGCTGCGCGCGGCGCGCCGCGAGACGCTCGAGATGTGCGTAAACGACCTCTTCCCGGGCGGCGGCGACACGTCGAAGGCCACGTTCTGGACGGGCCTGCGCCCGATGACCCCGGACGGCACGCCGATCGTCGGCCGCACGCCGGTGTCGAACCTGTTCCTGAACACCGGCCACGGCACGCTCGGCTGGACGATGTCGTGCGGCTCGGGCCAACTGCTCGCCGACCTGATCTCCGGGAAGAAGCCGGCGATCCAGGCCGACGACCTATCTGTGCATCGTTACCTGAAGGACGCGCCCGGCCAGACGCGCCCGGCCTACGCGTAAATCGGAACGGCCCGCGGCGGTGCGGGCTCGTTGCATCAGCGAAAAAGGCGCCCGAGGGCGCCTTTTTCGTTTCGGCGACTGCCCGTGCGAGCACCCGCTCGGCACGAGGCTTCGGTCGACGTGTGCATGGCGCTTGTCGCGCGTCGGGCGAATCGACGCTATCGAACGGACGTACGTGCGCGACGATGCGTTCCGCACGGCACGGGGGCGACCGCGGATCGTCCGGGCGAACGACGCCCGCGCCTCTTCAGGCGATGACACAACAAAAAGGGGCGCTCATCGCGCCCCTCGTGCTACATGCTTACCGCCGAAGCGTCACGCCGCATCAGCCGAGTTCGGTCACGAGCTCCGGCACGAGCGAGAACAGATCGCCGACGAGGCCGTAATCGGCCACGCTGAAGATCGGCGCTTCCGGGTCCTTGTTGATCGCGACGATCACCTTCGAATCCTTCATGCCGGCCAGATGCTGGATTGCACCCGAGATACCGACCGCGATGTACAGCTGCGGCGCGACGATCTTGCCGGTCTGGCCGACCTGGTAGTCGTTCGGCACGTAGCCGGCGTCGACTGCCGCGCGCGATGCGCCGAGCGCCGCCGACAGCTTGTCGGCCAGCGGCTCCAGCACCTTCGTGTAGTTCTCGCCGCTGCCCAGACCGCGGCCGCCCGACACGATGATGCTCGCCGACGTCAGTTCCGGACGGTCCAGCTTCGTCACCTCACGGCTCACGAACTGCGACTTGCCGGCGTCTGCCGCTGCTTCGATCTTGTCGACCGATGCGCTGCCGCCTTCCGCTGCCACCGGATCGAAACCGGTCGCACGCACCGTGATGACCTTGATCGGATCGCTCGACTGCACCGTCGCGATCGCGTTGCCCGCGTAGATCGGGCGCTCGAACGTGTCGGCCGAATCGACTGCCGTGATGTCCGAGATCTGCGCGACGTCCAGCTTCGCGGCAATGCGCGGCGCGATGTTCTTGCCGTAGGCCGTCGCCGGCGCAAGGATGTGCGAGTAGTCCTTCGCGATGTTCAGCGCCGTCGCCTCGACGTTTTCCGCCAGGCCTTCGGCCAGTTGCGGCGCGTCGGCCAGCAGCACCTTCGACACACCTGCGATCCTCGCTGCCGCGTCGGCAGCCGCTTGCGCGTTGTGGCCCGCGACCAGCACGTGGATGTCGCCGCCGATCTTCGCGGCCGCCGCCACCGTGTTCAGCGTCGCGGCCTTGATCGACGCGTTGTCGTGTTCTGCAATCACCAGAATCGTCATTTCTTTCCGCTCCCTCTTACAGCACCTTGGCTTCGGTCTTCAGCTTCTCGACCAGCGTCTTCACGTCCGGCACCTTCACGCCGGCTGCGCGCTTCGGCGGCTCGACCACCTTCAGCGTCTTCAGACGCGGTGCGACGTCCACACCGAGGTCTTCCGGCTTCACGGTTTCCAGCGGCTTCTTCTTTGCCTTCATGATGTTCGGCAGCGTCACGTAGCGCGGCTCGTTCAGGCGCAGGTCGGTCGTCACGACCGCCGGCAGCGTCAGCGACAGCGTTTCCGCGCCGCCGTCGACTTCGCGTGCCACCGTTGCCTTGCCGTCGGCCACCGTCACCTTCGACGCGAACGTCGCTTGCGGGAGACCTGCCAGCGCAGCCAGCATCTGGCCCGTCTGGTTCGAATCGTCGTCGATCGCCTGCTTGCCGAGGATCACCAGCTGCGGCTGTTCCTTGTCGACCAGCGCCTTCAGGATCTTCGCGACGGCCAGCGGTTCGACGCTGTCGTTCGATTCGACGAGGATCGCGCGATCCGCGCCGATCGCGAGCGCCGTGCGCAGCGTTTCCTGCGCTTGCGTGACGCCCACCGACACCGCGATCACTTCGGTCGCGACGCCTGCTTCCTTGAGGCGCACCGCTTCTTCCACCGCGATTTCGTCGAACGGGTTCATCGACATCTTCACGTTCGCGATGTCGACGCCCGTGTTGTCCGACTTCACGCGGACCTTCACGTTGTAATCGACCACTCTTTTCACTGGCACCAGGATTTTCATGCACACGCTCCAAAGTTACGAATACGACCAGAGGCCATTTTATAGCGAGGCCTCATGACTGCGCGGCCAGGCGGACCCAACCATGATGGTTGTCGAGGATACCGCTTCTTGGCGACGCGCCAATGATAGCGAACGGTCGTTCTATTTTAAAAGAGAAAAAACCCGGACGCAAAGCCCGGGTTTTCGATCATCGACTCTAATCCCGCCGGGCGTCCCGTGCTCCGCCCCGTTACCAGGCGGCGATGACCGCGCCGCCGAACTTGCCTTCGATGAACTGCTTCACGTCGGCCGAGTGATACGCCGCAATCAACTTGGCGACCCACGGCTTGTTCCGGTCCGCCTCACGGATCGCGAGGATGTTCGCGTACGGGCCGCTCGGGCCCTCGATCGCGATCGCGTCCTGCTTCGGTTTCAACCCCGCTTCCATCGCGTAATTGGTGTTGATCGCGGCCGCGTCGACGTCGCCGAGCGAGCGCGGAATCTGCGCCGCGTCGAGTTCGACGATCTTCAGCTTGCGCGGATTGTCGACGATATCGAGCGGCGTCGCCTTCAGCCCTGCGTCCGCGCGCAGCTTCAGCAGCCCCTGCTTCTGCAGCAACAGCAGCGCGCGGCCGCCGTTGGTCGGATCGTTCGGCACCGCGACGCGCGCGCCCGGCTTCAGTTCGGCCAGCGACTTCACGCGCTTCGAGTAGATGCCCATCGGGAACGTGACGGTATCGGCAACCTTGATCAGCTTGTAGCCGCGGTCCTTCACCTGCGCCTGCAGATACGGATCGTGCTGGTAGCTGTTCGCGTCGAGGTCGCCCGACGCGAGCGCGGCGTTCGGCTGCACGTAATCGGAGAATTCGACGATGCGGATCTCCAGGCCGTCCTTCGCCGCGACCTTCTTCACCACTTCCATGATCTGCGCGTGCGGGCCGCCCGTCACGCCGACCTTGATGGTTTCGGCGTGGGCCTGCGCGCCCGCGAACAGCACGGCCGCACCCAGCGCCGCCGCGAATTTCAGCATGAAGCGTCGTTGCATCGTTTCTCCCCTGTCGGATCGGTTGGTCTTATTTGTGGCTCAACCGGCGCACCAGCCAGTCGCCGAACGATTGCACGATCTGCACGAACACGATCAGGATCGCGACGACCGTCCACATCACTTCCGGCAGATAACGCTGGTAACCGTAACGGATCCCGAGATCGCCGAGCCCGCCGCCGCCGATCGCGCCCGCCATCGCCGAATAGCCGACCAGCGACACGAACGTGATCGTCAGACCCGCGACGATGCCCGGCAGCGATTCGGGCAACAACACCTTGAAGACGATCTGCGACGTGGTCGCGCCCATCGATTGCGCGGCCTCGATCAACCCGCGGTCGACCTCGCGCAGCGCCGTTTCGACGAGACGCGCGATGAACGGCGCGGACGCGAGCGTCAGCGGCACGACCGCCGCGGCCGTGCCGATCGACGAACCGGTGACGAGCCGCGTGAACGGGATCACCGCGACCAGCAGGATGATGAACGGCGTCGAACGGACCGCATTCACGATGCCGCCGAGCACGCGATTCACCGCGAGGTTCTGCAGCACGCCCTGGCGATCGGTCAGGTAGAGCAGCACGCCGAGCGGCAGGCCGACGAGCGCGCCGACCGCCCCGGAGATGCCGACCATGATCAGCGTCTCCCAGAACGACTGCACGAACATATCGAACATCTCACTCAACATACGAAAGCTCCTCTACCACCACACCTTGCTCGCGCAGGAACGCGAGCGCCTGCCCGACCTTGCCCGGCTCGCCGCCCGCGAGCACCGCGAGCGAACCGAATGCCTGCCCCTGGATCTCGTCGATCTGGCCATGCAGGATGTTGAAATCGAGTTCGTACCGGCGGATCGTCTCCGACAGGATCGGCTGGTCGACCCCCGAGCCCGTGAACGCGAGCCGCAGCAGATGCCCGCGGCCCGTCTTCAACCGCTCGGCCACGCGCGCCTTCAGCGCGGGCGGCAGTTCCTGCGCGATCACGTCGCCGATCAGCGCACGCGTCACTTCGTGATGCGGCTGCAGGAACACGTCGATCACGCGGCCTTCCTCGACCACGCGCCCGGCATCGAGCACCGCGACGCGGTCGCAGACCTGCTTGATCACTTCCATCTGGTGCGTGATCAGCACGATCGTCAGGCCGAGCTCGCGATTGATGCGTTTCAGCAGGTCGAGGATCGAACGCGTGGTTTCGGGATCGAGCGCGGACGTCGCTTCGTCCGACAGCAGCACCTTCGGCTGGCTTGCCAGCGCGCGGGCGATGCCGACGCGCTGCTTCTGCCCGCCGCTGATCTGCGACGGATAGCGATCCTTCTGCGCGGACAGCCCGACCAGATCGAGCAGCGGCAGCACGGCGGCCTCGATGTCGGCACGGCTCGCGCCGGCCAGTTCCAGCGGCAGCGCGACGTTGTCGAACACCGTGCGCGACGACAGCAGGTTGAAGTGCTGGAAGATCATGCCGATCTCGCGGCGCGCTTCGCGCAGCGCGCCGGCCGACAGCAGCGTCAGATCGCGCCCGCCGACGACGACATTGCCTTCGGTCGGCCGCGTGAGCAGGTTGATGGTGCGCACGAGCGTGCTCTTGCCGGCGCCGCTTCGGCCGATGATGCCGAACACCTCGCCTTGCGGGATCGTCAGGTTGACGTTGTGCAGCGCTTCAACCCAGCCGCCCGGGCCGGGAAAACGCTGCGAGAGATTGCGTAATTCGATCATGTAAACAAAACGGCGGCCGGCCGGCGAGATGGCCCGCCAGTCGGCCGCCGATGCATCTGGAATAGCCGGCGATTTTACCGCAAACCCCTCATTCCCCTTAATAATCGATTTCGATCTTTTCATAACCAGACGAAATTAGAGGGGCGCTGCTGGGCCCGCGAGGGAGGGGCGCGACTATGATCGCGAAACGCAGACCAACGAACAGGAGACCCGCCAGATGAGCGCCACCACCACACCGGCCGCCGTGCCCGCCACCGCCGGATCGGCGCCCGCGCCGCGGATGGGTCGGTTGCGTACCGCGGACGGGCTCGAACTGGCGTCGTACCGCTGGCCGGCAAGCGACGGCACCGTGCCGCCGCGCGCGACGATCGCGCTGGTGCACGGCCTCGCCGAGCACGCGGGCCGCTATGCCACGCTCGCCGGCCGGCTGAACGCGGCCCGCATCGACGTGCTGGCGGTCGACCTGCGCGGGCATGGCCAGTCGCCTGGCAAGCGCGTGTGGGTCGAGCGTTTCGGCGACTACCTGAACGATGCGGAGGCGCTGGTCGCCGAAGCCGCGCGCGGCGCGGCGCCGCTCTTCCTGATGGGGCACAGCATGGGCGGCGCGGTCGCCGCGCTCTACGCGATCGAACGCGCGCCGGCTCACGGCCACGCGCTGGCGGGCCTCGTGCTGTCGAGCCCGGCGCTGGCACCCGGGCGCGACGTGCCGCGCTGGATGCTTGCGCTCAGCCGCATCATCAGCCATGTGTGGCCCACTTTCCCCGCGATCAGGATCGATGCGGCCCTGCTGTCGCGCGATCCAGCCATCGTCGCGGCCAATCGCGCCGATCCGCTCGTGCATCACGGCGCGGTGCCCGCACGCACCGGCGCGGAGATTCTCGACGCAATGGCGCGCATCGAAAACGGCCGCGGCGCGCTGCGCGTGCCGGTGCTCGTCTATCACGGCACCGAGGACAAGCTCACCGAACCCGACGGCAGCCGCGCGTTCGGCGCGCGTGTCGGCTCGCCCGACCGTACGCTGACGCTGTACGAAGGCGGCTTCCACGAAACGATGAACGATCTCGAACGCGACCGCGTGATCGACGCGCTGATCGCGTGGATTCACGCGCGCGTACCGGCGCGCTGAGCACGCCGGGCCGGGGCCCGGTCGGCCAACCGGGAATCAGATTCCGGCCAGCACGCGCAGGTGCGCGACGACGCTGCGCCCGAGCGCGGAGAGGTTGTAGCCGCCTTCGAGGCAACTGACGATACGGCCCTGCGCATGCCGGCGCGCCACGTCGACGATCTGGGCGGTCAGCCATTCGAAGTCGGCCTCGACGAGGCCGAGATTGCCGATGTCGTCCTCGCGATGCGCATCGAACCCGGCCGACACGAACAGCATCTGCGGCTTGAACGCATCGAGGCGCGGCAGCCAGAACATGTCGACGGCTTCGCGGATCGCCATCCCGTTGCTGCGCGCGGGCATCGGCAGGTTGACCATGTTCGGCGCCTGATGATCCACGCCCGAGAACGGATACAGCGGATGCTGAAAGAAGCTGCACATCAGCACGCGCTCGTCGTTCGCGAACGCCGCCTCGGTGCCGTTGCCGTGGTGTACGTCGAAATCGATGATCGCGACACGCTCGATGCCGTGTACGTCGAGTGCATGCCGCGCGGCGATCGCGACGTTGTTGAAGAAGCAGAAGCCCATCGCGCGCGCGGGTTCCGCATGGTGACCGGGTGGACGGACGCCGCAGAACGCATTCGCATAGCGGCCTTCGATCACCGCGTCGGTCGCCGCGATCGCGGCGCCGGCCGCGCGCAGCGCCGCGCGCCACGTGTCGCGATTCATCAGCGTATCGGGATCGATCTCGACGTGACCGTCGACCGGCGTCATGCTCCGGATGTAGTCGATGTGCGCCTGCGTATGCACGCGACCCAGCGCGACCTCGCTCGCGAATGGCGCGGTTTCGTGCACGATCAGGTCGTCGATGCGGCTCGCAATCAGTTGATCCTGGATCGCCGACAGGCGGGCCGGGCATTCCGGATGCCATTCCCCCATCTCGTGCAGCATGCAGTCGGGGTGCGTGTAGAAAGCGGTTGCCATAAGCTGTCGTCCGCGGCGCACGGTGCGCCGCAGGTCTCCGTCAATGATGTCCATCGTCTGCCGCGAATTCGCCGCTAACTTACCACAACGGGGGCCGGCTTCGGCCCGAGGCGCCGGATGCGTCGGGTATACTGCGCCGAACACAATCGCCCTGTCCGCCCGCTTCGACATGAATTCCAGCAAGCCCGCCGCCCTTCTTTCCGCGCTGTTCCGTGTTCGCGCTCCGCTCGTCGTCGCTGCCATCGCCGCGGCCCTCGGCACCGCGCCTGCGGTCGCACAAACGCAGCCGGCGAAGCCTGCAGGCACGCTCGTCGCCCAGGCCCAGCCGCAGCAGCCGACGCCGCAAGGCCAGACCTTCGAAGAGGAAATCGTTCCACAGCGTTACGCGAGCAACGCGAAGGTCGATGCATTCATCGACGAGATGGTGAGCCGCAACGGCTTCGATTCGGCGAGCCTGCATGCGCTGTTCTCGCGCATCAGCTACTCGGCGACGGCCGTCAAGCTCGTGAGGCCGGCCCCGACGCCCTCGGTCAAGAACTGGCGCGTCTATCGCTCGCGCTTCATCGAGCCGATCCGCATCAACGCGGGCGTGAAGTTCTGGAAGGCGAACCGGGCGACGCTGCAGCGCGCGTCCGAACAGTTCGGCGTGCCGCCCGAGGTGATCGTCGGCATCATCGGCGTCGAGACCATCTATGGCCGCTACATGGGCAATTTCCGCGTGCTGGACGCGCTGACGACGCTCACGTTCGACTACCCGGACACGCCGAATCGCGACAGCCGCCAGGCCACCTTCCGCAAGAACCTCGAAGACTTCCTGGTCTGGACCCGCGACAACCAGCTCGACCCGACCACCGTGCTCGGCTCGTACACCGGCGCGATCGGGATTCCGCAGTTCCTGCCGAGCAGCATCCGCGAATATGCGGTCGACTTCGACGGCACGGGCCACGTCGATCTGCGCAGCAGTCCTGTCGATGCGATCGGCAGCGTCGCGAACTACCTGAAGCAGCACGGCTGGGAAACCGACCGACCGGTGGTCTGGCAGATCACGCCGGACACGGGCAGCCTGGGCATCGCACAGGCCGCCGCCGACGGCCAGCCCGAACCGCACTGGGCGCTGTCGCAACTGCTGCGCGCCGGCATGACGCTGAACGAGCCGACGGTCGACATCACGACCGAAGCCGGCACGCCGGTGACGGTCGTCGACCTGCCGACGCCGGGGCGTGCGACCGAATACATGCTCGGCCTGAAGAACTTCTATGTGCTGACGCGCTACAACCGCAGCTTCTTCTACGCGCTTACCGTGTACCAGCTCGGCGAAGCCGTGAAAGCACAGATGGAAGCGAGCGGCGCGCTGCAACCCGCCGCTGACGACGCACAGCCGCAGTAATCACCGGCCGCCCAAAGAAAAAGCGCCGCAAACGCGGCGCTTTTTTTATCGATGTGCGCATCGCGCACCCGTCTCGCTCACGCGGGAAACACGCCCGTGGACAGGTAGCGGTCGCCACGATCGCAGACGATGAACACGATCGTCGCATTCTCGACCTGACGCGCGATGCGCATCGCGACTTCGCATGCGCCGCCCGACGAAATGCCCGCGAAAATGCCTTCGACCGCCGCGAGCCGGCGCGTCATCGTTTCCGACGCGGCCTGGCTCACGCTCTCGACGCGGTCGACACGGCTGCGATCGAAGATGGTCGGCATGTAGGCTTCCGGCCATTTGCGGATGCCCGGAATACGCGAGCCGTCTTCCGGCTGCGCACCGACGATCTCGATCGCCGGATTCTGTTCCTTCAGATAGCGCGACGTGCCCATGATGGTGCCCGTCGTGCCCATGGCGGACACGAAGTGCGTGATGCGCCCTTCGGTATCGCGCCAGATCTCCGGCCCCGTTGCTTCGTAGTGCGCGACGGGATTGTCGGGGTTGCCGAACTGGTCGAGGATCACGCCCTTGCCTTCGCGCTGCATCTGCTCCGCGAGGTCGCGCGCCAGCTCCATCCCGCCCTTCACCGGCGTCAGGATGATCTCGGCACCATAAGCGGCCATGCTCTGGCGGCGCTCGACCGACAGATCCTCCGGCATGATCAGCACCATCTTGTAGCCGCGGATCGCCGCGGCCATCGCGAGCGCGATGCCCGTGTTGCCGCTCGTTGCCTCGATCAGCGTATCGCCCGGCTTGATGCGCCCGCGCGCCTCGGCCTTGCTGATCATAGACAGCGCCGGGCGATCCTTCACGGAGCCGGCCGGATTGTTGCCCTCGAGCTTCGCGAGCAGCACGTTGTTGCGGGCGCGAATCTCGTCGTCCGGCAGGCGGACCAGTTGCACGAGCGGTGTATTGCCGATCGTGTCTTCGATAGTTTTGTAAGCCATGGATATACCGTGAGTGCGAGGCCGATCAATCGATCGATTGTAAACCAGCACCGGCACACGCGCCGGCAACCCCATTGCGACGATGGAATACGCGTGCCGCGCGGTTCGCGGTTCGCCGCGCAAGCCCGCCGCTCCACGCAAAAAACCCGCGGCATGCCGCGGGAAGCCGTCGCAACGACGGCGACTGAAGGAGCGTTGTGTCGGTTGCTTGACGCGTTATTTCTGCGCGGTGCGGGCCGGTGCGGCGGCAGGCTTCGCTGCCACCGGTTTGGCCGCGGCCGACGGCGTAGCGCTCGTACCCGCCGCCGCACCGATCGTCAAACCTTCCTGCTGAAGCCGCTCGACGGTATGCCCGCCCATGCCCTTCACGCGCGTGGCGAGATCGTCCGCATTCCTGAACGGACCGCGTGCGCCGCGCTCGTCGAGAATCGCCTTGGCCCGCGCCGGGCCGATGCCCTTGATGCCGACGAGCGCATCCTCGTTCGCGGTGTTGACGTCGACGGCCGCCCAGGCCGACGCGACTGCGCCGAGCATGACCGCTGCGGCAAACCATTTCCTGATCATGTGCTGGATCTCCGAAGAAAAACGGCCGGCGGCTGCCGACCGTGAGACCCAGTCTATCGATGCAACGCTTCGGTTTAAACCTGGCCGGATAGCCAACGCACGTAGCGGTCGACGCCTTCCTGCACGGTCAGGAACGGTGCGTCGTAGCCGGCCGCGCGCAGTTTCGTCTGGTCGGCCTGCGTGAAGCACTGGTACTTGCCGCGCAGCGCATCGGGGAACGGCACGTATTCGATCAACCCCTGCTCGACCTGCTGCGCGAGCGTCAGCGGCGCCTGGTTGTCGAGCGCGCGCAGCGTGTTCACGACCGTCGACGCGATATCGTTGAACGGCTGCGCCCGCCCCGTGCCGAGGTTGAAGATGCCCGACTTCTCCGGATGATCGAAGAAGAAGAGGTTCACCTTGGTCACGTCCTCGACCGACACGAAATCGCGCGTCTGCTCGCCCGGCGCATAACCGTTGTACTCGCCGAACAGCTTCACCTTGCCTTCCGCGCGGAACTGGTTGAAGTTGTGGAACGCGACCGACGCCATGCGACCCTTGTGCGTCTCGCGCGGGCCGTACACGTTGAAATAGCGGAAGCCCGCGATCTGGCTCTTCGCGCTCGGCAGCACACGACGGATCACCTGGTCGAACAGGAACTTCGAATAGCCGTACACGTTCAGCGGCGCCTCGACGTCGCGCTCCTCGACGAAACGCGTCGAACCGCCGTAGATCGCGGCCGACGACGCATACAGGAACTGCGTGCCCTGCGCGAGGCAGGTATCGAGCACCGCGCGGCTGTAGCGGAAGTTGTTGTCCATCATGTAGCGGCCGTCGGTTTCCATCGTGTCCGAACAGGCGCCTTCATGAAATACCGCGCGTACCTTGCCGAAATCGCCGCGCGCGAAGCGTTCGACGAATTCGGTCTTGTCGAGATAGTCGTCGATCTCGCAGTCGACGAGATTGCGGAACTTGTCCGCGCGGGTCAGGTTGTCGACCGCGATGATGCGCGTCTCGCCGCGCTCGTTGAGCGCCTTGACGATGTTCGCGCCGATAAAACCGGCTGCGCCGGTGACGATGAGGGTCATGATCGTCCTGCCTGAAAAGTGCGAGCCACGCGTGCGGCGCGCTCGTCGCGCCGCCGAATGCGCTCAGTGAAACAGTTCGTCGTAATCCACCGTGGCCGTGCCGAGCTTACCGACCACGATGCCTGCCGCGCGATTCGCGAGCACGACGGCGTCGACGAGCGGCACACCGGCGCCGAGCATCGTCGCGACCGTCGCGATCACGGTGTCGCCCGCGCCCGACACGTCGAACACTTCGCGCGCGAGCGCCGGTGCATGCAGTTCGCCACCCGCGGAAAAGAGCGTCATGCCCTCTTCCGAACGGGTGAGCAGCAGCGCGTCGATGCCGAGCTCCGCACGCAGATTCGCGACGCGCGCGCGCAGGTCGTCTTCCGATTTCCACTGCCCGACCACCTCGCGCAACTCCGCGCGATTCGGCGTGATCAACGATGCGCCGCGATAGCGTGCCCAGTCGTCGCCCTTCGGGTCGACCAGCACCGCCTTGCCGGCCGCGCGCGCCTTCTCGATCATCGTCGTGACGTGCGTTAGGCCGCCTTTCGCGTAATCCGACATCAGCACGACGTCGTGCTGCGGCAGCAGCGCATCGAAGCGCGCGAGCCCCGCGAGCAGCACCTCGTGCGTCGGCGTCGCCTCGAAGTCCACGCGCAGCAGTTGCTGCTGGCGCGCGAGCACGCGCAGCTTGATCGTGGTCGGGAGTGCCGGGTCGCGCTCGAGATGGGGCGTCACGCCGCTGCTGCCGAGCAGCTCGACGATCCGCTCGCCCGGTTCGTCGCAACCGACGACGCACAGCAGGCCAGCCTGGCCGCCGAGCGTCACGGCATTGCGCGCGACGTTGGCCGCGCCGCCGAGCCGCTCCTCCTGACGCTGCACGTGCACGACCGGCACCGGCGCTTCAGGCGAAATGCGATCGACGTTGCCGAACCAGTAACGGTCGAGCATCACGTCGCCGACGACGAGCACACGCGAGCGCGCGAGTTGCTCGCGCGGCACCGGAACGACTTCGCGAAGAGTATTCATCGTACGTTCAGCCACGGGAGGACGACTGGGGATCGACATACGGCCGGCCGATCGCGTAGTAGTCGATGCCAAGCTCGGCCATCGCATCCGGCTCGTACAGGTTGCGCCCGTCGAAGATCACCGGCGCCTTCAACTCGGCCTTCAGGCGCGTGAAATCGGGGCTGCGGAATTCCTTCCATTCGGTGACGATCACGAGGGCGTCCGCGCCCGTGACCGCGGCGTCCTGCGTGTCGACGAGATGCAGCCGCGCCAGCGCCTTCGCATCGTCGCCGAAATCCAGCGCGAACACGCGCCGCGCTTCGTCGACCGCAACCGGATCGTAGGCGCGCACGGTCGCACCGCGTTCGAGCAGCGCGGCGATCAGGCGGCGGCTCGGCGCCTCGCGCATGTCGTCGGTGTTCGGCTTGAACGCGAGGCCCCAGACCGCGAACTCGCGGCCCGTCAGGTCGGTGCCGAAGCGCTGCTCGATCTTGCCGATCAGCACGTCCTTCTGCGCATGGTTGGCGGCCTCGACGGCCTCCAGAATGCGCAGCGGCTGGCCGTTCTCGCCCGCGGTGCGGATCAGCGCCTGCACGTCCTTCGGGAAGCACGAGCCGCCGTAGCCGACGCCGGCATACAGGAAGTGATAGCCGATGCGCGGATCGGAGCCGATCCCGCGGCGCACGGCCTCGATGTCGGCGCCGACCTTGTCGGCGAGATTCGACATCTCGTTCATGAACGAGATGCGCGTCGCGAGCATCGCGTTCGCCGCATACTTCGCGAATTCCGCCGAACGCACGTCCATGTAGATCGTACGCTCGTGGTTGCGGTTGAACGGCGCGTAGAGCTTCTTCATCTTCTCGCGCGCGATCGTGCCGGTTTCGTCGTCGTCGACACCGATGATGATCCGGTCCGGGCGCATGAAGTCCTCGACCGCCGCGCCTTCCTTCAGGAATTCCGGGTTCGACACGACCGAGAAGCGATGCGCGACGCTGCCCGCGAGCCCGCGTGCGGCAAGCGCCTCGTCGACCACGCCGTGCACGCGCCGCGCGGTGCCGACCGGCACCGTCGACTTGTCGACGATCACCTTGAAGCCCGTCATGTGGCGGCCGATGTTGCGCGCGGCCTCGAGCACGTATTGCAGGTCGGCCGAGCCGTCCTCGTCGGGCGGCGTGCCGACGGCGATGAACTGGATCTCGCCATGCGCGACGCTCGCCTCGATGTCGGTCGAGAAACGCAGGCGCCCCGCCGTGCGGTTGCGCGCGATGATGTCCAGCAGCCCCGGTTCGTGAATCGGCATCCCGCCGTTGTTCAGGATGTCGATCTTGCGCGGATCGACGTCGAGACAGAAGACGTCGTGACCGATCTCCGCGAGGCAGGCGCCCGTAACGAGGCCGACATAGCCGGTGCCGATGATGGTGATTTTCATAGATGTTCCGGTACTTCCCGGTAATTGACTAACTTGGCCGCCGCGACGAGCCCGGCGGCAACCGCAGCGCGTTGGCTCCGCGTGCCGGGATCAGCCCGGCATCGCAGGTTCGACGCGGCGCGGCGCATAGGTTTCCCAGCCGCTGCATCCGGGGCACTGCCAGTAGAAGAGCCGTGCCCGGAAACCGCAATTCTGGCACGTATACCGTGGCAGATTTTTCGTGCGCTGCTTGATCAGCGCACGCATCATTTCAAGTTCCTTACGACGCGGTTCCTCGGCCGCCGCGATCTGCGCATCGAGCAGGTGCAGCATCCCCGACAGGTTCGGCGACTTTTCCATCTGCGTGCGCGCGAGTGTGTGCGCCGCATCCTGGCCGCGCAACCCGGCGATATGCTGATAGGCGATGTCGAGCAGGTCGTTCGACGGATAACGATCGACGTACCCCATCAGCAGTTCGGCGCCTTCAGCGTTCTTGCCGAGCGCGACGTACGCCTTCATCAGCTTGTCGGCGACGAGCGGCAGATATGCCGGGTTCTGCGCTTCGACGCGCTTCCAGTGCTCGATCGCGGCCGCGTGATCGCCCGCTGCTTCCGCCGCGTCGCCGGACAGCACCGTCGCACGGACGTTCTGCGGATTCACGGTCAGCGCGAGGCACAACTGTTCGGCCGCTGCAGCAGCATTCTTGCGCTGCAGCGCGTCCTGCGCGAGTTCGCAGTGAAACTGCGCAATTTCGACGCCGAGCGGCTTGTCGCTCATCGATTCGATGCGCTTCGCCGTATCGATCGACTTGTTCCAGTCCTTCTCGATCTCGTAGATCGTCAGCAGCGCCCGCTGCGCACCCAGTGCGTAGTCGCCGTCCGCGAGCTTGTGGAACGCCTCTTCGGCACGATCCAGCAGGCCGGCTTTCAGGAAATCCTGCCCCAGTTCGTACAGCGCGTGGTCGCGCTCGTTGACCGGCAGGTCGGTGCGGCTCAGCAGGTTCTGGTGCACGCGGATCGCGCGGTCGGTCTCGCCGCGACGGCGAAACAGGTTGCCGAGCGCGAAGTGCAACTCGACCGTCTCGGGATCGAGCTTGGCCACCTCGATGAACGCATCGATCGCCTTGTCGGGTTGTTCGTTCAACAGAAAATTGAGGCCGCGAAAATACGAGCGCGGCAGGTTGGCACTCTCCGACAGGAGATTCTTCAGGTCATAGCGTGACGCCGCCCAACCGAGCGCAAACGCGACCGGAATCGCGAGCAACCACCAGAAATCCAGATCCATGCGAAATATCGAAGCAGAGACGAAAACCGCGCGATGATCGCGCGGCGTCCGTGTTAAATGACGGGCGGCATCGGCGGCTGGTCGATGACGGCGGGCGTTTCGCGCGCCGCACGCAGATCGCGCTTCAAACGCCCGTTCTCGAGACGCAGCCGGAAGATCGAAGGCAGCGCGGACAGCAGACCGGCCAGCAGCCCCACGGCGAAGAATGCCAGGCCGATCAGGATCAGCGGCGCTTGCCATGCGTAGCCGGCAACGAAATTCAGCGTCGCGGTTTGTGTATTGGCCAGCGCAAGCACCAGCAGCAGGACGAACACCAATACCCGGATCAGCCAGACGATAAACTTCATGAAGCCCTCTCTTTGTTGAGGTTTGCCGCGGCGCGCGACTCCCCTTCGTCGCACCGAATCGACCCGTATTGTAAAGGAAGCGTTTCCGCGGCTGCGCACATCCTGTGCGCGGCGTTGCGCGCCGGTGGGCGGAAATGAAAAAAGCGCCCGCAAGGGGCGCTTTTCTTTTCAGCCTTCGCCGGACAGGTTCCGGGCACACCGAACGGCGCTCAACGGTCGTCGTCCGGATCGTCAGCCTTCAGCGGTTCACCGGCGCGGCCGTCGACGCGTTCACGCAATTCCTTGCCAGGTTTGAAGTGCGGCACGAACTTCTCGGGCACCTGCACTTTCTCCCCCGATTTCGGGTTGCGTCCGACGCGCGCCGGGCGACGATTGAGGCCAAAGCTGCCGAAACCCCGAATTTCAATGCGATGCCCTTTCGCCAGGGCGTCGGACATCGCATCGAGCATCGTTTTCACCGCGAAATCCGCATCCTTGAGGACAAGTTGCGGAAATCGCGATGCCAGCTGCGCGACCAACTCGGATTTGGTCATACTTCAGCAGACCTCGTAAGGCTTACTGGTTCTGGCCGTCGAGCTTCGCCTTCAGCAGCGCGCCGAGGTTGGTCGTACCGGTCGCAGCAGCGCTGGAGTCCGACTGCAGGCCGCGGATCGCTTCCTGTTGTTCAGCCGAATCCTTCGCCTTGATCGACAGGTTGATGCCGCGCGACTTGCGATCGATGTTGATCACCATCGCGTTGACCTTGTCGCCTTCCTTCAGCACGTTGCGTGCATCTTCGACGCGATCCTGCGAGATTTCCGACGCACGCAGGTAGCCTTCGATGTCGCCCGTCAGCGTGACGACCGCACCCTTCGCATCGACCGTCTTCACGACGCCGTCGACGATCGAGCCCTTGTCGTTCATTGCAACGTAGTTGCTGAACGGGTCGCCTTCGAGCTGCTTGATGCCGAGCGAAATGCGCTCCTTCTCGACGTCGATACCGAGCACGATTGCTTCGACTTCGTCGCCCTTCTTGTACTTGCGCACGGCTTCTTCGCCGGCTTCGCTCCACGACAGGTCCGACAGGTGGACCAGGCCGTCGATGCCGCCCGGCAGACCGATGAACACGCCGAAGTCGGTGATCGACTTGATTGCGCCCGTGATCTTGTCGCCCTTCTTGAAGTTGCGGCTGAAGTCATCCCACGGATTCGGCTTGCACTGCTTCATGCCGAGGCTGATACGACGACGGTCTTCGTCGATCTCGAGGACCATGACTTCGACTTCGTCGCCCAGTTGGACAACCTTCGACGGCGCAACGTTCTTGTTGGTCCAGTCCATTTCCGACACGTGGACGAGGCCTTCGATGCCCGATTCCACTTCGACGAATGCGCCGTAGTCGGTGATGTTCGTGACCTTGCCGAACAGGCGCGTGCCCGACGGGTAACGGCGCGAGATGCCTTCCCACGGATCGTCGCCCAGTTGCTTGATGCCCAGCGAGACGCGGTTCTTCTCTTGGTCGAACTTGAGAATCTTCGCGGTGACTTCCTGGCCAACCGACAGGACTTCGCTCGGGTGACGCACGCGACGCCATGCGATGTCGGTGATGTGCAGCAGGCCGTCGATACCGCCGAGGTCGACGAACGCGCCGTAATCGGTGATGTTCTTGACCACGCCGTTGACGATCGCGCCTTCCTTCAGCGTCTCGAGCAGCTTCGCGCGCTCTTCGCCTTGGGTTGCTTCGATCACTGCACGACGCGACAGCACGACGTTGTTACGCTTGCGATCGAGCTTGATCACGCGGAACTCGAGCGTCTTGCCTTCGTACGGGGTCGTGTCCTTGACCGGACGCGTGTCGACCAGCGAACCCGGCAGGAACGCGCGGATGCCGTTGACCATCACGGTCATGCCGCCCTTCACCTTGCCGGTGATCGTGCCGGTGACGAGCTCGTTGTTGTCGAGCGCCTTTTCCAGCGACAGCCACGATGCAAGGCGCTTCGCCTTGTCGCGCGACAGGATCGTGTCGCCGTAGCCGTTTTCGAGTGCGTCGATCGCGACGGACACGAAATCGCCCGACTGCACCTCAACCTCGCCCTGATCGTTCAGGAATTCCTCGATCGGAATGTAAGCCTCGGACTTCAGGCCTGCATTGACGACCACGAAGTTGTGGTCGACGCGCACGACTTCGGCGGAAATCACTTCGCCGGCGCGCATGTCTTGGCGGGTCAGCGACTCTTCGAACAGAGCCGCAAAGGATTCGGTATTCGGGGTGGAGGTTTGCAGGTCGGACATAAAAATCTGATTGTGCATGGCTCGCTGTGCCACGCCGGCCGGAATGGCAGGCTGAAAGGGCCAGATCGAGGACCACACGGGGTTAAGGGTTCGAAACACGCTCCGCGCTTGCGGCGCGGAGCACCTACCGCTGCCCGCCTTCTCAGGCGGGCTGGCCGAGCGCCCGGTACCACTGCAGCACCTGGTCGACGGCTTCATCGACCGAAAGTGCCGACGTATCGAGCAGCTTGGCGTCTGCCGCAGGCTTCAGCGGCGCGGCCGCGCGATTGCTGTCGCGCGCGTCACGTTCACGAAGATCCCGGAGCAAGTCATCTATATTAGCAGAAAAACCTTTTTGCATCAATTGCTTATGCCGCCTGGTCGCGCGCGCCTCGGCGCTGGCCGTCAGGAACACCTTCAGCACGGCGTCCGGGAAGATCACCGTGCCCATGTCGCGGCCGTCCGCCACGAGGCCCGGCGTCTTGCGGAACGCCCGCTGGCGCGCGACGAGCGCGGTGCGCACGGGAGCGTGCACGGCAATCGCCGACGCGCGGTTGCCGACCGCTTCGGCACGAATGTCGTTCGACACGTCGACGCCGTCGAGCTGCGCGCAACCCTCACGGAACGTGATGTGCAGATCGTCGATCAGCTTCACCAGCGCGTCGATGTCTTCCGCGGCGATGCCGTAGCGCACGCTCGCGAGCGCCGCGAGCCGGTACAGCGCGCCGCTGTCGAGCAGGTGAAAGCCGAGGTGCGCGGCGACGAGCGCCGCGACGGTGCCCTTGCCGGAAGCGGTCGGGCCGTCGATCGTGATGACGGGAGTCGGGTGAAAGGGTCGGGTCGATTTCATCGGAACAGTCGGGTCAGGCCTTGGCGAGCGCGGCGAAGCGGTCGAAATAGTCGGGGAACGTCTTGCCGACGCACTTCGGATCGTTGATCCGCACGGGCACGCCGCCCAGGCTGACGAGCGAGAAGCACATCGCCATCCGGTGATCGTCGTACGTATCGATCGCCGCGTTCGGCGTGAGCTTTTCCGGCGGCGTGACGACGAGATAGTCGGGGCCTTCCTCGACGATCGCGCCGACCTTGCGCAACTCGGTCGCCATCGCGGCGATGCGGTCCGTCTCCTTCACGCGCCAGCTCGCGATGTTGCGCAGCGTGCTCGTGCCGTTCGCGAACAGCGCCGCGACCGCGATGGTCATCGCCGCGTCGGGAATCAGGTTGAAGTCCATGTCGATCGGCTCGAGCTTGCCGTGATCGTGGCCGATGCCGCGCACGTCGATCCAGTCGTCGCCCATCGTCACGTTCGCGCCCATCTGCATCAGCGCATTCGCGAAACCGACGTCACCCTGGATACTCGCCCGCCCCACGCCCTCGACCCGCAGCGGGCCGCCGCCGAGCGCGCCGGCCGCGAGGAAATACGACGCGGACGACGCGTCGCCCTCGACCATGATTCGCCCCGGCGAGCGGTAGCGGACGCCGGCCGGCACCACGAAGCGCTGCCAGCCGTCGCGCTCGACGGTCACGCCGAAGCGCTCCATCAGCCGGATCGTGATATCGATGTACGGTTTCGAGATCAGCTCGCCGTCGACTTCGACGACGGTCTGGCCATCCTTCGCCTTCACGAGCGGCAGCGTCATCAGGAGCGCGGTGAGGAACTGGCTCGACACGTCGCCGCGCACGCGGATCGGCGCATCGACCGAAATCGTCGCAGGCTTGATCCGCAGCGGCGGGTAGCCTTCGTTCAGCTCGTAGTCGATCTGCGCGCCGATCTGGCGCAGGCCGTCGACGAGATCGCCGATCGGCCGCTCGTGCATGCGCGGCACGCCGTGCACGCGGTAGTCGCCGCCGTTCACCGCGAGTGCGGCGGTCAACGGCCGAACGGCCGTGCCCGCGTTGCCGAGGAACAGGTCGGCCGTCTTCGCGGTGAACGCGCCGCGCGTGCCGGTGACGACACAGGTGTCGCCGTCGCGCGCGAGCTTCACGCCGAGCGTGCCGAGTGCGTCGAGCATCACGCGCGTGTCGTCGGAGTCGAGCAGGTTGGTGATCGTCGTTTCGCCTTCGGCGAGCGCTGCGAGCAGCAGCACGCGGTTCGAAATGCTCTTCGAGCCGGGCAGGCGCACGGTGCCCGATGCGCTGGAGTACGGGCCGAGATCGAGGTAGTCCATGGGAATCGTCCTGTTATTTCTTGACCGGTTCGGCAGCGGGCGTACCGCCGCGTTCCTGCCATGCCTTGCGCGCGGCGCGCGAGCGCGTGAATACGGCTTCGAGCGCCGCGCCGTCGCCGGCATCGATCGCCGCGCGCAGCCGCGTGAGCACGCGCGTGTAGCCGTCGAGTTCGTCGAGCAGCGCCGCGCGGTTCGCGACGCATACGTCGCGCCACATTTCCGGGTTCGACGCCGCGATGCGCGTGAAATCGCGGAAACCGCCGGCCGCGTACGAGAATTTCAGTTCCGCGTCGGCCTCGCCGAGAATCTGCTCGACGAGCGCGAACGACAGCACGTGCGGCAGATGGCTGATCGACGCGAATACGCGATCGTGCTGTTCGGTGCTCATCGTGCGCACGTCGGCGCCGGTCGCGCGCCACATCGCGTCGATCCGGGCGACCGCGTCGGGCGCGTTCTCCGGCAGCGGGCACAGCACGACGTTGCGGCCGACGTAGAGGTCGGGCAGCGCCGCCTCGACGCCGCTCGACTCGCGCCCCGCGATCGGATGACCCGGCACGAACTGCGCGATCCGCGCGCCGAGCGCGTCGCGCGCGGCCGCGACGACATCGGACTTGGTGCTGCCCGCATCGGTGACGATCGTCGCGCCGTCGAGCCACGGCGCGATGCGCGCGAGCAACGGGCCCGTCTGCGCGACGGGCGCGGCCAGCAAGACGAGATCGGCGCCGGCGAGCGCGTCGCGCAACTGCGCGTCGTCATCGAGCGCCGCCGCGCGATCGATCACGCCGAGCGACAGCGCGCGCTCGACCGACGCGCGCGAACGGCCCACGCCGACGATCTCGCCCGCACCGCCCGGCGCGCGCTCGCGCAGCGCGCGGGCCAGCGATCCGCCGATCAGGCCGACGCCGAAGATGACCAGTTTGTTGAATGCAAAGCCTGACACGACAAGAGCCAAGTTACGCGTGCAGGACGACGCCCCGCACGCGGAATTCCAGATTCCGGGCAACGGGCGCGCACCCGGCGCAACCTGCACCGGATACCGCCCGAACCCGCCTTCGGCAGCGCCGACCGGCCTGCCCTGCCCGCCCGGCCGCGACGCCTGCCCCAAGCAGGCGACGGGCCGCCGCGTATCAGCGTGCGCGCGGATACGAACCGAGTACCTTCAAGAACGCGGCCTTCTGGCCGAGTTCCGCCAGCGCGGCCGCCACCGCCGCATCGTCGCGGTGCCCTTCGATGTCGATGTAGAAGTAGTACTCCCACGTGCCGACGCGCGCCGGACGCGACTCGAAGCGGGTCATCGACACGCCGTGCCGCGCGAGCGGCTCGAGCAGCTTGAACACGGCGCCCGGCTCGTTCTTCACCGACACGATCAGCGACGTCTGGTCGTGACCGCTCTGGCCGGCCGGCTGCTTGCCGACGATCACGAAGCGCGTGCGGTTGTGCGGATCGTCCTGGATCAGCGAGAACGCGATCTGCAAGCCGTAATGCGCGGCTGCGCGGTCGCCCGCGATCGCGGCGACGGTCGGATCGGCCGCTGCGAGGCGCGCGGCCTCCGCGTTGCTCGCCACGGCCTGCCGCTCGAGCTGCGGCGCATTCGCCGCGAGCCACTGCTGGCATTGCGCAAGCGCCTGCGCATGCGCGCAGACACGCTTCACACCGTCGAGCGTGCCGCTCTGCGTGAGTAGGTTGTGATGGATGGGCAGCGCGAGCTCGCCGCTGATCAGCAGTTGGGTCTGCAGCAGCAGGTCGAGCGTGCGCGACACGGCGCCTTCGGTCGAATTCTCGACCGGCGCGATGCCGAATGCCGACGCACCGGCCTCGACCGAGCGGAACACCTCGTCGATCGACGGGCAGGGCAGCCCTTCGATCGACTGGCCGAAATACTCGAACATCGCCTGTTCGCTATACGTGCCGACCGGCCCGAGGAACGCAACGTGGATCGTCTGCTCGAGCGCGCGGCTCGCGGCCATGATCTCGCGCCAGATGGCGCTGATGTGCTCACTCGCGAGCGGCCCGGCGCTCATGTCCTGCAGCCGCGCGATCACCTGCAGCTCGCGCTCCGGCCGGAACACCGGCGCGTTGAAATGCTTCTTGACCTCGCCCACCTCGAGCGCCACCGCGGCGCGCTGGTTCAGGAGCGCGATCAGCTGCGCGTCGATCGCGTCGATGCGGTCGCGCAGCGGTTTCAGGCGGGAATTCAGTTCGTCGTCCATGCGTTTTGCCGTGCTGTTTGAACAGCGCCGCCGTCAGGCGCCGCGCTGCTCGAAGTCCTTCATGTACTCGACGAGCGCCTTCACGCCCTCGAGCGGCACCGCGTTGTAGATCGACGCCCGCATGCCGCCGACGGACTTGTGGCCCTTCAGCTGCAGCAGCCCGCGCGCCTTTGCGCCGGCAAGGAAGTCTTCGTTGCGCGTTTCGTCGGCCAGGAAAAACGGCACGTTCATCCGCGAACGTGCTGCCGGCTCGACCTTGTTCAGATAGAAGCTGCTCGCGTCGATCGTGTCGTAGAGCAGCTTCGATTTTTCGATGTTGCGGGCCTCGATCGCCTCGAGGCCGCCCTGCCGCTTCAGCCACTGGAACACGAGGCCCGCGATGTAGATCGCGTAGGTGGGCGGCGTGTTGTACAGCGAGTTGTTCGCGGCGATGGTCTTCCATTCGAATGCGGACGGGCAGATCGACAGCGCGCGATCGAGCAGATCCTCCCGCACGATCACGACCGTCACGCCGGCCATCCCGATGTTCTTCTGCGCGCCGCCGAACAGCACGCCGTACTTCGCGACGTCCATCGGGCGCGACAGAATGTGCGACGAGACATCGGCGACCAGCGGCACGTCGCCGAGATCCGGGATCTCGAACGTCTCGACGCCGTCGATCGTCTCGTTGGTGCACAGGTGTACGTAGGCCGGATCGTCCGACAGTTGCCATTCGGCGCGCGCGGGCGCACGCGTGAAGCCGGCCTCCGTCTTGCCGCTCGCGGCCAGATGCGGCGTGCAGAACTTCTTCGCCTCGCCGAACGATTTCTGCGACCACGAACCCGTCACGACGAAGTCGGCCGTCTTGCGCGCGCCGAGCAGGTTCATCGGCACGATCGCGTTTTCCGCGATGCCGCCGCCCTGCAGGAACAGGATCCGGTGGCTCGCCGGCACGCCGAGCAGGTCGCGCAGATCGGTCAGCGCGGCCTCGTGGATCGACATGAATTCCTTGCCGCGATGGCTCATCTCCATCACGCTCATGCCGCTGCCATGCCAGTCGAGCATTTCGTCGGCGGCCTGCCGCAGCACTTCCTCGGGCATCGCCGCAGGGCCGGCGGAGAAATTAAAGACGCGCATCGTGAAAACCTCGGGAGGGACGCGACCGGCTTGCCGCCGGCAAAACGCGCCAGAAAAGAAATGGCCGCTTGCGCTCGCGCGCAAACGGCCATTATCGCACTGTCGTCAGGCTCCCGCCAAACCCGGCCGAACGGCCGGGGGCGCGCCCGGACAGCTTACTTGCCCGGCTTGACTGCTGCGACTTCCTTGTCAGCCTGCGTACGCGTTGCCTGGATCGCTTGCGGCATGTACTTCTGCATCAGGCCGTTGACCACGTCGCGACCGACCTGATCCTGAACCTGGATGAACTTGCGGCCCGTCGGGCTCTTGTAGAACGTCGTCAGATCCTTGATCTCCGACGTGCTGTAGTACTTCGCGTATGCGTCGTACTGAGCCGACATCGCGTCGCTCTGGAACTGCTGCGTGCCGAACACCTTGCCTGCGCCGTCGACCAGCTTCGGCACCGCGTTCTTCTGCAGCGTCGGAACGGCAGCCTGCTTCTGCTTGTCGTTCAGCGTCTTGTTTTCCGACAGCGCGTCCGACAGGATGGCCGGCACGAGCTGCTTGGCCTGCATTTCGGCGCTGTTGCCGATTGCCGACACGAGCTTCGGCGCGTCGATCGCGTCGAGCAGATCCTTGATCGCTGCCTTCTTGTCGGCGTCGATCGGCGCAGCTGCCGCCGGAGCTGCCGGTGCGGAATTCGACAGCGCTTGCGCCATCGCGAACGTCGGCACCAGTGCAGCCAGCAGAACCAGTTGCTTGAATTGCTTTTGCATCATCACTCCCTTTTGGAAATATGAATGGTTGCTCGCCGGCCGCGGCGCTTTTCGCCCGCGGCGGCCAGAGTCTCATCCGTTCTTCAGGCTTCGCCGTCCGACGCCTCGTCGGCCTCGCCCTCTCCCTCTTCGGCCTCCGCGATCTGCTGCAGGCCAGAGAGCTTGGTGCCCTCATCGAGACTGATGAGTGTAACACCTTGCGTGGCGCGCCCCATCTCGCGAACCTCGGATACGCGGGTGCGAATCAACACGCCGGCCGTCGTGATCAGCATGATCTGATCCTCGGCGTCGACGAGCGTGGCAGCCACGACCTTGCCGTTGCGCTCGGACGTCTGGATCGCGATCATACCCTTCGTACCGCGGCCATGGCGCGTGTACTCGGTGATCGGCGTGCGCTTGCCGTAGCCGTTTTCGGTTGCCGTGAGCACGGTCTGCTCCTCGCTGCCGGCAACCAGCATCGCGATGACCTGCTGCCCGTCCTCGAGCTGCATGCCGCGCACGCCGCGCGCCTCGCGCCCCATCGGACGCACGTCGTTCTCGTCGAAACGCACGGCCTTGCCGGCGTCGGAGAACAGCATCACGTCGTGCGCGCCGTCGGTGATCGACGCACCGATCAGGTAGTCGCCCTCGTCGAGGCCGACCGCGATGATGCCCTTCTTCATCGGGCGGCTGAACGCTTCGAGCGGCGTCTTCTTCACGGTGCCGAGCGACGTCGCCATGAAGATGAACTTGTCGGCCGAGAATTCCTTGACCGGCAGCACGACGTTGATCTTCTCGCCTTCCTGCAGCGGGAACATGTTGACGATCGGGCGGCCGCGCGAGTTGCGCGAGCCCTGCGGCACTTCATAGACCTTGACCCAGTACACGCGGCCGCGGTTCGAGAAGCACAGGATGTAGTCGTGCGTGTTCGCGATGAAGAGCGTCTCGATCCAGTCGTCTTCCTTCATCTGCGTCGCCTGCTTGCCGCGACCGCCGCGCTTCTGCGCACGGTACTCGGACAGCGGCTGCGACTTCACGTAGCCCGCATGCGACATCGTGACGACCATGTCCTGCGGCGTGATCAGATCCTCGGTGTTCAGCTCGGTCGCGTTCAGCTCGATCTTCGAGCGGCGCGCATCACCGAATTCGGCCTTCACCGAGGTCAGCTCGTCGCCGATCATCGTCGTGATCCGCTCGGGGCGCGCGAGGATGTCCAGCAGGTCGGCGATCTGTGCCATCACGTCGCGGTACTCGCCGATGATCTTGTCCTGCTCGAGGCCGGTCAGGCGCTGCAGACGCATCTGCAGGATTTCCTGCGCCTGCGTGTCGGACAGGCGGTACAGCCCGTCGGTCTGCATCCCGAATGCCGGGTTCAGGCCTTCCGGACGGTACGCGGAACGACCGCCGGCCGCCGCGTTCTCGCTCTCGGCGCGCGTCAGCATCTCGCGCACGAGCGACGAATCCCACGGCTTCGCCATCAGTTCCTGCTTCGCGACCGGCGGCGTCGGCGCGGCCTTGATGATCGCGATGAACTCGTCGATGTTCGCGAGCGCGACCGCGAGACCTTCGAGCACGTGGCCGCGTTCGCGGGCCTTGCGCAGTTCATAGATCGTGCGGCGCGTCAGCACTTCGCGTCGGTGCGACAGGAAGCACTGCAGGATTTCCTTCAGGTTCAGCAGCTTCGGCTGGCCGTCGACGAGCGCGACCATGTTCATGCCAAACGTGTCCTGCAGCTGCGTCGCCTTGTACAGGTTATTCAGCACCACTTCCGGCACTTCGCCGCGCTTGAGCTCGATCACGACGCGCATGCCGCTCTTGTCGGACTCGTCGCGGATGTCGGAAATGCCTTCGAGCTTCTTCTCGTTGACGAGCTCGGCGATGCGCTCGAGCAGCGAACGCTTGTTCACCTGGTACGGCAGCTCGTCGACGATGATCGCCATCCGCTGGCCGCGGTCGATCTCCTCGAAGTGCGTGGCCGCCCGCATCACGACGCGGCCGCGCCCGGTGCGGTAGCCGTCGCGCACGCCGGCGACGCCGTAGATGATGCCGGCCGTCGGGAAGTCCGGCGCCGGAATGATCTCGATCAGCTCGTCGATCGTCGCTTCCGGGTTGCCGAGCAGGTGCTGGCACGCGTCGACGACTTCGTTCAGGTTGTGCGGCGGGATGTTGGTCGCCATGCCGACCGCGATGCCCGACGAGCCGTTGATCAGCAGGTTCGGAATGCGCGACGGCAAAACCGACGGCTGCATTTCGTTGCCGTCGTAGTTCGGCTCGAAATCGACCGTTTCCTTGTCGATGTCGGCAAGCAGTTCGTGACCGATCTTCGCCATGCGAATTTCGGTGTAACGCATCGCCGCGGCATTGTCGCCGTCGATCGAGCCGAAGTTGCCCTGCCCGTCGATCAGCATGTAGCGCAGCGAGAAGTCCTGCGCCATCCGCACGATCGTGTCGTAGACCGCGGTATCGCCGTGAGGGTGATATTTACCGATCACGTCACCGACGATACGCGCCGACTTCTTGTACGCGCGGTTCCAGTCGTTGTTCAGTTCGTGCATCGCGAACAACACGCGCCGGTGCACGGGCTTGAGGCCATCGCGGACATCCGGGAGGGCACGTCCGACGATCACGCTCATCGCGTAATCGAGATACGAACGGCGCATTTCCTCCTCTAGGGAGGTGGGCAGGGTCTCTTTGGCGAATTGATCCATGTATCCGTATCGTTTCGGAGCGAAGACGGCGAACGCCTTTCGCGTGGGCGCTGCATGCGCAACGCAACGCGAGATTCTAACATGCGCCCATCAGCCGCCAATCCGCCTCCCCCTCTATATGTAAACAGCAAAAATCGCGGTCGCCGCGAATCGGCCGAAATCGCGTGCGACTCGACGTCGCAGGCGGTCGCCCCCGCGTTTCATGCGCACGAGTAAACAACTGCATGCATTCACGCAATTTCGCCGCCCCGCTCTTGACAATCTCTAAAAGTTACGGCAGGCCGGTGTTGCGCATGCACCACAAAGTTGAAGCGATCTTGGGGTGGGGAGGATTTTTTTTCGTAGGAAGGGAACGATATGGCAAAATGCCAACGCACTGAAAGTTAGACGCTGCTCGAAGTCTACACAGAGCGGTGCCGCGTTTTTTGTGCCGCACCAATGTTATACTTCGAGCAATGTATGACTTGTCACCGTCAACAGGCTCGCAGTAAACCTGCGGTAATCTCAATTTCGAGAGGAGAAATATGAATAAACTTTCAAAGCTCGCGTTCATTGCAGCTACCGCAGTTATGGCTGCATCCGCTTCGGCACAGTCGGTGCCGGCGTCGCGTCAAGCCGTCAATGACAACTGGGTGAACGGCACGGGCGAATGGGTGTGGATGAACGGCACGAACGAGCTCTGCTGGCGCGATGCGTTCTGGACGCCGGCCACCGCCAACGCGAAGTGCGATGGCGCACTGGTCGCCCAGGCACCGCAGCCGCCGGTCGCTCCGGTCGCTCCGGCCATCACGAGCCAGAAGATCACGTATCAAGCTGACGCACTGTTCGACTTCGACAAGGCAACGCTCAAGCCGCTGGGCAAGCAAAAGCTGGACGAACTGGCTTCGAAGATCGAAGGCATGAACACGGAAGTGGTCGTCGCAACGGGCTACACGGACCGTATCGGTTCGGACAAGTACAACGACCGTCTGTCGCTGCGCCGTGCGCAAGCCGTGAAGTCGTACCTGGTCAGCAAGGGTGTGCCGGCCAACAAGATCTACACGGAAGGCAAGGGCAAGCGCAACCCGGTTACGACTGGCTGCAACCAGAAGAACCGCAAGCAACTCATCGCCTGCCTCGCACCGGACCGCCGCGTGGAAGTCGAAGTGGTTGGTACGCAGCAAGTGCAGAAGACGACCGTTCCGGCAAACTAAGCCGCGGTTTTCGACTGCTTCAAAGCCCCGCTCCGGCGGGGCTTTTTCATTGACGCCCGTCCAGGCGCTCGCTGGCCTCGTCGTCCGCCCGCTTATATACTCGGGGCTGACGCACCGAAGCACCGCCCTCCTCTCGTAGCCCGTTTGCCGACATGACCAACGCCGATCCGCACGAACTCCAGAAATTCAGCGACCTCGCCCACCGATGGTGGGATCCGAATGCCGAATTCAAACCGCTGCACGACCTGAACCCGGTCCGGCTCGGCTGGATCGACGCGCATGCGCACCTGGCCGGCAAGCGCGCACTCGACATCGGCTGCGGCGGCGGCATCCTGTCCGAATCGATGGCCGGGCTCGGCGCCCAGGTAAAAGGCATCGACCTGTCGACCGAAGCGCTCGGCGTGGCCGACCTGCACAGCCTCGAAAGCGGCATTTCGGTCGAGTACGAGGCGATCGCGGCCGAAGCGATCGCCGCGCGCGAACCGGGCACCTACGACGTCGTCACGTGCATGGAAATGCTCGAGCACGTACCGTCGCCCGGCGACATCGTGGCCGCGTGCGCGACGCTCGTGAAACCGGGCGGCTGGGTGTTCTTCTCGACGCTGAACCGCAACCTGAAGTCCTACCTGTTCGCCGTGATCGGCGCGGAATACATCGCGCAAATGCTGCCGAAGGGCACGCACGATTACGCGCGTTTCATCCGCCCGTCGGAACTGGCCAGCTTCGTGCGCGCGACGGATCTGCACATCGTCGAGATCAAGGGCATCACGTACCACCCGATCGGCAAGCGCTTCGCGCTGTCGAACGACACCGATATCAACTACCTGGTTGCGTGCCGTCGCGGCGCGTGACCCTCCAACCGGCATGACGACTCCCCTTTCGACCGCGCGGATCGCAGACGAACCGCGCCTGTTGCACTGCGATGCGGTCCTGTTCGATCTGGATGGCACGCTCGCCGACACGGCGCCCGACCTCGCGGCAGCCGTCAACAAGATGCAGCGCGAGCGCGGCCTGCCCGAAACGTCGCTCGACGTGTTGCGGCCGCTGGCCTCGGCCGGCGCGCGCGGCCTGCTCGGCGGCGCGTTCGGCATCGATCCTCACACGCCCGGCTACGAAGCGATGCGCGACGAGTTCCTGGCCAACTACGCGACCGATCTGTGCGTGCATACGACGCTGTTCCCCGGCATCGGCGACGTGCTCGACGAACTCGATGCGCGCGGCGTACGCTGGGGCATCGTCACGAACAAGGCGATGCGGCTCACCGCACCGCTCGTCGAGCTGCTCGGCCTCGCGCCGCGCGCCGCTTGCGTCGTCGGGGGCGACACAACACCGCACTCGAAACCGCATCCGGCCCCGCTGCTGCATGCCGCCGAGCAACTGACACTCGCGCCCGAGCGTATCGTCTACGTGGGTGACGACCTGCGCGACATCCAGGCCGGCAGCGCCGCGGGCATGGCTACGGTCGCGGCCGCATACGGCTATTGCGGCGACGGTATCGCGCCGGCCGACTGGCAGGCCCAGCACCTCGTCGGCACGACGCAGGAACTGCGGCACCTGCTGCGCGATGTTGGGCTATAATGGTCGATCTTATCCGCGGGGGCGACCTGGTTTCGACAGGGGTTGTGAAGCGGCTAGGGCATGTCGAGGACCCGTCACCTCGTTAATCAATGGGAAAATCGTAACTGCAAACGACGATACGTTCGCACTGGCAGCCTAAGGGCCGCCGTCCTCTGCCTAGTTCACTGACGGGCTAGTGTCGCAAGACCGGTAGCAATACCGCCAGAGGTCATTTACGTCAGTTAAGCCCTGTCGGCGTCGCGACGCCAGGGTCGAAAATCTAGCGAATCGCCGTAGTGCAGCGTGTTCGTCCGCGTCGCTGCGGTTAAATCAAAAGACTGGACTAAACATGTAGAACTAGTCGTGGAGCGCTTCTGGACGCGGGTTCGATTCCCGCCGCCTCCACCAAACACCCGCCAAACGTTCACAACGTTTCGCAAGAAAACCCCGCCGGGCTTGGCTCCGCGGGGTTTTTTATTGCCTGCGAAACGCACCCGCCCCACACCCTCCGAAAAAGCGCCCAGCCCCGGACGGGCCGGGCGGAATGCCGCCGGTGTCGCGGCGGCAGGAGGTGACGGATGTTCTGCCGCGCCGGCGCCATCATCGGTTGCGCCGAATGGCGGCCGGCCCGGGGGCAGGCGTCGGGCACGACGCATCGCCGCGGCCGCGTTCGCCCACCCCAGACAACGTGCGGCTTAGCTGCCGCGATACAGCGACTTCATTTCTTCCGCGCTGGCCGGACGCACGCCCATTGCGCGCGAACCCGACGCCGATGCGCCCTGCGCCTGCGCACCGTAGCCGCTGGCGTCGGCGCCTTGCGCTTGCGCCAGCGCGCTGCGCTGCTGCTCCGCGATACGGGCCGTTGCGGCCTGGATCGCTTCCGGATAATGCGGATCTTCGCCGCGGGCGGTGTTGTAACCGGCCTGCTGGAGTTGAACCAGTTCGGCACGAACCTGCGCACGGGTGATCGTCGAACCCGACTGGGCGAACGACACGACCGGGGCAACGAGAGCAGCGGCAACGACAACGGCTTGAACGAGCGACTTCATGATGACCTACCTCCAGATTTGTCTGATTCGGCGGTGAACACCTTGATCAGCGCCGACAAACCGAAGTTTATGTAGGTAGATGCTTAAGAATAAGGCAGGTTTCAGGAAGACATCCTTCCTGATTTACGGGTTAACCCTAGATTTCTATCGGAACGGCAACGCGGGCGATCGGCCGCTTCGTCCGTCCCCGCGTTGCGAGAAGGCTCGCCGAAAAGCACGAGCCCCGCGAGGCGACAGGCTTCGCGGGGCTCGAATAAAGCGGGATCGGGGCGGAACATGCGCAGCCGTCTATCAGTCGATCGAGCCGCTGCGCAGAAGACCGCGCCCCGTTCAGGCGCAGACGCGCCGCCTGCGCGTTACCGGGTATCCATCGGGCACTTCAGGTTGCAGCCGTTCGGGTCGCCCAAGTCACCCTTGCGGCGCAATGCCGACTTCTTGCCGCTCTGGTATTTCTCGGACGGCGCCGACGCCGCGAACGGCATCTGCGGATGTTCGTTCAGGCGGAACTGTTCGCTCAGGATCCCGCCGGGCACACCCGGGGAATTCTGCGCGAACGCAAGCGGCGAAGCGACGACCAGCAGCCCTGCGGTCAACGCTGCCGCGGCAAGGGGAACGGAAAATTTCATGGCGGGATGACGCCTGAACGGCGTGCTTGTTGGAACGTTGATCAAGCGGCAAGCGTAGCGCAAATCCCCCACTGCTGCAGCGCGGTCCGGTCGCGTTCTCGTTACGGGGAATTGCGGTCCGGCACGCTCGTGCCGTCGCTGCCGGCAAGCCCTGTCGCGATGTGTTCCAGCGCGCCGCACGCGGCCGGATCGTAGCCGTCGAGATGCGCGACGCGCTCGACGAACCGCGCGTCGCGCAGCAGCGCCAGCACATCGGCGAGCGGCCGCACATCGAGCCGCGCACGTTCGCACGCGAAGTAATAATCCTCGTCGACGACCGGGATGAAGTCGAGCCCGAAGTGACGGGCGGCCGGCTCGACGCCGAAACCGAGATCGGCCATGCCGCTCGCGACGAACGCCGCGATCGCCGAATGCGTGAGTTCGGCCGACGCATAGCCGTCGATGCGCTCAGGATCGATGCCGATCGCGCGCAACGCGAGATCCAGCAGCATACGCGTGCCCGACCCCGGCTGGCGATTGACGAAGCGGATGTCATTGCGCGCCAGATCCGCCAGCCCGCGCACTTGCTTCGGATTGCCGCGCGGCACGAACAGCCCCTGCTGGCGGCGCGTCAGGTGGATCAGCACGTGGCGTGTGTCGTCGAGCCAGGGCCGGTAGATTTGCGCGCACTGCGCGCGAAACGCGCCGCGCGGCAAATGGAAGCCGGCGAGGTCGCATTCGCCGCGCGCGAGCGCCTGCACGGCCTCGACGCTCTCGCGATATTTGATGTCGACGGCCGCCTGCGCATCGACGAGCGCGGAGACCAGCGTCGCGACCGCATAACCATGCGACGCATGAATGCGCACGGCGCCGTCGCGCTGCGCGAGCCGCCGGTTCAGCTCACTGGCCACCTCGGCCGCGAGCGTGCGCAGATTCCCGTCGAGGCGGCTGCGTGCCAGACGCTGCGCATCGACGACGGCCTGCCCCAGCGCCGACAACGTCGAACCCTTGCCGCGCGCGGTTTCGATCAACTCCCCGCCGATGCACGATTCCAGCGCGCGGAGCATGCCCCACGCGTGCCGGTACGACAGCCCCTTGGCTTGCGCGGCCTGCGCGATGCTGCCCGTCCCGGCCACGAGCTCCAGCAGCGGAGCGACGTCGGACAGACTGGCCGAGCGGCCTTCCGTGTCGCGTACGGTCAGATACGCGTCGCATTCGATTCGAATCAATTATGCACTCCGATTTCCTATTGCGACCGTGAAATCTTCCGCTTATCGTTGGTCAAAATCAATCAGAACCAAGTCCCGCTGCGCCATATATGAATTGCGAGCGCATATGAGACTTTGGAGGAGCATAACGATGTCCCCGAATTCCCCTGCGCCCGACGTGCTCGTCGAGCGCCATGCGCGCGCCGGCCGGTCGCTCGTCGCGATCCTGCACGCGATCCAGGACGACGCGGGCTACGTGCCGCCGGGCTGCGTCGCGCCGCTCGCCAAGGCGCTGAACCTGTCGCGCGCGGAAGTGCACGGCGTCCTGACCTACTACCATCACTTCCGCACCGCGCCGCCCGCCCGCGTGACGATCCAGATGTGCCGCGCCGAAGCGTGCCGCAGCATGGGCTGCGAAACGCTCGCCGCCCACGCGGAAGCCCGCACCGGCTGCCGGTTCGACGCGGCGCACGGCGATGCCGCCGCGCCCCGTACGCCGGATCACGTCGCGCTCGAATCGGTCTATTGCCTCGGACTGTGCGCGCAATCGCCGTCGATGACGGTCAACGGCGTGCTCCACGCCAAGGTCACGCCGGAGAAGTTCGACGCGCTGCTGGCCGACGCGGTCGCCCACACGCCGGAGGCCGCATGACGACCCGCATCTACGTTCCGCGCGATTCGTCCGCGCTGGCGCTCGGCGCCGACGCGCTCGCCGCCGCGATCGTGGCCGAAGCCGAACGGCGCGGCATCGCGGTCGAGCTGATCCGCAACGGTTCGCGCGGGCTGCTGTGGCTCGAGCCGCTCGTCGAGGTCGGGACGGCCGCGGGCCGCGTCGGCTATGCGAACCTGTCGGCCGCCGACGTGCCGGCCCTGTTCGACGCCGGCTGGCTCGAAGGCGGCACGCATCCGAGCAGTGTCGGCCTCGTCGACGCGCTGCCCTATCTCGCCCGTCAGCAGCGGCTCACGTTCGCGCGGATCGGCCTGACCGATCCGCTGTCGATCGACGACTATCTGCAACACGGCGGCCTCGCCGGCCTGAAGAACGCACTGGAGCTCGACGGCGACGCCGCATGCGAGACGCTGATCGAATCGGGGCTGCGCGGCCGCGGCGGCGCGGCGTTCCCGGCCGGCATCAAGTGGCGTACCGTGCGGCAAGCACGCGCCGCGCAGAAATACATCGTCTGCAACGCGGACGAAGGCGATTCGGGCACGTTCTCCGACCGCCTGCTGATGGAATGCGATCCGTACTGCCTGATCGAAGGGATGATCATCGCGGGCGTCGCCACCGGCGCGACGGTCGGCTACATCTATGTGCGCAGCGAATACCCGCACGCGATCGCGACGCTCGAAGCCGCGATCGTCCGCGCGCGTGAAGCCGGCTGGCTCGGCGAGCACGTGCTCGGCTCCGCGCATGCGTTCGAGCTGCACGTCGCGAAAGGCGCGGGCTCGTACGTATGCGGCGAGGAAACGGCGCTGCTCGAATCGCTCGAGGGCAAGCGCGGCGTCGTGCGCGCGAAGCCGCCGCTGCCCGCGCTCGCGGGCCTGTTCGGCCAACCGACCGTGATCAACAACGTGATCACGCTCGCGACGGCGCCCGTGATCTTCGCGCGCGGCGCCGCGTTCTATCGCGACTACGGGATGGGCCGCTCGCGCGGCACGCTGCCGTTCCAGCTTGCCGGCAACATCCGTCACGGCGGCCTCGTCGAGCTCGCGTTCGGCGTCACGCTGCGCGAGCTGCTGTTCGACTTCGGCGGCGGCACGGCCAGCGGCCGGCCGGCACGCGCCGCGCAGGTCGGCGGCCCGCTCGGCACCTACCTGCCCGACCATCAGTGGGACGTGCCGCTCGACTACGAGGCGTACACGGCGATCGGCGCGGTCGTCGGCCACGGCGGCATCGTGCTGCACGACGACACGTCGAATCTCGCCGAGCTGGCCGAATACGCGATGAAGTTCTGCGCGATCGAATCGTGCGGCAAGTGCACGCCGTGCCGAATCGGCTCGACGCGCGGCGTCGAGACGATCGCGCGGATTCGCCACGGCGATACGTCGGAGCGGCAGGTCACGCTGTTGCGCGACCTGTGCGACACGATGCTCGCCGGCTCGCTGTGCGCGATGGGCGGCATGACCCCGTACCCGGTGCTGTCCGCGCTCGACCATTTCCCCGAAGATTTCGGGCTCGCTGCCGGCAAGGATGCCGCGTCGGGCCCGGTCAAGGCTGCGGCCTGACCCAGAAGGAGCCCTGCATGTCCCTCGACACGAACAACGTCCGCCAAGGCGGCTGCGGCTCGGGCCAATGCGCGTGCAAGAGCGCCGCCCAGGCGCGCGCATTCGATCCGTTCGACGACACCGACTACGGTACGCCGCAACGGCATGCCGACACCGACGTCACGCTCGAAATCGACGGCCAGCCGGTCACGGTGCCGGCCGGCACGTCGGTGATGCGCGCGGCGATCGAAGCCGGCGTCAATGTCCCGAAGCTCTGCGCGACCGATTCGCTCGAACCGTTCGGCTCGTGCCGGCTGTGCCTCGTCGAGATCGAGGGCCGACGCGGCTATCCGGCGTCGTGCACGACGCCCGCCGAAGCCGGCATGAAGGTGCGCACGCAGTCGGACCGGCTGCAGTCGCTGCGCCGCAACGTGATGGAGCTGTACATCTCCGACCATCCGCTCGACTGCCTCACCTGCCCGGCCAACGGCGACTGCGAGCTGCAGGACATGGCCGGCGTGGTCGGCCTGCGCGAAGTGCGCTACGGCTTCGATGGCGCGAATCACCTGAAGGACACGAAGGACGAATCGAACCCGTACTTCACGTACGACCCGTCGAAGTGCATCGTCTGCAACCGTTGCGTGCGCGCGTGCGAGGAAACGCAGGGCACGTTCGCGCTGACGATCGCCGCGCGCGGCTTCGAATCGCGCGTCGCCGCCGGCGAAAGCGAATCGTTCATGGCGTCGGAATGCGTGTCGTGCGGCGCGTGCGTGGCAGCCTGCCCGACGGCCACGCTGCAGGAAAAATCCGTCGTGCAGCTCGGGCAGGCCGAGCACTCGGTCGTCACGACCTGCGCGTACTGCGGCGTCGGCTGCTCGTTCAAGGCCGAGATGAAGGGCACGCAGGTCGTGCGCATGACGCCGCACAAGAACGGGCTCGCGAACGAAGGCCACGCGTGCGTGAAGGGACGCTTCGCGTGGGGCTACGCGACGCACAAGGACCGCATCACGAAGCCGATGATCCGCGAGAAGATCACCGACCCGTGGCGCGAAGTCAGCTGGGAAGAGGCGCTCACCTACGCGGCGACGCAGTTCCGCAAGCTGCAGCAGAAGTACGGCCGCGATTCGATCGGCGGCATCACGTCGTCGCGCTGCACGAACGAGGAAACCTATCTCGTGCAGAAGCTCGTGCGCGCCGCGTTCGGCAACAACAACGTCGATACCTGCGCACGCGTGTGCCACTCGCCGACCGGCTATGGTCTGAAGACGACGCTCGGCGAATCGGCCGGCACGCAGACGTTCGCCTCGGTCGGCCAGGCCGACGTGATCGTCGTGATGGGCGCGAACCCGACCGACGGCCATCCGGTGTTCGGCTCGCGGCTGAAGCGGCGCGTGCGCGAAGGCGCGAAGCTGATCGTGATCGACCCGCGCCGCATCGACGTCGTCGACGGCCCGCACGTGAAGGCCACGCATCATCTGCAGTTGCGCCCGGGCACCAACGTCGCGATCGTCAATGCGCTGGCGCACGTGATCGTCACCGAAGGGCTGGTGGCCGACGCATTCGTCGCCGAGCGCTGCGACACGCGCGCGTTCGAGCAATGGCGCGACTTCGTCGCGCAGGCCGACAATTCGCCCGAGGCGACCGCCGACGTGACGGGCGTGCCGGCCGAACTGGTGCGCGAGGCCGCGCGCCTCTACGCGACGGGCGGCAACGCCGCGATCTATTACGGCCTGGGCGTGACCGAACACGCACAGGGCTCGACCACGGTGATGGGCATCGCGAACCTCGCGATGGCGACCGGCAACGTCGGCCGCGAAGGCGTCGGCGTCAATCCGCTGCGCGGCCAGAACAACGTGCAGGGTTCGTGCGACATGGGCTCGTTCCCGCACGAACTGCCCGGCTACCGGCACATCAGCGACACGGTCGTGCGCACGCAGTTCGAAGAAGCCTGGTCGGCCACGCTCCAGCCGGAGCCCGGCCTGCGCATCCCGAACATGTTCGACGCGGCGCTCGACGGCAGCTTCAAGGGGCTCTACTGCCAGGGCGAGGACATCGTCCAGTCGGACCCGAACACGCAGCACGTCGCGGCTGCGCTGTCGGCGATGGAATGCATCGTCGTGCAGGACATCTTCCTGAACGAAACCGCGAAATACGCGCACGTGCTGCTGCCGGGCTCGACGTTCCTCGAGAAGGACGGCACGTTCACGAACGCGGAGCGCCGCATCTCGCGCGTGCGCAAGGTGATGCCGCCGCTCGCGGGCTACGCGGACTGGGAAGTGACGCTGCTGCTGTCGCAGGCGCTCGGCTACGACATGCACTACACGCATCCGTCGGAAATCATGGACGAGATCGCGCGGCTCACGCCGACCTTCTCGGGCGTGTCGTACGCGAAGCTCGACGCGCTCGGCAGCATCCAGTGGCCGTGCAACGAACACGCGCCGGAAGGCACGCCGACCATGCACATCGACACGTTCGTGCGCGGCAAGGGCCGGTTCGTGATCACCAAGTTCATTCCGACGCCGGAGAAAGTCACGCAGCGCTATCCGCTGATCCTGACGACGGGCCGCATCCTGTCGCAATACAACGTCGGCGCGCAGACGCGCCGGACCGAGAACGTCCGGTGGCACGAAGAGGATCGCCTCGAAATCCATCCGCACGACGCGGAAGATCGCGGAATCCGGACGGGCGACTGGGTCGGCATCGAGTCGCGTGCCGGTCAGACGGTGTTGCGCGCGCTGGTGTCCGAGCGCATGCAGCCGGGCGTCGTCTACACGACGTTCCACTTCCCCGAATCGGGTGCGAACGTGATCACGACAGAAAGCTCCGACTGGGCGACGAACTGCCCGGAATACAAGGTGACGGCCGTTCAGGTGCTGCCGGTTGCGCAACCGTCCGACTGGCAACAAGCGTATGCGCGCTTCAACTCGGAGCAGCTCGACCTGCTGGAGCGCCGCGCCGCCGAGCCGGCCGCCGTGACGACGGGCAAGTGAGGCTGCGATGAACAACGAACACCTGATCGACATGGCCAACCAGATCGGCGCATTCTTCGAATCGATGCCCGATCGCGACGAAGCGCTGACCGGGATCGCCGAGCATATCCGGCGCTTCTGGGAGCCGCGGATGCGCCGTGCGTTGCTGGCCGCGCTCGACGATCCGTCGAGCGAAGCCGGGCAGCGCGCGACGCCGATCGTGCGCGATGCGATCGCCGCGCATCGCGCGTCGCTCGTCCCCGCCGCGGCGCCCGCCTGACCGCGCGGCTACGCGGATACCGACATGCCCGCGAACCAGCTTTCGCAGTGGCGCAGCAGCGCGTTCGCGTCGGTCGCCGTGCGCCCGCGCGCGGCAACGTAGCCGTCGGGCCGCAGCAGATAGAATGACGGGCGCGAGCGGCCGTATTCCTGCGCGAGCCCGGCCGTACCATCGCCTGCGGCATCGGCGACACGCCACACGCGCACCGCTTCCGGCATGATCCGTTCGAGCCCCTGCACGAGCGCCTGCGCATCGGCCGGGATCAGCGGCACCTCGCCGGCGTCGGCATTCACCGGCTCTTCCAGCAGCAACAGCGTGAAGCAGGCCGGATCGTGGAGATCGTATAGCCGCGCCGTGCCGGGCGCGCGACCGAGCGGCCCGTCGAGCACGTGTACGAGTGCGTCGGGCGCCCGCTCGCCTGCCCGCGGGCCGCCGTCGAGCACGCGCTCGAGCGTGAGCGGACTCTTCCGGTATTGCACGCCGAGCTCGCTGACCGTGCGCCTGACCGCGTCGCGCATCGGCCCGAACGACGCCAGCAGCGGCACGACGTGATCGCGCAGCAGCTTCATCGCGCCGCGCTCGGCTTCGACGATCTGCGTGACGAAACCGGTCTGCCGCAATACGTCCCGCTCGATCGGGTGGCGCTCCGCGTGATACGTGTCGAGCAATCGCTCGGGCGCGCCTGCGCCGAGGACGCGGGCGAGCTTCCAGCCCAGGTTGAACGCCTCCTGGATGCCGGTGTTCATGCCCTGCGCGCCGGCCGGGCTGTGAACGTGCGCGGCGTCGCCCGCGAAGAACACGCGGCCGTGACGCAGCCGGTCGACCATCCGGCTGTGCAGGTGGAAATAGGACGACCACGCGAGATCGCTCGGCGAGATCGATGCGCCGACGCGCGCACGGATGATCGCGTCGCATTCGTCGAGCGACGGCGCCGGCGCGTCGGGCGACGCGTCGCCGCGGGGCGGCCGGTCCGCGACGAGCCGGTAACGGCCGCCTCCCATCGGAAACAGGCCCGCGATGCCGGCGGGTGTCGTGAACAGGTGGATCTCTTCGTCCGGCCAGTCGGGTATGGCCGCGAAATCGGCCAGCAGGAAAGTCTGTTCGAACGCATGCCCGGCAAAGCCCAGCCCGAGCAGATGCCTCACCGTGCTGTGCGCGCCGTCGGCGGCAATCAGGTACGACGGGGCGAACGACTCGTCGCGGCCGTCGGCGCGGCGCAGCGTCACGTCGAGCGACGTGCCGCCCGCATCGCAGCCGGTCAGCACCGTCCCGCGTTCGACGCTCACGCCCATGCCGGCCAGGTGCTCGGCGAGCAGCCGCTCGGTAACGCTCTGGTCGAGAAACATCAGATACGGATAGCGCGTTCGCAGCGGATCGAAATCGAGCCGTGCGATCACGCGGCCGTCGGCGTGCAGCTCGGCCGCATGCGCGCGATGACCGAGCGCGAGAAACGGCTCGACCGCGCGATGCTGCTCCAGCAGTTCGAGCGTGCGCGCCTGGATGCCGATCGCACGCGAAAACGGCGCGGGCGCGACGAGACGATCGATGATGCGCACCGGCACGCGGGCCCGTGCGAGGCTCATCGCCGCGGCGAGACCGGTGGGCCCCGCGCCGACGATCAGCACGGGCGGGATATCAGGCAGTGTGTCAGCCATGAGAACCTCGATGACACGCGACTCTGCAAGTCTACGCCGCTCCGCGTCACGGGGCCATATGCCGACCGGCCGATACGCGGCCGCGCCGCGCGGTGTGGGAAAATACGCGCTTTCCGCCAGTTTTCGCGTCATGGATTCCGCATTCGACCACGCGTACGCCGCGCACCGCGCCGGCCGCCTCGCCGAGGCCGAGCACGGCTATCGCAACGCGCTCGCCTCCAACCCCGCCGATGCCGACGCGCTGCACCTGTTCGGCGTGCTGCGGCACCAGCAGGGCCAGCACGCCGAGGCGGCCGATCTCGTCGGCCGCGCCGTCGCGCTGCGTCCGGACGATGCCGCGCTGCAGCTCAATCTCGGCAACGCGCTGAAAGCGCTCGGCCGGCTCGACGAAGCGATCGACCGCTTTCGCAACGCGCTGACGCTCGCGCCCGAATTTCCGCTCGCGCACTACAACCTCGGCAACGCGTATGCGGCACTGCAGCGTCACGACGATGCGATCGACGCCTTCGGCCGTGCGCTGCGGCTCACGCCCGACGACGCGTCGATCCACAACAATCTCGGCAACGCGCTGAACGCGCTCGGCCGCCACGACGACGCGCTCGCCGCGTTCGGTCGCGCGCTCGAGCTCCGGCCCGGGCATGCGGGCGCGCACAACAACCTCGCGATGGCGCTGAGCGCGATGGGTCGCGCCGACGAGGCGATCGCGCACTTCCAGGCCGCGATCGCCGCGCAGCCACGATTCGTCGCCGCGCATTTCAATCTCGGCAACACGCTCGACGCGGTCGGCCGGCATGCCGAGGCAGCCGCGGCATTCGAAGCCGCGCTCGCGCTGCACCCGCCGTTTCCGCTCGCGCTGTTCGGGCTCGCGAATGCGCTCTGCGCGCAGGCGCGCCACCGCGACGCGCTGCCCTACTACGAGCGCGCCGTCGGGCTCGATCCGTCGTTCGGGCTCGCATGGCTGAATCTCGGCAACGCGCATCACGCGCTCGGCGCGCACGAGATGGCGCTGCGTGCTTTCGACCAGGCGCTGCGGGTCGCGCCCGATCTCACGCTCGCTCGGCTGCACCGCGCGGTCACGCTGCTGACGCTGAGCGACTTCACGCGCGGCCTGCCCGCCTACGAAGCGCGCCACGAGACGCCCGGCGCGACACCGCTCGGCGCGCTGCCGCGCTGGCACGGCGAGCCGATCGCGTCGCGCACGCTGCTGATCCGCGCGGAACAGGGGTTCGGCGACACGCTGCAGTTCGTCCGCTTCGTGCCGCTGGCCCGCGCACGCTGCGCGCGCGTGGTGCTCGAAGTCCAGCCGGAACTCGTCGCGCTGCTGACGCCGGCCGCATCGCGCTGGCGCGTGACGCTCGTCCCGCAGGGCGCCGCGAAGCCGCCTGCCGCGGACGTCGCGTGCACGCTGATGAGCCTGCCGTTCCTGCTCGGGCTGCAGCCGGACGACATCGTCGGCTCGCGCTACCTCGACGCACCCGACGGCGCCCGCCGGCGCTTTCGCGGTTCGCTCGGCGGGCAATCGAAGCGCAAGTTCGGCCTGGCATGGTCAGGGCGCCGGCAGGCGCAGGAAAACCGCTCGATGCCGTTCGACGCGCTCGCGCCGCTGCTCGCGCTGCCGGACATCGACTGGATCGTGCTGCAGCCCGCGCTCGACGACGACGAACGGGCGCGCGTCGACGCGCATCCGCGCGTGCATCGTCTCGACGGCCGGCTGAACGACTTTGCCGATACGGCCGCGCTGATCGAACGCCTGGACGGCGTCGTCACGATCGACACGGCGGTCGCGCACCTCGCGGGCGCGCTCGGCAAGCCACTGTGGGTCATGCTGCCGTTCGCGGCCGACTGGCGCTGGTTCACCGGCGACGACTGTCCGTGGTATCCGCGAGCCAGGATCGCCCGCCAGCCGGCCCCGGGCGCGTGGCGCGATGTGGCGGCCTCAGTGGCCGACATGCTGCGCGACGCATGACCGCAAGCGAAAAAGGGAGCGCATCGCGCTCCCTTTTCAATGTGATGCGCGGCCGACGCCGCGCGATATACCGGCCGCCGTCAGGCTGACTTGTACTGGTTGCGCGCATCGGCCGTGCGATACAGCACGAGCGTCGCGATCAGGCCGCAGATCGCGGCCACGCTCAGCCACAGCCCCGGCGCCGCCTTATTGCCCGTCTGGTGGATCAGCAGCGTCGAGATCGCCGGCGTGAAGCCGCCGATCGTCGTGGCCAGGCTGTACGCGAGCGAGAAGCCGGCCGTCCGCACGTCGGCCGGCATCACTTCGGTCAGCGCGACGACCATCGCGCCGTTGTACGACGCGTACAGGAACGACAGCCACAGCTCGACCGCGAGCAGCCGCAGGAACGACGGATCGCCGACGAGCCACAGTACGGCCGGATAAGCCGACACCAGCGTCAGCAGGGTGAAGGCGATCAGCACCGGGCGGCGACCGATGCGGTCGGACAGCGCGCCGGACAGCGGCAGCCACACGAGATTCGAGATCCCGACGCAAACGGTCACGACGAGCGCATCGAGCGACGACAGGTGCAGCACTTCCTTGCCAAAGGTCGGCGTGTAGGCGGTAATCATGTAGAACGACACCGTCGTCATGATCACCATCCCCATGCCGGCCACCACGACACCCCAGTTGTCGAGCATCGAGCGCATGATCTCGCCCATCGTCGGCCGGTGACGCTTCGCAAGAAACTCGTCGGTCTCCTTCAGCGACCGGCGGATCAGGAACAGGAACGGCACGATCAGGCAGCCGATCAGGAACGGAATGCGCCAGCCCCACGCGGTCATTTCCTCGACCGGCAGCGCGCGGTTCAGCACGACACCGACGAACGCGGCGAACACGACGGCCACCTGCTGGCTGCCCGACTGCCACGACGTATAGAACCCCTTGTGGCCCTTCGTCGCGATCTCCGACAGGTAGACCGACACGCCGCCGAGCTCGACGCCCGCCGAGAAGCCCTGCAACAACCGGCCGAGCAGCACGAGCACCGGCGCGAGCACGCCGATCGTCGCATAGCCCGGGATCGCGGCCACGGTGAGCGTGCCGATCGCCATCAGCCCGAGCGTCAGGATCAGCCCCTTGCGGCGGCCGTGATGATCGATGTACGCGCCGAGCACGATCGCACCGACCGGGCGCATCAGGAAACCCGCGCCGAATACCGACAGCGACAACATCAGCGACGCGAACGCGTTGCCGCTCGGAAAGTACGTTTTCGCGATGGCCGACGCGTAATACCCGTAGACCATGAAGTCGTACATTTCCAGGAAGTTGCCGCTGACGACCCGGAAGACGGTGCGGACTTTCGATTCCTGCGCGATGGCAGGGGACGCTGTGGACATGTTTTCTCGCTCAGCTCGGGTGGCGCGAATACCGCGCCGCATGAATCCGACGATGCGCGACGCGCAGGGTGAGTCCGCGCGCCCGGGCATCGCTGCCCGCCGGCGGCACGGCGCGTAACGGCGCGCCGCCGGCATGATTCGCGAATCATGCCACGCCAGCCCGACATTTGCCTTGTGGTGCCCCTTGGCGCCCCTGTCACGGCCGTCGCGGCATCCGCCTCGTACAAGTCGCCCCCAAAAAGGTACAAGAATCAGATTGATCTGATCGACCTGCCTTCGCCGGCTGACCACAATGTCACGATTTGCGACGACATTTCCGCGCCGCGCCGGCACGGTCGCCCGTGTCGCACGACGTACCCCTTTCATGATCCCATCGCCCCTCGTCCCGGTCGAAGGCGCGCTCGCCCGCCCTCGCATCAACCCGCTCGATCAGGTCCCGCCGTTCGGTCGCGAATGGCGATTTCTCGGTGCCCCCGGTGCACGGTCCAGCAAGAACTGCCTCGCGACACTGACGACGTCCTGCATCGACGTCGACTGGCCGCACTCCGCATGCCGGTGGCAACCGCTGCCGGCGACCGCGCTGCCGGCTTCGGGCGGGCTGCCTGCCCCGCCGGCTGCGGCCGCCGGCCGGCGCTTGCGCCATCGCCGCCCTCGTGACCGGCGCGCGATGTACGCGCTCTACTGGAGCATCGGCGCACTCGGCATCATCGGCTGGCTGATCGGCACGTACGACCCGCCCGCGGGCTTCGGTCCCGCGTATGCGATTCAAGCGACCGGCGGTGTGGCCGATCACGTCACGACGTCGACCGGCACCATACATATGGCCGCGACTCACCCGGCCACCTCGACGAACGCCGTGCCGCAGCGCAAGGTCGCGGCGCCTGTCGCGAACACGATAAAAACGCCGCCCGCCACGCACCGCACCCCGCTTCGCCCCGCTTCGCTTCATCCGCAAACGGCGTCCGACATGCGGCACGCCGCGCCTGCGTCGCCCCGTCGGGCAACCGGCCAGCGCACGATGCCGGCACCGTCCCACACACCGGTCGTGCCGCGACTCGCCGCACATCCGCCGACCCAGCGTGCGCCGCTCCAGCGCGCTGCGACCAACACCGGCACACACGATCGGCTCGCTCCACCGCCGCGCACGGCAGACACGCGCGATACACGCGACTCGCTCGACGATCCGGCCACGCTGATCGCCATGGCGAACGCGCTGCGCGCCACGCAGCCGGCCCGCCCGGCGCGCCCGAGCGCGGCCGGTTTCGACTGGACATCGCAACTGTCGCACCGCCGCGTGACCGACGTGCCGGACGCGTTCGCGCACTGACGCCCGCGCAATAAAAAACCCGGCGAAGATCGCTTCGCCGGGTTTTCGTTCGTCTCGCTCCGTCCGTTCGACGAATCGTTACTTGTGCATGGGCAGCCCCGTCTCGTTCTGTCTCTCGAGTTGCCGCACCTGCTCCTGCAGATCGCGCAACTGCAACTGCGCAGCCCGCTTCTCGACCTGCAGCGCCTGGGCCTGCTCCTGCGCCGACCGCTGCCGCTGCGCGACTTCGGCCTGCTGGCTGCGCGCGACGCTCAGGTCGGCCTGCAACTGCTGCGCACGATTCGCCTGCAACGCGATCACGCGTTCGAGAAATGCCTTCTGCGCCTGCAGCTCGGTCCGGCGGATCTCGATATCGGCGAGCTGCGCGGTCTGCTGAACGAAGTTCGCGTACACCATCTCCGCGCGATTCTTTTCCTGCGAACGGATCACGCGCCACAGGTTCTTGTCCTGGAACAGCGCGACGTAATACGTCATCTCGCGCGGATCGAACATCAGGCTCGCGCCGTAGCTGCCGTTGTACGTCGTACGCATCTCGACGATCCGGCCGTCGTGCAGCATCTGCGTCAGCTCGGCGACGTTGCCTTGCGCGGCGGCGTCCGTCTCGGCCGCGGCCGATGCCGCCGGCGACGCGCTGCCGCTCAGGCTCGTGACCGCCGGACGCGTACCGGCGACGGGGGCGGTTGCCTCGGCGGACCAGGCCGTGCCCGCTTGCGCGCAGGCAACCAGTGCAACGATCCACGTTGCGCATCGTGCAGGGGAAAAGTTTCGGAAAGCCAACGTCAGACTCCGGCGAACGAATCGGAACTCGCGATTATCGTTCAAAACGAAACGGCCGCATCTCGAATTTATCGGGACGCGGCCGGCCTTCGTCCAACACGGAAAATTCGGCGTGCTACAGGCGCGTTTCGCGCGCCGCGCGCAGGAACGCATCGAGCAGCGGCGTGCAGTCGAGCAGTTCCGAGCCGCCTGCGCGGTGGAACTCCGGATGCCACTGCACGCCGACGACGAACGGCGAACGCCGATGGCGAATGCCTTCGATGATCCCGTCGCCGGCCGACACGGCCTCGATGTTCAGATCGCGGCCGAGATCGCGGATCGCCTGGTGGTGAATCGAGTTGACGATCGCCTCGCTGCGCCCCGGGAACATGCTCGCGAGCGTCGACGAATCGGGAAAGCGGATCGCGTGACGATGCTGGTCGTAATGCTCGCTCACGTGCGCATTCGCGGTCGGCACGTCGGTGGCGATGTCCTGGTACAGCGAGCCGCCGAACGCGACGTTGATCAGCTGGCAGCCGCGACACACGCCGAGCACGGGTTTGCCGGACTCGACGAATTCGTGCAGCAGCTCGAGCTCGTACATGTCGCGCACGCGATCGCCCGGCCATTCGGGACGCGCGTCCGACGCCGCGTAGGTCTGCGGGGATACGTCGGCGCCACCTTGCAGCAGCAGGCCATCGAGATGCTTCGCGTAATCGCGCAGGCGGATGTTGCTCGGATGGATCATGCCTTGATGGCCGACGGTCGGAATCATGAACACGAGCACGTCGCGCGACATCACCCAGTGGGCGATCGATTCCTCGAGATACTGCAGCGTCTTGCCGCGCAGCCCCTTCGCGCCCGGCTCCGGATGGAAGATCCGCGCCGACACGCCGATGCGCAACGTGCGCTGGGTGATGCGCTGGCCGGCGCGATCGAACAGCCGCCGCGCTCGCGCCGCGACGATCCGGCCGAACACCGACCACGGTGTGTCGCTCTGCTTCAGGTAGGCCGGCGGCGCATTCTGCGCGCTCGCGGGCGGCGGCCGCGGCGTGTCGAAATCGGGCGGCGCGCCGAATCCGGGCGGCGGCGCACCCGGCTTCAGCGGCGCGGCCGTCGCAGCGCCGTCATCGGCGACGTTCTGCGCGGCGGCCTGCGGGGCCGGCGCATCGGGGGTTTTCGCCGGATCGGGACGGGGGGAATCGGAAGAAGCGGAAGAGGTGCCGGGCAGACCGGCCGAAGAAGGCGTGTTTTCGCTCATGACGATGGTCTGGTGCGTCGCTCGCGCGTAGGGATAGACGAGGATTCATTATGCTTCAGTGCACGATCGCGCGGCAAACCTGCAACATCCTGTCGATATTGTTGCAAGTCGATGGCAAGTCGCGCCGCAGAGCGGCTGGCCTCACGCACCGGCGCTGCCCGTCTGACGTCAACCGCGCTGGACACCAGTGATATATCACAATAATATCCAGAGATCGCCCTACACTTCCCGAGCATCCGCGCCATGATCGCGCCCCTTCCGACCCCGATGCCGCACTCGCCATGAGCACCCTGACCGACGTCACCCGCGACCGCCGCGCCGCGTCGCCGGCCAGCCTCGCCGACCGCGCGTACGCGCTAATCCAGCGGGACATCATCACGATGCGCCTGAAGCCGGGCGCCGCGCTCAACGAAGCCGACCTCGTCGCACGCACCGGAATCGGCCGCACGCCGGTGCACCAGGCCGTGCATCGGCTCGTGCTCGAAGGGCTGCTGTCCGTGATACCGCGCAAGGGCTTGATGGTGCAGCCGCTCTCGCTCGACGACATCGTCGCGGTGATCGACGTGCGGCGCATCAACGAAGCGCACTGCGCCGAACTCGCCGCGCGCCATGCAACGCCCGACGATCTCGCGCGCCTGGCCGCGCTGCTCGACGATGGGCAGGCCTGCGTCGACACGCACGACGTCGAGGGCATGATGGAGCTCGACCGCGCGTTTCATCAGACGATCGCCGCGGCCGCGCGCAATGCGGTGCTCGCCGACATCCTGCGCGCGCTGCACGAGCGCTCGCTGCGCTTCTGGTTCGTCACGCTGTCCGAACCGCACCATCTCGCCGACGTCCAGCACGAGCATCGCGCGCTGTTCGACCGGCTGTCCGCCCGCGACGCCGCCGGTGCGCGCGCGGCCGTCGAAGGCCATATCGATTCGTTCCGCTCCACGCTTCTTCAACATCTTCGCCCCTGAGCCGCCATGACCACTTTCACGCCGTTCCCCCCGCTCGCCCAGCTCGCCGCCGACCTCGCCGCCGGCCGGACCACGAGCCGCGCGCTCGTCGACACCGCGCTCGACCGGATCGCCGATCCGTCGGGCCAGGGCGCCGTCGTCTTCACCGAAGTCGATGCGGACAATGCCCGCGCGGCCGCCGACGCACACGACCGGCTGCGCGCCGCGGGCACCGTGCTGTCGCCGCTCGCGGGCATTCCGGTGTCGGTCAAGGACCTGTTCGACGTCGCGGGCCAGGTCACGCGCGCGGGGTCGCGCGTGCTCGACGGCGCGCCGGCCGCGCGCACCGATGCGGTCGCCGTCGCACGGCTCAAGCGGGCGGGCGCGGTGCTGGTCGGCCGCACCAACATGAGCGAATTCGCGTTCTCCGGGCTCGGGCTGAATCCGCACTTCGGCAACCCGCGCTCGCCGTATCACCGCGACGTGCCGGGCGACGCGCGGATTTCGGGGGGCTCGTCGTCGGGGGCGGCCGCGTCCGTCGCCGACGGGATGGCCGCCGTCGCGCTCGGCACCGACACCGGCGGCTCGATCCGCATCCCGGCCGCGCTGTGCGGGCTGACGGGCTTCAAGCCGACCGCGAGCCGAATTCCGACGCAAGGCGGCGTACCGCTGTCGACGACGCTCGACTCGTTCGGCCCGATCGGCCTGACGGTCGCGTGCTGCGCACTGGTCGACCGGATGCTGGCGGGGCTCGAGCCGCACGTGCCGGCCGCCCGGCCGCTCGAAGGCGTACGGCTCGGCGTGCTGACGAACTACGTGACGGACGGCGTCGATGCCGACGTCGCGGCCGCGCTCGACACCGCGCTCAAGCATCTCGAAGCCGCCGGCGCGATCGTCACCGAAGTGCGCTTCCCCGCGCTCGACCGGCTCCCGGAGATCAACCGTTTCGGCTTCTCGCCGATCGAGGCGTACGCGTGGCATCGTCCGCTGCTCGCCACGCATCGCGACCAGTACGACCCGCGCGTGCTGACGCGCATCCTGAAGGGCGAACCGGCGAGCGCGGCCGACTATCTCGATCTGCTCGCCGCACGCGCCGCGATGCTCGACGAAGCCGCGCACACGGTCTGGTCGCGCTTCGATGCGCTCGTCGCGCCGACGGTGCCGGTCGTGCCGCCGCGCATCGCCGAACTCGAAACGGACGACGACGCGTTCACGCGCACCAACGCGCTGATCCTGCGCAACCCGAGCGCGTTCAACTTCCTCGATGCGTGCGGGCTGTCGCTGCCGTGCCATCCGCGCGACGCGGCGCCGGTCGGCCTGATGCTCGCGGCGGCGCCGCATCGCGACGACGCGCTGCTCGCGATCGGCCAGTCGGTCGAGGCCGTGCTGAACACGATCCGCTGACCGCGCGAGCCGACGGCAAGCGGAGCGGCGGCGGGCCACACCCGCGTGCGGCAGGGTGCCGCACGCGCGCTGTCAGTTTCGTGCCAGACCGTTCGCGCTAAAATCGCGCGATTGTTTTCCGGACCGACCGACGAGGAACCCCGCCGACATGAACGACTACACGCTTGCACTACGCCGCGAACGCCGCCTGCTGATGCTGCTCGGATGGGTGTGCATCGCCCTGCTGGCCGGTGCGCTGTATCTGCAGTACGTGAAGAACGAAGACCCGTGCCCGCTGTGCATCATCCAGCGCTACTTCTTCTGCGCGATCGGGATCTTCGCGTTCCTGGCCGCCGGTATCCGCAACTGGCGCGGCGTCTGGGTGCTCGAACTGCTGATCGCGATCGCCGCGGCCGGCGGTGTCGGCACGGCCGCACGGCACCTGTCGATCCAGATGAATCCGGGCTTCAGCTGCGGCTTCGACACGCTGCAGCCGATCGTCGACAGCCTGCCGCCCGCGCAGTGGTTCCCCGGCATGTTCAAGGTCGCCGGGCTGTGCGAGACCGTCTACCCGCCGATCTTCGGCATCCTGCTGCCCGGCTGGGCGCTGATCGGCTTCGCCGTGATCCTGGTCGCGGTCGTCGCGAGCCTCTGGCGTCATCGCCGCAAGCTGGCGAGCTGATCGGCCAGCCGCGTTGCCGGCCGCAAGGCCGGCGGCGCGGCTCGACCGCACGGGCCACGCGCCGCCGGCGAGTCGTCACCCGGCTCCGGCCGACGCCCACGCCAGCCCCGCCGGTCGCCGCACGTAAACACCTACCTACCGCCGCCCGGATTTCCGGGCCCGCGCGCATCGCGCGATCGCCGCGCTCCCGCCCCGTCACGCGTACGTTTGGGCCCGATGTGCATGCATCGGTCCCCCGATCCCGCGCGGCCGGCCTATGATCGACATGATCGCCGCCTGATAGCCCGGATCACCGCCCGGCCATGTTCCCGCCGCGTGGCGGTGCTATCTTCGGGACTGGATGGCGATCTACGTGCGCGTGGCGAGGCGGTTTCACCGCTCCCTGCGTAACGCGCGCCCGATCCGCAATGTCGACTGGATTCATCATGACAACGCAAACCATCCGCATCCGTCACCCTCATGGCGTCCGCGCGTCCGGCGGCGCCGTTCGCGCACGCCGTCAGTCCGCGGCCACCGCATGGCCTCGGCCGTGCAGCCGGCCGGCCCGGCTCCCGTCCGTCCTCGTTGCCGCCGCGCCCGCCAGCGCGCGCCGCGTGTCGTGCCGCGTCGTCCCGAACGGAGCGTGCTGATGGAAGCCTGGCTCGGCGATCTGCAGCAACTGCTCGCGCACGGCGAAGCGGCCGTGCTCGTGACGGTCGCGCACACCGACGGCTCCGCGCCGCGCGAAGCCGGCACCAAGATGCTCGTCACGCGCGACACGGCCCGCCATACGATCGGCGGCGGTCATCTGGAGTGGAAGGCGATCGAGATCGCGCGGCATCTGCTGAAGGACGGCGCGCACGTGCCGCACGCACGCCGGCTCGAGCGGCTCGCGCTCGGCCCGAGCCTCGGCCAGTGCTGCGGCGGCGCCGTGGTGCTCGCGTTCGAGCGGCTCGACGTCGGCGACCTCGGCTGGATCATGTCGCTCGCGAAGCGCGTGGCGGCCGGCGCCGCGACCGTGCGTAGCGTATCATTCGGCCCCTCGCCGGGCGCGCCGCTGTTGAGCGAGCCCGAATCGGAAGCCGCACGCGCCGACTGCCTGCTGTGGGAAACCGGCGGCGTATCGCTGATGACCGAAACGATCGCGCCGTATGCGTTCCCCGTCGTGCTGTTCGGCGCGGGGCACATCGGCACCGCGCTCGTGAAGGTGCTGGCGACGCTGCCGTGCCACGTGCGCTGGATCGACGGGCCCGATGCGGTGTTCCCGCCGGCCGACGCGCTCGCCGGCATCTGCAACCTCGCGATCGACGCGGCCGCTTCCCCGGCGGACGCGGTCGACGCGGCGCCGCCGCAGTCCTACTTCGTCGTGATGACGCACGACCACGCACTCGATTTCGTGCTGGCCGAGCGCATCCTGCGACGCGGCGACTATGCCTACTTCGGGATGACCGGCTCGCGCACGAAACGCGTGCAGTTCGATCATCGCCTCGCCGCGATCGGCATCGACCCGGCCCAGGTCGCGCGGATGCGCTGCCCGATCGGTGTCGAAGGCATCATCGACAAGGCGCCCGAAGTGATCGCGATCTCGGTGGCCGCGCAGTTGCTGCAGGCCGTCGAGGCGAATGCGTCCGCGCAGGCTTCCCCTACTTACTGACCGACCAAGAACGACGCCATGACCCCGACATTCAAGGACAAGATTGCCCGTGCGCCGAAAGCGGAACTGCACATCCATATCGAAGGCTCGCTCGAGCCCGAGCTGATCTTCGCGCTCGCGCAGCGCAACGGCGTGAAGCTCGCGTACGACTCGATCGACGCGTTGCGCGCCGCGTACGCGTTCACCGACCTGCAATCGTTCCTCGACATCTACTACGCCGGCGCGAGCGTGCTGCTCACCGAGCAGGATTTCTACGACATGACGGCCGCGTACTGCGAGCGCGCGCTCGCCGACAACGTCGTCCACACCGAACTGTTCTTCGACCCGCAGACGCACACCGAGCGCGGCGTGCCGATCGAGACGGTCGTCGCGGGCATCGAGCGCGCACTCGCCGATGTCGAAGCGCGCGGGCTGTCGAGCAAGCTGATTCTGTGTTTCCTGCGCCACCTGTCCGAAGAAGACGCGCTCGCGACGTTCGAATCCGCGTTGCCGCTGTTCGAACGCTATCGTCATCGCCTGATCGGCGTGGGGCTCGATTCGTCCGAGCTCGGCCATCCGCCGACGAAGTTCGCACGCGTGTTCGAAAAGGCGCGCGCACTCGGGCTGAAGCTCGTCGCGCACGCGGGCGAGGAAGGCCCGCCCGCCTACATCTACGAAGCGCTCGACGTGCTGAAGGTCGACCGGATCGACCACGGCGTGCGCAGCATCGAGGATGCGGCGCTCGTCGAGCGTCTCGCGAAAACGCGCACGGCGCTCACCGTCTGCCCGCTGTCGAACCTGAAGCTGTGCGTGTTCGACGACATGGCGAAGCACACGCTGAAGGCGCTGCTCGATCGCGGCGTGGCGGTGACGATCAACTCCGACGATCCGGCCTATTTCGGCGGCTACGTCAATGAAAACTACTTCGCGACGGCCGAAGGGCTGCAGCTCACGGACGCCGAAGTCCATGCGGTGATCCGCAACGGCTTCGAGGCGTCGTTCATCGAACCGGCGCAGCGCGACGCACTGTACGCGCGCCTCGACGCGTACTGGCAGGCCGCGTGACGGCCCGCATCGAGGCACGCTGACAGATGAAACGCGGCAACCGCATCCGCTTCGCGATTCCCCGTTCGGCCTTGCGCCGGGCCGGCCGCCTGCGTGCATGCAGAGCGATGACGCAGCCCGTCGTCGCCCGCACGCACCGGCCGTCGCGGCTTGCCGTGCCGTTCGCCGTCGTACCGGCTGCGGGCGCAACGGTTGCAGGCACAACGGCTACGAGGTATGCAGGCAACCACTCGCTGGCGGCTTCGGCCGCCACGTTCGCCCGCGCCATTGCCTCCGGCCGTGCCGCACATCACGTGCGGCCACCGCTCGCGAAGCACCGTCCCGCCGCCGTGCGGCGTCGATCGCTTTCTTCTGTTCGCCTTACCTTGATGCAGGACCCTTCGTCATGACGCAAACCGCTTTCCGTTCCCAGCTGCTGACCTTCAACGGCGACCCGGCGCAATCGAGCCAGGCCGCGAACTACGAGACCGACGGACTCCTGATCGTCGACGACGGCAAGGTCGTCGCGGCCGGCCCGTATGCGCCGCTCGCCGCGACCCTTGCGCGCGACGCGGTGGTCCACGACCTGCGCGACAAGCTGATCGTGCCCGGCTTCATCGACACGCACATCCACTATCCGCAGACGGACATGATCGCGTCGCCGGCGCCCGGCCTGTTGCCGTGGCTCGACAAGTACACGTTCCCGACCGAGCGCCAGTTCGGCGACCCCGAGCACGCGCGCGAAGTCGCCGACTTCTTCATCGACGAACTGCTCGCGTGCGGCACGACGAGCGCACTCGTCTACTGCACGGTGCACAAGCAGTCGGCCGATGCGCTGTTCGCCGCGAGCGACGCGCGCGATCTGCGGATGATCGCGGGCAAGGTGCTGATGGATCGCAACTGCCCCGAATTCCTGCGCGATACCGCGCAGTCGGGCTATGACGACAGCGCCGAGCTGATCGACCGCTGGCACGGCAAGGGCCGCCAGATGTACGCGCTCACGCCGCGCTTCGCGCCGACGTCGACCGAGGCGCAGCTGGAAGCGTGCGGCGAACTCGCGCGCCGCCATCCGGACGTGTTCGTGCAGAGCCACGTCGCGGAAAACGTCGACGAGGTGAAATGGGTGGCCGAACTGTTCCCCGGCCATCGCAGCTATCTCGACATCTACGACCGCTACGGGCTGCTGCGTCCGCGCGCGGTGTACGGCCACTGCATCCATCTCGACGACGAGGATCGCCGCCGGATGGCCGAGACGCGCACCGTCGTCGCGCACTGCCCGACGTCGAACTTCTTCCTCGGCAGCGGCCTGTTCGACTTCGACAAGGCCGGCGAACATGACGTGCCGGTCACGCTCGCGACCGACGTCGGCGGCGGCACGTCGTTCTCGATGCTGCAGACGATGAACGAGGCGCACAAGGTCGCGCGGCTGTCGGGCCATCACCTGACCGCCACGCGGATGTTCTGGCTCGCGACGGCCGGCGCCGCGCAGGCGCTCGATCTCGCCGACACGGTCGGCACGCTCAAGCCGCGCACCGAAGCCGACTTCGTCGTGCTCGATCCGCAGGCGACGCCGCTGCTCGCGCGCCGCACGAAGCGCGCGGAGTCGCTCGAGGAACTGCTGTTCGCGTTCGCGCTGCTCGGCGACGACCGCGCGGTGTACCGCACCTATGCAGCCGGCGAACTCGTGCACGAGCGCGGCGCCGCGCGCCGCCCGGCCGCCGCGTAACGTCCGCGGGTTGCCTGCGGGTGCCCGTCCGGCATGCGCGGCCGCCTGGCCGCCGTGCATGCCGGCAATCGAAACCCTCCGGTGCGCGGCGCGGCAGCCCGGCCGCTTTCCCGCGCGCAACGGGCCATGCTAGAATTCGCCGCTCATTGGGGAGTAGCCGCTCCGCTCGATGTCCCGCGCCCCCGGCGCGCATCGTGACGGAGGCGTCCGTCAACAGACTTGGCCGTTCGGCCATGGCGGACGCAGCCACGTTGGCCTGGCGAGACCGATGGTTCACTGCGCGCCGCATCAGGGCCCGGCGCGCGGCGAATCGTCGCTCGCACGCACAACAACGGCCCGTGGAACCCCATTCGTGTCTCAAGCCTTCCTGATCTCCACCGGCGCCGTCGCCCTCGCTGAAATCGGCGACAAGACTCAACTGCTTTCCCTCGTTCTGGCCGCGCGCTATCGCAAGCCGGTGCCGATCATTCTTGGCGTGCTCGTCGCGACGCTCGTCAACCACGGTTTCGCCGGCGCGCTCGGCGAATGGCTGGGCGTGCTCGTGACGCCGTCGATCATGCGCTGGGCGCTCGCGTTCTCGTTCATCGCGATGGGGCTGTGGATTCTGGTACCGGACAAGCTCGACGAGGACGAAGCCAATGCGACCCGCTCGCGGCTCGGCGTGTTCGGCGCGACGCTGGTGGCGTTCTTCCTCGCGGAAATGGGCGACAAGACGCAGATCGCGACCGTCGCGCTGGCCGCGCGCTTCCAGGATTACATCGGCGTCGTGGCCGGCACGACGTTCGGGATGATGCTCGCGAACGTGCCGGCGATCCTGCTCGGCGACCGTTTCGCGCACCGTCTGCCGACGAAGCTCGTGCACGGGATCGCGGCCGTGCTGTTCGTCGTGCTCGGCGCGCTGGCGCTGCTGGGTATCGGGGTCTGACAGACAGGAAGGTGGCTGGCGCGGCCGGACGGCCGCGCCGAGACGGATGCCGCGCTACTTCGCGACGGCCGCGCCCGGGGCGGGCGCCGCCGGCACCGCGCGTTCGTTGGCGGCCGGCGCCGCCGGCCCGCCGCGCTTGTCGACCGGCAGCCGGACCGTGCGGACCGCGCCGTTCGACAACGGGAAATCGGCGAGCGCGCTGCGCGCGAGGAACGGCATCGCGTACAGCAGCGTGCCGTTGTCGCCGGTCGTGCGCGCCGACACGTTGTAGACCTCCTTGCCCGTCGCGCGCTCGGTGATGCGGATGCCCAGCGTGTAGTCGAACACCTGGTAGGTCTGCGCGACATAGCCGGCCGGCATCGGCCCCCAGGGGCCCCACGGACCCCAGGGACTCCATGGCCCGCCCCGCCAGTACGGCCCGGGCCCCATGAACCACGGGTCATAGTAGACCGGCTGCGGCACCGTCACGAGATCGCTGCCGACCGCATAGGTCAGCCCGACGAGATAGCGTGCCTGCGACTGCGGCACCTGTCGGAACGCATACGCGGACAACTCGTTCGCAACGATGGGCTCGTAGGTCGACTGTTCGATGCTGTTCTTCTGCGCGTCCGTGCGCGTGAACGCATAGGTGCGGGTCGCGTCGCTGCCGCTCCAGTCGGAGAAGGCCGTGACCCGGGTGGTCACGTAGCTGGTGCAGCCCGTCAGCAGCGCGATGCACAGCGCCGCCGCCCAGCCCGCACCGCGAAAAATCCATTCGCGTTTCATGTTGATCCTCGTCGATCCGTCACCCGTTCGTCGCACCGCGCGAAGCACAACGGGATGCCGATAATACGCGGACTCCCGGAAGCGGTAAAAAGTTCGCCCGGCACGCAGCCGCAAGCCTTTGTACAATGGCCCGGTTCGCCTGGCCCGCGCGACGGGCCCGTCCCCCACTCCACCGATCTCGACGACCATGTCCGACAACGCCTCCTCCACCGTGATCCGCCGCGCCGACTACACGCCGCCGGCCTTCCTCATCGATTCCGTCGCACTCGAATTCGATCTCGCGCCGGCCCGCACGATCGTCAGGAATACGATGCGCGTGCGCCGCAATCCGGATGCCGCGCCCGCGCCGCACCTGGAGCTGATGGGCGAGGCGCTCGAATTCCTCGGCGCGCGGCTCGATGGCGCACCGCACGGCGCGGTGCGCGCGCACGAGCACGGGCTGACGGTCGAGAACGTGCCCGACGCTTTCGAGCTGACGCTCGAAAGCGCGTGCGCCCCCGACCAGAATACGACGCTGTCGGGCCTGTACGTGTCGAGCGGCAACTTCTTCACGCAGTGCGAAGCCGAAGGCTTTCGCCGCATCACCTACTTCCTCGACCGCCCCGACGTGATGGCGTCGTACACGGTCACGCTGCGCGCCGACAAGGCCGCGTACCCGGTGCTGCTGTCGAACGGCAACCTCGTCGATTCGGGCGACCTGCCCGACGGCCGCCACTTCGCGAAATGGGAAGACCCGTTCCGCAAGCCGAGCTACCTGTTCGCGCTGGTCGCGGGCAAGCTCGTCGCGATCGAGGAAACGATCACGACCGGCTCCGGCAAGGAAAAGCTGCTGCAGGTGTGGGTCGAACCGGCCGATCTGGACAAGACGCGTCACGCGATGGATTCGCTGATCCACTCGATCCGCTGGGACGAAAAGCGCTTCGGCCTCGAGCTCGATCTCGACCGCTTCATGATCGTCGCGGTCGGCGACTTCAACATGGGCGCGATGGAGAACAAGGGGCTCAACATCTTCAACACGAAGTACGTGCTGGCGAACCCCGAGACCGCGACCGACACCGATTTCGCGAACATCGAGTCGGTGGTCGGCCACGAGTACTTCCACAACTGGACCGGCAACCGCGTGACCTGCCGCGACTGGTTCCAGTTGAGCCTGAAGGAAGGCCTGACGGTGTTCCGCGACCAGGAATTCTCGGCCGACATGGCCGCGGGCGACGAGGTCGAATCGGCGGCCCGCGCGGTCAAGCGCATCGAGGACGTGCGCGTGCTGCGCCAGTTGCAGTTCGCCGAGGACGCCGGCCCGATGGCGCACCCGGTGCGCCCGGAGAGCTACGTCGAGATCAACAACTTCTACACGATGACCGTCTACGAGAAAGGCTCGGAAGTCGTGCGGATGTACCAGACGCTGTTCGGCCGCGACGGCTTCCGCAAGGGGATGGATCTCTACTTCAAGCGCCACGACGGCCATGCGGTGACCTGCGACGACTTCCGCCACGCGATGGCCGACGCGAACGGGCGCGACCTCGCACAGTTCGAGCGCTGGTACAGCCAGGCCGGCACGCCGCGCGTGTCGGTGCGCACCGCGTACGATGCGGCCGCGCGCCGTTATACGGTCACGCTCGCGCAGGGCTACGGCGACGCGTCGCCGGCCGCGCGCGAAACGCAGCAGGGCCCGCTGCTGATCCCGTTCGCGATCGGCCTGATCGGCCGCGACGGCCGCGACCTGCCGCTGCGTCTGGACGGCGAAGCCGCCGCATCGGGCACGACGCGCGTGCTCGAATTCACCGACACCGAGCAGACCTTCACGTTCGTCGACGTGCCGGAAGCGCCGCTGCCGTCGCTGCTGCGCAACTTCTCGTCGCCGGTGATCGTCGAGTACGACTACAGCGACGACGATCTCGCGTTCCTGCTCGCGCACGACAGCGATCCGTTCAACCGCTGGGAGGCCGGCCAGCGCCTCGCGACACGCGCGCTGCTGACGCTCGCCGCGCGTGCCGCCGCCAACGCGCCGCTCACGCTCGGCGAGAACTTCGTCGCCGCGTTCCGCCGCGTGCTGACCGATGAAAGCCTGTCGCCGGCACTCCGCGAACTCGCGCTGACGCTGCCGTCGGAAACCTACCTCGCCGACCAGATGGCCGAAGCCGATCCGGCTGCCGTGCATCGCGCGCGCCAGTTCGTGCGTCGCCAGCTCGCGACCGCGCTGCGCGCCGACTGGCTCGCCGCGTACGAGCAGCACCAGACGCCCGGCGCCTACGAGCCGACGCCGGAAGCCTCGGGCCGCCGCGCGCTGAAGAACCTCGCGCTCGCGTATCTCGCCGAACTCGAGGACCCGGCCGATGCCGTGCGCCTCGCCACCGCCCAGTACGACGCGGCGAACAACATGACCGATCGCGCGGCGGCGCTCGGCGCGCTGCTGTCCGCGGCCGCCGCGGGCGCGAACGAACCGGCCGAGAAGGCACTCGACGACTTCTACCGTCGCTTCGAGAAGGAAGCGCTCGTGATCGACAAGTGGTTCGCGATGCAGGCGGCGCAACGCGGTACGCCCGCGCAGCCGACGCTCGCGAAGGTGCGCAAGCTGCTCGCCCACCCCGCGTTCAATCTGAAGAACCCGAACCGCGCGCGTTCGCTGATCTTCAGCTTCTGCGCGGCGAATCCGGCCCAATTCCATGCGGCCGACGGTTCGGGCTACGCGTTCTGGGCCGAACAGGTGCTCGCGCTCGACGCGATCAACCCACAGGTCGCGGCACGCCTCGCGCGCTCGCTCGAACTGTGGCGCCGCTTCACGCCGGCGCTGCGCGACCGGATGCGCGACGCGCTCGAACAGGTCGCCGCCGGCGCGAAATCGCGTGACGTGCGCGAGATCGTCGAGAAGGCGCTCGCGTAACTCGCGCGTCCGACCTGTCGCGTTCGCACGCTCGAGCCGGTGCCGCTTCCCGCGGCGCCGGCTTTTTTATTGCACGGCCACGGCTGTAACCGCACCCAATCGCGGGGTCGGACCGCTCGGACGGCCTGCGCGACCAAGCGCGCCCCGCCCGGCGTCGCCGCCCGATACCGCGCCGATTCGGCGGCCCGGCCATGTAACCGGACGAAAAAAGCCGGCGGCACCGAAGGCGCGACGGGTAAAATTGCGGCCATTCAAGGATTCTTTGGCCTTTCGGAGTCTGTCATGTCCATTGCCCGCCGCACCACGCTGTCGAAGTTCCTGATCGAACAGCAACGTGAGACCAACAACCTCCCCGCCGACCTGCGCCTGCTGATCGAAGTCGTCGCCCGCGCGTGCAAGGCGATCAGCTACAACGTGTCGAAGGGCGCGCTCGGCGACGCGCTCGGCACCGCCGGCAGCGAGAACGTCCAGGGCGAAGTGCAGAAGAAGCTCGACATCCTGTCGAACGAGATCCTGCTCGACGCGAACGAATGGGGCGGCAACCTCGCCGCGATGGCATCGGAAGAAATGGAAACGTTCTTCCCGATCCCGGCGAACTACCCGCGCGGCGAATACCTGCTCGTGTTCGATCCGCTCGACGGCTCGTCGAACATCGACGTGAACGTGTCGATCGGCACGATCTTCTCGGTGCTGCGCTGCCCGGACGGCAAGCAGGCGACCGAGGAATCGTTCCTGCAGCCCGGCACCGAGCAGGTCGCGGCCGGCTACGCCGTGTACGGCCCGCAGACGGTGTTCGTGCTGACGACCGGCAACGGCGTGAACTGCTTCACGCTCGACCGCGAAGTCGGCTCGTGGGTGCTCACGCAGAGCAACATGCAGATCCCGGCCGACACGCGCGAATACGCGATCAACGCATCGAACGCACGCCACTGGTACGACCCGGTCAAGCGCTACGTCGACGAGCTGAACGCCGGCAAGGACGGCCCGCGCGGCGACAACTTCAACATGCGCTGGATCGCGTCGATGGTGGCCGACGTGCACCGGATCCTGAATCGCGGCGGCATCTTCATGTACCCGGCCGACAAGCGCACGCCCGATCGTCCGGGCAAGCTGCGTCTGATGTACGAAGCGAACCCGATGTCGTTCATCGTCGAACAGGCGGGCGGCGCGGCGACGACCGGCACGCAGCGCATCATGGAAGTGCAGCCCACCGGCCTGCACCAGCGCGTGCCCGTGTTCCTCGGTTCGAAGAACGAAGTCGAGCGCGTGACCGGCTATCACGACGAAGCAAAATAATTGCACTGCAGCACTGGACGAGGGTGCGAGACATCAGTACAATCGCGCCTTCGCGATGTGGCCCTAACGGGTCGCGTCGCAGTGAAGTGAAAGCGGAAAGTCCGCCGGATCGAAGGTTTCGCGAAGCAGCCGCAGCAAGCTGAAAAAATTTCGCAAAACCTATTGCCAAGATCGCGGATTTCACCATATAATTTCATTTCTCTGCTGCCGGTGTAGCTCAGTTGGTAGAGCAGCGCATTCGTAATGCGAAGGTCGTAGGTTCGACTCCTATCTCCGGCACCAAGATATAAAGGCCTGACAAGCATCGCTTGTCAGGCCTTTTCTCTTTTCCGGCGCCGAAATCCTGCAGTCCCTCGGCGACGCACTGTCCCATCACACAGATCCACGATCTTCGTGGACGCGTTCAGCAACCGCATGCGCACGTTGCCCGTCGCGATCACCGCGGCGGCACATTGTTAGCGCAACCTCGCCGACACCTCCGCACGACATTTCCCCCCATTCACGCCCGTCGATCGTATCGGCCGCCCCTCGCGGTACGCGGCGGCACGACCTCCCGCGGCCATGACGACGAAGGCGGGCTGCTCGACGTGAATGCAACGGCACCCTCTATCTCGTGCAGCCCGACGGCCCGTGCTCGCCCCCGCGGCACGACGCACGCGCAGGCGACATGGCCGTCACACTCGATCGCCTGCTCACCCTGCATCGCGCGCACACGAATCGTGCCGTACCCAGACAAATCCCCTGGAAAATCTGCTTAAGGGTGCATAACATTACTTAACGATCCTGACCCGTCTATCGCGTTACATTGCGTGGGCGGCGCGACGGCCGCATGCCGCTTTCAACCCGCTTGCGGCGTGCGACAGCCGGTGCCCGGTCATTTCGACTCAACCCAAGGAGAGGACCACCATGACTCATGGCTTGATTATGTGGCTCATCATCGGCGCGATCGCCGGTTGGCTTGCCGGCTTGCTCGTGAAGGGCGGCGGTTTCGGGCTGATCGTCGACATCATCGTCGGGATCGTCGGCGCGGTGATCGGCGGCTGGCTTGCCGGGTTGCTCGGCATCAGCATCGGCAGCGGCTTCATCGGCTCGGTGATCGTCGCGGTCATCGGCGCGGTGATCCTGCTGTTCGTGATCCGGCTATTCAGGCGAGCGGCCTGACGTTTCTCTCCACGCGCCTTCGGGCGCGTTTTCGCATCCGGCGCGGCGCGCGGCCGGTTCGCCGCGCGCCACCAGCTCCGTCAGCGCTTCGCGTGCCGCAACCCGCGGTCGAGTACGCCGGCCTTCGGCAATCCGCTACGCGCTTCATGCACGCCATCGCGCCCGATTCACACGGGGCACGACATCGGCCCTCGCCATCCCGCAACGAGCGCCGCCCGCGGCCTCGATTTCACAGCGACCATTTCAGTTCTCCATAGAACGTGCGGCCCGGATACGGGTGGAACGTGTAGTAGCGGCGGTCCGTCACGTTGTCGATGCCGGCCGACGCGGTCCAGTGACGATCGAAGCGGTAGCGCGCCTTCAGATCGACGACCGTGAACGAACTCGTGCCGCCGTAGACGTCCGGATTCACGTCGCTGTTGTCGAGCGTGTTGAACTGGCGGCCCGAGTAGCGCACGCCGACGCTCGTGAGCCAGTGCTCGTCGAAGCGATACGACGCGAGCAGGTTCGCGCGCATGCGAGGAATGCGCGGGAAACGCGAACCGACGTAGGCCGGGTTCGCGGCATCGGCGAGGATCTGCGCGTTGCTCGCCGATACGTTCGCGTCGAGATCGAGCCCACGCACCCCGACGTTCTCGCCGCTGAACGCGAGTTCGACGCCGCGCACGCGCACGCGATCGACGTTCGAGATGTTGGTGACGGTGGTCGCGCCCGACACCGTCGTCTGGCTGTAGATCGAGTCGCGCAGATCACTCTGGAACACGCTGGCGCGCACGACGCCGACGCCCACGTCGCGTTCGGCCGTGAAGTCCCAGTCGATCGCCTTCTCCGGCCGCAGGTTCGGGTTGTTGTTGACGATCGCGTTGTTCGAGATCGTGCCCTGGAACAATTCGCCGACCGTCGGGAACCGCGTGCCGGTCGCGAACGACAGCCGGAAGCGCCAGACCTCCGTCGCGTCCCACTGCAGCGCGACTTTCGGCGACAGCGCGTTCGCGCCGCGGTCCGCATAGCCGAGCGTGCCGCGCGCATTGCCGAGCGCGCCGCCATACGCATCCCAGCGCTCGTAGCGCAGCCCGAGCGTCGCGAGCCAGCGCGGCGCGACGCGCCACGCGTCCTGTCCGAACAGCGCCTGCGTGCGCGTGTCGCCGCGATAGACGCTCGCGAGCGACGTGGTCGGGCCGGCCAGCCAGTCGGCCGTGTTGTACGTGACGTTGCGCAGGAAGTAGTTGTCGTAGTGATAGCCGAACGTGAACGTATGACCTTTCACTGCCGGCGCCTCGGCCTTCAGGTCGAGCGTGCGCCAGCCGGTGCCGTCGCCCTGGAACAGCGTGCCCGCCCCACCCTGCACGGTCGAGGCCGCGCGCAGCACGTCGCGCGACACGTCGTACGCCGACACGACGCCCGACAGCCGCCAGCCGGAATCGAGCCGGCCGTTCAACCCGAGCGCGTACAGCCAGTTCTCCTGGTCGCCGCGCTGCGGCGCGAACGCGTTCGGCGCGACCGTCATGTTCTGGCCGCCGATCGATACGTTGCCGCCGTAGACGGGATTGCCCGTCGCATCTCGCATGAAGGTCTCGCCGTGCTGCCGGTAATGGTTCTCCCAATGCCCGAGCGTCAGCGTCGCATCGACGTGATCGGTAAACGCATAGCCCATCCGGACCGTCTCGTTGAGCTGTTCGGTCCGCTCGATCGTCTGCGCGCCGACGATGGTCCGCGGCTTGCCGTTGGGGCCGATGTCGGTCGCGGCGCCCGTCACCGGCACGGCGGCGCCCAGTTTCGGGTTGTAGGTCGAATTGGGGCTCGCGTACTGCATCGGCTGGCCGTTGTTCTCCAGCCGGTCGAGCGACAACGCGAACCAGAACCGGCCGACGCGGTTCGCGATCCGCGCCGTCTGGTGATTGCCGCCGAAGCTGTCGGCAAAGCCGTAGCCGTCGTGGTAGCGCTGCGTAAAGAACTGCGTCGACAGCGACGCCTCGAGTTGTTCCGGGCGGCGCGTGGTGAGCAGCACGGTGGAGCCGATCGCGTTGCCCGGATAGAGCGCGGAAAAAGGGCCATAGAGCACGTCGACGCGCGCGATGTCGTCGGGCGGAATCAGCGACCAGCGCGGCGGGTATGCATAGCTCGACCCGAGCAGGTTCGACAGCAGCACGCCGTCCGCATAGACGAGCCCGCGCGCGCTCTGCAGTTCGTTGAAGTCGCGACCCGCGAATATGCTGTTGCGGTCACCGATGTAGCGCTTGCGGACCATCAGGTTCGGCGCGTACTTCAGCGCGTCCTCGGTGGTGACGTTGGTGTGCGCGTCGATCTGCTCGCGCGTAATTGACGTGACGACGCCCGACGTATCCGGGTCGACCGGTTGCCGCTGCGCGGTCACGCTGACGGCGGTCAGCGTATCGCCGGCCGGTGCGGCCGATGCCGCGACGCCGGCGGCAGCCGACGCGGCGGTCGCAGCGGTGGCGGGACGATCGACGCCACCGCCGCGGGCGGCCTCGGCGCGTACATCGTCGGTCGAAGCCGCGTAAGCGGCCGGCCATGCGAAAGCGGCCGCGCAGGCGAGCGCGAGCCGGCCGCGCGAGGGCCGCGCGGCAAAGGTGAACGACATGAGTGAGTTCCTGAAAACGTGATCGGACGCCGCCGGACACAGGGGCGCAAGCCGCGCACGAACGGCGCGACGCGCGGACCAGGGCCGCGGGCGGCTCGCGCGCCACCGGGGCGCGCGGACGACATCAATCAGACCGGAACGTTTTCAGGCGGGGCGCGCGGCTGCGCGAGACGGATGCCCTTGCGGGGCACATCGGAAACGACCGGCGCGGCCACCCGATACGCGAACGTGCGCACGAAGCCCGGCAGCGCGGGCAGGCTCGTGCCGAGCGCGACGTTGGCCGCGAAGCCGGGGCAGTACACGCAATGCGGGACGCCGGCATGGTCGAGCGACGACGTGTCGTGGTCGTCGTCCACTTGCGCGAGCACGACCTGACGCGCGCCCGCTGCACTGCACAACTCGAGCGTGAGGGTGCCGGAGCCGCTCGACGCGAGACGCGCATAGCCGACGACGGGCGACAGTACGTTCAGTACCAGCGCCAGCCATACGAGGCCGATCCATCGCGTCGTTCGTCTCATCGCGGTCCAGGAAAAAGTGCGCGCAAGTATAACAAGCGGCCCGATTGTTGCCGATCGCGAAGCGGCAATACCGGGCATCGCACTTCGCGTCGGAGCGCATGTGCCGTTAATACAACAGAGACAAAATCTAACGATTCGCCGCTGGCATAAATTCGAGCGCGAGGTTGATAATCATTGGACCTGCTGGAGAAACGATCATGGACGAAAGACCAACTCGCATGCCACCGCCCGAGCAAGTGATGAGCCCGGATCCGGAACCCGTCGGCGTGGAATTCCTCGCCGAATTGCCCGAGCACGTTCGGGCATTCTTCGACGAGCAGCACAAGCTGTACGCGCCGAAGTGAACGTCAGTCCGGTTCTGTAACCGCCGCGTGTCGATCCTCGCTATCGTGCGGTTCGTCCGTGCGCTTCGCGCGCAATCCGCCTCGCACCCGGGCCGCAACAGCCTGACGGTGCCGGATCAGCACGCCTGCTGATTCTCCTGTCGCGACGCTACGCCGCGCGACTGTCTTCGTCTATTCTTCTGGTTTTCCACGTCCGGCCCGCCCGGCTCTCCTGATCGTTCCGATGAAGCAAGCCATTCGTGCCAGCCTCGCTGTCGCCGCGCTCGGCGTCGCCCTCCTTTCGTCGCCGCATACCGCCCGTGCAGACGGCGACGACACCGCCCTCACCAACGTCGTTGCGCTCGCGTCGCAGCGCCTCGCGCTCGCCGAACCCGTGGCGCGATGGAAATGGGCGAATCACAAGGCCATCGAGGACCGGCCGCGCGAAGCGGCCCTGCTCACCGAGGTCGAAAAACGTGCCGTCCAGGCCGGCGTCGATCCCGCGTTCGCCCGAACGTTCTTCGAGGATCAGATCGCGGCAAGCAAGGACGTGCAGAACGCACTGTTCGCGACCTGGCGCACGACACGGCCGCCGGAAGGCGCGCCGCCCGATCTCGCCACCAGCACGCGACCGGCACTCGACCGGCTGACGCAGAAGATGCTCTCCGGTCTCGCGCAGGTCGCCCCGCTTCGCGAGGCGCCCGATTGCCAGGCGCGGCTCGCGCGCAGCATCGCGAACTGGAAGACGCTCACGCGCTACGACTCCACGCAGACGCAGGCACTCGATACCGCGCTGTCGCACGTCTGCTCCGCCGGCGGGGCCAGCGCGATCGGCTGACGCGGGTGCAGTGACGAAGGCCTGTCGCGGCGCTCAATCCGCCGGCGTGAGCGCCACGAGCGGAATCACCTGCAGGCCGCGCGCGAGATGCGTCTGCAGCAGGCGATGGGTGAACGGTTCGAACGTACCGTCCGTCGCGTCGGCCACGAGCCGCGCGGCCGCATCGAGCGACTCCGCCGAACCGAGATAGCACCAGCCGTCGATCACGTGAAACAGGCGGCGCTCGCCGCTCGCCTCGAACGCGACGGCGCCTTCGAACGGCCAGGGCGCCCCGCCCGCGCGGACGGCGTCGGCTGCGGGGCGCCGGTTGTACGACGGGCGCAACCGCGCGATCCATTGCGCTTCGGCGAGCATCGCCCCCAGCTCGTTGCCGGTCTCGCGCCATTCGACGCGCCGCACCTGCTGCGCGAGCCGCATTTCCTTCGACGAGCGGCGCTCGCCGGTCAGCAGCGCACGCAGCCGCTGCCGCACGCGCACACTGCGGCCGACATACAGCGCTTCGTCACGCTCCCCGAACAGCGCATACGCACCGCACCCTGCCGGCGCGGTATCCAGCCAGGCCTCGGTGAGATCGCCGCCCAGACGGAAATGGCGCGTCGTCCGCGCGATCTGCTCGCGCAGCCGCTCGAGCGGCACGATGTCGTGCAACTGCCGCCAGAACTGCCAGAGCAGGTCGGCATCGGCCAGCGCGCGATGGCGCGCGGCCGGAACGAGCCCATGCCGTTCGATCAATGCATCCAGCCCATGCCGCGATTCGCGCGGAAACAGCGCGCGCGACAGCCGCACCGTACAGAGCACATCGGGATTGAAGGCCATCCCGGCGCGCTCGAATTCGGCGCGCAGGAAGCCGCGGTCGAAGCTCGCGTTGTGCGCGACGAACAGCTTGCCGTCGAGCCGCTCGAACAGCGCCGGCGCGAGCGACGCGAACGTCGGCGCGTCACGCACCATCGCGTCCGAAATGCCCGTCAGTTGCTGGATGAACGGCGGAATCGCCTGCCCCGGATTGACGAGGCTCGTCCACGTCGATACGCCGAGCGGTCCGATTTCGACCACGCCGATTTCGGTGATGCGGTGATCGGCGAGCGAGCCGCCGGTGGTTTCAAGGTCGACGAAGACGAGCGGCTGTTCGCTGGCGGGATCGGACGGACGGGAATCGGACATGAAAAGACTGGGAAACGATGCTCCCGTGAGTATGCACCGGCATGCGCACTCGCGACCAGCCCGGACGGGGTCGTTCCGTCCCCGGAAAGCAAAAAGCCCCCGCGATGCGGGGGCCGGACGTGATCGGCAATGCGTGGCGCGTCAGACCGCCTGGATATTCGCTGCCTGCTTGCCTTTCGGCCCGACTTTGACGTCGAACGAGACACGCTGGTTTTCCTTCAGCGTCTTGAAGCCGTCCATCCGGATTTCAGAAAAGTGCGCAAACAAATCTTCACCGCCATTGTCCGACGTAATAAAACCAAAGCCTTTAGCATCGTTAAACCATTTCACGATACCGGTATCCATGTCTTCGTTCCCCACTCGATAAGATCAAAAAAGCTATTTTTATAGCCGTTACCCGAAATCCCGAAACATTGCGCCGGCACCCGCACCAGCACGCCGCCCGAGGACGGAGTGCTGACTTTATAAATTGGACAATCCGGGTGCGTCAAGAAAATTTTTGGCGGCTCTTTTATCGAAAAGACGCTAATACCACTGGAATCGGTACACCATCGCCTTTGATTAATTGATTCGCATCAAAAACCTGTCAATATTACCGGGACCGGATCGCTAATAATGCCGGCCGCGAAATTCCTACCGGGGACAAATCGACCCGGTAAAATCCTCGGGTTTTTTCCGGGTTGCGGAAATCCGGGGACGTTGCGATCCTGAATCAACGCCGAAAGGAAGGAGAGGGTCATGTGGCTGGACGGAATCAAGCGCTTCGCGAGCCGGCTCGGACGCGTACGTCGCAAGTCCCGCGCCCTGGCCGAGTCCGCGCGCGAAGCGCCGTGCGACACCGAATTCGATATGACGTGGCACGGCGATCACTGGCAGAACCTGCTCGCATCGCCCCTGGATGCTCGTCACTACGTGATGGAAGACTGGACCTACACGCCGCCGCCGGTCGAAGCAGAAGATGCCGCGCCCGCGGGCAAGCGCAAGCGCCGCTCGTACACGCGGTAAGCGCACCGGGCAGCGGGGCAAAAAAAAGCGCGACTGGGAAGTCGCGCCGACAAAGGTTTGGAGATCTTTTCCGTCAACGAAAAAGTCTGCTTCGGAAAGCAGAGATCGCAGTATAGCGAGAGAACCACCTTTCATTATCCATGCTCCACACAAACCTCTATTGCCGATGTGTCAATAATCGCGCTATAGCCGTTCCTGTCCGCTGCTGACCGTCTGTCGCACACGCGCAACGCCCGTTACGTATTCCTGATCGCTATTTCCCTTCGCCGCACTGCCGCAAACCCTTACCGGGCAATGGTTTCCGCGTTTTTTTCAATTTTTGCGGATTCCAAAATACACTATTTCTTAAAGTGTGAGCCGCGCCCGCTTCGCACCCTCCGTACACTGCGGATGACTTTCTGATAAGCGCACCGCCGCTCTGCCGGGCCGGCTACAGCGTCAAGCAAAACACGGCCAGTCCGCCGCAGGTTCGATCGACATCATCCTGTTTGGAGACAGATCCATGAAAAAAACCCTGATCGTCACCGCGTTGTCGGGTGTATTCGTTACCGCAGCCCATGCTCAAAGCAGCGTTACGCTGTACGGCCTGATCGATGCAGGCATCACCTACACGAACAATCAGGGCGGGCATAGCTCATGGTCGGAACGCAGCGGCCAGATCAACGGCAGCCGCTGGGGCCTGCGCGGCACGGAAGATCTCGGCGGCGGACTGAAAGCCATCTTCGTGTTGGAGAACGGCTTCAACATCGCCAACGGCACGCTGGGCCAAAATGGCCGCGAGTTCGGCCGCCAGGCGTTCGTCGGCCTGTCGCAAGACCAGTTTGGCTCCGTCACCCTCGGTCGACAATACGATAGCGTCGTCGATTACATCGGGCCGCTGTCGCTGACCGGCACGCAATTCGGCGGCACCCAATTTGCCCACCCGTTCGACAACGACAACCTGAACAATTCGTTCCGGATCAACAATTCCGTCAAATATACGAGCGTCAATTTCGGCGGCCTGAAGTTCGGCGCGTTGTACGGCTTCTCGAACAGCAACCAGTTCTCGAACAACCGTGCATACAGCGCGGGGGTGTCGTACACCTACGCCGGCTTCAACATCGGCGCCGGCTACCTGCAGTTGAACAATGACATCTCGGGGCTCACGGCAGCTGCGGTCACCAACAGCGCCGGCGCGGTGGCAGGCGACAACACGTTCGTCGGCAAGCGTCAGCGCGTGTTCGGCGGCGGCCTGAACTACACGTTCGGCCCCGCAACGGCCGGCTTCGTATTTACGCAATCGCGTGTGAACCGGGCGCTCGGCATCTCCGCGGGTGCCTCGGGCGTGTCGAGCGGCCTGGGTCTCGACGGCACGTTCGCCCGCTTCAACAACTACGAAGTGAACGCGCGCTACGCGCTCACGCCGGCCTTGTCGCTGGCCGGGTCGTACACGTACACCGCCGGCTTCCTGGACGGCCGTCATCCGGGCTGGAATCAGTTCAACCTGCAGACCGACTATGCGCTGTCCAAGCGGACCGACGTGTATGTGCAAGGCGTGTATCAGCGAGTCAGCACGGACGGCCTGGGCATCGGCGCCTATGTCAATGGCCTCGGTGGCGCTTCGTCGACCAACAAGCAGATCGCGGTGACCGCCGGCCTGCGCCATCGCTTCTGAGCAACCGGCAGCGCCAACGCCAAGCAACGTACACGGGAATAAAAAAGCGCCCCATCGGGGCGCTTTTTCTTGGTTGCGTCGGACCGATACGCTCAGGCGTCGCCCCGCGCCGGATACCGGACGTCGAGTATGTCGATCGGCTGCGGGCCGGCCGGCGTCATCAGCGTGACGGTGTCGCCGATCTTCGCCTTGATCAGCGCACGCGCGACGGGCGAAATCCAGCTGACGCAGCCGCGATCGAGGTCGACCTCGTCGATCCCGACGATCGTCACCGTGTGATCCTCGCCGTCCGGCGTCTCGTAATCGACCGTCGCGCCGAAGAACACCTGGTCGACATTCTCCTGCCGGCTCGCGTCGACGACTTCGGCGAGGTCGAGTCGCTTCGTCAGGAAGCGGATGCGGCGATCGATCTCCCGAAGCCGCCGCTTGCCGTAGATGTAGTCGCCGTTCTCCGACCGGTCGCCGTTCGATGCGGCCCACGACACGAGCCGCACGACCTCGGGGCGCTCGACGTCGATCAGGTTCAGCAACTCGTCCCGCAGCCGCTTGTGGCCCGCCGGCGTGATGTAGTTTTTCGCACCCGCCGGAATCGCGGGTTGAGCCTGGTCGAGATCGTCGTCGTCACCGTCCGACTCTTTGACAAACGCCTTGTTCATGATGCAGATTCAACGTGGATGACTGATCCCCCAAGGGTACACGAAGGGCGACCGACCAAGGTCATGGCACCTAATTCGCGAATAAGGCTTCCCTTTTTATACGACTCTGCTATACTTCCGCTTCTGCGTGCGGCTGTAGCTCAGTTGGATAGAGTACTTGGCTACGAACCAAGGGGTCGTGGGTTCGAATCCTGCCAGCCGCGCCACTTTTTCGAGGGCCTTCCGAACCGAAGGCCCTTTCAGTTCGAAGCAGTAGAAGTTTGTTGTTGCGTGCGGCTGTAGCTCAGTTGGATAGAGTACTTGGCTACGAACCAAGGGGTCGTGGGTTCGAATCCTGCCAGCCGCGCCACTTTTTTGGGGGCCTTCCCATCGCAGAAGGTTCCGACAGTTGAAGCAGTACCGTTTTGCGTGCGGCTGTAGCTCAGTTGGATAGAGTACTTGGCTACGAACCAAGGGGTCGTGGGTTCGAATCCTGCCAGCCGCGCCACCTTAAAAGGGCTTTCCTTCGGGAAAGCCCTTTTTCTTTTTGCGCCCGCCCTTCTCACTCGCACCATCGCCCGGATGCCTTCGGCAACGCGCCGGCGACGTCGCGCACCCTTTCGTCGGCGTCAATGAAAACGGCGGCCATTGGCCGCCGTCCGTCGAGCATCGAATCCACCCGCCAGGGCACGTGAGCGTCAGTAGTCCTGCCGCTCGCGCTCGATACGCATGCCGCCGTCATGGCGCGCATGCGCACCGTCGTCGGTCGAGCGCTCGCGCATGATCCGCATCACGTCGGGATTGGTTCTCACGCGCCGCATCACGTTCGCGAGATGCACGCGGTCGCTGACCTGGATCACGAAGCGCAGCACCGTCGATTCGTGCGTCAGATCCTCGTCCATCGCGATATGGACGATGTTCGCGTCGGCCGACGTGATGTCCGCCGCGACGCGCGCGAAGATACCCTTCGTGTTCTTCACGAGCGCCTTCACCGCGACATCGAACAGGCGGCCCGGCTGCGGCGCCCATTCGACGTCGATCCAGCGGCCCGGATCGCGGCGATGGATGCGCTGCGCGACACGGCAGTCCGTCGTATGAATCGCCATGCCCAGACCGATGCCGATGTAGCCCATGATCGCGTCGCCCGGGATCGGCCGGCAGCAGGCGGACAACTGCACGGACATCCCTTCGGTGCCGGTAATCACGACCGGCGGCGCATGATGCGCGGGATGCCGCTCGGACTTCGGCAGATCGTCGTCCGCGTCGCGGCCGCTCATCAGCACCTCGATGCGCTTGGCCATCACCGCGGCGACGCGACGGCCGAGGCCGATGTCCGCGAAGATTTCCTGACGGCTCTTGTTGCCCGTCCACTGCACGAGCTTCTCCCACACTTCCGGCTCGACGTCGGCCAGCGCGAGACCATAGCCCTTCAGGCTCTGGTCGACGAGCCGCTCGCCCAGCTGCACGGACTCGTTCAGGCGCATCGTCTTCAGGTAGTGACGGATCGCCGAGCGTGCCTTGCCGGTGCGCACGAAGCCGAGCCATGCAGGGTTCGGCTTCGAATACGGCGCGGTGATCACCTCGACGATGTCGCCGCTCTTCAATTCGGTGCGCAGCGGCAGTAGTTCGTTGTTGATCTTCACGGCCACGCACTGGTTGCCGAGATCGCTGTGGATCGAATACGCGAAATCGAGCGCCGTCGCGCCGCGCGGCAGCGCCATGATCTTCGACTTCGGCGTGAACACGTAGACCGCGTCGGGGAACAGGTCGATCTTCACGTGCTCGAGGAATTCGCTCGAATCGCCCGCTTCGCTCTGGATGTCGAGCAGCGACTTCAGCCACTGATGCGCGCGCTTCTGCACGTCGCTGAGATCCGCGCTGCCGTTCTTGTACAGCCAGTGCGCGGCGACCCCCGCCTCGGCGATCTCGTGCATCTTGCGCGTACGCACCTGGAACTCGATCGGCGCGCCGAACGGGCCGACGAGCGTCGTGTGCAACGACTGATAGCCGTTGATCTTCGGGATCGCGATGTAATCCTTGAACTTGCCGGGCACGGGCTTGTACAGCGCGTGCAACGCGCCGATGCACGTGTAGCAGTCGAGCGGGCTGTCGACGACGACGCGGAAGCCGTACACGTCGAGCACCTGCGAGAACGACAGCTGCTTGTCGCGCATCTTGCGATAGACGCTGTAGATGGTTTTCTCGCGGCCAGTGATCTCGGCATCGATCTTCGCGTCGGCCATCGCGCGCTGCGCGGCCTCGAGGATCTTGCTGATCACTTCGCGGCGATTGCCGCGCGCGGCCTTCACCGCCTTCTCGAGCGTCGCGTAGCGATGCGGGTTGAAGTTCGCGAAGCTCATGTCCTGCAGCTCGCGATACGTGTTGTTCAACCCGAGCCGGTGCGCGATCGGCGCGTAGATGTCGAGCGTTTCCCGCGCGACGCGGCGGCGTTTTTCCATCGGCACCGCGCCGAGCGTGCGCATGTTGTGCAGGCGATCGGCGAGCTTGACGAGAATGACGCGCACGTCGCGCGCCATCGCGAGCAGCATCTTGCGGAAGTTTTCCGCTTGCGCTTCCTCGCGGCTGCGGAATTCCATCTTGTCGAGCTTCGACAGGCCGTCGACCAGCTCGGCGACCTTCGGGCCGAATCGCTCGGCCAGCTCGTTCTTGGTCACACCCTGGTCTTCCATCACGTCGTGCAGCAACGCGGCCATCACGGCCTGCGCGTCGAGCTTCCAGCCGGCGCAGATTTCTGCGACGGCGACGGGATGGGTGATGTAGGGCTCGCCGCTCTGGCGATATTGACCGAGGTGGGCTTCGTCGCTGAAGTGGAACGCCGCCTTGACCTCTTTGATTTCGTCCGGAGCGAGATACTCGGCAAGCGCGGCGGTCAGTTTCGCGATCGAAACGACGCCGTGCTTGCGCGGCTGCTCCGGTGTGGCGGTCGGCCCGAACAGATGCCGGAAGGACTGTTCGAGGACCGCGTCGATGTACTGGCGCGCAGGCGACTGGGCCGTGGCTTCGGTGGTCGAATCCGCGGAGGCGGACGATGGGGTGGTGCTCATATTCGCCTCCAGGTCGAGTCGTTGCGCGCGTGGACTACATGGCTGGAACGGGCCGGATGCGCGTTACACCGGCACCTTCTTCAGCATCTCGACGCCGACCTGGCCGGCGGCGATTTCGCGCAGCGCGACGACGGTCGGCTTGTCGCGGCTTTCGATTTTCGGCGTATGGCCTTGCGCGAGCTGCCGCGCGCGATAGGTGGCGGCGAGCGCCAGTTCGAAGCGGTTCGGGATTTGCTTCAGGCAGTCTTCGACGGTAATGCGAGCCATGTTGGTAATTCCTTCTGAATATAGTCCTTATTCTACCTTATGTCCCTCGTGCCCCGCGTCATTCCGCGTGGGGCAGATGGACGCCGAGGTCGATGAACAGCTCCGTGTGTCGCGCGTACTGCGAAGCAAAACGCAGGCGCGTCGCCGCGACGATGCATTCGAGTTCCGCGAGCGCACGCTCGAAATTCTCGTTGATCACCACGTATTCCGCTTCCGACGCGTGCGCGATCTCGCTGCCGGCGGCCAGCAGGCGCCGCGTGATCACGTTCGGTTCGTCCTGGCCGCGCTTCTTCAGGCGCTCCTCGAGGGCATCGAGCGACGGCGGCAGGATGAAGATGCCGACCGCGTTGCGGAACTGCTTCTTCACCTGCAGCGCACCCTGCCAGTCGATTTCGAGCAGCACGTCGTGGCCGTTCCTCATCTGCTCTTCGATCCAGACGCGCGACGTGCCGTAGTAGTTGCCGTGCACTTCCGCGCTCTCGAGGAATTCGTGCGCCGCGTGACGCGCGCGGAAATCCTCGACGGTCGTGAAGTGGTAGTGCTGGCCGTCCTGCTCGCCCGGGCGCGGCTTGCGCGTCGTGTACGAGATCGACAGGCAGATGTCGCTGTCCTTCGACAGCAGCGCATTCACGAGCGTCGACTTGCCGGCGCCCGACGGCGCGACGACCATGAACAGGTTACCGGGATAGACGCCGCCATGCAGCGAATGCGACGCGTGGCCGTCGCGGGTGGAATCGGTCATGTTGCTTTTACTCCAGGTTTTGCACTTGCTCGCGCATCTGCTCGATCAGCAGCTTCAGCGCCATCGACGCGTCGGCGAGTTCCTTCGCCGCCGCCTTCGAGCCGAGCGTGTTCGCTTCGCGATTCAGTTCCTGCATCATGAAGTCGAGACGCTTGCCGACGCGGCCGCCCTTCTCGATCACGTGACGCGTTTCGTTCAGGTGCGCGGTGAGCCGCGACAGCTCTTCCGCGATGTCGATCCGGATCCCGTACATCGTCACTTCCTGACGGATGCGCTCCGCGGCTTCCTCGCGCGTGACGACCGTCGAGCCGCCTTCGGGCGCCGCGAGGCCGAGCGCTTCCTGCAGCCGCTCGACGATCTTCTGCTGGTGCTTCGCGATCAGCTCCGGCACGAGCGGCGTGATGCGCGCGACGATCGCCTCCATCTCGGTGACGTTCGACAGCAGCATCGTCGCCAGTTGCGCGCCCTCGCGCGAGCGCACGACGACGAGCTCGCCGATCGCTTCCTTGCCGCAGGCGAGCACCGCGTCGCGGATCGCCTCGGCCGACACGCCGCTCTCGGCGAGCACGCCGGGCCAGCGCAGGACTTCACCCGCGCGCAGGCGGCCGACGCCCGGGAACGAATCGAGCACCGCGCGTTCCAGCTCGGCAAGCTGGCCGAGCGCCGACTGGTTCAGCGCGCCCGCGCCGATGCTCTGCTCGCCGCGCTGCAGGTTGATACGCACGTCGACCTTGCCGCGCGACAGCTTGTTCATCAGCATTTCGCGCAGCGCGGGTTCGCACGCCCGCACGTCGTCCGGCATCCGGAAATTGAGATCGAGGAAGCGCGAGTTCACGGTGCGCAGTTCGACCGACACGCTGGTGCCGCCGTTGCCGGCAGCCGTCGCGAGTTCGCGCGTCGCGCTCGCGTAGCCCGTCATGCTGTAGATCATGGTTCGTCTCGCCGTCTGGTGCCCTCGCGGGCGGGGAATACATCGAGGCGCCCGGCGCATCGGAAGGCGCGGGGCGGGAAGCGCGCATTATCCCATTTTTGCGGACCACCCCGCCGGGCACGCCCGCCGTTCGGCGCTAAAATCGGGGTTTCCTCTCCTTCCGCGATTTCCCCATGACGTCTTCCGTTTCCCGCCCGAGCGGCCGCCGCGCCGACGAACTGCGCAAGGTCGCCCTCACGCGCCACTACACGAAACACGCCGAAGGCTCGGTGCTGGTCGAATTCGGCGACACCAAGGTGCTCTGCACCGCGAGCGTCGCCGAGCGCGTGCCCGAATTCCTGCGCGAGCGCGGGCAAGGCTGGCTGACCGCCGAATACGGGATGCTGCCGCGCGCGACCCACACGCGCAGCGACCGTGAGGCCGCACGCGGCAAGCAGACGGGCCGCACGCAGGAAATTCAGCGCCTGATCGGCCGCGCGCTGCGCGCGGTGTTCGATCTCGAGGCGCTCGGCCCGCGCACGATCCACATCGACTGCGACGTAATCCAGGCCGACGGCGGCACGCGCACGGCCAGCATCACCGGCGCGTTCGTCGCCGCGCACGACGCCGTGTCGACGCTGATCGCGGCCGGCAAGCTCGCGCGCTCGCCGATCACCGACCACGTCGCCGCGATCTCGGTCGGCGTGTACGAAGGCGCGCCCGTGCTGGACCTCGACTACGCGGAAGATTCGCGCTGCGACACCGACATGAACGTCGTGATGACGGGCGCGGGCGGCTTCGTCGAAGTCCAGGGCACCGCCGAAGGCGTGCCGTTCTCGCGCGCCGAGATGAACGCGCTGCTCGACCTCGCGCAGGGCGGGATCGCCGAGCTGGTGCAGTTGCAGAAGGATGTCCTGGGTGCGAGCCATGCCTGACGACCGTACCGTCGCGCCGCTGTCGCGCATCGTTCTCGCGTCGAACAACCCGGGTAAGCTGCGCGAATTCACCGCGCCGTTCTCGACGGTCGGCATCGAGATCGTCCCGCAGGGCGAGCTCGCGGTGCCGGAGGCGGAAGAGCCGTTCGGCACGTTCATCGAGAACGCGCTGACCAAGGCACGCCACGCGTCGCGGCTCACCGGGCTGCCGGCGATCGCCGACGATTCCGGCCTGTGCGTGCGCGTGCTGCGCGGCGCGCCGGGCGTCTATTCGGCACGCTACGCGCAGCGCGCGGGCCGCGACAAAGGCGACGCGGCGAACAACGCGTATCTCGTCGAGCAACTGCGCGGCGTCGACGACCGGCGCGCGTACTACTGCTGCGTGCTCGCGCTCGTCCGCCATGCGGACGATCCGGAACCGCTGTTCGCCGAAGGGCGCTGGGCCGGCGAGATCGTCGATACGCAGCGCGGCGAACACGGTTTCGGCTACGACCCGTATTTCTACCTGCCGTCGCTAGGCGCGACGGCGGCCGAACTCGAGCCGGCGGTGAAGAACACGCACAGCCATCGCGCGCTGGCACTGAAGGCATTGCTCGCGCGGCTCGCGGAGGAAGCATGAGTTTGCTCGATACCCATTCGCTGCAGGAGGTCGCATGAGCCAGGCCGCGGACACCGGCGCGCGCGTGGTCGCGACCTTCACGTCGCCCGGCCAGGTGCGTCTCACGTCGCTGCCGCCGCTCGCGCTGTACGTGCATTTCCCGTGGTGCGTGCGCAAGTGCCCGTACTGCGATTTCAACTCGCACGAATGGAAAGGCGAACGGTTCCCGGAAGCCGACTATCTCGACGCGTTGCGCGCCGATCTCGAGCAGGCGCTGCCGCTCGTGTGGGGCCGGCAGGTGCATACCGTGTTCATCGGCGGCGGCACGCCGAGCCTGCTGTCGGCGGCCGGCCTCGACCGGATGCTGTCCGACGTGCGCGCGCTGCTGCCGCTCGATGCCGATGCCGAGATCACGCTCGAGGCGAATCCGGGCACGTTCGAAGCCGCGAAGTTCGCGCAGTTCCGCGCCAGCGGCGTGAACCGCCTGTCGGTCGGCATCCAGAGCTTCAACGAAGCGCACCTGAAGGCGCTCGGCCGGATTCACGACACCGCGCAGGCACGCGCGGCCGTCGAGATCGCCGCGAAGAACTTCGACAACTTCAACCTCGACCTGATGTTCGCATTGCCGAACCAGACGCTGGACGAATGCCGCACCGACATCGAGACCGCGCTGTCGTTCGCGCCGCCGCACCTGTCGCTGTATCACCTGACGCTCGAGCCGAATACGCTGTTCGCGAAGTTCCCGCCCGTCGTTCCCGACGACGACGCGTCGGCCGACATGCAGGAATGGATCCATGCGCGCACGGCCGAAGCCGGCTACAGGCGCTATGAAGTGTCCGCATACGCGAAGCCGAATCATCAGTGCAAGCACAACCTGAATTACTGGCGCTTCGGCGACTATCTCGGGATCGGCGCGGGCGCCCATACGAAGCTGTCGTTCCCGAACCGGATCCTGCGGCAGGCGCGCTACAAACATCCGGCGACCTTCATCGAGCAGGCGAAGGCCGGCACGGCCGTGCAGGAAGAGCGTGAAGTCGGCGCGCGCGACCTGCCGTTCGAATTCATGCTGAACACGCTGCGGCTCGTCGAGGGCTTCCCCGTGCACAGCTTCGCGGAACGCACGGGCCTGCCGATGAGCACGATCGAGCCGGCGCTGAAGGAGGCGGAACGGCGCGGGCTGATCACGCGCGATTTCACGCAAATCGCGCCGACGCCGCTCGGCCAGCGTTTCCTCAACGACCTGCAGGAATTGTTCCTGCGCGACGACTGAACGCATGAACGAGGCGGCATTTCGGTTACAATGCCGCCTCGTGTGGAAGCGTGGCCGAGCGGTTTAAGGCACTGGTCTTGAAAACCAGCGACGGGAAACTGTCCGTGAGTTCGAATCTCACCGCTTCCGCCAGGAAGTTCGCCGAACCCCGTCCATTCGCAGAATGACGGGGTTTTTGTTTGTCCGCTCGCGTGCGCCCCGCACGTTCCGACGCGTCGCGCCGGATGCCGTTACAATCCCGCGCTCCGATTCGCGAAACGGGAAATCCACGTCATGAAGCCCTTCCTCGTCTCGTCGCTCGTCGCCGTGCTGGCCGCCGTCAGCACGCATGCAGCGGCCGACACCGCCTCCGGCAGCGACGCGCAGGCGTCGTGCGCGATCGCGTACGTGACCGGCGTCGGCGGTTCGCCGCGCGGCCTCAGCGAATATCTCGCGAGCTCGTCGCCATACAACTACCTGAAGGACAACGAGCTTCAGTGCAAGGTGGGCGACGACGGACGCACGTCGAACTGTACCGGCGTGACCTATCTGCGCAACGAACAGGTCAGCGTGTACGACGATTCCGATCCGGCGACGCTGACCGTCGTCGCGCGCGTGGAACTCGACCATGGTCAGAAGTATCCGGTGATCGTCGTCGTGCAGCGCAAGGACGCGCGCTGCAAGTAACGAAGTCGCGGTGCGACACGCGCCGTCGGTCGAGACGGAACGTGCGTTCACGCCGCGCCTTGCGCGGCACCTGCCCGGTGGGCACGGGCGGCGGCGCTCGATCATGCAAACCGGACCAGCACGTCAGGCAGCGCACCGGCGCCCGACGCGAAAAATACGATGATCCGCATTTCCGTCGCTCGCTCGTGGAATCGGCGCCGGATCGACACGGTACGCGCGTCCGGATACCAGCCGCCGCACCGCCACGGACGCCTCCCGGCCCGCCCCGCCATCGCCTAGAATTCGTTCAACACGGCGACACGAACGCCGCCGCGTGTTCGATGTATTCGATGCCGCACGCGCCACCCCTGCGCGCGGCACACGGAGATCGCCATGACCGACCTGTCGACCGCGACGGACCACGTCGATTACGAAGGCTTCGAGATCCATGTCGTGCCGGCCACGCTGCCAGGCAGCGACACGCGCTATACCTACACCGGCTACGTGTGCCATCCGGGCGTGAATCCGGCGTTGCCCGGCCATGCGGTGCCGTTTCACGCGGACGGCGAGGAAAGCTTCGCGAGCCTCGACGAGGCGACCCACGAAGCCATCCACATCGGCAAGAGCATCATCGACGGCACGCACCCCGACCTGTCGGTACTGTCGCTCGTCACGCACGGCTTCTGAACCGGCCGACGCACGTCGCCGGCGATTGCCCGGGAGGTGCGGTCGAGGTTGCCGCCTCGGCGGACCGCTGCGCCAGCCGAACGATCGATCGCAGCGTGCCGAGGCTTTCAACCTTGCAACACGCGCGTCCGCCGCGGCCGCTGTCACATGTCGCGTCACATCACGACGCACGTTGCACGGTTGCTCGACGCGGCGCCCGGCCGTCATCATCAGCGATCCCGGCGGCCGGTCCAGCGCGCTATGCGTTTCTCCCCATATCGTCTCGCGCCGGTGCGCCTATCATTTTTTTATCGTCCCTCCCGGCCATCACCTCATGCGCCCCCTTCTCCGTCCGCGCGTCGCCCGGCTGCGTGTTGCCACGCTGGCCGCCGTCGCCCTGCTCGCCGCGTGCACGATCACGCCGCCTTCGTCGCTACGCTCGGTCCTGACGATTCCGTCGGTCATACGCAGCGGCAATCTCGACCAGTATCGCGTCGAGGTCGCGCATCGTGTCGCCGAACGCAATCCGTCCGGCATGCTGCACGGCACACCGCAGGCCATGCTCCGTTCGCTCGTCGTCGTCGCCTTCACCGTCGATGGCAGTGGCCGCGTCGTCAACGCATCCGTCTATCGCAGCAACGGCGACAGCGAAGCGGAAGCGCTCGCGCTCGCGTCGCTGCGCCGCTCGGCTCCGCTGCCGGCGCCGCCGTCGCGGCTGCTCGACGGCAACGGCCGGCTCGAACTGATGGAAGGCTGGCTCTTCAACGACGACGGCCACTTCCAGCTGCAAAGCACCGCCTCCGCGCAGGCGCAATCGATCGACTGATGCGCCGCCGCGGCCCGATTGCCGGTGAGCGGCGGCGCTGGCTATAATTTTCCGCACTCGCGCGGCCATCACGCCGCGCACGCGTTCGCACGCCCCACCCGGCAAGCGAGCCGACCACGCCGGCACCGGGCGGCGGCGACCTACCCGTCTCCATCGTCGACCGGCGGGTGACGTCCGCGCCACGGCGCGCGTCCACGCCGCCACCGCGTCATCCGCATCACTCATTTGCCCGGCTGCTCCCGGCAGGCCGTCGCCTGCCCGAGCGTACGCTCGGCCGAGCACCCCAACGACAAAACGGAGACATCCATGTCCGCATCCCCCCCGGCCGTTGCACACGCAACCGGTTCGGCCGGCGCCGTCAGCCACCGGCGCATCGTGTTCGCGAGCTTCATCGGCACCGCGATCGAGTTCTACGATTTCTACGTGTACGCGACGGCCGCCGCGCTCGTCATCGGCCCCGTATTCTTCCCGCACGGCTCAGCAACGGCGCAAGCGCTGTCGGCGTTCGTCACGTTCGGCATCGCCTTCATCGCGCGCCCGATCGGCTCGTTCCTGTTCGGGCACTTCGGCGATCGCATCGGCCGCAAGTCGACGCTCGTCGCCTCGCTGCTCGTGATGGGCGTGTCCACCACCGCGATCGGCTTCGTGCCCGGCTACGACACGATCGGCGCGCTCGCGCCGGTGCTGCTGTGCGTGCTGCGCTTCGGCCAGGGGATCGGCCTCGGCGGCGAATGGGGCGGCGCGGCGCTGCTTGCGACCGAGCATGCGCCGCAGGGCAAGCGCGGCTGGTTCGGGATGTTCCCGCAACTGGGGCCGTCGGTCGGCTTCCTGATGTCGAACGGCTTGTTCTTCGCGCTCGCGCTGTCGCTGTCCGACGAGCAGTTCCGCAGTTGGGGCTGGCGCATCCCGTTCCTCGTCAGCGCGGTGCTCGTCGCGCTCGGCCTGTACGTGCGGCTCAAGATCACCGAAACGCCCGCGTTCCAGGCGGCCCTCGACCGCAACGAGCGCGTGCGCGTGCCGGTCGCGACGCTCGTCACGCAGCACTGGCGGCCGACGCTGCTCGGCGCGCTCGCGATGGTCGTCTGCTACACGCTGTTCTACATCTCGACGGTGTTCTCGTTGTCGTACGGCGTGTCGGCGCTGCATATTCCGCGCCAGAGCTTCCTCGGCCTGCTGTGTTTCGCGGTCGTCTTCATGGGGCTCGCGACGCCGCTGTCCGCATGGGCGTCGGACCGCTGCGGGCGCAAGCCGGTGCTGGTCGTCGGCGCGATCGCCGCGCTGTTGTCGGGGTTCGTGATGGAACCGCTGCTCGGCAGCGGCTCGATGCCGCTCGTCGCGCTGTTCCTGACGATCGAGCTGTTCCTGATGGGGGTGACGTTCGCCCCGATGGGCGCGCTGCTGCCGGAATTGTTCCCGACCAACGTCCGCTATACGGGCGCGGGCGTCGCGTACAACCTCGGCGGGATTCTCGGTGCGTCGATCGCACCGTATATCGCGCAACTGCTGGCCGCGCGCGGCGGGCTGTCGTGGGTCGGTGGCTATGTATCGGTGGCGGCGGCGATCAGCCTGATCGGCGTCCTGCTGATGCGCGAAACGCGCGACGCGTCGCTCGTCTGACCCTCCGGGGCGACCCGGGTTGCAGGGCGGCGGGCGATGCCTATACTCGATCCTGGGCGCGCCGTCGCGCGCCCGGGGGACCCGCCCCGACAAGGAGCCGCCGCGATGAATATCCGCCTCGCCAATGCCGACCTCGTCCTGATCCTCGCGCTCGCACTGGGCGGCGCGCTACTGCTCGCGCTGCGGTTCCGGCCGAAAACCTGGCGCGGTCTCGTGTTCGAGGCGCTGCTGGCGAATCTGGCGGCCATCGCCGCCGTCGTCACGGTCGAGGCGTTGCTCGCGTGATCACGGCCGCCGCGCCGCGTCAGGCGGACAGCCGCGCGCGCAACGTGCCATAGGCGGGGCAGACCGCATCGATCGCGCCCAGCGCCTCGTCGACGGTCGGCATCGCGCCCGGCTCGCCGATCGACAGCGCATGCGGCGCGCCGCCGATGCCGCAATGGTGGCGCGACGTCGCGACGAAAATCATCACGGTCGGCCGCTGCAGCGCGTGCGCCATGTGCACGAACCCGGTATCGACGCCCACCACGAGCGCGGCCCGGCCAAGCGCCGCACCGAGCTCACGCACCGTCATCGCCGGTAACACGATCGCCTCCGGCGCACGCGCGGCGATATCCCGCGCGTCGTCATGCTCGGCCGCCGATCCCCACGGCAGCAGCACGCGCACGCCGCGCGCCATCATCTCCGTGGCAAGCGCGGCCCAGTGCTCGGCCGGCCATTTCTTGTCGGGATTGGACGTCGCGTGGAACAGCAGCATGAACGGCCCGGCATCCGTCACGGCAGCCGGCAGGCTTGCATCCTGCGGGGCGACGATGCCGTACGTGGCGGCCCCTTCGGGCACGTAGCCGAGCGCTTCGCCGGCACTCACGCGCATCCCGTGCCATGCGTCGCAGTCCGGCCGCGGACCGAAGCGGTGCGAATACGCGAAACGCGCGCCCGTTTCGCCGAGATCCTGCGTCTGGTAGCCGAAACGGCGCGCGGCACGCGCGAGCGACGCAATGATCGCGCTCTTGTAGACACCGTGCAGATCAATGACCGCGTCGTACCGGTGCGCGCGCAACGCGCCGATCGAGGCCGAGATCGCCTTCAGGTCACCGGCATTGCGCAGTTTCTTGAAGCGGCGCAGCGGCGCGCCCAGGACGGCGCTCACACCCGGATGCCAGCGTACGACCTCCGCGCACGATTCGTCCACGGCCCAGTCGACGGTCACGCCGGGGAACGCGCGATGCAGGTCGGCGACGACGGGCAGCGTCTGGACGACGTCGCCGAGCGACGTCACTTTCACGATAAGGATGCGTTTCACGATTTGCGGGATTCTTGACTGGCCACCTTGGCATGCTAACGAGGTTGCTGTGCGTAGAAATTACGCCAACATTACATTTGCAACAAATTGCATCTCTTTGTGGATTTTTGTCGCTCACTAAGAACGTTTGACGCCCCCGCTGGCATCCCGTTCTTTTTATAATCCACTCTTTGCCCTCCGGCCCGAGCCAATGCCGCGCCCTGCCCTTCCCGCGCTGTTTCCCGCCCTCACCCGCCGCTCGCTGCGAATCTGGCGCCAATACGGAGTTTTCTGGCTCGGTGCGATCGTCGTCGGCCTCGCAGCCGTACTCTACGCCCGCTTGATCGACTGGGGTTACGAGACGTTCCGCGCGATGCGCGATCACGCCGTGTGGCTGCCGCTGCTGCTGACGCCGGCGATCGCCGCGCTATCGGCATGGATGACACGTCGCTTTTTCCGCGGCGCAGAGGGCAGCGGCATCCCGCAGGTAATCGCGACGCTGCATGCGCGCCCGAGCGCATTCGGCGCCCGCCTGCTGACGCTGCGCATCCTGTTCGGCAAGGTGCTGATCTCGTTCCTCGGCATCCTCGGCGGCTTCACGATCGGCCGCGAAGGGCCGACCGTGCAGGTCGGTGCGGCGCTGATGTTCAACCTGCGACGCTTCTACCCGCGCTCGAACGCGCAGATCGAACGCCAGCTCGTGCTGGCCGGCGCGGCGGCCGGGCTGTCGGCCGCATTCAACACGCCGCTCGCGGGCATCGTGTTCGCGATCGAGGAACTGACCCGCAGCTTCTCCGCGCGTGCCAGCGGCGTGCTGATCACCGCGATCATCCTCGCCGGCGTCGTCGCGCTCGGGCTGAACGGCAACTACACGTATTTCGGCACGATCAACGCCGGGCTCCATTTCCCGAAGCTGCTGGCGGTCGCGGTGCTGGTCACCGCGATCGTGACGGGCATCGCGGGCGGCCTGTTCTGCTGGTTGCTGCTCAACACGGGGCGCTGGCTGCCCGCGCAACTGCTGGGCCTGTATCGCGAGCGGCCGGTCGCGTTCGCCGCGCTGTGCGGCTTCACGATCGCCGTCGTCGGGCTCGTGTCCGGCGGCACGACGTTCGGCAGCGGCTATGCGGAGGCGCGCGGCCTGCTCGACGGCAGTCAGCAGTTGTCGGTGTTCTATCCGCTCCTGAAGATGGTGTCGATGGTCGCGTCGTACCTGCCGGGCATCCCGGGCGGGATCTTCGCGCCGTCGCTGTCGATCGGCGCCGGCTTCGGCAACGTGCTGCATGCCGTGTTCAGCAACATGAGCCTGCCGATGCTGATCGCGCTCGCGATGGTCGGCTATCTGGCCGCCGTCACGCAGGCGCCGATCACGTCGTTCGTGATCGTGATGGAAATGATCAACGGTCATGCGCTCGTGATTTCGCTGATGGCGACCGCGCTGGTATCGAGCCGGGTATCGCGCTTTTTCGCGCCGCCGCTCTACGAAACGCTCGCGCAGCGCTATCTCGCGCCGGCCGTCGCGGCCGCAGCGGCCGCGGCGGACAACATGACCGGCGTGACCGAACCCCAAGATGCAACCGCGGCCCCCGCCGATCCGCTCGACACGCTGCGCGACGAAAGCGGTAACGAGCCGGCCGCTGCTGCGGCGGCCGACAGCGCCGCGGACACGGCGACGCCGCACGATGCCGGGCCGGCCGCGACCGACGCAAACGGCCCGGCGCAACAGCACGGCCCGCGCGACGTTCAGTAGATTACGACGGGCGCCGGCCGGTAGTAGACCGGCCGCGCGGGCACCACGATGCATCCGGCCAGCGTGATCGCGACGAGCGCGATGGCGATTGCGGTTCTTTTCATCGCGCGTCTGCCTCAAGCCCAGTGGCCGCGCGTCCAGAACCAGTTCGGACCGCGCTGGTCCCAATGCCCCGGCACCCATTGCATGCCGACGCGCTCGGTTTCCCAGTGGCCGCCGATCCATACGTAGCGGCCATGGTCCCAGTGCCAGTGTCCGCGCTCCCACACGTAGCCCACGCGCGTGGCCGGCACGACTTCATAGCGTACCGGCGGCGGCGCATTCGGCGCGACGACGACGATTTCCTCGGTGCGCACGGCGACCGGCTCCGCGACGACCATGCGCCCCTGCGGCGCGATCACGGGCGTGCCGACGAGAATCTCGTCCGCATGCGCGGCAAACGGTGCGACGACGGCCGACAGGCCCGCGGCAAACAGCGCGAGCGAAACGATGCGACGTGAAACGGTAGAGACAGCCATCACAACCTCCTGGTTGAACAAGTAACGCGAGCGTATTCGTTCAATGCGGGAGGGTCGGTTGCGGCCGACAGGCGCCGTGTTACGGCGTGCCCGAAAGTGCAACAGGGCGTAAGACGCGCACGGCGGCGGATGCCGCCGTGCGGAGGGACACGCGCCAAGCGTCAGGCTTGCGGAATCTCGATCTTCACTTCGAGGACTTCGAGATCGTCCTGGCGCTCGAGGCTCACGCGGATGTCATCGTCCGAAATATGGACGTACTTCGAGATGACCGCGACGAGCTCTTTCTGCAGCGCCGGCAGGTAATCGGCCGGCGGCCGGCCGCCGACCCGCTCGTGCGCGATGATGAGCTGCAGGCGCTCCTTCGCGACCGATGCGGACTTCTTCTTCTCGCCGAGGAGAAACGAAAGGATGGACATGGGCGGCCTCCGTTACTTGCTGCCGAAGAGGCGCTGCAGCAGGCCCGGCTTCTGGTAATCGGTGAAGCGCAGCGGCTTGTCCTCGCCGAGGAAACGGGCGACGACGTCCTTGTACGCTTCCGCGACGTCCGTGCCGTCGATATGCACGGCCGGCAAACCCTGGTTCGACGCGTGCAGCACGGCTTCCGATTCCGGCACCACGCCGATCAGCTTGATGCGCAGGATCTCGCTGATGTCCTCGAGCGACAGCATCTCGCCTTCGCTTACGCGCTTCGGGCTGTAACGCGTGATCAGCAGGTGTTCCTTGATCGGCTCCTTGCCTTCGGTCGCACGCTTCGTCTTCGACGAGAGGATGCCGAGAATGCGGTCCGAGTCGCGCACCGACGATACTTCCGGATTCGTGACGATCAGCGCTTCATCCGCGAAGTACATCGCGTGCAGCGCGCCGGCTTCGATACCGGCCGGCGAATCGCAGACGATGTATTCGAAGTCCATCGCGACGAGATCGTTCAGCACCTTCTCGACGCCGTCGCGCGTCAGCGCATCCTTGTCGCGCGTCTGCGACGCCGGCAGGATGAACAGGTTCTCGCACTTCTTGTCCTTGATCAGCGCCTGGTTCAGGTTCGCTTCGCCCTGGATCACGTTCACGAGGTCATACACGACGCGACGCTCGCAGCCCATGATGAGATCGAGGTTGCGCAGGCCGACGTCGAAGTCGATCACGGCCGTCTTGTGGCCGCGCAGCGCGAGACCCGACGCGAAGCTCGCGCTCGTCGTCGTCTTGCCCACGCCGCCCTTGCCCGAGGTCACCACGATGATTTTTGCCATTTACCCAATACCCTGTGTTCGTCAATGAGAGCCGATCGATCCGGAGCGCACCGCGTGAATTACGTCAGGCGCAGCGGTTCGATCATCAGTTTTTCCTCTTCGAGCCGGATCTGCACCGATTTGCCCAGTACGTCGGCGGGCAGCGGGTTCTCGGTCGTTCGATAGATACCCGCGATCGAAATCAGTTCCGGTTCGAGACACGTGCAGAAAATGCGCGCGTCGTGATTGCCGTGCACGCCCGCGAGGGCGCGACCGCGCAGCGGCGCGTAGATGTGGATATTGCCTTCCGCGATGATTTCCGCGCCGTGACTGACCGGCGCGAGCACCACGAGGTCTCCTTTCGCGTAAATCTGCTGCCCCGAACGCAACGGCCGGTCGATCACCAGCGTCTGGCCGCCGGCCTGCACGAGCGTCGGCGCGGGCTCCGACGGCTGTTCGGGCGCCGCTGCGGCTGCCGGAGCGGCGGCGGTCTCGACGGCTGGCACGGCCGCCGGTTCCGCTTCGTCGGCAGATTTCGCGGCCGGCGCGCGGCGATCGCGCGCCTCCAGCAACGGCAGGCCGGCTTCCCCCGCCCAGCCCTGCGTTGCCAGCGCGACGACGCCCACCGGACGCATCCGCACGTCGTTCAGCATCTGGCGGATGTCCGCGAGCGCGACGCGTTCGCCGTCAGCCAGACGGCGGACGTCGATCGCGACGACATCGTCGGCGAAAAACTCGGGAGTCGCTTCGAAGCGCTTGACCAGTTCGGCACGCAACGCATCGAGATCGGTCGTCTTCACGGTGAACAGCAACGTATCGACCGATCCGCTGCGCAGCTCGAAGAATGGCGATTTTTTAAGCGACATGGACACTCTGCAAAAATTTTTTGCGTATTTTACAGGCGTCCACGCGTGCGGCCATTATTTTTGGGACTCGGGGCGGCGGCGGCCCGGGCGGACGCGCAACCGGCAGGCGGGCGGGCCGGCGGGCGATCGGGCTTTCATCGCGCCGCGCGGGGCTGGGGATGTCGAGGCCGCGTCAGTGCTTCACCTGCGACACGAACAGCGATTTCATCGCGCCGGGCATCCGCGCGATCGGCGCATGTTCGCCGGTGTTGCCGAAACCCGCGCGCTCGTAGAAGCGGACCGCGTTGCGGTTCGCGTCGGCGATCCACGCGTAGACGTCGGTGGCGCCGCGCTCGGCGAGCCATGCGGTAGCCGTCTCCAGCAGCAGCACGCCGCCGCGCAGATGACGCACCGCATGCGCGACCCACAGTTCGCTGACGAACGCGCGCCGATCGGGCGTGTTGTCGAAATACGCGCCGATCATGCCGGCCGGATGGCCTTCGGTGTACAGCAGGAAAGTCGTCGACTCGTCGGACACGGCGCGCTGCGCGGCGATCGCCGACGCTGCGTCCGCTTCGACGGTCAGCAATTCGGCCTCCGGCGCTTCGCCGGGCGCGTAGGGCTCACGCAGCGATGCAGCGCGGAGTTCGCGATACACGCCGCCCTGATCGGCGGCGATACGACGAACGGTCAAGGTCGAACTCATGCAGGCACAGCCCCCTTCGGACAGCAAGCTATTAGCTTCAACCGAAAGCGGGGCATGAGTCAAATCGTAATTTTCAAACGCCGGCGCGGATCGAAAGGCGGCACATGCCATCCGCGGCGACACGCATCGATTGGTGTGCAGTTGCAGCATCGGTGTGCGGACGCTGGCTGCCGGAGGGTGAACATGCGGCCGTCATCGGACGGATCGTCTCGTTCTCCTTGCGATGCGCGGCCATCCGGTTTTGAGCCGCATAACATTGCGTCGCTGCGACCGTAATGCTCCGTAATATAAGCCAACAAAAAACACGCCGCGCCCATACTTCACCGGCCGCTTTATTGCGATGCAACATTTGTTGCAGCCCCTTCGCACCGGCGTGGGTCGCCGCACGTCGAGCCATTCGTCCGACAAACGACGCACCCGCCTGCGAGCCAAATCCGCGTCGGCCGCATGTTTCAATCAGCGCGGGTCGGCCCGCAGCGGCCCGCATTGCGCGCGGCCCGTCGTTTGGAGCGCCAAGCCTAGCGCCGGAGTTTGGCAAGCGCGCGCACCGGTCGTATAACAGGCAGAACCGGACAACGATCCGGTGCCACCGCGCGCGTCGCGGACCACGAGGATTCGAACAAACTTGCATGCGGCCGCCCGCGGGCCGGCCGACTGGAGGGAGACAATGGCAATGACCAATGCACCGGCTTCGGGCTGGTCGGATGGCAAGCGTTATCTGTGGCTGCTCGGCGCGCTGACGATCACGCTGCCGATCCTCGCCGCACAGCTCGCGCTGTCGACGGGCCTTCACGTGTTCTGGTGGTTCGGCCCGCTGTTCGCGTTCGGCGTGATCCCGATCCTCGACACGCTGATCGGCGACGATCGCGACAATCCGCCCGAAGCCGTCGTGCCGCACCTCGAACGCGAACGCTATTACCGGTACATCGTTTATCTCGCGACTTTCGTCGAATACGTCGCGTTCTTCATGTGCGTGTGGATCGTCGGCACGCATGCGCTCGCGTGGTACGACTACGTCGGCTTCGCGCTGTCGCTCGGCGCCGCGACGGGCATCTCGATCAATACCGCGCACGAGCTCGGGCACAAGACCGACCGCTTCGAACGCTGGCTCGCGAAGATCACGCTGGCGCCGGTCGCGTACGGCCACTTCTACGTCGAGCACAATCGCGGCCATCACGTGCGCGTCGCGACCGCCGAGGACCCGGCAAGCGCGCGCTACGGCGAGTCGTTCTGGGCGTTCCTGCCCCGCACGGTCGCGGGCAGCATCCGCTCCGCGTGGCGGCTCGAGAAAGGCCGCCTCGAGCGGCTCGGACATTCGCCGTGGACCTGGCGCAACGAAGTGCTGCATGCGTGGGCGATGACCGCCGTCGTATGGGGCCTCGCGATCGCGCTGGCCGGCAAGGTCGTGATCCCCTTCCTCGTGATCCAGGCCGTCTACGGCGCGTCGCTGCTCGAAGTGGTGAACTACGTCGAGCACTACGGGCTCGGCCGTCGCAAGCTGCCGAGCGGCCGCTACGAACGCTGCACGCCGCAGCATTCGTGGAACAGCAATCACGTCGTCACGAACCTGTTCCTGTACCAGTTGCAGCGACACGCCGACCATCACGCGAATCCGACGCGCTCTTACCAGGCGCTGCGCCACTTCGACGATGCGCCGCAATTGCCGGCCGGCTACGCGACGATGATCCTGTTCGCGTACGTGCCGCCGCTCTGGTATCGCGTGATGAATCCGCGCGTCGTTGCGCACTATCGCGGTGACATGGCGCAATCGAACATCAAGCCGTCGATCCGCGACAAAGTGTTGGCGCAGTATCCGGCGGCGGCGTGATGGTTCGGTGAGGACTGTGTAGAAGGTGGACGCCGCTTGAAACGGTCGGCGCACCGGCTTCCGGTTTGGCACGCGTGCGCGGTCCGGCAGCCATACGACAACTGTCAGGACTTCCGACGGCCGGTTCGTCACGGGGCGATGGCGTTCATCATGCAGCCAGGCTGCATCGACGATGCGACACGATCCGTGCGCGCCGGCGACCCAAAACGAAAAACCCCTTGATCCTTCCGGATCAAGGGGCTTCGTATTTTGGCGGAGAGGGTGGGATTCGAACCCACGGTACGGGGAAACCGTACGCCTGATTTCGAGTCAGGTACATTCGACCACTCTGCCACCTCTCCTTCCTTACTGCATTTCGCGGCTGGTCGTTTCCGCGAGAAAAAGATTATAAGACGATCGCTTCGCGGCTGACAAGCCCTTTCTGCAAATTTTTTTTGCGAGGGCTTCGGCAGGCTCGCGTTAGGACGCCTGTGCCGGCGCGTCGATCCGCTCCATGCCGCCCATGTACGGACGCAGCACTTCCGGCACCGTGACCGAGCCGTCCGCGTTCTGGTAGTTCTCCAGCACCGCGACGAGCGTGCGGCCGACCGCGAGACCCGAACCGTTCAGCGTATGCACGAGCTCCGGCTTGCCCTGCGCGTTGCGGAACCGCGCCTGCATCCGGCGCGCCTGGAACGCCTCGGTGTTCGAGCAGCTCGAGATCTCGCGATAGGTGTTCTGCGCGGGCAGCCACACCTCGAGGTCGAACGTCTTCGCGGCCGAGAAGCCCATGTCGCCCGTGCACAGCGTGATCACGCGGTACGGCAGGCCGAGCTTCTGCAGGATCGCTTCCGCATGGCCGACCATCTCGTCGAGCGCCGCGTACGACGTTTCCGGCGCGACGACCTGCACCATCTCGACCTTGTCGAACTGGTGCTGACGGATCATCCCGCGCGTGTCGCGGCCGTACGAACCGGCTTCCGAACGGAAGCACGGGGAATGCGCGGTGAGCTTGATCGGCAGCGCGGCGCCGTCGACGATCGACTCGCGCACGGTGTTCGTCAGCGAAATCTCGGACGTGGAGATCAGGTATTGCGTGACCGTGTTTTCCGCGCCGCCCTTCTCGACGCGGAACATGTCGTCCGCGAACTTCGGCAACTGGCCCGTGCCGTACAGGATCTCCGGGTTCACGATGTACGGCGTGTACGTTTCGGTATAGCCGTGCTGCTGCGTGTGCGTGTCGATCATGAACTGCGCGAGGGCGCGGTGCAGGCGCGCGATCGGGCCGCGCAGCATCGTGAAGCGCGCGCCGGCGAGCTTCGCGCCCGTCTCGAAATCGAGGCCGAGCGGCGTGCCGACGTCGACGTGATCCTTCACTTCGAAGTCGAACTGGCGCGGCGTGCCCCAGCGGCGCGCCTCGACGTTGTCGGCTTCGTCCTTGCCGACCGGCACGCTCTCGTGCGCGACGTTCGGCATGCCCAGCATCAGGTCGGACAGGCGCGCCTGGATCTCGCCGAGCTTGGCTTCCGACGCCTTCATGTCGTCGCCGATCCCGCCGACCTCGGCCATCACGGCCGACGTGTCCTCGCCCTTGCCCTTCATCGCGCCGATCTGCTTCGACAGGCTGTTGCGGCGCGCCTGGAGCTCTTCGGTGTGGGTCTGGATCGCGCGGCGTTCCGCTTCGAGTGCGGAGAACGCGGCGACGTCGAGGGTGTAGCCGCGATCGGCGAGGCGCTTGGCGACGCCGTCGAGGTCTTTGCGCAGCAACTGGATGTCGAGCATGGGAGGACTTGGAAAATCGTTGTGTAAGACGGGAATTCTAACGCACCGCGCGCCCGCCACGGCACCGGCCGGATGGACAATGCCGCAAACGGGCGACCATGGCAGTATCGCATTGGCGGTCCGCCGCATTGGCGGCCGGCGAATTGCCGCGCGCCTCGCCATGACGGATCACGATACGACCGCGCCGGCTGGCGGCGACCGAATCAGGCGGAGCGCCGGCTCCGCGTCACAGCACACCTGGGAATCCGATGACCATCGAACTCGACAAGGACGTACGCGACCGCGCGATCGCGTCGCTGCAACGCTATTTCACGGAAAACATGGACGAGCCGATCGGCAACATCCAGGCCGGTGCGCTGCTGCATTTCTTCCTCCAGGAAATCGCGCCGGCGATCTACAACCTCGCGGTCGCCGACGCGCAGGAACGCCTGCATGCGCGGGTCGCCGAACTCGACATCGAATGCCACGAAGAACCGTTCGAATACTGGAAGAAACAGCAACCGGCCCGCAAGCGCTGACGCCTGAGCGGCGACGCAAGTCGAACCGGCCCGCGCGGCGCCGTCAGTCCTTCTTGCCGGCCTCGCGATCGAGCTCGCGCAGCCAGGCAAGCTTCTCGGCGATCTTCGATTCGAGCCCGCGCGGCACCGGCTGGTACCAGCGCGGCTCGCGCATCCCGTCCGGCAGGTACGTCTCGCCGGCCGCGTACGCGTTCGGCTCGTCGTGCGCGTAACGATAGGCGTGACCATAGCCGAGCTCCTTCATCAGCCTGGTCGGCGCGTTGCGCAGATGCACGGGCACCTCGCGCGACTTGTCCTGCTTCACGAACGCCATCGCCTGGTTGAACGCGTTGTAGCCGGCGTTGCTCTTCGCCGCGCATGCGAGATAGATCACGGCCTGTCCGAGCGCGAGCTCGCCTTCCGGCGAGCCGAGCCGCTCGTAGGTTTCGGCCGCGTCGTTGGCGACCTGCAACGCGCGCGGGTCGGCCAGGCCGATGTCTTCCCACGCCATCCGCACGATGCGCCGCGCGAGATACTTCGGGTCGGCGCCGCCGTCGATCATCCGGCAGAACCAGTACAGCGCGCCGTCCGGGCTCGAGCCGCGCACCGACTTGTGCAGCGCCGAAATCTGGTCGTAGAAATTGTCGCCGCCCTTGTCGAAGCGCCGCGCGTTCAGCGTCATCGCGTTGCTGACGAAATCGGCATCGATCGTCGCGACGCCGGCCGACGTCGCCGCCGTCTGCGCCTGTTCGAGCAGGTTCAGGAAGCGGCGCGCGTCGCCGTCCGCGTAGCCGACCAGCGTATCGATCGCCTTGTCGTCGAACGCGAGGCCGTCGAGCGCGATTTCCTGCGCGCGCTTCAGCAACTGGCGCATCTCGTCGTCGTTCAGCGACTTCAGCACGTACACCTGCGCCCGCGACAGCAATGCCGAATTGACCTCGAAACTCGGATTTTCGGTCGTCGCGCCGATGAAGGTCACGAGGCCCGACTCGACGAACGGCAGCAGCGCATCCTGCTGCCCCTTGTTGAAGCGGTGGATCTCGTCGACGAACAGGATCGTGTGGCGACCGGTGCGATTCAGCGTGTCCTTCGCCTGCTCCATCGACTCGCGGATGTCCTTCACGCCGCCCAGCACCGCGGACAGCGCGATGAACTCGCAATCGAACGCGAGCGCGGTGAGCCGCGCGAGCGTCGTCTTGCCGACGCCGGGCGGCCCCCACAGGATCATTGAATGCGGCTTGCCCGATTCGAACGCGAGCCGCAGCGGCTTGCCTTCGCCCAGCAAATGCGTCTGGCCGATCACCTCGGCGAGCGTTTTCGGCCGCAGCGCCTCGGCGAGCGGGCAGCGCGGCTCGACTTGAAACAGGTCGGACATGAACCCTCGCTCCACATCAAACGGTTGCGGCCGAACCGGCCGCCGGACCCGATATTATGACAGCCGCGGGAGCGCGCCGCCGGGCTCGGGGGTGCCCACGCCTGTTACACGCGTCAGTTACACGTGTCCCAAAACAACACGGGCCTGCCGTCGCCGGCAGGCCCGTGTCGGGAAAACGTGCAACGGAGATCAGCCGTTGATCACGTCCGCGCCCTTCGGCACGACGAACTTGAACGTATCGCCCTTCAGCGGCGGGTTCGTCTGGATGTTCGTGAAGGTCAGCAGCGTGACGTTGCCGAACACGTCGTGCAGCTCCATCGCGGCGAGCGTGCCGTTGCGGAAGCCGATGCCGATCCGCTGGAACTGCGTGTCCTGCGCCTTCGGCAGCATCTCGAGCCAGTCGATGCCGCCCTTCTCGCCCGCATCGCGCAGCGTGTAGTTCTTGTCGAGATCGTTGCTGCCGAACAGGATCGCGGCCGGGCTCGCGCCCAGTGCACCGTTCAGCTTGCGCTCGGTGACCTGGTTCAGGTCGCGGTCGTACACGTAGAGTTTGTCGCCGTCGGCCTGCAGCACCTGCTGGTAAGGCTTCTGGTACGTCCAGATGAACTTGCCGGGCCGCGCGAACACGAACGTGCCGCTCGAATTGTCGGTGGGCTTCGGCGCGGCCTGCGCGGCGCTCGCGCCCTTGGCCGGCGCCTTGACGATCTGCTGCGTGAAATCGCCCTTCGCCGAACGCACCTGCGACACGAAGGCCTTCAGTTGCTCGGTGCCGCCCGCGAACGCGTGCGTCGCCGCGAGCATCAGCGACGCGCCGGCGAGCGCCGCGCCGAGCCAGCGCCGCGTCGAACGAAGGGAAGGGACGAACGAAAGTTGCTGCATATTGCGGTTTTCTCCCTGGGTGGCCGGCGCTGCGGGCGCCGCGGACTCATTCCGCGTCGCGCGCCGGCACAAGAATTTCGCGGTTGCCGCTCGACGACATCGCCGACACGAGCCCCGACTGCTCCATCTGCTCGAGCAGCCGCGCCGCGCGGTTGTAGCCGATCCGCAGATGGCGCTGCACGAGCGAGATCGATGCGCGGCGGTTCTTGATGACGATCTCGACCGCCTGGTCGTACAGCGGATCAGACTCGCCGCCGCCTTCGCCGGTTCCCGCGCCGGCCGAGCCCTCGTCGCCGTCGGCGGTGCCGCCTTCGAGCAGGCCCTCGACGTAGTTCGGCTCGCCCTGCTCCTTGAGCTTCTCGACGACGCGATGCACCTCGTCATCGGCGACGAACGCGCCGTGCACGCGCACCGGCAGCCCCGAGCCCGGCGGCAGGTAGAGCATGTCGCCCATCCCGAGCAGCGATTCGGCGCCCATCTGGTCGAGAATCGTGCGCGAGTCGATCTTCGACGACACCTGAAACGCGATCCGCGTCGGCACGTTCGCCTTGATCAGGCCCGTGATCACGTCGACCGACGGACGCTGCGTCGCGAGAATCAGGTGGATGCCGGCCGCACGCGCCTTCTGCGCGATCCGCGCGATCAGTTCCTCGACCTTCTTGCCGACGACCATCATCAGATCGGCCAGCTCGTCGATCACGACGACGATGTTCGGCAGGCGGCCAAGCGGCTCAGGATCGTCCGGCGTCAGGCTGAACGGGTTCGGGATCTTCTCCTCGCGCTTCGCCGCCTCGTCGATCTTGTTGTTGTAGCCGGCGAGGTTGCGCACGCCGAGCTTGCTCATCAGCTTGTAGCGGCGCTCCATCTCCGCGACCGTCCAGTTCAGCGCATGACCGGCCTGGCGCATGTCGGTGACGACCGGGCACAGCAGGTGCGGAATGCCTTCGTAGACGCTCATTTCGAGCATCTTCGGATCGATCAGGATCAGGCGCACCTGCTCGGCCGTGGCCTTGTACAGCAGCGACAGGATCATCGCGTTGATCCCGACCGACTTGCCCGAGCCGGTCGTACCGGCCACCAGCAGGTGCGGCATCTTCGCGAGATCCGCGCACACCGGCTTGCCGCCGATGTCCTTGCCGAGGCTCAGCGTCAGCGCCGACGACGCGGCCGCATACACCTCGGAGCCGATGATCTCGGACAGGTGCACCGTCTGGCGGCGCTGGTTCGGCAGCTCGAGCGCCATGTAGTTCTTGCCGGGGATCGTCTCGACCACGCGGATCGACACGAGCGACAGCGAGCGCGCGAGATCCTTCGCGAGATTGACGATCTGGCTGCCCTTCACGCCGGTGGCCGGCTCGATCTCGTAGCGCGTGACGACCGGGCCCGGATACGCGGCGACGACGCTCGCCTCGACGCCGAAGTCCTTCAGCTTCTTCTCGATCAGGCGCGACGTGAATTCGAGCGTATCGGCGGAAATCGCTTCCTGCGTCTTCGGCGCGGGGTCGAGCAGCGACACCGGCGGCAGCGTCGAATCGCCCGGCAGGTCGGTGAACAGCGGCACCTGGCGTTCGCGCTCGACGCGCTCGGACTTCGCCGGCGTGACGACCGGCGGCACGATCGTCACCGGCTCGTGATCCTCGATGCGCACGCGCTCCTCTTCGACCTTGCCTTCGCGGCGCACCGCCGCGGCCTCGCCGAGCTTGCGGTCGCGCTCGGCCTCGCGGCGCAGCTTCGCGACGTTGACGGCGGACAGGATCGCGCCGCCGACGCGCTCGGCGACCGACAGCCACGAGAAGCGGAAATACAGCGACAGGCCGATCGCGAGCGCGATCAGCAGCAGCAGCGTGCCGCCCGTGAAGCCGAACGCATGCGACATCGCGCCCGCGACGGCTTCGCCGACGACGCCGCCCGGCGCACGCGGCAACTGCACCTTCAGCGACCACATGCGCAGCGCCTCGATGCCGTCGCACGCGAGCACGACCAGCACGAACGCAAAGATTTCGGTGAGCCAGCCGATCGGCCGCTCCGGTTCGTCGGGAATCGCCTCGTGGCGCGTGATGCGGCGGTAGTTGACGGCGATGCGCCGCCCGAGCGGCACGATCAGCCAGTAGGCGGACAGGCCGAACAGCAGCAGGATGATGTCGGCCGTCCACGCGCCGACGCGGCCGGCCCAGTTCGAGATGTGATCGACCTGGGCGGCGTGCGTCCAGCTCGGATCGCGCCGGCTGTAGCTCAGCAGGGCCATCACCAGAAAGGCGCAGAGCGCGACCTGGAGAATCCAGCGGATCTCCGTGAGGAGCTTCGACATCCGGTGCGGCAACGCCTGTGCCGGGGCGGAATAAGGAGCTTTTGCCATGAATCCGTATAAAGAGGACGGGCCATGCGCCCGCCTGTCGTTCGATCGCGCTTATTGTAAACGCTGCACCGCGCCGCCAAGTGTAAATGACGGTTACATAACGGGGACGGGCGCCGAACCGGCGCCGCCGGCCACCACAAGCCGGCCGGATGGCCCATACCCGCGGCAACGCGCGTCGCCACCCGGCAGCCTGCCGCCCGGCGCGCTGCCCCGTCCGGACGGCACGCCGCGAGACGCTATCGGCGCGATTGAAACTCTCGTTCGGCAGCGCAGCAACGGGGCCTTTATAATGCGCGTCTGATACCCATCTATGACGGCATCCCGGTCACCCCGGATCGCACGGCGAGCCCTACCCCGCCCGCCGGCCGCCTTTTACGGATTCGCACATGTCCACGCCCAAACACGCCAAAGTCCTGATTCTCGGTTCCGGCCCCGCCGGCTACACGGCCGCCGTCTACGCGGCACGCGCCAACCTGTCCCCGGTGCTGATCACCGGCATCGCGCAGGGCGGCCAGCTGATGACCACGACCGACGTCGAAAACTGGCCGGCTGACGCGAAAGGCGTACAAGGTCCGGAGCTGATGGCGCGCTTCCAGGAGCACGCGGAGCGCTTCAACACCGAAATCGTCTTCGACCACATCCATACCGCGAAACTGCACGAGCAGCCGATCCGCCTGATCGGCGACTCGGGCGAATACACGTGCGATTCGCTGATCATCGCGACCGGCGCGTCCGCGCAGTATCTCGGCCTGCCGTCCGAGGAAGCGTTCATGGGCAAGGGCGTGTCGGCCTGCGCGACCTGCGACGGTTTCTTCTATCGCAACCAGGAAGTCGCGGTGATCGGCGGCGGCAACACGGCCGTCGAGGAAGCGCTCTACCTGACCGGCATCGCGAAGAAGGTCACCGTGATCCACCGCCGCGACAAGTTCCGCGCGGAGCCGATCCTGATCGACCGCCTGCTGGAGAAGCAAAAGGAAGGCGTCGTCGACATCAAGTGGGATCACGTGCTCGACGAGGTGACGGGCGAGGAGTCCGGCGTCACGGGCCTGCGCATCAAGAACGTGAAGACCGGCGCGACGGAAGACCTGCACGTGCAGGGCGTGTTCGTCGCGATCGGCCACAAGCCGAACACCGACCTGTTCCAGGGCCAGCTCGAGATGAAGGACGGCTACATCCTGACGAAGAGCGGCCTGCAAGGCAACGCGACGTCGACGAGCGTGCCGGGCGTGTTCGCCGCGGGCGACGTGCAGGACAACGTGTACCGCCAGGCGATCACCAGCGCGGGCACGGGCTGCATGGCCGCACTCGACGCGCAGCGCTACCTCGAAAGCCTGCACGACAAGAAGTAAGCCGGAAGCCTTTTCGCGGCGGACGCTACAATGGCGTCCGCTGCCGCGAAGCAGGCTCGACCGGAAAGCCGCTGCCGCCGCGCAGCGGCTTTTTTGTGCCCGCGCGCCCGAACGCGCCTGCCCCGTTACCGAATCATGGCGAAGAACCAGCCCCATCCGAGCGATCCCGCGAAGCGGAAGATCGCTGCCCGTCCCGTGACCCCGGCGCCCGAGGCGCCGCCGCCCGTGCCCGACGCGGCCGCGTTGCGCGGCCAGGGCCTCGCGGGCCTCGGCGCGTTGCGCAAGTCGCTGCAAGGCGAAGCCGACCGTCGCGAGCGCGCGCGCATCGAAACCGCGCAGGCCGAGCGCAAGGCGGAAGCCGACGCGAACCTGTTCCGCAACGAAATCGGCACGATCCGGCCGCTGAACGCGCCGCCGCGCGCGTCGTCGGGCCGCATGCCGCCCGACCCGGTGCCGAAACAGACGCAGCGCGACGAGGAAGCCGTGCTGAACGCGACGCTGTCCGACGAGTTCGATCCCGAGACGCTGCTCGACAGCGACGACTCGCTCTATTACCACCGCCCCGGCATCAGCCGCGACGTCGTGCGCAAGCTGCGTAGCGGCGCGTGGATCGTGCAGGCGCAGATCGATCTGCACGGCATGCGGCGCGACGAGGCGCGCGATGCGCTCGCCGAATTCATCCGCGAAGCCGGCAAGAAAGGGCTGCGCTGCCTGCGCGTGATTCACGGCAAGGGGCTCGGCTCGATCGGCAAGGAACCGGTGCTGAAGGGCAAGGTGCGCGCGTGGCTCGTGCAGAAGGAAGAAGTGATCGCGTTCTGCGAGGCGCGCGGCCACGACGGCGGCGCGGGCGCGGTGCTCGTGCTGCTGCAGCCGCACGCGGCGCCGGCCGACCGGGGGCCGCGTGCCGCATCCTAGGCTGACGCTCGCGATCGCGATACTGGAGGCGATCGCCACGCTGGCTTTCGCGATTTCGGGGTTCATCGAGGCGCGCAAGAACCGCCTCGACTCGGTCGGCACGTTCGTCGTCGCGCTCGCGACCGCCTTCGGCGGCGGCACGCTGCGCGACATCCTGCTCGAGCGCCGGCCGTTCTACTGGGTCGTGCACGACGACTACGTGATCGCGATCTTCGTGCTCGCGCTGTTCGCGCCGTTCGTGCTGCGGATGCTGTCGCGGCTGTCGGCCGAACGGCTGCTGCTGATCGCCGATGCGATCGGGCTCGGCATCTTCAGCATCTCGGGCACGTCGATCGCGCTCGACGCCGAGATGCCGCGCTTCATCGCGGTGATGATGGGCGTGATCACCGGCGTGGTCGGCGGGATCGTCCGCGACGTGCTGTGCAACGACATCCCGCTGATCCTGCGCGATTCGCGGCCGTACGCGACCTGCGCGTTCGTCGGCTGCTGGTTCTACCTGCTGCTTGTGTGGCTGCAGTTCGACTCGGTGTACAGCGTGCTGCTCGCCACCGGCTTCATCCTCATCGCGCGGCTCGCGACGTTCAAGTTCGACGTGCGGTTGCCGCATTGAATCCGGGCATCGTTTGAATCACGAGAGGCCGTTGAAACGGGCCCTCGTCGCCGCACGCCGGTGATCCGGAAACAACGCGATCTATCGGACACATTTGTTTACATTTACATTTCACATTCCGTAGTGCCGTGCTACGTTCCGCCTGACAAACGCGAACGAGTGGACTGGCATGACTATTTTTTACGCGGTAGTTGAAGACGATCCGCTGGACAGCGGCGGCTACGTACTCGATGGCGGTAAGTGCGGAACGATCGTAGGTGACGACGGCAAACGCCGGAAAATCGCGTTCGTCGGACAACGCGCGTGGTGCAGCACATGCGAGAGCGTCGGGACAATTGAAGCGGCCCCCGGCGCGCCGAGCGAAAAGCGTCTGCGCGACTTCACTTCCGCGGGACGCGTTCAAGCCTTGAGCAACGATTGGGTCAGATGTCGCTGTGAGCATCCTCCTCGCATCATTTCCCGATATGGCCGCAAATGGAAAATAGACGCTTCGGATTGCGACCTCCGGATGGCATCCGAACTCGTCACAACAGATATGCTCACGGCAACGACTCAGCTCGTCTATAACGATTGCTTCATTCTTCGGGACGCCACGGGCGCCCCTCTGAGCGACGTCGCTTATGCATTGCAGCGAGACACCGGGGCGTTTGAATACGGACGAACGGACACACGTGGACAAACTCACCTGCTCGCGTCCACTTCGCGGGCCGAAAACATCACGATCTACCTCGCGGAATAACCATGCCCGAACACGTCCACGTCTCTCCTGAAGGCAATCGATACAAACGGATCGCGGCACGCAAGACCACGCCGACAAACGACCCGTCACCGAAGCCCGTCACCGTCCGATTCAAGACATTCTGGAAAACGGCCCGTAGATGGACCGACACCGACGTCGCCGAATACCAGCGCGCAGTTCCGCGACTGGCAAGACAACTACAGACGGAAACGTATTGGGACCGCAACGGCAGCACGCGCGCGAATCGATTTACATGTGAGGACTTCGCGTTACGGCTGCTTGTCCAGTTCGCCGCCCTGCGCGGGTTGCCGCTCAAGGTGACCACTGGTGTACGCAGTTATCGAAACGTGGAAATCGACGGCGAATCGGAACACCAGCGATACGATTCGACAATGTACGGTTTCGCGGAGATGGTGTCGTTGACTTTCGGCGCCCCGGACACACAACGCACCGATTCGAATACCGTACGCCTTTCGACGGCCGAGTCGCTCCGCCCAGGAGACATGCTCGTACAGGCCAATGATCGCGCAGGCATCGGACATCATGTTCAGTTGGTCACGAGCACCTCGCCCGCGTCCATTTCGATCATGCAGGGAAATTCGAGCGGTGTGATCGTGCGTCCGTTCACGACGATCATGAGGATATTCGGCCGCAATCGTGCAGATCCACAAAGCGCCAGTTATGCAGGCATGGGCGTCGAAAACGGGTACTACGCACCCGGCGAGGAAGGGTGGAACTACAGAAACGAGACGACGGGTGCCGAAGTGAAGGACTTTCTAAAGCAATTCCAGCTGTATCGCTGGAATTTCGCCGCATTCAATCAGTAATGCGGAGGCAAGGATGCGTGTGTTCCTTTCGGTAATCGCAGATAGCGATCTCTTCGGCGCACTCGCGACCGTTTGCCTGGTCGTCGCAGTGGCCGGCCTGTTCTCCACCGTCCGCCGCTCGAGGTTTTATTTTCCGGTCGTCTTCGCGTGCCTTCTATTCATGCCGCTCATGCATGCGATCGGTTCGTACTTCTTGTCACTGCCGAGCCCGTAATTGCCTCGTCGGTTATCACGACACATGTGGTCCACGACACCTACTCCAATCGATCCGCTACCTCCATGAATCGCGGCAAACGACGGCATCCGGATCGAATGGTGATCGGGATGCGTCGCCGATGCCCTGATTCCACTTACCTCACGCGATCCGCTCTTCCGACGCCGGATCGAACAGCACGGCCTTCGACACGTCGAACAGCAGCGACTGCGTCTGCCCCGGCTGCGGGTTCGCGGCCGGATGCACGCGGCTCACGATCCGCTTGCCGTTCACCTGCGCGAACACGTGCGTGTCCGGCCCGGTCGGCTCGGTCACGTCGACGCGCACGTCGATCGGCTGCAGGTTCGACGCCTCGCCGTTGTGCGCGTTGCGTGCGTCGGTGATGCGCTCCGGACGCAGGCCCAGGATTACCTCGCGGCCGACGTGCGACTTCAGCTTCGCCGCGTCGAACGGCAGGATCAGCGCGCTGCGCGCGAGGCCCGTGTCGATCTCGAGCGCGATTCCGCCGCCCTGCTCGACCAGCTTGCCGTTGATGAAGTTCATCGGCGGCGCGCCGATGAAGCCCGCGACGAACAGGTTCGACGGCGAATCGTAGATCTCCTGCGGCGCGCCGAACTGCTGGACCACGCCGTCCTTCATCACCGCGATCCGGTCGCCGAGCGTCATCGCCTCGATCTGGTCGTGCGTCACGTAGACGATCGTCGTGCCGAGACGCTGGTGCAGCAACTTGATTTCGGCGCGCATCTCGATGCGCAGCTTCGCGTCGAGGTTCGACAGCGGTTCGTCGAACAGGAACAGCGACGGATCGCGTGCGAGCGCGCGGCCCATCGCGACGCGCTGCCGCTGGCCGCCCGACAGTTGGCCCGGCTTGCGGTCGAGCAGGTGCTGGATCTGCAGCATCGCCGACACGCGGTCGACGATCTGCTGCTGCTCGCTCTTCGGCACCTTGCGGATGTTCAGCCCGAACGAGATGTTCTCGCGCACCGTCATCGACGGATACAGCGCGTACGACTGAAACACCATCGCGATGTCGCGATCCTTCGGCGACAGGTCGTTGACGACCTTGCCGTCGATGCAGATCTCGCCGCTCGTGACCGTCTCGAGCCCGGCGATCATGTTGAGCAGCGTCGATTTCCCGCAGCCCGAGCCGCCGACCAGGATCAGGAACTGTCCGTCCTCGATCTCGATGTCGACACCCTTCAGGACCGGCACCCCGTTCGGGTAGGTCTTGTACACGTCACGGATGGAAAGGCTTGCCATGCTGTGAATCCTCTGTCTCGTCTCGCGCGGCGCACTCGGGCGCCGCGTCGGGTTCGTTTCGATGCGCCGCGCGTGGTGCGCGGCCGGTTCGTCGTATCGGATGAAGCCGCGCTTACCCCTTCACCGCGCCTGCCGTCAGCCCGCGCACGAAGTAGCGGCCGGCGACGATGTAGACGAGCAGCGTCGGCAGCGCGGCGATGATCGCGCCGGCCATGTCGACGTTGTATTCCTTCACGCCCGTCGACGTGTTGACGAGGTTGTTCAGCGCGACCGTGATCGGCATCGAGTCGACGCCGGAGAACACGATCCCGAACAGGAAGTCGTTCCAGATCTGCGTGAATTGCCAGATCAGGCACACCATGAAGATCGGCAGCGACACCGGCAGCAGGATCTTCGTGAAGATCGTGAAGAAGCCCGCGCCGTCGATGCGCGCGGCCTTCACGAGTTCGGCCGGCACGCTCACGTAGAAGTTGCGGAAGAACATCGTCGTGAACGCGATCCCGTACACGACGTGCACGAACACGAGGCCCGGAATCGTGTTGGCGAGGCCGAGCATCCCCTGCAGGCGCGCCATCGGCAGCAGGATCACCTGGAACGGGATGAAGCAGCCGACCAGCATCATCGTGAACAGCGCGTCCGCGCCGCGAAAGCGCCAGTGCGTGAGCACGTAGCCGTTGAACGCGCCGATCAGCGACGAGATCAGCACGGCCGGAATCACCATCTGCAGCGAGTTCAGGAAGAACGGCTTCATCCCGTCGCAGCGCACGCCGGTACAGGCGCCGCTCCAGGCCTTCACCCACGGATCGACGGTCCACGAGGTGGGCGGCGTCAGCAGGTTGCCGGTGCGCAGCTGGTCGAGGTCCTTGAACGACGTCGACAGCATCACGTAGATCGGGAACAGGAAATACAGCGCGAACAGGATCAGTGCCGCATAGATCACTGCCCGGCTGATCGTCATCTTAGGCTGCATTGCGGGTGCTCCTCGATTCCATATACATCAGCGGCACCAGCACCGCGACCACGGTCGCGAGCATCATCACCGAGGACGCCGCGCCGAGCCCGAGCTGGCCGCGGTTGAACGAAAACGTGTACATGAACATGGCCGGCAGCGACGACGACGTGCCCGGGCCGCCCGCGGTCAGCGCGACGACGAGGTCGAAGGTCTTGATCGTGATGTGGCAGAGGATCAGCAGCACCGAGAAGAACACCGGGCGCATGCTCGGGATCACGATCTTGCGGTAGATGGTCGGCAGCGTCGCGCCGTCGACCTGCGCGGCCTTGAAGATCTCGCCATCGACACCGCGCAGCCCCGCGAGGAACAGCGCCATCACGAAGCCGGTCGACTGCCACACGGCCGCGATCACCACGCAGAAGATCGCCTTGTCCGGATCGTCGAGCCAGCCGAACGAGAAGCTCGTCCAGCCCCAGTCGTGCATCACCTTCTCGAGGCCGAGGCCCGGGTTCAGGATCCACTGCCATGCAGTGCCGGTGACGATGAACGACAGCGCCATCGGGTACAGGAAGATCGCGCGCAGCGCGCCTTCGTTGCGGATCCGCTGGTCGAGCAGGATCGCGAGGAACAGCCCGAGGCCAACGCAGATCGCGATGAACGGAATCCCGAACCAGCCGAGGTTCGCGGCGGAGGTCCACCACACGTCGTTCTGGAACAGGTCCGTGTAACGGCCGAAGCCGTCGAATTCGTAGTTGGGCAACAGCCGCGAGCGGGTCAGCGACAGATAGCCGGTAATCAGGATGAAGCCGTAGATGAACACCACGGCGATCGCGACGCTCGGCGCGAGCACGAGCTTCGGAATCCAGCGATCGGCGAAGGCCGACATCGGCGACGTACGCCGTGCGGCGGCAGCGCCGGATCCGTTTCCGCTAAGAGGGGCAGCCACTTGATTCGACTCCTGGAACGAGGGCGACGCAGGCCGGGCCGGCGCCGGGTACGGCACGGGCCCGCGGGCGAGCCCGTTTGCTGCACATGCAAAAACGCCCGGCCGATGAAGCGTGTCCGGCCGGGCGCCTGGCGCGCGTTACTTGACCTTCGCGGCCTTCGCGAGCGCGGCGACCGCGCTCTTCGAATCCTGCTGCGAGTTCATGAACTTCGTCACGACGTCGGTGATCGCGCCGGCGGTCGCGTCGCCTTGCGCCATGCCGTGCGCGAGCGACGGCACGAAGCCGCCCGACTTGATCGCGGTCTGCTCGTCGGCATACGACTTCTTCGCGCAGTCGTCGAACTTGTCCATCTTCACGCCGAGACGCACCGGCACCGAGCCCTTCAGCAGGCTGAACTGCTCCTGGAACTCGGGCGTCATGATCGTCTTCGCGAGCGCGAGCTGGCCCGGCGTCGCGTTCTTCTCGCCCTTCTGCTGGAAGAACACGAACGAATCGACGTTGAACGTGTACGAATTCGCGGTGCCCGGCACCGGCGCGCAGACGTAGTCCTTGCCCGCCTTCTTGCCGGCGTTCTCGAATTCGCCCTTCGCCCAGTCGCCCATGAACTGCATGCCGGCCTTGCCGTTGATGACCATCGCGGTCGCGAGGTTCCAGTCGCGGCCGTTACGGCCGGTGTCGAAGTAGCCCTGGATCTTGCGCACCGTGTCGAACACCGACAGCATCTGCGGCGACGTCAGCGTCGCCTGGTCGAGGTCGACCAGCGCCTTCTTGTAGAACGCCGGGCCCTGCGACAGCACCACGTCTTCCCACAGCGTCAGGTCCTGCCACGGCTGGCCGCCCATCGCGACCGGCTGGATGCCGGCGGCCTTCAGCTTGTCGGCCACCGCGAAGAATTCGGGCCAGGTGGTCGGCACCTTCGCGCCGACCTTGTCGAGCGCGGCCTTGTTGATGTACAGCCAGTTGACGCGGTGCACCGAGAACGGCGCGGCGACGGTATGGCCCTTGTACTTGATGATCTTGTCGATTTCCGGCGGCAGGTTCTGCTTCCAGTCGCCGGCGGCCGAATCGATGTTGACGAGCACGCCCTGGTCGGCCCAGTCCTGGATCAGCGGGCCCTTGATCTGCGCGGCCGACGGGGAATCGCCGCTGATCACCTTGGTCTTCAGCGCGGTCATCGCCGCGGCGCCGGCGCCGCCCGCGACCGCGAAGTCCTTCCACACGTAGCCCTGCTTCTGCAGGTCGTCCTTCAGCACGCCGACGGCCTTCGACTCGCCGCCCGAGGTCCACCAGTGCAGCACGGTTACGTTCTCGGCTGCCTGCGCCGCCACGGCGCCAGCCATCAGACCCGCGGCGCAGAGCGCGCCCATGATCGAGCGAACTTTCATTACTTATCTCCTCCAGACTGAATCAACTCGTGAGGTTCCCCGACGGGGAACCGGCTTCTTGATAAACGACGGGGAAATCGAGCCGCGGGACGCATGCAGCGTACGGGGCCGATGACCGGCCGGGCTCTTACAGAAAGCGTGAATCGAGATTCAACGGCGTGTCTCCTCTTTGTGTTTCTGGCCCACCGCGATGCCGCGGCGCGAGCCCGGGGGCGACGGCGCGCGATGATGCGCTCCGTCAATGTCCGATACCATTCGGCACAAGGCGTTCCCGAAGGCGAAGCTCGCGCAGTTCATCGACCGCACTTCTTTTTTTCTTCACCCAGGTGCTACCCCTTGCGGCGGATTGTAGTTAAACTACAATTCAGTGTCAAAAATATTTTTATCGCACTACGGATCGCTTCCAGCACCCCCAACACGGCGGAGACACATGCATACCGATTCCAGCTTTACCTTCGTACTTTTCGGCGGCACCGGCGATTTGTCGATGCGCAAGATCCTGCCCGCGCTGTTCGAAGCGCACCGTGCGAACATGCTGGCGGACGGCGGTCGGATCGTGGCCGTCGCACGACACGAATCGGATCGGGCGGGCTATCTCGAATGGGTCGACACGCACGTGAAGCCGCATGCGGCGAAGGCGGCCGGCAACGCGTTCGACGACGCGGCCTGGAAGTCGTTTCTCGACCGCATCGAGTACGTGAAGCTCGATCTCGGCCGCGCGGAGGACTACGTCGTGCTGCGCGACGCGATCGCATCGCTGCCCGGCATCCGCGTGTTCTATCTCGCGACCGGCCCGTCGCTGTTCGTGCCGATCTGCAAGGCGCTCGCGTCGGTCGGCCTGAACGAAGGCTCGCGCATCGTGCTCGAGAAGCCGCTCGGCTACGACCTGAAGTCGTCGAACGCGATCAACGACGCGGTCGGCGAGATCTTCGCGGAAGGCCAGATCTACCGGATCGACCACTACCTCGGCAAGGAGCCGGTACAGAACCTGCTCGCGCTGCGCTTCGGCAATGCGCTGTTCGAGCCGCTGTGGCGCCGCGAATGGGTCGAGAGCATCCAGATCACGATCGCGGAAGAGCTCGGCGTCGAGGCGCGCGGCGATTTCTACGACAATACGGGCGCGCTGCGCGACATGGTGCAGAACCACCTGCTCCAGCTGCTGTCGATCGTCGCGATGGAGCCGCCGCACTCGATGGATTCCGACTCGGTACGCGACGAGAAGCTGCGCGTGCTGCGCGCGCTGAAGCCGATCGATCCGCGCGACATCGGCAAGGTCGCGGTGCGCGGCCAGTATCATGCGGGCGTGATCAAAGGCGCGCAGGTGCCGGCCTACGCGACCGAGCCGGGCGTGAAGCCCGACAGCCAGACCGAAACCTTCGTCGCGCTGAAGGTCGAGATCGAGAACTGGCGCTGGGCCGGCGTGCCGTTCTTCCTGCGCACCGGCAAGCGTCTGGCCGACCGCGTCGCGGAGATCGTCGTCAACTTCCGCCCGGTGCCGCATTCGGCGCTCGGGCCGACCGCGCTGCGCCCCGGTTCGAACCGTCTCGTGATCCGGCTGCAGCCGAACGAGACGATCCGCCTGTACTGCCTCGCGAAACAGCCGGGCGAAGGGATGAACCTCGCGAGCGTGCACCTCGACCTCGCGTTCGACCAGTTCTTCAAGGAAGGGCAGATGGAGGCGTACCAGCGCCTGCTGCTCGACGTGATCAACGGCCGGCTCGCCCTGTTCGTGCGTCGCGACGAGCAGGAAGCCGCCTGGCAATGGGTCGAGCCGATCCTGAACGAATGGGCGCGCACGCTCAAGCCGCCGAAGCCGTACGCGGCGGGCACGTGGGGGCCGGCCGCGTCGAGCGCGATGCTCGCGCAGCACGACACCTGCTGGCTCGAAGAAGAAAACTGATGCAAACCGTTGCGGCGTACGCCACCGTACGCGGCAACGCGCCTCACGATTCGTACGATTTGAACAGACAAAGCAGTCCGGAGGAGATGTGATCGAGATCCACGCTTTCGACACCCAGGAAGCGCAAAGCGAAGCGCTCGCGCGCGCCGTCGGCGATGCGCTGCGCGCGGCGCTTGCCGGCCCCGCGCGCCCCACGCTCGCGGTGTCCGGCGGCACCAGCCCGCGCCCGTTCCTGCATACGCTGTCGCACGCGGCGCTCGACTGGGCCGGCGTCGACGTCACGCTGGTCGACGACCGCTGGGTGCCGGACGACGACGCGGCCAGCAACGCGCAACTCGTGCGCGACACGCTGCTGCAGCGCGCGGCGGCCCCTGCCCGCTTCCTGCCGCTCGTCGACACACGCAGCACGCTCGACGCGCACGTCGCCGCGTTGAACGCGAACCCCGACTACCGCGTGCCGACCGTCGCCGTGCTCGGCATGGGCGAGGACGGCCACACCGCGTCGATCTTCGCCGACGCACCCGAATGGGAGCACGCGATCACGACGTCCGAGCGGTTCGTCGCCGTGCATCCGGGCGCGGCGCCCCATGCACGCGTGAGCTATTCGCTCGATGCGCTCAAGCGCGTCGACCGGCTGTTCCTGCTGATCGCGGGCGCCCGCAAACGCGACGTGCTCGACGCCGCGGCCGCGTCGCTGCAGAAGAACGCGATTTCCCAACTGGCCAACGACAAGGGGACCCAGCTCGATGTCTACTGGTGCGCAAAGTAAGGCGGTCGTCGCGGGTCAGCATGCCGACGGCCCGCGCCTGCTCGCGGACGTCGGCGGCACCAACGCGCGCTTCGCGCTGGAAACCGGCCCCGGCGAGATCACGCAGATCCGCGTGTACCCCGGCGCCGACTATCCGACGATCACCGACGCGATCCGCAAGTATCTGAAGGATGTGAAGATCAGCCGCGTGAACCACGCGGCGATCGCGATCGCGAACCCGGTCGACGGCGACCAGGTCACGATGACCAACCACGACTGGAGCTTCTCGATCGAGGCGACGCGCCGCGCGCTCGGCTTCGACACGCTGCTGGTCGTCAACGACTTCACCGCGCTCGCGATGGCGCTGCCGGGCCTGACCGATGCCCAGCGCGTGCAGGTCGGCGGCGGCGCGCGTCGCCAGAACAGCGTGATCGGCCTGCTCGGGCCCGGTACCGGGCTCGGCGTGTCGGGGTTGATCCCGGCCGACGACCGCTGGATCGCGCTCGGCAGCGAAGGCGGCCACGCGTCGTTCGCGCCGCAGGACGAGCGCGAGGATCTGGTGCTGCAATACGCGCGCAAGAAGTTTCCGCACGTGTCGTTCGAACGCGTGTGCGCGGGCCCCGGCATGGAAATCATCTATCGTGCGCTCGCCGCGCGCGACAAGAAGCGCGTCGCCGCGACCGTCGACACGGTCGAGATCGTCGAGCGCGCGCATGCCGGCGACGCGCTCGCGCTCGAAACGGTCGAATGCTTCTGCGGGATTCTCGGCGCGTTCGCGGGCAGCGTCGCGCTGACGCTCGGCGCACTCGGCGGCGTGTACATCGGCGGCGGCGTCGCGCTGAAGCTGGGCGAGCTGTTCACGCGCTCGTCGTTCCGCGCGCGCTTCGAGGCGAAGGGCCGCTTCACGCACTATCTCGAGAACATCCCGACCTACCTGATCACCGCCGAATACCCGGCGTTCCTCGGCGTATCGGCGATTCTCGCGGAACAGTTGTCGAACCGTTCCGGCGGTGCGTCGTCGGCCGTGTTCGAGCGAATCCGCCAGATGCGCGACGCGCTGACGCCGGCCGAGCGCCGCGTCGCCGATCTCGCGCTGAACCATCCGCGCTCGATCATCAACGATCCGATCGTCGACATCGCGCGCAAGGCCGACGTGAGCCAGCCGACCGTGATCCGCTTCTGCCGCTCGCTCGGCTGCCAGGGGCTGTCGGACTTCAAGCTGAAGCTCGCCACCGGCCTCACCGGCACGATCCCGATGAGCCACAGCCAGGTGCATCTCGGCGATACGGCCACCGACTTCGGCGCGAAGGTGCTCGACAACACGGTGTCCGCGATCCTGCAGCTGCGCGAGCACCTGAATTTCGAGCACGTCGAGAACGCGATCGAGATCCTGAACGGCGCGCGCCGCATCGAGTTCTACGGGCTCGGCAACTCGAACATCGTCGCGCAGGACGCGCACTACAAGTTCTTCCGCTTCGGCATCCCGACGATCGCGTACGGCGACCTGTACATGCAGGCCGCGTCCGCCGCGCTGCTCGGCAAGGGCGACGTGATCGTCGCGGTGTCGAAGTCGGGCCGCGCGCCCGAACTGCTGCGCGTGCTCGACGTCGCGATGCAGGCCGGCGCGAAGGTGATCGCGATCACGTCGAGCAACACGCCGCTCGCGAAACGCGCGACCGTCGCGCTCGAGACCGACCACATCGAGATGCGCGAGTCGCAGTTGTCGATGATCTCGCGAATTCTGCATCTGCTGATGATCGACATCCTCGCGGTCGGTGTCGCGATCCGTCGCGCGTCGACGAACGGCGAGCTGCCCGAAGCCGTCGCGCAGGCGAAGGCGCGCGCCAGCGACGACGAAACGGCCGACGTGCTCGACTGGCTGAGCCACGGCGCGTCGCCGGCGGCGAAGGACGTCGCGCGGGACTAGCGCATGGCGCGGCGTCAGCCGCTTCACGCGTCCCCACGAAAAACGCCACCGGCGCATCGCGCGCGGTGGCGTTTTTCATTCTGCGACCCGGCGGGCGGCGCGGTTCAGGCGCCCGCTTTCACCGGCCGGCCGTGCCAGCGCAGCACCAGATAGCGCCCAGCGAAACACAGCACGCCAGTGACGCCGATCGTCACGCCCATCGCGAACGGCGTGCCGTCCGCGAGTGCGCCGATCGCGACGCTCGCCAGCGCGCCGAGCGCGAGCTGCATCGCGCCGAACACGGCCGCCGACGCGCCCGCGTTGTGCGGATAGCGATGCATCAGGTCGGTCGTGCAGTTCGCGGACAGGATCCCGACCACACCGACGACGAAGAACAGGCACACGACGATCGACCACAGCCCGCCCAACCCGGTCAGCGCGACGAACGCGACCGCGAGCGACGCGATGCAGCTCACGAGCGACGCGGCCACGATGATGCGCAGCGAACCGATGCGGCCGACGAGCCGCGTGTTCGCGAAGTTGCCGATCATGATCCCGACGACGTTCAGGCCGAACAGCAGCCCGTAGTGCTGCGGCGACACGTGGAAATACTCAATGTACACGAACGGCGTCGCGGTGATGTACGAGAACATCGACGCGAACGCCATCCCGCCGCACAGCATGTGCCCCCATGCGACGGGGTCGGACAGGATGCGCCCGTACGACGCGAACGACGCGAGCACGGCCGCGCTCTTGCGCCGCTCCTTCGGCCAGGTTTCGGGCACGCGCAGGTACGCGGTCGTCGCGCAGAGCGCGCCGAACACGGCGAGCACGACGAACACGCCGCGCCAGCCGGAGAAACGCAGGATCTGGCCGCCGATCAGCGGCGCGAGCAGCGGCCCGACCGCGGTGACGATCGCGACCATCGACAGCACCTTCGCCGCGTCGCTCGGCTCGTGCGCGTCGCGCGCGATCGCCCGCGCGAGCACCGACGCGGCGCCGGCGCCGAGCGCCTGCAAAAAGCGCACGACGATCAGCATGTCGATCGAACCCGCCACGAAGCAGCCGATACTCGCGAGCGTGAACAGCGCGATCCCGCCGAGCAGCACGGGGCGGCGGCCCCACGTGTCGGACAGCGGGCCGTACAGCAGCATGCCGATCGAGAAGCCGGCCATGAAGCTCGTCAGCGTGCGCTGAGCCGCGCCGGCGCTGACGGAGAAGCCCGCGGCGATCGACGGCAGGCTCGGCAGGTACATGTCAGTGGCGATCGGCCCGCAGGCCGCGAGCGCGCCGAGCAACAGGATCAGCCGGGCATCGGGCCGGCGCCGGACGACGTGGGACATGGGTATCCGGAATGGGAGCCCGCGCGCATCGGGGCGCGCGTGGCGGTGAAGACGGGAAGCCGCGCTGCAAGCGGCGCGTTCAGGCCCATGATTGTACGCGCAACTTTTTTGCGTGCCTCGGGCTGCATGCTGCGGCGGGCAGGAACCCGCCCACGCGCGTCGTGCGCCGAACCAGCGTGCGGGCGGATTCGATTAAGCTTGCTGCTTGCCGCTCTTGTCTGATCTATTCGACGTACGACCGACCCGATGACCGCTTTCCTGCTGATCTGGAGCCCCAAGAAATGGCCATGGCCCGAGTTGCCCGACGTCGCCGCGCGCGTGAAGGCCGGCGAGGCCGTGCATGACGTCTGGGGCTGCGGCTTCGCGCGCGGCATCCTGCCCGGCGACCGCGTGTTCCTGCACCGCGTCGCGAAGGAACCCAAGGGCGTGTTCGGCTCCGGCTACGTGACGCGCGCGCCATACGAGGTGCCCGATCCGTCGACCAAGCGCGGCTACCGGCTGTGCATCGACTTCGTGTACGACTGGCTGGTCGACGCGCACCAGGACGTCGTGATTCCGCGCGACGCGCTGCGCGTCCATCCGTATTCGGTACAGACCTGGGATGCGCAGAGTTCCGGCACGTCGATCAAGCCGATGGTCGAAGGTCCGCTCGAAAAGCGCTGGGCCGAGCTGACCGGCAAGCGCAAGCCGCCGCGATAAGCGGAAACCGGGTCGCATCGGGGCCGCCTTTCTGTCCGGCCGATTCCCCCGGCGCGCCGAAAGGCCGCGGACCGGCCGGCGGGCTTGCCGCGCGTGTCTCCGGTACAATCAGACGATCGTTCCGCCCAGGCGCCGCGGCCCGTGCACAGGCCCCCGCGCCCTTCTCTCGCAGGTTTCGCTCATGTCCAACAATCAGATCCTCTTCGAACGCGCCCAGAAGACCATTCCGGGCGGCGTCAACTCGCCGGTGCGCGCCTTCCGCTCGGTCGGCGGCACGCCGCGCTTCGTCGCGCGCGCGCAAGGCCCGTATTTCTGGGATGCCGACGGCAAGCAGTACATCGACTACATCGGCTCGTGGGGCCCGATGATCGTCGGCCACGTCCATCCGGAAGTGCTGTCGGCCGTGCAGAACGTGCTCGCCGACGGCTTCTCGTTCGGCGCGCCGACCGAAGCCGAGATCGAGATCGCCGAGGAAATCTGCAAGCTCGTGCCGGCGATCGAGCAGGTGCGGATGGTGTCGAGCGGCACCGAGGCGACGATGAGCGCACTGCGTCTCGCGCGCGGCTTCACGGGCCGCAGCCGCATCGTCAAGTTCGAGGGCTGCTACCACGGCCACGCGGACAGCCTGCTGGTCAAGGCCGGCTCGGGCCTGCTGACGTTCGGCAACCCGACGTCGGCCGGCGTGCCCGCCGACATCGCGAAGCACACGACCGTCCTCGAATACAACAACGTCGCCGCGCTGGAAGAAGCGTTCAGCGCGTTCGGCGACGAGATCGCCGCGGTGATCGTCGAGCCGGTCGCCGGCAACATGAACCTCGTGCGCGGCACGCCCGAATTCCTGAACGCGCTGCGCGCGCTGTGCACGAAGCACGGCGCCGTGCTGATCTTCGACGAGGTGATGTGCGGGTTCCGTGTCGCGCTCGGCGGCGCGCAGGCGTACTACGGGATCGCGGCCGACCTCACCTGCCTCGGCAAGGTGATCGGCGGCGGGATGCCGGCCGCCGCGTTCGGCGGCCGCCGCGACATCATGGCCCACCTCGCGCCGCTCGGCGGTGTCTATCAGGCCGGCACGCTGTCGGGCAATCCGATCGCGGTCGCCGCGGGCTTGAAGACGCTGCAACTGATCCAGGCGCCGGGTTTCTACGACGCGCTCACCGCGCAGACGAAGCGGCTCGCCGACGGCCTCGCAGCGGAGGCACGCGCGGCCGGCGTGCCGTTCGCGGCCGACTCGATCGGCGCGATGTTCGGCCTGTACTTCGCCGAGCGCGTGCCGGGCAGCTTCGCGGAAGTCACCAAGAGCGACGTCGAGCGATTCAACCGCTTCTTCCATCTGATGCTCGATGAGGGCGTGTACTTCGCGCCGTCCGCGTACGAAGCCGGCTTCGTGTCGAGCACGCACGACGACGCGGTGATCGACGCGACGCTCGCGGCCGCGCGCCGCGCGTTCGCGGCACTCGCCGCCTGACCCGGGGCCGCGCGCATGTTCTCGGATACCGACTTCGCCCACATGCAGCGCGCGCTCGCGCTCGCGGCGCGCGGCATGTACACGACCGCGCCGAATCCGCGCGTCGGCTGCGTGATCGTCAAGGACGGCGACGTGATCGGCGAAGGCTTCACGCAGCCGGCCGGCCAGGACCACGCGGAAGTCCAGGCGCTCAAGGACGCGCGTTCGCGCGGCTACGACGTCGCGGGCTCGACCGTCTACGTGACGCTCGAACCGTGCAGCCATTTCGGCCGCACGCCGCCGTGCGCGAACGCGCTGATCGACGCGCGCGTCGCGAAGGTCGTCGCCGCGATGGAAGACCCGAACCCGCAGGTGTCGGGGCGCGGCCTCGGGATACTGCGCGACGCGGGCATCGACGTGCGCTGCGGGCTGCTCGCGAATGAAGCCGGCGAGCTGAACATCGGCTTCGTGTCGCGGATGACGCGCGGCCGCCCGTGGGTGCGGATGAAGACCGCCGCATCACTCGACGGCCGCACCGCGCTGCCGTCCGGCGAAAGCCAGTGGATCACCGGCGAGGCCGCGCGCCTCGACGGCCATGCGTGGCGCGCCCGCGCGTGCGCGATCCTCACCGGTATCGGCACCGTGCGCGAGGACAATCCGCTGCTGACCGTGCGCGGCATCGACACGCCGCGCCAGCCGCAACGCATCCTGGTGGACAGCCGCCTCGACCTGCCGCTCGACGCGCGGCTGCTCGAAGGCGCGCCGTTGCTGATCTTCTGCGGCCGGCTCGACGCCGCCGGCGAACTGCGCGCGAACGTGCTGAAGTCGCGCGGCGCGGAAATCGTGCCACTCGCGAATGCGCACGGCAAGGTCGACCTGCCCGCGATGCTGGCGGCGCTCGGTGCGCGCGGCGTCAACGAGCTGCACGTCGAGGCCGGCCACAAGCTGAACGGTTCGCTGCTGCGCGAGCACTGCGTCGACGAATTGCTGGTGTATCTGGCGCCGAGCCTGCTGGGCGCCGACGCGGCCGGCATGTTCGATCTCGCCGCGCCGGCCAGCCTCGAGGCGCGCACCCGGCTGTCGTTCCACGGTATCGAGCGGATCGGTGACGACCTGCGCATCCTCGCGCGCGTCGCACCGACCGACACGTCTCACTGAACGGAATCGCCACGATGTTTACCGGAATTGTCGCGGCCGTCGGCCGCATCGAAGCGATCGCCCCGCTCGGCACGTCGGCCGATGCCGGCGTGCGCCTGACCGTGCAGGCCGGCGGGCTCGATCTCGCCGATGTCGCGCTCGGCGACAGCATCGCGATCCAGGGCGCATGCATGACGGTGATCGAAAAGACCGACACCACGTTCGACGTCGACGTGTCGCGCGAAAGCCTGAACCGGACGGTCGGCCTCGCGCAGCCCGGCGAAGTGAACCTGGAGAAGGCGCTGCGCGCGCATGACCGCCTCAGCGGGCATATCGTGTCGGGCCATGTGGACGGCCTCGGTACCGTGTCGCGCTTCGCACCGGTCGGCGAGTCGCACGAACTGCGGATCGTCGCGCCGCGCGAACTCGGCCGCTATCTCGCGTACAAGGGGTCGATCACGGTGAACGGCGTCAGCCTGACCGTCAATACGGTCGACGACCGCGCGGACGGCTGCGAATTCTCGATCAACCTGATTCCGCATACGGTCGAAGTCACGACCCTGCGTCACGTGCAGGCCGGCGACAAGGTCAACCTCGAGGTCGACATGATCGCGCGGTATGTGGAGCGGATGCTGTCGGCATCGCAGGGCGTGCATCAGGACTGATCGGGCAGATCCTTCCTGTATATGGAATGACGGCTGGCGGTTCGTTTCGGCATTGTTTGGGCGTCGCCACGGCCCCGTCGCTCCTCCACTCACCGGCCGCCGTGCCGATCGTGTGCGGTAACCGAGCGGGCGCCACCGGGCATTGCTCGTGCCCTACTTCGTGCCGTGCCGCTCCGTCTCCTGCCTTCCGAAATGCCGGCATCGCGATCGGGTTCGGTCGTTGGCCGTCCGGCCAGCCGGTACCTGGCCGAACGGCCAACGACGCGCACGCGCCATGCCGTCGCGCTAAGATGCGTCGACAGCGGTTTCCACGCCGCCACGTACGACGCGCCGCGTAGCGGCCGCCACTCTTCCCACTGGAGTCGTCCCCATGTCCATCTCGATGTACCAGGCTTCGCTGCCCGTCCTGATCCGCGGCCTCACCAACCTGCAGCACATCCTCGGCAAGGCACAGGCGCATGCGGCCGAAAAGCAGATCGATCCGTCAGTGTTCATCGGCGCACGCTTGTACCCGGACATGCTGCCGCTCGTCCGCCAGGTGTACATCGCGACCGACACGGCCAAGGGCTGCGCCGCGCGGCTCGCCGGCGCCGAGATCCCGGGCTACCCGGATGTCGAGCAGACCTTCGACGAACTGCACGCACGCATCCAGAAGACGATCGACTACCTGAAGAGCTTCGACGCCGCGCAGATCGACGGCAGCGAGACGCGCCAGATCGTGCTGAAGATGCGCGTCGGCCCGATCGAGTTCACCGGCCAGTCGTACCTGCTGAATTTCGTGCTGCCCAACTTCTTCTTCCACGTGACGACCGCGTACGACATCCTGCGCCACAGCGGCGTCGAACTCGGCAAGCTGGACTACCTCGGCGGGCGCAACGAGCACGCGTGACGCGCGGCCGGGCAACGCCCGGCCCGCAACTGTCCGCACCCGCACGCAGGCCGGCCGCAGCGCTTTCCGGAGCACGCGCGGGCCCCGCGCGGCCCGCGCCAGCCGAAACGCCGTCCGGCTGGCGTAAAATACGCACTTTCCTCTTTCTCGCCCCCTTATGACGCTCGCCTCCACGCTCGACATCATCGCCGAGCTGAAAGCCGGCCGGATGGTGATCCTGGTCGACGAAGAAGACCGCGAAAACGAGGGCGACCTCGTGATCGCCGCCGAATTCGTCACGCCGGAAGCGATCAACTTCATGGCCAAGTACGGCCGCGGCCTGGTTTGTCTGACGTTGACGCAGGAACGCTGCAAGCAGCTTCACCTGCCGCTGATGACCTACCGCAACGGCACGCAGTACGGCACCGCGTTCACGGTCAGCATCGAAGCGGCCGAAGGCGTGACGACCGGCATCTCGGCCGCCGACCGGGCGCACACGATCGCCACGGCGGTCGCGCACGACGTGCGCCCCGAGCACATCGTGCAGCCGGGCCACGTGTTCCCGATCATGGCGCAACCGGGCGGCGTACTCGTGCGCGCGGGCCACACCGAGGCCGGCTGCGACTTCACCGCGCTCGCGGGCCTCACGCCGGCCGCGGTGATCTGCGAGATCATCAAGGACGACGGGACGATGGCGCGCCTGCCCGACCTGATCGAATTCGCGAAGGAACACAATCTGAAGATCGGCACGATCGCCGATCTGATCCAGTACCGCAGCCGCACCGAATCGATCATCGAGCGGATCGCCGAGCGCACGATGCAGACCGCGCACGGCACGTTCCGCGCGGTGCTGTACCGCGACCAGCCGAGCGGCTCGCCGCACATCGCGCTGGTGCGCGGCGCTCCGTCGCCCGACGTCGATACGCCGGTGCGCGTGCACGAGCCGCTGTCGGTGCTCGATCTGCTCGAGACGGGCATCTCGACCCACTCGTGGACGCTCGACGCCGCGATGCGCGACATCGCGGAACGCGACCTCGGCGTGATCGTGCTGCTCAACTGCGGCGATACGAAGGAACACCTGATCGACGTCTTCAAGGCGTTCGACGAGGAAGAAAGGGCTGCCGCGCTCAAGCGCCGGCCGGTCGATTTCAAGACGTTCGGCATCGGCGCACAGATCCTGCGCGATGTCGGCGTCGGCAAGATGCAGGTGCTGTCGAATCCGCGCAAGCTGGGCAGCATGTCCGGCTACGGCCTCGAAGTCACGGGCTTCATTCCGATGCCCGGCAGCGAAGCCAAGTCCTGCCCGGCGTCCCACGCGTAACCCGCCACGGCGCTTTCGCCCTATAACCGTTCATCCACACCACGGACCAGATCATGGAAATCGGACAATACCAACCGAATCTCGAAGGCGACGGCCTGCGTATCGGCATCGTGCAATCGCGCTTCAACGAACCCGTGTGCAACGGCCTCGCCGATGCCTGCGTCGAAGAACTGGAACGCCTCGGCGTCACCGGTGAAGACGTGCTGCTCGTGTCGGTGCCCGGCGCGCTGGAAATCCCGCTCGCGCTGCAGAAGCTCGCCGAAAGCGGCCAGTTCGACGCGCTGATCGCGCTCGGCGCGGTGATCCGCGGCGAGACCTACCATTTCGAACTCGTGTCGAACGAGAGCGGCGCGGGCATCACCCGCATCGGCCTCGACTTCAACCTGCCGATCGCCAACGCAGTCCTGACGACCGAAAACGACGAGCAGGCCGTCGCGCGCATGACCGAAAAGGGTCGTGACGCCGCACGCGTCGCGGTCGAGATGGCCAACCTGACGATGGCGCTCGACCAACTCGGCGACGACGAGGACGAAGAGGAAGACGAAGACGACGAAGAGGAGCGCGCATGAAGAAGAGCGCCCGCCGACAATCGCGCGAGCTGGCGACGCAGGGCCTGTACCAGTGGCTGCTGTCGAACGCGCCCTCCGGCGAGATCGACGCGCAACTGCGCGGCGCGCTCGGTTACGACAAGGCTGACAAGGAACTGCTCGAAGCGATCCTGCACGGCGTGATCCGCGAGCATGCGACGCTCGTCGAAGCGCTGGCGCCGTCGCTCGACCGTCCGATCGATCAGCTGTCGCCGGTCGAACGCGCGGTGCTGCTGATCGCGACGTTCGAGCTCACGCACCATGTCGAAACGCCGTACCGCGTGATCATCAACGAAGCCGTCGAACTCGCGAAGACGTTCGGCGGCTCCGACGGCTACAAGTACGTGAACGGCGTGCTCGACAAGCTCGCCGCGAAGCTGCGCCCCGCCGAAACGCAGGCGCGTCGCAACGGCTGATACCGTTTGGTTGGTCCACGGGCGCGCAAGCGCCCGTTTTTCATTCTTTTCTCCCCCCGCCCTGCCGCCGATGAATACCACCGCCGATTCGCTCGTCACGCTCGCCGCACGCGTCGACGCGATCCAGCCCTTTCATGTGATGGAACTGATGAAGGAGGCACAGCGGCTCGAGTCCTTGGGGCGCGATGTTATCCACATGGGCATCGGCGAGCCGGATTTCACCGCGCCGGAGCCGGTTGTCGAGGCCGCCGCGGCCGCGCTGCGCCGCGGCGTCACGCAGTACACGAGCGCGCTCGGCATCGCGCCGCTGCGCGAGGCGATCGCCGCGCACTATGCGCGCGCATACGGCCTCACGGTCGCCCCCGAGCGGATCGTCGTGACGGCCGGCGCATCGGCCGCGCTGCTGCTCGCATGCCTCGCGCTGGTCGGCCGCGATGACGAAGTGCTGATGCCCGATCCGTCCTACCCGTGCAACCGGCACTTCGTCGCGGCGGCTGAAGGCCGTCCGGTGCTCGTGCCGAGCGGCCCGGACGCGCGCTTCCAGCTCACCGAAAACGACGTCCGCACGCACTGGAACGAGCGCACGCGCGGCGTGCTGCTCGCGTCGCCGTCGAATCCGACCGGCACGTCGCTCGAACCGGACGAACTGAAGCGGATCATCGAAGCGGTGCGCGCACGCGGCGGCTTCACGATCGTCGACGAGATCTACCAGGGGCTCAGCTACGACGCCGCGCCCGTGTCGGCGCTGTCGTTCGGCGACGACGTGATCACCGTGAACAGCTTCTCGAAGTATTTCAGCATGACGGGCTGGCGGCTCGGCTGGCTCGTCGTGCCGCCCGCGCTCGTCGGCACGTTCGAAAAGCTCTCGCAGAACCTGTTCATCTGCCCGTCCGCACTCGCGCAACATGCGGCGCTCGCCTGCTTCGAACCCGCGACGCTCGACATCTACGAAACACGCCGGCTCGAATTCAAGCGCCGCCGCGATTTCATCGCGCCGGCGCTGGAGCGGCTCGGCTTCACGGTGCCGGTGATGCCGGACGGCGCGTTCTACGTCTATGCGCATTGCGGCGGCGTCGCGCACCCGGCGGCCGGCGACAGCGCCGCGCTCACGCAGGCGATGCTGCACGACGCAGGCGTGGTGCTGGTGCCGGGCATGGACTTCGGTGTCCATGCGCCGCGGGACTATATCCGCTTGTCCTATGCGACCGCCTACTCGCGGCTCGAAGAGGCGGTCGACCGGCTCGGGACGCTGTTCGGGCAGCACTGACACCGCGCCCGGCGCACCGGGCGCTTCACACACCGCAAAAAAGAAAAGGCACCCGAATCGGGTGCCTTTCTCATGCCCAGTCGTGCCGGCCGAAGCCGCACGGCGCCTGCGACGTTACGCGCCGAGCTCCGAATGATCGGCGTGCGACTGCTTCGCGGTATCGACGCTCGCGTCGTCCTGCGACGCGGCTTCCTTCGGCGCCGCCTTGACCGAGGTCGTACCGTCGAGCGTCGCATGCACACGCTTCGCGCCGCCGGCTGCGGCCGTCACGGCAGCGGCGGTGACGATCGGCTTCGCGGGCTGCGCGGGCGCCTGCGGTGCGTTGATCGGCACGCTGCGGCCACGCGCAACGTCGCGCAGGCGACCGCGCTCGGCCATCACCTTCGAGCCGTAGCCGTTGTCGTCGGGGTTCGTCGAGCCGTTGTACAGGCGCAGGCCGTTCGCGAGCGAGCCGCCGCGCGCAATGCAATCCTTCAGCACCAGTGCGCCGACCTGCAGGTTCGCGAGCGGCTGCAGCGCGGTGTCGGTGCCGCCGAAATACTCGAACTTGTCGGAATGGACCTTCGACATGACCTGCATCAGCCCCTTCGCGCCGACGCCGCTTTCGGCGTACGGGTTGAAGCCCGATTCGATCGCCATCACGGACAGCAGCAACAGCGGATCCAGGCCGACGTCACGACCGGTCTGGAACGCGGCCTTGACGAGTTGGCCGAGCGGCTCCTGCGCGACGCGGTAACGGCGCGACAGATAAGTGGCGACGAGCGCCTGTTCGCGGTTCGACGCGAGCGCGCGATCGTCGCGGGCATCGGCCGCCACGCGCTGAATCGGAATCAGCTTGGCCAGTGCGACCGGCGACGGGCCGGTGCGGGCCGGATCGGACGCATCGCCCTGCGGGCCTTGAGCGCCCTGCGCGGCGGTTTCCGGCGCGACATCGAGGCCGACCGCCAGCGCATCCGTTTCGGGACTGTCTTCCTGCTGCGGCTGCGCACCGGCAGGCGCGAAGTTCGGCAGCGGATGGCCGGACAGCAGACGCGCCGGACCGGCCTGCACGGCCGCGGATACGACCGGCATCAGCTTCGCGGCAAGCGTGCCGCGGACGGTTGGCAGCAGCCACAGTGCAAGCGCAACCGCGACAGCGAAACAGCCGACAACGCTGAATAGATGGTGACTGACACGCGTCCCGCGACGCAGCAAGTTGCGCACGATTTGCGCATGCTGCTCAGTGGGACGCCACGATAACCAAGCGTTCATTCAGATCATCTCCCATGAACATGACTCGTGCGGCTCGCTCAGCTCGAAGGCGAGACAGAAAACGCGCCGCGGAATCACGACGCCGCACGCCTTGGTTGGGACGCGCAAGCATCGGGGAAACGGTATAAGTACCGTTCGAGGCCACGGTGTAAGAGGGCCGGCGCCTTCGCACATTGGGCGAGGCGGGCATACGCGGTGGCACCCACGCAAAAAACCAGCGTCTGGTAGCGCTGGCTAGGACTACGACAAAAGCCGTCGAAGACGCCGTGCAGGGTTCGGCGGACGGTGACGCGCTGCGTCAAAGATCGGTGATTGGCGGCTCGAAGCCTTTTACCCTGCAACCAATGTGAGCGGATTCTAGCAGGGTTTTATAGATCGTCAACACTATAAAAACTCAAATCTATAACAAAAAGTAATTTAAAGCTCCTCTTCAGAACGCGAGCCCCGTGCCGTAGGGGGTTTGCGCGCGATCGACTTTTTCTCCGCCGGGCGGCCGCATGGCTGCCCGGGGTAAAATCGGCGGTCAATTCGGGGTCGCAGCCGGCCGCTGCCCCGCCCATCGCTGCCCGCTCATGCGGGTTGCCCGGACCTTCTTCATGAAATACAAAGACTTACGCGATTTCATTCAACGCCTAGAGGCGCTCGGCGAACTGCGGCGCGTCACGCAGCCCGTGTCGCCCGTGCTCGAAATGACCGAGCTGTGCGACCGCGTGCTGCGCGCCGGCGGCCCCGCGCTGCTGTTCAACGCGCCGCCCGGCAATGCATTTCCGGTACTCGGCAACCTGTTCGGCACGCCGCGCCGCGTCGCGCTCGGGATGGGCGTCGATGCGGGCGACGATGCCGCACTCGGCTCGCTGCGCGATCTCGGACGCCTGCTGTCCGCGTTGAAGGAGCCCGATCCGCCGAAGAGCCTGAAGGACGCCGGCAAGCTGCTGTCGCTCGCGAAGGCGGTGTGGGACATGGCGCCGAAGTCGGTGTCGTCGCCGCCGTGCCAGGAGATCGTCTGGGAGGGCGCCGATGTCGACCTGAACAAGCTGCCGATCCAGACCTGCTGGCCCGGCGATGCGGGGCCGCTCGTCACGTGGGGCCTGACGGTCACGCGCGGGCCGAACAAGTCGCGCCAGAATCTCGGCATCTACCGCCAGCAGCTGATCGGCCGCAACAAGCTGATCATGCGCTGGCTCGCGCATCGCGGCGGCGCGCTGGATTTCCGCGAATTCGCGCTGCAGAACCCCGGCAAGCCGTATCCGGTCGCGGTCGTGCTCGGTGCCGATCCGGCCACGACGCTCGGCGCGGTGACGCCCGTGCCCGATTCGCTGTCCGAGTATCAGTTCGCCGGCCTGCTGCGGGGCAGCCGCACGGAACTCGCGAAGTGCCTGACACCCGGCGTCGACACGCTGCAGGTGCCCGCGCGCGCGGAGATCGTGCTTGAAGGCTTCATTCATCCGCAGGAAGGCGCCCCTGCCCCCGCTCCGGCCGGCGCGCCGCCGCGACCGGCAGGCAACGCGGCGGCCGCGTACGAACATGCGCTCGAAGGGCCGTACGGCGACCACACCGGTTATTACAACGAGCAGGAGTGGTTTCCGGTGTTCACCGTCGAGCGCATCACGATGCGCCGCGACGCGATCTACCACTCGACCTACACGGGCAAACCGCCCGACGAGCCCGCGGTGCTCGGCGTCGCGCTCAACGAGGTGTTCGTGCCGCTGCTGCAGAAGCAGTTCACGGAAATCACCGACTTCTACCTGCCGCCCGAAGGCTGCAGCTACCGGATGGCCATCGTCCAGATGAAGAAGAGCTACGCGGGCCACGCGAAGCGCGTGATGTTCGGCGTGTGGAGCTTCCTGCGGCAGTTCATGTATACGAAGTTCATCGTGGTCGTCGACGAGGACGTGAACATCCGCGACTGGAAGGAAGTGATCTGGGCGATCACGACGCGCGTCGACCCCGTGCGCGACACGGTAATGGTCGACAGCACGCCGATCGACTATCTCGACTTCGCATCGCCGGTGGCCGGACTCGGCTCGAAGATGGGGCTCGACGCGACCAACAAGTGGCCGGGCGAAACCAGCCGCGAATGGGGCCGCCCGATCGAGATGGACGCGGCCGTGAAGGCGCGCGTCGACCGGCTGTGGCAGGAGATCGGCCTCTGACGCCAGGCAGGCCGGTGCCTGCCGGCCTGCGCATCGCAATCGCCGCAAACACCCAGAAGATGAGCTTTCCGCCCGCCTCCATGCTGTCCGACGGATTCTTTCTGTCGCTCTCGTTGTGTCTCGACATCGGCCTCGTGAACGTCGCGATGCTATCGCTCACGCTATCGCACGGCTTCCGGCCGGGCTTCTGGCTCGGCATCGGGTCGTGCGTCGGCGATCTCGTCTACGCGGCGCTCGCGCTCGCGGGAATGGCCGTGCTGCTGCAGTTCGAACCCGTGCGCTGGATCGTGTGGATCGGCGGCGGCGCGGTGCTGCTGTTCCTCACGTGGAAGATGGCGCGCGAAGCGCTGGCGCCCGCCAAGGCGGCCGACGACGACGCGGACGATGCAGCGCCGCCGCAGGCGAGCGCGCGGCGCAGTTTCCTGCGCGGGATGCTGCTCGCGATGTCGTCGCCGAGCGCGATCCTGTGGTTCGCGGCGGTCGGCGGCGCGCTGATCGCGAAAGCCGGTGCGACCACGCCGGCCACCGCGTCGGTGTTCCTGTCGGGCTTCTTCCTCGGCGGCCTCGCGTGGACGCTCTTCATGTGCACGCTCGCGAGCCAGGGCCGCAAGCGCGCGGGCGCCGGCCTGATGCGTGCGTGCCACGTCGCGTCGGCGCTGCTGTTCGCGTATTTCTCGTACAGCGTGATCGTCGGCGGCTACCGCGACCTGATCGTGCACGCGGTTTAATCGCCATCGCGCTGCCGCGACGGCCACGGCACCGAACGTCAGCCCCAATGAAAAACGGCGCAACGCCCCTCGCGGGACGTTGCGCCGTTTTGCCGCGCGCGGTCAGGCCGCGCGGGACGAATCAGCGACGCCAGTAGCCGTGATGGCCCCAGCCGCCATAACCATGGCGCCAGTACGGACGACCGTAGTAGCCACCGACGACCACCGCGGGCGGCGGCGCATAGTAGGCCGGCGCCGGCGCGTAATAGACGGGCGGAGGCGGCGGCGCGTAGTACACGGGCGGCGGCGGTGCATAGACGGGATACGCGGGTGCGACCGGGATACCGATGCCGACCCCGATCGACACGTGGGCCTGCGCGGCGCTTGCGGCGCCCAGGCCCAGCGCGGCGGCGGCGATGAACGGAATGAGCTTTTTCACTTCGATTCTCCTGCTGGAGCGGTATTTTAGGCGCTCCTGTCGGCAACGGCGGGCATGCACGTCGCATGCAAGCAATGTAGCGAAAACCCGCCCCGCGCGTATCGTGCATTTGTTGCAAATTGCAATTGCACGTGGCCGGACCCGCCGCCTGGCGAGGCGCCCGGCGCAGGCCGCCACCCTTGCGGATCGCGTGATTCCGTCCGATGAGTCGGGCCCCGACACGACGACCGGTCAGTCTTACCGGCTCCGGTGCGTGCAACGGGCACGCGGACGTAATGAACGATTACAAATTCGAGACAAGATGCGGGCATTTCAAGCCGGCTGCGGAGGCACGGCATTTCGGGGTCGAATTCGTCGATCATGATTCGGCCGTGGCGCCTGACGTCGGCCCGCATACGAATCGCACCGCATACCGGTAATTCATACGTGCGTTCACCCGACCATCTGCCTTCCCCGGTACCGCCATCATTCCTGCGATACTGGCGGCTGCTTCGTTTCTGCTTACATCCGCCGCCATGCCGCTTCCCGACACACCCCGCCTCGGCTTCATCGGCGCCGGCCGCCTCGCGCGCTGTATCGCGCAGCGCTTCGCGCAGGCCGGCTTCCCGGTCGTCGCGATCGCGAGCCGCACGCCCGCGTCGGCCGCCGGCCTCGCCGCACGGATCGACGGCTGCCGCGCGGTCGACACCCCGCAGCAGGTGGTCGACGCCGCCGACCTGATCTTCGTGACGACACCCGACGATCATCTCGCGTCGAGCGCCGCGGCGCTGCGCTTCGACGCATCGCGCGCCGCCGGCCAGGCGCTCGTCCATTGCAGCGGCGCGTCGGCGGTCGCGCTGCTCGATCCGGCGAAGCAGCAAGGCGCGGCCACCGGCGGCTTCCATCCGCTCTATCTGTTCGGCGGCACCGATGCCGACCTCGCGCGCATCGACGGCTGCTCGGTCACGATCGAAGCGGACGGTGCGCTGCACGCGACGCTGCTGCGACTTGCCGCCGCACTCGGCTGCCATCCGCTGTCGATTCCGGCCGGCGGCCGGATGCTGTATCACGCGGCCGCGCACTACGCGGCGAGCTTCGCGCTGTGCGGGCTGTCGGAAGCGGTCGAGCTGTGGCGCGGCCTCGGTTTCGACGAGGACGCCGCGCTGCGCGCACTGTTGCCGATGCTCGCCGGCACGATCGAGACCGCCCGCGACAAGGGGCTCGCGAATGCGCTGGCCGGGCCGGTATCGCGCGGCGACACGGGCATCGTCGAGCGCCAGCTCGCGCTGCTCGAGGCGCGCGGCGGCGATCATGCGGCGCTGTACGCGCTGCTGACGCGCCGCGCGGTCGCGCTCGCGGCGAAGCGCGCAGCACCGCCGGCGTCGTTGCCGGCGCTGGCCGAAGCCGTCGAAACCTCGCTCGCACGCGTGGCCGCGCACCCCTCCCCGTCGCGAGACGAGGCGTGATAAGGTGTCGGCCGATGCGCCGCCAACCGGCGTTGGCGGCCGCACGCTACTGACTGTATAAAAAGGATGCCAACGATGTTCGGCGAGATCGCCCGTTTTCTGCTCAATACCGTCTTCACGCTATTCGGCGCCGCGCTGATTCTGCGCGTCTGGATGCAGGCCGTTCGCGTGCCGCCGTACAACCCCGTCACGCAAGCCGTGCTGCAGGCGACCAACTGGCTCGTGCTGCCGCTGCGTCGCGTGATCGCGGGCGTACGCGGCATCGACTGGGCCAGCGTCGTCGCCGCGCTGCTCACCGCGCTCGTCTATGTCGTGCTGATGGTCGTGATGGCCGGCTTCGATCCGGCCGCCGTGATCGCGACGCTCGTCGTGGTCGCGCTGCTCACCGTCGTGAAGTGGGCGCTCAACCTCGTGATCTGGATGACGATCCTGATGGCGCTGCTGTCGTGGCTCAACCCGCGCTCGCCGGCGATGCCGATCCTCTACCAGCTCACCGCGCCGTTTCTGAACCCGCTGCGCCGCGTGATCCCGAACCTCGGCGGCATCGACCTGTCGCCGATCCTGCTGTTCGTGATCGTGCAGGTGCTGCTGATGATCGTCACGCGCGCCGCCGTGTCGCTGACGATGTTCGGCATCTGATCGGCGCAACGCCCTATACCGCCGGCCCCTGCGCCGGCGGTGCGCCGAGCGTGTCGATCACGCCGAACTGCGCCGGCATCATCGCGTAGCACACGCGCACTTTCTCTCGCGACAGCCGCTCGAGCAGCCGCTGCGCTTCGTCCTCGGTGACGACGAACTCGACCTCGATCGCGAGCGAACCCTGCAGTTCGAAGAAGCGATCCTCGTGCAGCACGCGATGCTGGCCGAAACCGGCCATCGCGCGAAACGCGGAACCGCCCGCGACGCCCATCCGGTTCGCCGCTTCCAGCAGCCATTCCCACAGCGGCTTGCGGTGCAGCCGGTGCCGCTCGTGCACATAGAAGCGTAAAAAGACCCTGTCCATCGCCCCCTCCGATGGCGGCCCCGCTCAGGCCGCCGCGAGCCACGCGCGCGCGGTCCACATGCCGAGCGCCGTCAGCGCGAACGATCCAGTCAAGTGTAGGGCAGCCACCGCCAACGCCCATCCGAATTCGCCCTCGAGCGCGTGCGTCATCACTTCGACCGAATAGGTCGAAAACGTCGTGAGGCCGCCGAGAAAGCCGGTGATCACGAACAGCCGCCACTCGGGCGGCAACCCGACGCGGACCGTGAACACGACGGCGGCCACGCCGATCACGTAGCCGCCGATCAGGTTCGACGCGAGCGTGCCGAGCGGCACCGCGGGAAAGAAGGCGTTGAGCGCGAGGCTCAGGAACCAGCGCAGCAACGCGCCGAGGCCGGCGCCGACGAAGATCGCGACGATCGAATAGAACAAGGGCACCCCTCATGGTCAGCGCCGCGCGGCGCACGCGGCCTACGCTGAACTGTATGCGGAATCGCGCCGCGCCGGCAATGCCGACGGGCCGGGTCAGCAGGCGGCGAATCGTGTCGCGAACGCATGACGCGTTTCACGATTTTCACACGCGTGCCGTCGTGGATATTTACCGAACAATTACATCCGACATTACAAATAACTTTGAATCGACTGATTATTTATCCGCTTTTTAAAAACCGATAAAGCAGTTCGATCCGGTTCACGACAACCCTGTACAACGCCTACATCAAAAGGGCTCCACGTACTTTCCCTTATCAGACATTCCCGTATCCGGCCGATATTCGATGTAATTACCGTCGGCGATTTCGTAAAATTGTTTCGCTACTCCACCCGATCGACATGGAGACTCAAAAATGAACAATATGCACCTGTCATCCATGTTGATCCCGGCGCTGTGCGCGTCGCTACTCGCATCGAGCGTCGCGCTCGCCGACGGCAGCGGCCCGCCACCCTACGTCGAAGGCAACCGCGCACCGAAAGGATTCGCGCGCCCGCCGTTCCACACGAAGCCGCGTGCGAGCACGGCCACGATCGCCGGCCTCACGCCGGCACTCGCGCGGCATGCATACGGGTTCGACGCGATCGCGAACCAGGGCGACGGAATGGTCGTCGCGATCGTCGACGCGTACGATGACCCGAAGATCGAATCCGATCTCGGCGTGTTCAGCACCGCGTTCTCGCTGCCGGCCTGCACGTCGTCGAACGGCTGTTTCACCAAGGTGTACGCGCACGGGGCACGGCCCAAGCCCGATTCGGGCTGGGCGCTCGAGATCTCGCTCGATGTCGAATGGGTGCATGCGATCGCACCGAAGGCGAAGATCGTGCTCGTCGAGGCCGCATCGGCCAGCTTCAGCGACCTGCTGGCCGCGGTCGACGTCGCGGTCAAGCGCGGCGCGTCGGTCGTGTCGATGAGTTTCGGCGGCAACGAATTCAGCAGCGAGACCGGCTTCGACGGCCACTTCAACGTACCGGGCGTCACGTTCGTCGCATCGTCCGGCGACAGCGGCACCGGCACCGAATACCCGGCCGCGTCGCGTTACGTGGTATCCGTCGGCGGCACGACGCTGTCGTCGGACACGGCCGGCAACTACATCGGCGAGGCGGCATGGAGCGGCAGCGGCGGCGGCGTGAGCAACGTCGAGGCCGAGCCGGCCGGCCAGACCGCGTGGCCGATTCCGGTGGCCGGCAAGCGCGGCGTACCCGACGTCAGCTACGACGCGAATCCGTCCAGCGGTTTCGCGGTGTACGACTCGGTCACCTATCAGGGGCAGGCCGGCTGGTTCCAGGTCGGCGGCACGAGCGCGGGGGCGCCGCAATGGTCGGCGCTCGTCGCGATCGCGAATTCGCTGCGCACGGCGGCCGGCAAGAAATCGTTGAGCGGCACCTACGACACGCTCTATACGGTCGGTAAAACCGCGTACGGCAGCGACTTCCACGACGTGACGACCGGGTCCAACGGCAATTGCGGCAGCATCTGCAATGCGGCGGGCGGCTACGACTACGTGACGGGCCTCGGTTCGCCGATCGCGCCGGCGCTCGTGCAGGCGCTCGTCGCGCGGCCGTAATCGCGCGGCCTCGGCCGGTGGATTCGCAGCACGTGGTTCAGCCGCCGCGCCACGCGCGGTCGAGCGCGTTCAGCGTCGCCAGCGCGCCGCCCTTCAGCCCGATCACGTCCGTCCGGCGCGCATGCGCCTCGCGCGCATTGATGCGGATCACGTCGGCGCCGAGCCGTTCGCTCAGCAGGCGCACGGTCGGAATCGCGGTGCCCGCGCCGATCTCGACCACGGCGACGCGCCCGGCCTGCGCGATCCAGTCGTCGAGCGCACGCTCTTGCGCGTCATAGCGCGCCCCGAGCCAGCCGGTGTCACCGAACATCAGGATGTTCGGCCGCGCGAGCCCGCCGCAGTGCGGGCAGCGCGGCATGTCGCTCACGAGGCGGCACGTCGCTTCGTCGACCGCCGGCACGAACGGCGCCGCGTCCCACGTGTCGTCCGTGCACGGTCGCAGGCACTGCATCGCATGAATCGAGCCGTGGATCTCGACGATGCGCGCCGGATCGAAGCCGGCTTTCTGGAACTGGCCGTCGACGTTGCTGGTCAGCACGAAGCCGCCGTTCGGCATCGCGTCGATCCAGCGGCGCAGGATCGCGAAGCCGGCGTGCGGCACCGTCGCACGGTACAGCGCGAGACGGTGCCCGTAGAAGCCCCATGCGAGCGCCGCACGCGCACGAAACGCGTGCGGCGACGCGATCTCGTGGAATTCGAAACGCTCGTGGCGCAGCGCCGGATACGCGCGCCAGAAACCGTCCGTGCCGCGAAAGTCGGGCAGCCCGGAATCGACGCCGATACCCGCGCCGGCCGTGACGAGCAATGCGTCGGCGCGTGCGAGTACGTCGACGGCGGACGCGACGAGATCGGCGGGAAGCGGCGCGGCGGCGGAATCAGCGGAATCAGCGGGATCGGAAGGAGGCATGATGGAGAAGCAGTGGCGTCGAGCGTTGCGCGAGTGGCGTCGCGATCATACGCCGGTTCGGACGCTGCGCTGCATCGGCTACGCAATGCGGCGTGCTGCACTACACGCGCCGGCTATGGGCGAGGCGAGTGCCGGCCGTCCGCACGCGCCGCACCGGCGATGCCGCCAACCGGCGCCCATGCTCGCTCAGTCAGCCGAATCGTCCTGCGCAACCGGCATCTCGTCGACCGCGAAATAGACCGGCTTGCCGAGTTCCCGCGCAAGCGCCACGTCCGCATCCGCCCCGCGCGACGCGCCGTCGATGCGCAGCACCGCATCGCAACGTCGCAGCAGCCGGTGCGCGGCCGGATACAGGAAGGTTTCGCTGACGGCGTCGCCGACCTGCGTCGACCCGGCCGCGGCCGCGAGCGGCAACGACACCCATTCGCCGATCATCGGCACGTGCCCGCGGCGATACACGGCGAGCGCCGCCGCCTCCAGCCGGTGCAGGTTCGCGGCGATGCGGGCAGGGTCGCCGTCCGTGCCGCTGCGATAGGGGCCGGCGACCAGCACGAGCCGCGGCGTCATGCGGCGCGCGCGCCGGCGGTTTCCCGCAGCGCGACGTATTGCAGCAGCATGATCGTCTTCGCATCGACGATCTCGCCGCGCTCGATCGCGTCCAGCGCTGCCTGCAGCGGCATCTCGACGACTTCGAGATCTTCACCCTCTTCCGCGATGCCGCCGCCGGCACTCGTGCGCAGCGACGCATCGTATTCGCCGACGAAGAAATGCAGCTTCTCGGTCACGGAACCCGGGCTCATGAACGCCTCGAACACCTTGCGCACGCCGCGCACGCGATAGCCGGTCTCCTCCTCGGCCTCCGCGCGAATGCGCGCCTCGGGCGTTTCGTCGTCGAGCAGGCCGGCCGCCGCCTCGAGCAGCATGCCGTCGTGCCCGCTCACGAACGCCGGCATCCGGAACTGCCGCGTCAGCAGCACGTCGCCCGTCTCGGCATGGCGCAGCAGGATCGTCGCGCCGTTGCCGCGATCGTAGGTCTCGCGGCTCAGGCGCTGCCACGTTCCGTCGCGGCGCAGGAAATCGAACGTCACCTTCCGCAGCACATACCAGTCGTCGGACAGCACCGTCGTATCGACGATGCGCACCCGCTCCCGCGTTGCAGCCATTGCAGCCTCCGGTTCGACAAAGGATGGCGCCCATGGTAACGTGCAGCTTCGTGCAATTTCAAGAATTTTCGTGCAAACACGATGCTGACGACACAACGCAAGAAGGCGATCCTCGATGCGCTCGCGCGCGACGGCCAGGTACTGGCCGCCGAGCTGAGCGTGCAATTCGGCGTGTCCGAAGACACGGTGCGCCGCGATCTGCGCGAGCTCGCAGCCGAAGGGCTGCTGCAGCGCGTGCATGGCGGCGCGCTGCCGGCGTCGCCGGCCATCGCGCCGTTCGCGCAGCGCGAGGCGCTCGAAGCCGCGGAGAAGCGGCGCATCGCGCGGCGGGCCGCGCAGATGATCGCGCCCGGGCAGGTGGCGATCGTCGACGGCGGCACGACCTCCGCGCTGCTCGTCGAGCAGTTGCCGGCCGACCTGCGCGCGACGATCGTCACGCACAGCCCGAGCGTCGCGGTCGCGCTGGCCGCGCATCCGTCGATCGACGTGATCCTGATCGGCGGGCGGCTCTACAAGCATTCGATCGTCGCGGTCGGCGCCGCGGCGATGGAAGGCATCGCGCGCATTCATGCAGACCTGTACTTCATGGGCGTCACGGGCGTCCATCCGGTCGCCGGCCTGAGCACCGGCGATTTCGAGGAAGCGGCGATCAAGCGCGCGCTGGCCGAACGCGCGGCCGAGACGGTCGTGCTCGCGTCGCAGTCGAAACTGCGTGCGGCATCGCAATTCGTGATCGGCGACCTCACGCTGGCGCAGACGATCGTCGTCGAGAAGGAAACCGAAGCCGCGCTGACGAAGCCGATCGAGGCCGCGGGCGTGACGGTGGTGCGCGCGTAGCGCGCGGGGCGCTCGCATGCGCCGAATCGGTTGCGGGCGGCACCGCGCCCGTGCCAAATCCATGTCAGCGTGCTGACAGGCACCGCTTGCTAACATGGGCGATCGCCCGATCGCCACGTGCTACCCGCCCGATGCCCCCGCCCTCCACCACGACGCCTCAGGTACCGCCCGCCGGCGACGCTCCGCCGCCCGGCATCCTCGCGCTGTTCATCGCGTTCGCGCAGATCGGCCTGACCAGCTTCGGCGGCGGGCTCAGCGGGCGGATGATGCGCGACTTCGTCCACGAGCGGCGCTGGCTCGACGAAGAGGCTTTCCTCAACGGCCTCGCGCTGTCGCAGGCGTTGCCGGGCGTCAACGTGAAGAACCTCGCGATCTGGATCGGCTACCGGCTCGCCGGATGGCGCGGCGCGGTGGCCGGCTTCACCGGCATCATCGCGCCGCCGGCCGTGCTGATCGTGCTGTTCGGCGTCGCGTTCTCGACCCTCACGCGCTTCCCGCTCACGCATGTCGCACTCGCCGGCGCGGCGGCCGCGGCGATCGGGCTGTCGATCTCGATGGCGATCACGGCGGTGCGCCGGCTACCGCGCCGCGCGCTGCCGTTCGCGGTGATGACGCTCACCTTCGTGTCCGTCGCGGTACTGCACTGGCCGCTCGTATGGACCGTGCTGATCGGCGGCGCGCTGAGCGTCGCGCTCGAATACCGCCGTGCGTCCGCCGCGCCGGCCGGGAGCAACGCACGATGAACGCGTCCGCACGTTACGCAGCGCTGTTCGGCGTGTTCGCGCCGCTGTCGATCGCGACGATCGGCGGCGGGCAGGCGGTCATCGCGGATATCCAGCGGCAGGTCGTCGACGTCCATCACTGGATGAGCGCCACGCAATTCGTGAACGACTTCGCGATCGCGCGGATGGCGCCGGGCCCCGGCTCGCTGCTGGCGACGCTGATCGGCTGGCAGGTGGCCGGTTTCTGGGGCGCGGTGATCGCGACGCTCGCGCTGTTCGGCCCGACCGCGTTCCTCATCTACGGCGTCGCGCATCTATGGCGGCGGCACCGGGGCGCACGCTGGCAAATCGCGCTCGAAGCCGGCCTGCGCCCGGTCGCGGCCGGCATGATCCTCGCGTCGGTGTGGGTGCTGCTGCAGGCGCTCGACGGCGGCTGGGCCGCCCGCGCGATCGCGGTTGCGTCGACGCTGTGCGTGATCTACACGCGCGTTCATGCGTTGTTGCTGATCGCGGTCGGCGCGCTGCTGCTCGTGGGTGTGCACACGCTCGGCGGGGTGTAGCGCGGCGACGCCGTCATCGCACCGACCGTCGCGTGATCGTCTAGGCCCCACGAAACACCGGCGCACGCCGCTCCGCGAACGCGCGCAACCCTTCGTCGAAATCCGCGCCTTCGCACGCCTGCCGGCGCAGCTCGGTGATTCGTTCGAACGCGTCGGCCGGCAACGGCCGTGCGTCCTGCAGCACGCGCAACTGCTCCTTCACCGCGTGCACCGCGAGCGGCGCCTTCGCGGCAATCGTGCGCGCGACGTCGAGCGCCGCGTCGTCGACCCCGCCCGCGTCAGCCAGCCGGTTCACGAGCCCGTGATGCGCGGCGCGTTCCGCATCGAGCGGCTGCGCGCAGAAGAACATCTCCTTGAGCACATGGATCGGCAGGTTGTCGTGGAAGCGCAGCAGGCCGCTCGTCGAATACGGCAGGCCGATGTTCGCGGGCGTCATCGCGAAACGCGCGTCGCGCGCCGCGACGACGAGATCGCAGCTCATCACGAGATCGACCGCCCCGCCCCACGCCGATCCGGCCACCGCCGCGATCACCGCGCCCGGATAGGTCCGCACGCGCCGCAGCGCGCGTTCGAGCGGTTTGCCGTACGCGAGCGGGTCGCGGTCGTCGGCCAGTTCGCGCAGGTCGTGCCCCGCGCTCCACACGTCGCCGCTGCCGTCGTTGGACAGGATCACGACCGGCGGCGGACGGTGCCCGGCCAACGCATCGAGATGCGCGACGAGGGCATCGAGCAACGGCGCGTCGAGCGCATGCCGTCGCGCCGGATTCCCGAACCGCACGCGCGCGATCCGCTCGCCGATCCAATCGACCGTCACGCTCGACGCCCCGTCGTGTTTCGTCATGTCGGTCATTGCACGGCCTCCGCCACCACATCGGCCTGGAAGATCGCGCGCCCGGCCAGCAGTGCGTCGATCGCGTCGTCGCCGTAGCCGGCTTCGCGCAGCACATCGACCGTATGCTCGCCGAGCAGCGGCGGCGCATGGCGGGTGCGCGGCGCGGGCAGGTCGTCGCCCATCCCGCCGAGCGGCGTGACGACCTGACGCAGCGTGCCGAGCGTCGGATGCGCGACCGGCTCGACCAGCCCGCAATGCGCGAGCTGCGGATCGTCGAACACTTCGTCGAGCGTATGGATCGGGCCGGCCGGCAGCCCGGCCTCGACGAACCGTTGCGTCCAGTCGCGCTTGCCGCGCGTGCGCAGCCGGCTTTCGAGCAGCGCCTTGAGTTCATCGCGATGCGCGACGCGCGCATCGTTGGTCGCGAAGCGCGGATCGTCGGGCAGCGCGGGCAGATCCAGCAACTGGCACAGCCGCAGCCACATGTCGGTCGTGATCGGCGCGAGATTGAGCGGCCCGTCGGCCGTCTCGAACACGCCGTACGGCGCGATCACCGCATGCGCATTGCCGGTACGGCGCGGCACGTCGCCGAGGCTCAGGTAGCGTTGCCCATGCACGCTCAGCAGCGCAACGAGGCTTTCGAGCAGCGACGTGCCGACATGCTGGCCGCGCCCGGTGCGCTCGCGCTCGAACAGCGCGGCCATCACGCCAGTCGCGACCCACATCCCCGAGCTGAGATCGCCGATCGCGGTGCCCGTGCGGGTCGGCTCGCCATCCGGGAAACCGGTGAGGCTCATCAGCCCCGCATAGCCCTGTGCGATCTGGTCGAAGCCCGGCCAGTCGCGCAGCGGGCCACGCGGGCCGAACGCGGTGACGCTGCCCATCACGAGCCGCGGGTCGCGCACGCTCAGCTCAGCATAGCCGAGCCCCATCGCGTCCATCGTGCCCGCCTTGAAATTCTCGATCACGACGTCGGCCTGCGCGATCAGGCGCCGCACGACGTCGAGGCCGGCCGGCTGCCGGAAGTCCACGCAGATGCCGCGCTTGTTGCGGTTGCAGGACAGGTAGTACGTGCTCACGCCGCGATCAAACGGTCCCCACGCGCGGCTCATGTCGCCGTGCGGCCCCGACTCGACCTTGATCACGTCGGCGCCGAGATCCGCGAGCACCATCGAGCAGAACGGCCCCGACAGCGCGCGACTCAGATCGACGACCTTGATTCCTGTTAATGCCTGCATTCTGGACTCCTGATATTGATGGGTATGTCTCGTCTTGTTTCCGAACGACTGCGGCATTCCGCTCATTCGGGCAGCGTCTGATGTCGCGTCTCGACCGCGAACGGCAGGATCAGGATGCCGAGCCCAAAGACGGCCGCGGTCCATGCGACCGGCACGCCGAGCGATCCGTAACCGTGAATCGCGGCACCGAGCAGAAAGTTCACGCCCGCGCCGATGAAGCGGCCGACCGACGCGTTGAACGCAAATGCGGTGGCCCGTACGCGCGTCGGATATTGCTCGGGCAACCACAGCGAGAAGATCGCGAAGTTGCCGCCGAAGAAGCCGAGGAACGCGAGCGACACCATGAACGCAGCGAGCCCGTTCGGCTGGTAGAACGCCCAGCCGAACGCGAACACGATCGATGCGGCCATCCCCGCGAAATACACGCCGAGCGCGGTACGCCGGCCGAGCCGTTCCGACAGCCACGGCGCCACCAAGCAGCCGGCAATCGTCGCGCACGACAGGATCGCCGCGCCGATCGACGCAAGCCGCAGCGCGCCGACATGATCGATGCCCGCACGCGCCGCCAGCGTGGTGACCGCGCTCGCCTCGTAGACGGAGCCGGCCCACAGCCCGACGATCGCAACGCCGACGAGGCTCGCGCTCGTCAGCGTACGACGCCGGAACGCCGGCGCGAAGATCTCGCGCAGCGGATGCGCGCGCCGCGTGTCGGCCACGTCGCCGTCGCGCGCGTCGTGCCGCCGCCACTGCCCCGGCTCCTTCACGCGCATCACCGTGAACACCGCGAGCAGCGCGGGCGCCAGCCCGCACAGGAACATCGCGCGCCAGCCGTAGGTCGCGCCGATCGTGTAGTTCAGGCAGGCCGCGATGAAGAAGCCGAAGTAGTAGCCCGTCTGCAGGTAGCCGGCGCCCATCTTGCGGCGGTCTTCCGGCCAGCTCTCGGCGACGTAGGTACCGGCGAGCGCCCATTCGCCGCCGACGCCGATCCCGGCGATCAGCCGGCACGCGGCCAGCGCCCACACGTCATGCACGAACGCCGCTGCGCCGGTGAACACCGAATAGATCAGGATGCTCGCTGCGAGCGTGCGCACGCGGCCGAAGCGATCGGCGAGCGGCCCCCAGATGAACGACAGCCCCCAGCCGATCAGGAACAGCGCGAACAGGATCGAGCCGTACATCCCCAGATTCGCGGGCGTCGCCGCAATGCCGGACGCCGGCAGCAATTCCGTCAGCGCGGGAATCAGCACGAGCGCGTAGATCACCGAATCCACGCCGTCGAGCACCCAGCCCGCGTACACGGCCCAGAAGCCCTTGACCTGCTCGCGCGTGAGCGGCGTGCGCCGCGGCTTCGCGCCGGCCGCCGGCGCGTCGATCGCCTTGAACATTTTCGTCTCCTTGCCGGCGGGGGCCGGCTCTTGCGCCGCGTCCGGTCCGGAATGGCCGGCAGTCGGGCTCTTTTGTGAGACGAGTATAGAAACGCTATCGATCGCTGAAAAATATGATATTCATCTTGCTCGATCGGATTGGCTTATGGCTCGAATCGGGCGTGATTCGGGCTTGAATCGGGAGACGGCGGCGATGGACTTGAGACAGTTGCGCTATTTCGTGAAGGTCGTCGAATGCGGCAACGTCACGCACGCGAGCGAGGCGCTGCACGTCGCGCAGCCGGCGGTGAGCCAGCAGATGCGCAATCTCGAGCAGGATCTCGGGATGCAACTGCTCGAACGAAGCGTGCGCGGCGTCGCGCCGACCGCGGCGGGCCGCACGCTGTATCGGCACGCGCTCGAGTTGCTGCGCCAGGCCGACGGCACGCGCGAACTGCTGCGCCGCGACGCCGACACGCCGCAGGGCCGCGTGACCGTCGGCATGCCGTCGAGCACCGCGCGCATGCTGGCCATTCCGCTCGCCCGCGCGGTGCGCGACCGCTATCCGGGCATCATGCTGGAGCTGATCGAAGCGCCGAGCGCCGATCTCGACACGCTGCTCGAACGTGCGCGGCTCGATCTCGCGATCGTCGTCGATGCGGTCGACACGCGCGGCATCGCGATCCACCGGCTGCTGACGGAAACGCTGTACCTGATCACGTGGCCCGGCTTTCCGGTACCGGACGCCCCTGTGCCGCTCGACGCGATCGCGCGGATGCCGCTCGTGCTGCCGAGTGCGCCGAACACGATCCGCAACCGCGTCGACTGGGCGATGCGCGAGGCCGGGCTGTCGTACGAGATCAGCTTCGAGGCGAGTTCGACCGGGCTGCTGTTCGCGGCCGTGATGGCGCAGCTCGGCGTGACGATCCTGCCGTGGACCGCCGCGCACGTCGAGATCGAGGAACGCAAGCTCAAGCTGTCGACGGTCGCGCACCGGCTGTTCGCGCGCGACCTGTCGCTGTGCTGGCACGACACGGCGCTCGTCAGCAACGCGGTGCAGAAGGTGAAGGCCGAAATCGTCCGGCTGCTCGATACGCTCGGGCAGCGGCCGGAGTGGGCGGCCGGCGGGCATTGACAACGCCCCGCGGCGCCCCTTAACGTAGCGCCATCCTAACCATCACCGGTTCAGCTTAAGAGGTTGTCGGCCCGCTCGTGCTCGACACCTCCGCCTTCCTCGAAGGCCTGCTGCTTGGCGCAGGCCTGTTCACGTCGGTCGGTCCCAAGGACGCCTTCGTCATCAAGCGCTCGCTTTCGAGCCCTCACCTGCTCTCCATCGCCCTCGTCTGCGCGGGCAGTGACGCATTGCTGATCGTGCTCGGCGCGCACGGGCTGTCGGCATTGCTGTCGCGCCATCCCGGCGTGGTGGCCGCCGCGCTGTGGGCCGGTATCGCGTATCTCGCCGGCTACGGCCTGCTCGCGCTGCGCTCGGCGATCGTCGGACGGGAGCCTGAGCATGTAGATGGCTCACGCGTCGCTAGCGAACCCACGCGGTCGCGCACGCTGCTCGCAACCGCCGCGGTTTCGCTGCTCAATCCGTATGCATGGATCGATACGGTGCTGCTGCTCGGGACCGTGATCGTGAGCCACGCGCCGTCTGCCCGCGCGCCGTTTGCGATCGGCGCGATGACTGCGTCGCTGGCGTGGTTCCTGATGCTCGTCTATGGCGCACGCGCGTGCCGTGCGTGGTTCGCCCGTACGCTCGCGTGGCGCGTGCTTGATGGCTTCGTCGCGGTGATGATGCTCGGCTTCGCGGTGCGTTTCGCGATCGACGCGCTTTAGGTGTCAGCGGCCCGATACCGATATCGCGCGGAACGCGTCGTGCGCGTGGGCATGCAGCTCGAATCCGATACCCGGCGCCTGCGGCACGCGCGCGTATCCCGCGTCGACGATTTCGCCATCGGCGAGTCCGCTGAAGGGTTCGAATGCGAACGGGCTGACTTCCGCGCCGCCGAGCCCGAGCGCCGCGACGACATGCAACGAGAACAGATGGCCCCCATGCGGCCAGAACGCGTCGCGCCGCCAGCCGCGCGACACGAAGTGATCGACGATCTGCAGATAGCCCGGCAACCCGTAGCTGTGCACGGGATCGAACACCAGCACGTCGCGGTCGGCACGCAAGCCGCCGTAGCGGTCGAGCAGCTTCGCTTCCGCGAGCGAAAACAGCGCTTCGCCTGCTGCGATCGGCGGTGCGTATCGCGTGGCGATGTCTGCCTGGAGCGGCAGGTCGAGCGGATCGCAAATGTCCTCGAACCACCAGAGGCCGAACGGCGCGAGCATGTCGGCCGCCTCGTGGGCGGTCGTCGCGTCGTACATGTTCATCGCGTCGACTGCGAGATGCGAAGGGTCTGCCAACTGCGCGGCAGCGGCTTCGATGCGGTGCCGGTCTTGCTCGAAATCCGCACCGCCGATCTTGATCTTCGCGTGCGTGTAGCCGAGGTCGACGATCCGTCGTATCTCGTCCGACAAGCGCGCGAGGTCGTCATGCGGGTAGCGGTAGCCGCCGCCCGCGTACACGCGCACGCGTGGTGCTGCCGTGCGTTGGAGACGATCGGCGAGAAAGCGATGCAGCGGCAGGTCGGCGATCTTCGCGGCGGCGTCCCAGATCGCCATGTCGAGCGTGCCGACCGCGACGCAGCGTTCGCCGTGCCCGCCCGGCTTTTCGCCGGCCATCATCGCGCGCCACGCGCGGAACGGGTCGAGGTTCGTGCCGGCTTCGTCGGCGAGCGTGTCGGCGGCGGCCAGCAGGCGCGGCGCGAACCGTTCGCGGATCAGGCCGCCCTGCGCGAAGCGGCCAATCGACGCGTAGCCGTAGCCCGTCACCGGGCGGCCGTCGCGCACGACGTCGGTGACGACCGCGACGACGCTCGTGGTCAGGCCGCCGGACGGGATCGCCGGATCGGCATAGCGGGATACGGGAATCGCGCGTTCGTGGATCGCGGTGATGCGCATGGTCGGGGCTCCGGAGGGGCGTGCGGCGCAGGCGGAAGGTTCATGCGCTGCAGCGGAAACGGTGGGCGGATCGCTGCATCTTAGGGGTTTGCGCGACAGCGTGCAGAGCCGGCGGCGACCGTTATCGCGTCGTCGTCAGCGCACAACCCGGCGTCGCATTCGTTACGGGTTACGGTCGGATAGCGGGCGTGGGTGCGCCCGCCGAGCCTGTGAGCCCGCTCGGCGCACCGCTTCCGAACCGAGTCAAGTTAGGTCGAGCCGGAGTCCACGGTTGCCGTCACGGCTTCGGGAACCGGGAAGATATGTGGCGCGTGGGTTGAGTCGAATCGACCGACCCGTCAGGCAAAGACGAAGTACTTGCGCACCGTCTCCACCACTTCCCACGTGCCCTTCATGCCGGGTTCGATCACGAACACGTCGCCAGCTTTCAAGTGCTGCGGCTCCTCGCCTTCCGGCGTGATGATGCAGTAGCCATCGAGGAAGTGGCAGTACTCCCATTTTTCGTAGTTCACCTCGAACTTGCCCGGCGTGCAGATCCAGGTACCCATGATCTTGCTGCCGTCCTTCGAGACGTACGCGTTGAGGTTCACGGTGTGCGGATCGCCGCCAATGCGTTTCCACTTGGTCGCGTCAAGGACAGGCGTCGGGCAGGTTTTGCGCAGAACGGTGATGAAATCGGACATGTCGGCTCCAGACTAACGATCGTGTGAGAGGTCTGTCACGTTAGTTCGAAAGCCTTACCCGGGCTTGTATGCTTCCGACGCCGACTCGTCTATTTTCGACATTGGGTGGCGTGCAAGCGTGCCACCGTCGACCGCCCCACACTATCAAGCAAGTCTGCGCTGGATAGGACGGAAGCAAGCTATGGGCATTCGTCACAACTGACGGCACAGACTGACGGTACAATATGCTCATTGGAGCCGATACATGCGTCGGAGTATGCGCTACGGCAACACGATCTTGATCGCGAACAGCCTACCAACAAGCGAGAGAAGTTTTCCACAACTGCCTGACCAGCAACGGAAACCACAAAACGGGGACATCGATGGCAAAACGAGTCAGCATTATTAATTTCAAAGGTGGTGTTGGAAAAACCACTCTGTCGTTTCAATTCGCTGCCGGTTTAGCTCGGTATCATCAAGCACGAGTTTTAATCGTTGACATGGACCACCAGAGCAGTCTTTCGATCGTCAGTTTGACGGCCCCGATATGGCAAAATTTGGTTGCAAATAGTCGAACGGTCAATGAAATTTTTAAGCCATTCATTGGACAGAGCCCGACGTTCCCGACTAGCTCGCTGATTGAACGTAGTGCCATAAAACAAGCTGGAATCGCTCGACACTACTCTACTCTCGACATCGTTCCAGCGAGTCTTCAACTAGACGATATCGAGATCGATCTGACAGCATCGCATCATGGGAATGCAATTCACTCCGAGTGGGATAAGCGGACGCTCATGTGTCGATGGTTAGAGGAGGCGAGAGTCGACGAGGCATATGATTACATTATTTTTGATTGTCCGCCCGCCACGAAACTCGTATCACAGAACGCCATTGCAGCGAGTCATGGATATATCATCCCGGTTATCCCTGAAGCTGTGATGGAGCGAGGTGCACCGCACCTTAAATCTATGATTCAAAGTGGCATCGACACCAAGCTAAAAGCTCTTGCCACAATGGGAGCACCTAGGTCTATGCACGTCCCTGATACCAAGCTGGCCGGTGTTGTGATTACGAGAATCAAACCGCATGGTCCCGCTCACTCCGGATACACGGACGATCACACCCGACATCTGGCATCTCTCACGAGAGTGTTCAACAATGATCTGCTTACGCCGTATATCCATGATGGCACCGGCATATCGCAGGCTCTCGACGACGGCGTACCAGTTTATGATAGGCATTACACTCAAAATATCGGTAATCGTGGCCTCGACGTTATGTACAAAGATCTGACCGATGTACTGAAAACTCGTGTGGATTCCCTGTGAATAATCACCGCAAGATCTCGATACGCACTCACAGCCGTGCCGGCAAGAAATTGTCCAATGCCGCCTTGGCGAACTATCTGGTCAGCCTCGCCGACGTGAACGATTTGCCGGACACGGGCAACCCAATCTTGGCAAGTGCGCTTCGCTCCCTTGCAAAGGCTGTACGACAAAAGTCGATCCGAATCAAGGACCCTGCTTCCCCTATCGCTCCAAAGGAGAATCGGCGGTCGCCCCAACTGGCGAAGCAGGCCAAGAAACCGAAGCCGCTGAAAGATCGCTCGGACTCCGAGAACCTGTCCAAGTTGACGACGAAGCAGATTCGCGACTTTATCAACGACCAATCAAAGACGAAGGAAGACCTGCTCCGGCTGGCGTCATCTCGTTTTTCCATGCCTCTCTCGCAGCTAAGGCGCTCAACAATCGCAGAGGTCAAGCAGGCCATTCTTTCTGCGTTGTTACACGAAAACTCGATGGACATTCTCTCCCAGGAGGCCGAACGGGAAGGAAAAGCGAGATCGTCGTAATGATAAGGCCTCACCGCATATCAGTCGGTGAGATCGACGTACCTGACCCACGCTAATTCAACTAGCGACGGCGGTACCTCGCCCACCTCAAATCCCGAAATCCCTTCGAGCAACGACATCAAGCCTTCTATGAAGCCCGCTCGCGAGAGGTTGCCGCCGAAAGCCTCGCGCACAACGGCAGCCAAATTTTGAATCTGCTCGATGGTCAGCGGCGAATAGTCGTTTTGGTGTTTGGTGTCGTTCATGCGACGACTATCCCACCAGCCAAATGGTCAGCACAACAATTCAGAACAGTCCAAAATTAGACCTACGCTAAACTTATTTCGCCGGCCCCTTTCTCCTATTGACTTTCAACGCTACCGCCTTCAACTTCTTTCCCTTGTCATCATAAATCTCGGCCAGGACATGCTCCAGCAAATCATAGGCGACACGCAAATCTGCCGTCGTTGCCTTACCTCCATCATGACTTCCAGCGTTGCCGAGCCACTTCACGGCCAGAAGCAAATCCTTTTGCTCTTGGTACTTTGGCGGTAACAGTTGAATTCTCTGATGAAGATTGATTGAACGCTTCGCCCCCTTCCCGTTTGCCGGTTGCCTACCCCTTACAATTGTGAAACGTTTAACTCCAAGAGCTGTTAGCAAAGCTTCAACTGCAGTTCGCGCACAGTTCAACGCAGCGCCTGCGTCTACGAAAAATAATGCAAACGACTCGTACAAATAACCAGCCACAGTTTCTGGACATTTTTTAGGAATATCCATCAAAACCAACGGCGGATAAAAATAATGTGGCGTGAGCAACTCTTCAGTCGACTGAAACCATCCTCCCTCATCTTCGTACTCAAAGTGCTCAACTCGAGCGACACCACTACATGCCACAGGTTCCCGACAGTTCTCGTTGCTGCACTGGAAGACGCAGGCAAACACGCTCCGAATCCAATCCGGCTCCCACGCTTCGTGATCATGTTCTTTGAGACTCGCCGCAGTCTCTTGGATAACCAAAGACTTCTTATCGAGGCTCAAATGTCCAGTTAGGCATACCGGGCACCTCCAAGCTGGAATGCGATCAATGGTGAACGGTAGTTGGTAGGGAGTTCTGTCCATTGTGTTTTTATTTTTTCTTTAGAAAATATCGATAGCTAGGACTAGACATTATGCTAACGACGTGAATGTACCTCGATTTCACACCACTCATTTCTTTCTAGTCGTTTGCCGCTGCGAAAGCGCCGAACCGGCCGCACTCTTTGAAGCGGCGCTTGTTCGACCATCACGAAGCACCTTCGACGCACTCGATGCCGCGCCCGATGAAGTAACTTTCTTAGGGGCCGCTACCTGCGAGAGCGCACTACCCGCAGCGGTTTTTGAATTCTTACCAGTCGAGCCGTTCGTTAAAACCTGCGACGCATTGTGAGCGGCCTTCGGCCCAGTAACTTTACTTTTCATGGCTTAAACCCCGAGCAGATTAATTATTTGGAACTGCTACTGCGGAACAAGTATTGCACATTTTCGTTCCGCTACCCACAACGACAAAGCAATCATCAGAATATAGTGTGCCGCCCATGCACCGACCTGTCCTATAACCGCATCGGCAAGTGGAGCTGGGCGACCAGGAAGTACGCTTACTTTTTAAAGTTTAGAAATGATACGACGCCGACACCACTCGTGCTGGTTTGGCGGGCATTCTGACTGCCAGATTTGCTAGAACGCAGAGTCGCCAACTCCACCACTTCAGCAGATGCTCCAAAGTAATTCTCACGCAAGCTACAGAGCATTTCCACATCGCGCTCCGAAACACCCGCGTAGTGCGGAACTCTTTCAACGGGAAGAATGCCCTCGTTCACCAATAGCTCGACAGTCCGTCGCAACAAACGTGGCATCTCCGGTTCCCACTTGTCATCACCGGGCTCAGCCTTAGATCCCCACCGGGCCGAGCGCCGCTTGAAAAGTGCTAACTTTTCGTCGTCGCTGAGCAAACCAAGAGAATGCAGGCGCATCATCATAGCCGCAACAGAAGCACCCCATCGCTGCTTGAGAATTAGCAGGTTATCTAGATTCGGAGGCACTCGCGCTTCACAAGCAAACGTTTCAGCGGGAAGCAAGAACGCACCAGCAAACTGGTGCGCCTGTTTTTCCATCTGATTATAGCGATCACGTTCGTCGGCTCTCGGGATGTGCTTGTGCAGGATAAGGTGACCGATTTCGTGGGCCAAATCGAACCGGCTACGAAAAGCATTCGCTTTGTCGGCTGAAAGAAAAACAATAGGCCGACTTAACAGGCTACTCCAACTCGACAGCCCTTCAATGGCCGAAATTTCAGTTTCCTCACGAACGACAATGATGCCCGCTCCTTCAGCGGCCAAAGCAAGATTCTGAATAGGGCCGCGTCCGAGCTGCCAGAGTGCCCGACACTCATCGGCCGCCGCTTCAATGTCAGCCTTGCTGATTTGCTCAGGATCACGAAAGTTTCGCTCGGGAAGATTGACTGTCGGATAGTCGACATACTCGCTAAGAAGAACTGCAATCTCCTGCACCCATGCCGTACGAGCTTCCAATTTCGCACGAGCGGCCTTCAGAGCCGACGCATTGCTTCGATAAAGAGGCGCCGACACCGACGGCAACGCAGGGCGAGTCAGCCATTCGGGTTGCACATTGAGCACGGATGCGATCCGATCAAACGTATCAGCCTCCGGTGCCTGATCCCCCTTGCACCACTTCGTCACTGTTGACGCCGCTACACCGACAAGGCTCGCCAGTTGACCTTTCGTAAGGCTACGTGCCGCAAGCGCTTGTTCCAATCGCGCGGGCTGAAGATCGTTAATTCCCTTGGTCATTTCCAGTTTGCTTCTTGGGCTGTGTCTTGAGTTTGGGTTGCGCATTGTCGGCCTGCTCGGCGACGCTGCCTTGGTCGTACAAACTCAAGAATTCTCCGATCGATTTCCTGTACAGCCAGGACTTCATGTTTGGTGCGGGCAGCGCCAACATAACCTGCGTCAACTGAGCGATCCCGTTACCATCGAGCCCGTCCATTACTCCGAGGATAAAAATGGTGCCGCCAGTCGGAGCAGAGACTTCGGACGCATCCGCAAATAAGTCTTGCTGCACGTACTGACGCTGGATGCTCTCGTTAACCTCGGCCAATTTTTTGCGCGTCGCGCTGCGTCGCAGATTTACCCACTGGTGACCGGGCACATTGAGGCGCGCAACATTGAATATGCCCCAGCGCCCCACAACCAGCCGAGTACCACGAAGCGGAGTGGGATCCGCGCCGTGAGCTTGAAGTGCTTCGTAAAACGCTTCGTTGATGTAAAAATGCTTCACCTGTCCAGCGGCGGAAGGGCGGTGCCCCTGAGCGAAATTGGACGCCTGAGTACGCCCCTTCACGTCCCCGTTGTGATACGCATCCTCACAAGCCATAAGGGCATCGCGCGGAACGTGATGAATGATGAGCTGCTCCAGTTCTTCGAGACCATCAACGGACGCATTCGTCATACAATTAACACCATAAGTTGTTGTCGCGTGACCGGAATAATACCAAAAAAAGTTTCGTGTTGAAGAGAAAAATGGGGCTTACCGTTCGCGAAGCACGCTGTGCCGGACCATGTTGCCAGTTGTCGTTGAACGTACTCTTGCGATTCGCCTTTGGTCGAAGAAATTTCCTGCAATGCCACCGCTCCACCATCGAGCCATGCCAGTTTCGACGCCACTGGCCAAACCACGCCGCTTGCGTCATCCCCGCAAACCCCTGTAGAATCGCCAGTTCTGCGGGCGTCGTATAATGGCCATTACCTCAGCTTCCCAAGCTGATGACGTGGGTTCGATTCCCATCGCCCGCTCCACTTTCCGGCTGCACAACAGCCTGCGCATGAGCCGCCTCGTCGAAGGCGGCTTTTTTGTACCATGCGCCGAATCGCCCGGCAGCACTGCTGCGCAACGGGTCCTCGCCCGAACCGAGCCTTTCTCTGTACCGATGATGCACGACGATCCGAACGAAGCCGGCCTGCCGCCGCACGACGACGCTATTCCCGACGAAGCCGACCAAGCTGGCGAAGGCGCCGACGAAGTCAACCCGCTGCACCACCGCCGCATCCGCAGCTTCGTGACGCGCGCCGGCCGCGTGTCGACCGGCCAGCGCCGTGCGCTCGACGAATTCGGTCCGCGCTTCGTGGTCCCGTATGCGCCGGAGATGCCCGACTGGGACGCGATCTTCGGCCGCAGCGCGCCGCGCATCCTCGAGATCGGTTTCGGGATGGGCGCGTCGACCGCGGAAATCGCCGCGCACCGCCCGGGTGACGATTTCCTCGGCGTCGAGGTGCACGAGCCGGGCGTCGGCGCGCTACTGAAGCTGATCGGCGAGCAGGGTCTGTCGAACATCCGCATCATCCAGCACGACGCGGTCGAGGTGCTCGAGCACATGATCGCGCCGGCAAGCCTCGACGGCGTGCATATCTTCTTCCCCGATCCGTGGCACAAGGCGCGTCACCACAAGCGCCGGCTGATCCAGCCGCCGCTCGTCGCGCATCTCGCGTCGCGCCTGAAGCCCGGCGCGTACCTGCACTGCGCGACCGACTGGCAGAACTACGCGGAGCAGATGCTGGAAGTGCTCGGCGCGGAACCGACGCTCGAAAACACCGCCGCCGATTACGCACCGCGCCCGGACTACCGCCCGGTGACGAAATTCGAACGGCGCGGGCTGCGGCTCGGCCATGGCGTGTGGGACCTGGTGTTCCGCAAGCGAGCAGACTAAGCGCGCCCCCGCTCCACGCAGAATAAAGAAAGCCCGACCGGCATCTCACGCCGGTCGGGCTTTTTTCATGGAGCGGCGCATCGACCGCTCCGCCAACCTCACGCCCAGTTCAACCACCCGCTGTAACCCACCAGCAGCACGAACAACCCGAACGCGATCCGATACCACGCGAACACCGTGAAATCGTGCGTCGCGACGTAGCGCAGCAGCCAGCGCACGCACACGAACGCGCTGACGAACGCCGCGACGAGCCCGAGCGCGAACAGCCCGAGCGAATCGACGGTGAACGCCTGCCAGTCCTTCACGGTTTCGTAGAGCGTCGCGCCGAAGATGATCGGAATCGCGAGAAAGAACGAGAATTCGGTGGCGACGCGCCGGTCGAGCCCGAACAGCATCCCGCCGATGATCGTCGAGCCCGAGCGCGACATGCCGGGCACCAGCGCGAAGCACTGCGCGATCCCGACCTTGAGCGCGTCGAGCGGCGTCAGCGCATCGACCGACATCACGCGCGGCGGCTCGCTGCGTTCGCGCTGGCGCGCCTCGGCCCACAGGATGATCGCGCCGCCCACGACGAGCGCGAATGCGACGGGGACCGGCGAGAACAGCACGGCCTTGATCTTCTTCTCGAACAGGAGACCGAGCGCGATCGCGGGAATCGTCGCGATCACGACGTTCAGCGTGAAGCGTTGCGCATCGGGCCGGCTCGGCAACCCGGACACGACGGACACGATCCGCTGCCGGTATTCCCAGCAGACCGCGAGGATCGCGCCGAACTGGATCACGACGTCGAACGTCTTCGCGTGCGAATCGTTGAAATTCAGGAAGCTGCCCGCGACGATCAGGTGACCGGTGCTCGACACCGGCAGGAATTCCGTCAGCCCCTCGACGACGCCGAGGATCAATGCCTTGCAGATCAGGATCCAGTCCATCCGTGGCCCAACTCCGAAATGGTCGAAAGAAAAGGCCACTCTTGCGCGCGCGGCCCACCCGGCCGTGCGCGCGCCGTCGTCACTTTTCGACGATCGCCACGCGTATGCCGTTTGTAAGGATCGTAATTGTACCGGGTTCGTAGTTCACCCCGGCAAATTGCAGTTGTTCCGGCTTGAACGTGTAGATCGGGTAGTTGGTCAGCAACTGCGTCGCGAGCAGGCCGGCGGCGGCGCCGACCTGCTGCGCGTACATCTGCGCGTCGCCGTCGAGCACGAGGCTGTCGACGGCCGGCGCCTTCAGCACGACCGAGCGGCTCGGCGCGTCGTACGCGAGCTGGCCCGACACGGTGAACTTGCCGCTGACGGGCCCGCGCAGGAACGGGCTCGCGAAATTCGCGTCGAGCTGCACGGCCACGCGGTTCTGGTCGGGCAGCAGGTTGACGGCCGGGTTCGCGAGCGACACGTCGACGACCTGCGCGACCGTCTTCTGGTAAGGAAACTTGCGCGCGACGGCCTTCTGCACGTCGCCGCGCGAGAACGTGTAGTGATCGGGGATGAACGGAAACGTCGACGCGCACGCGGCAAGCGATACGCACACGCCGACGGCGCCGACAGCGGCAGCGAGAAAACGGCGCCGGCCGGGCGCGCGAGGGACGGTCATGCTGATTTCTCTCCTGGATGCGCCGGCCGCGTCGCGGCCTCGAGGCGCGTGAGCCACGCGAGCGCGTCGTCGCGCGACGCGCCGCACATGTCGGCGGACGGCTGCAGCCCGGAGCAGCACGCGGGGCGCTCGGGCCGGCCGAAGATCATGCAGCGCAGGTCGTCGCCGAGCTGCACGCAGCGCACGCCGGCCGGCTTGCCGTCGGGCATGCCCGGAATCGGGCTGGAAATCGACGGGGCGATGCAGCACGCGCCGCAGCCCTCGCGGCACGCGTGCGGCGGCGGGGTTTCGGCGGGCACCGGGCGGACAGGCATTTCGACGGACACTCGGCTCTCTCGACGAACAACGAAAAACGGTGCGGCAACCGGACGCGGCGTCCGGCAGCCCCACCCCGCATTGTGCCATCGCCGGCTGCGACGTTATTACACAATGCGGCCCGATCGCGCGTTCATATACTCGAAAGCATCTAAAAAAGCGCGAGACCGTCATGCATTCTGGTTCTGCCGACACGATGTTCCGTCCCGATTTGCTTGCGAAATACGGCGCGAACGGGCCGCGCTATACGTCGTACCCGACCGCGCTGCAATTCCGCGACGATTTCGATCCGGCCGACTACGTCCGCGCGGCGGGCGACCCCGGCGCGTCGTCGAGCGACCTGTCGCTGTACTTCCATATCCCGTTCTGCAACACCGCGTGCTTCTACTGCGGCTGCAACAAGATCGCGACCAACAACCGCCGCCGCGCGCGCCCGTATCTCGACCAGCTCAAGCGCGAGATGGCGCTGCAGGCCGCGCTGTTCGATCCGTCCCGCCCCGTCACGCAACTGCACTGGGGCGGCGGCACGCCGACCTTCCTGTCCGACGACGAAACGGCCGAGCTGATGGCGGCCACGCGCGAGCATTTCGCGCTCGCGCAGGACGCCGACGCCGAGTTCTCGATCGAGATCGACCCGCGCACGGTCACGCCGGCGACGCTCGTCCACCTGCGCACGATCGGCTTCAACCGGCTGAGTCTCGGCGTGCAGGATTTCGACCCGGCCGTGCAGCAGGCGATCAACCGCATCCAGCCGCTCTCGATGACCGCCGACCTGCTCGGCGCCGCGCGCGCGACGGGCTTCCATTCGGTGAGCGTCGACCTGATCTACGGGCTGCCGCACCAGACGGTCGCGGTGTTCGCGAGCACGCTCGAGACGATCATCGAACTCGCGCCCGATCGCCTGTCGGTGTTCGGCTACGCGCACATGCCGCACCTGTTCAAGATGCAGCGACAGATCGACGATGCGGCGCTGCCGCCGCCGGAAACGCGCATCGCGCTGCTCGGCCTCGCGATCGACATGCTGACGTCGGCCGGCTACGTGTACATCGGGATGGACCACTTCGCGCGGCCGTCCGACGAGCTCGTGCGCGCGCAGCGCAACGGCACGCTGCAGCGCAATTTCCAGGGCTACAGCACGCGCGCGGATACCGACCTGCTCGGCTTCGGCGTGTCGTCGATCGGCAAGGTCGGCGACGTCTACGCGCAAAACGCGAAGGACCTGCCCGCGTACGGCGCCGCGCTCGACGCGGGCCGGCTGCCGATCGCGCGCGGCGTACGGCTCACGCCGGACGACCGGCTGCGCCGCGACGTGATCACGCAACTGATGTGCAACCTCGCACTGCCGTTCTCGCATGTCGAGGCCGCGCACGGCATCCGCTTCGCCGATCATTTCGCACGCGAGCTCGACGCGCTGCGCCCGTTCGAGCGCGACGGGCTGCTGACGATCGCAGGCGACCGGCTGACGATCCATCCGGCCGGCCGGATGGTCGTGCGCAACATCGCGATGGCGTTCGACGCGTACCTCGGCCAGACGCCGCGGCAGCGCTACTCGCGCACGGTTTGAGGCCGGTTCGCACGGCAAGGGGCGGTCGCGGGCCGCACGCGGTCGGCCGGTTTGATAGAGTGTGAGGCTTACATCCGCTTCGCCAGCCCCCCAAGATGCGCACCACCAAAGCGACCCACGCGGTCGAACGCCTGAAGACCCGCTCCGGCAACCCGCACTTCGCGGCCGTCGCGATGGCGGGCGGCCTGTTCTATCTCGTCGACCGCTCGGGCGGCACCGCCGAGAAGCGCTGCGAGCCGCTGCCGCCCGACGAATTCGTCAAGTTCGTCGACGAATTCGGCCCCAAAAAACCGCGCAAGGCGAGCAAGCTCGACCTTGCGTTCGAGGCGCAGATCAAGAAGAGCAAGGGGTAAAGGTCTGTTGCAGGCCGCCTGAAGGCTTCGCGGCCGTGCCGTTTGGTACAATCACGAAGTTTCTCTATCCCCGCTGATGGCCCACCAGGCTGCGTGACCACACCATGAATATCGAAAACGCGCGTTTCAACATGATCGAACAGCAGATCCGTCCGTGGGACGTGCTGGATCTGGATGTCCTGGGCCTGCTGTCGATCGTCAAGCGTGAAAACTACGTGCCGGCCGAATACCGCGATCTCGCGTTCGCCGATCTCGAACTGCCGCTGCCCGGCGGCGCCAGCAAGATGCTGTTCCCGCGCGTCGAAGCACGCGTGCTGCAGGAACTGACGGTCAAGAAGCACGAAAACGTGCTCGTGATCGGCGCGGGCTCGGGCTACCTGGCTGCGCTGTTCGCGCATCGCGCGCAGCACGTGACGGCCGTCGAGATCGATCCGACGATCGCGAAGTTCGCGGAAGACAACCTGCGCAACGACGGCGTGACCAACGCCGAAGTCGTGCTCGGCGACGGTTCGCGCGGCTGGGCCGCGAAGGCGCCGTACGACGTGATCTGCGTCGCGGGCGGCCTGCCGGTCGTGCCGCAGGAAATGCTCGAGCAGCTGAAGATCGGCGGCCGCCTGTCGGCGTTCGTCGGCGGCCGTCCGGTGATGAAGGCGCAGATCATCACGCGCATCGACGACAAGCAGTACCGCGTCGCCGACGTGTTCGAAACGTACATCGACCACTTGGTCAACGCGATCGAGCCGTCGCGCTTCAAGTTCTGAGCGGCGGAGCCTCCATGCAAATCCTGACGCCCGCGATGCTCGCGGAATGGCTTGGCGACACGGCGCGCCCCGCGCCGGTCGTGCTCGACGTGCGCGAGCCGTGGGAAATCGCGACCGCGCAGATCGCCGGCAGCGTGGCGATTCCGATGCAGCAGATTCCCGCGCGCAGCGAAGAGCTCGACGACGAAGCGGAAATCGTCTGCGTGTGCCATCACGGGATGCGCAGCGCGCAGGTCGCGATGTTCCTCGAATCGCGCGGCTTCACGAAGCTGTACAACCTGCAAGGCGGGATCGACGCGTGGTCGCGCGACGTCGATCCGTCCGTGCCGCGCTACTGATCGCTCCTTCCGGCGGCGCATCATGCGTCGCCGCGCCGCCCGGCACTGCCGCCGGCCGCACCTATCCGCCGAACGGGCGCGCACTGCGTGCCCGTTTTTCTTTTCCTCCCCGCTTTCCCTGCGTTTCGACGCCGCAGCGCCGCCGTGCACCATTTGCGCCCGTGCGTCTGCACCGCAACGGACCGCGCATGCTACACGGCGCGTCATCCGCACCGCCCCGATGCCCGACGATGGCCCGCGCAGGCACGCCGGGCGTGCATTCGCGCGACTGGCACATGCCTTGCGTTACACGATGGCCGGCGCCGCCACGGCGCACGCGCATCCAACACGACAAGGGGATCTCGATGAAACGTCGCAGTCTGTTGAAGTTCGGTTCGATGGCCGGCGCGCTCGCGCTGGCGGGCAAGAGCCCGTTCGCGCACGCGGCCGACGCGGGCACCGGCCCGATCAAGGTCGGCGTCCTGCATTCGCTGTCGGGCACGATGGCGATCTCGGAGACGTCGCTGAAGGACACCGCGCTGATGACGATCGCCGACATCAACAAGAGCGGCGGCGTGCTGGGCCGCAAGATCGAACCGGTGGTGGTCGATCCCGCGTCGAACTGGCCGCTGTTCGCCGAGAAGGCGCGCCAGCTGCTCACGCAGGACAAGGTCGCGTGCGTGTTCGGCTGCTGGACGTCGGTGTCGCGCAAGTCCGTGCTGCCGGTGTTCGAGGAGCTGAACGGGCTGCTCTACTACCCGGTGCAGTATGAAGGCGAGGAAATGTCGCGCAACGTGTTCTACACGGGCGCCGCGCCGAACCAGCAGGCGATTCCCGCCGTCGAGTACCTGATGAGCGCGGAAGGCGGCGGCGCGAAGCGCTTCTTCCTGCTCGGCACCGACTACGTGTATCCGCGCACGACCAACAAGATCCTGCGCGCGTTCCTGAAATCGAAGGGCGTGAAGGACGCCGACATTCAGGAGGTCTACACGCCGTTCGGCCACAGCGATTACCAGACCATCGTCGCGAACATCAAGACCTTCTCGCAGGGCGGCAAGACGACCGTGGTCTCGACGATCAACGGCGACTCGAACGTGCCGTTCTACAAGGAGCTCGGCAACCAGGGGATCAAGGCGACCGACGTGCCGGTCGTCGCGTTCTCGGTCGGCGAGGAAGAGCTGCGCGGGATCGATACGAAGCCGCTCGTCGGCCACCTCGCCGCGTGGAATTACTTCATGTCGGTGAAGAACCCGACCAATACGAAGTTCAAGGACCAGTTCGCCGCGTGGGTGAAGGCGAACAACCTGCCGGGCGGCGCGAAGCGCGTGACCAACGATCCGATGGAAGCGACCTACGTCGGCATCCACATGTGGAAGCAGGCCGTCGAGAAGGCGAAGAGCACCGACGTCGACAAGGTGCGCGTCGCGATGATCGGCCAGACGGTTGCCGCGCCGTCGGGCTTCACGCTCGCGATGGACGGCAACCATCACCTGCACAAGCCGGTGATGATCGGCGAGATCCGCGGCGACGGGCAGTTCAACGTCGTGTGGAAGACCAAGACGGCCGTGCGTGCGCAGCCGTGGAGCCCGTTCATCGCAGGCAACCAGGGCAAGCCGGACGTCGTCAGCTCGATTCCGGCGTTCCTGCGCCGGCAGCGCGCGGCGCTGGCCTGACGCCGTGCGGCACGTCGCGCTTCGTGTGCGACGTGCCGCACGCTCGCCCGCCTGCTGCCGATGTGCCGGCCGCGCTTGCCGTGACCCATCGCCCGCGCCGGCGCCACGCCGCACCGTTCCCCTTTCCCACGCCCGACAGGATTCCCCGATGCCTACACGCTTTCGCCGAGCCGCCCGCGCGATCGTGGCATGCGCCGCCCTCGCGGGCTTGCTGCCGCACGCCGCGTTCGCGCTGACGGCAGCCGATACCGCCGCGCTCGCCGGCGACGACTTCGACGCGAAGACGGCCGCGATCGAACGGCTCGCCGCCGACACCGATCCGCGCGCCGTTGCGGTGCTCAATGCGCTGTCGAGCGGCGATGCGCTCGCGACCGGCGACGGCCACCTGCTGATCCAGTCCGGCGACACCGCGCACGACGCGCTCACGCAAGCCGCGACGCCGGCCGGCGACGCGCAGCCGGTGATGCTGAACAACCTGCTGCGCACGAAGATCGCCGGCGCACTGTCGGGCCTCGCGCTCGCGTCGCCCGACGTCGCCGCGCGGCGCGACGCGATCGACGCGCTGCTGAAGTCGCCCGACCCGGCGCTCAAGCCGATGATCGACCGCGCGCGTGCCAAGGAAACCGATCCGGCGCTGAAACGCCGCCTCGATGCGCTGTGGGCGATCGCCGCGCTGCACGATCCCGATCCGGCGAAGCGTCTCGAAGCCGTGCAGGTGGTGGCCGCTCGCAGCGACCTCGACATGATCGAACAACTGCGCCCGCTCGTCGCGAAGAACGCGGACGGCAGCTACGCGGAACCCGACGCGCGCGTGCGCGACGCCGCGCAACACGGGCTCGATACGTTGCACGGGCTGCAGCGTCGCGGCGAAATCGTCGGCACGTTGTTCGCGGGCCTGTCGCTCGGCAGCGTGCTGCTGCTCGCCGCGCTCGGCCTCGCGATCACGTACGGGCTGATCGGCGTGATCAACATGGCGCACGGCGAATTCCTGATGATCGGTGCGTACGCAACCTATGTCGTGCAGACGCTGATCCAGCGCTACGCGCCCGGCGCATTCGACTGGTATCCGCTCGTCGCCGTGCCCGTATCGTTCGCGGTGGCCGCCCTCGTCGGCATCGTGCTCGAACGGCTCGTGCTGCGGCACCTGTACGGCCGCCCGCTCGAAACGCTGCTCGCGACCTTCGGCGTGAGCCTGATCCTGATCCAGGCCACCCGCATGCTGTTCGGCGCGCAGAACGTGCAGGTCGTGAACCCGTCGTGGATGAGCGGCGGCGTGACGGTGATGCAGAACCTGATCCTGCCGTACAACCGGCTCGCGATCCTCGCGTTCGCGCTCGCGGTGGTGTTCGTCGCGTGGGCCGTGCTGACGAAGACGCGGCTCGGCCTGTTCGTGCGTGCGGTCACGCAGAACCGCCGGATGGCCGCCTGCGTCGGCGTGAAGACCGCCCGCGTCGACGCGTATGCGTTCGCATTCGGCGCGGGCATCGCGGGCCTCGGCGGCTGCGCGCTGTCGCAGATCGGCAACGTGGGCCCCGATCTCGGCCAGAACTACATCATCGATTCGTTCATGGCCGTCGTGCTCGGCGGTGTCGGCCAGATCGCCGGCACGGTGCTCGGCGGCTTCGGGCTCGGCCTCGCGAGCAAGGCGATCGAACCGTTCTGGGGCGCCGTGCTCGCGAAGATCGCGGTGCTCGTGATGATCGTGCTGTTCATCCAGAAACGCCCGCAGGGGATGTTCGCCCCGAAGGGCCGCAGCGCGGAGGCTTGACGTGACTTCATACACCGATTCGATGTCGAACCCGGTCGCCGACGCGTCGAAGCCCGCTGCCGCCGCACGCGCGGCGGACGGCTTCGCGCTCGGCCTGCCGCCCCGCCCCGCGCTGCTGTCGCGCCGCGCGTGGCTCGCGCTCGTCGCGCTGTGCGTGGCGATCGGCATCGGCGTGCCGCTCGCCGCGCTGGTTGCGCCCGAAGCCAGCGCGTTCCATCTGTCCGCGTACACGATGACGCTCGCCGGCAAGCTGATGTGCTACGCGATCGCCGCGCTCGCGCTCGATCTCGTGTGGGGCTACTGCGGCATCCTGAGCCTCGGTCACGGCCTGTTCTTCGCGCTCGGCGGCTATGCGATCGGCATGTACCTGATGCGCGAGATCGGTCGCGACGGCAAGTACGGCAGCGACCTGCCCGACTTCATGGTGTTTCTCGACTGGCACCAGTTGCCGTGGTACTGGAGCGGCACGCAGCATCTCGCGTGGGCGCTCGCGCTGGTCGTGCTCGTGCCGGCCGTGCTCGCGTGGGTGTTCGGCTTCTTCACGTTCCGCTCGCGCGTGAAGGGCGTGTACCTGTCGATCATCACGCAGGCCATGACGTTCGCCGCGATGCTGCTGTTCTATCGCAACGAGACGGGCTTCGGCGGCAACAACGGCTTCACCGATTTCAAGCGCATCGCCGGCTTCGCGATCACGTCGCCGGGCACGCGCACGGTGCTGTTGCTGCTGACGTTCGCGACCCTCGTGCTCGCGTTCATCGCCGCGCGCGCGATCGTCACGAGCAAGCTCGGGCGCGTGGTGACCGCGGTGCGCGACGGCGAGACGCGGCTGATGTTCCTCGGCTACAGCCCGCTCGCGTACAAGCTGTTCGTGTGGACCGTGTCGGCCGTGCTGTGCGGCATCGCCGGCGCGCTATACGTGCCGCAGGTCGGCATCATCAATCCCGGCGAGATGTCGCCCGGCAACTCGATCGAAATGGCGATCTGGGTCGCGGTGGGTGGGCGCGGCACGCTGATCGGGCCGATCGTCGGCGCGTTCGCGGTGAACGGCGCGAAGAGTTTCTTCACCGCGTACTTCGCCGAATACTGGCTGTTCTTCCTCGGCCTGATCTTCGTGCTCGTGCCGCTCCTGCTGCCGCGCGGGATCATGGGCCTCGTCGAAACCGTGCTCGCGAAGGGGAAACGCGCATGAACGGAACGGCTCTCTACCAGTTCACGCCGCCGCCCGAAGACGAACTGCTGGCCGTCAGCGGCAGCGCGTCGATGGGGCGCGTCGTGCCGGACGGCATCGATACGTCGCACGGCACGATCCTCTATCTCGAGGATATCGAGGTGAGCTTCGACGGCTTTCGGGCGCTGAAGAAGCTGTCGCTCGCGATCGACGCGGGCGAGCTGCGCTGCGTGATCGGCCCGAACGGCGCGGGCAAGACGACGATGATGGATGTCATCACCGGCAAGACGCGGCCCGATGCGGGCAAGGTGTTTCTGGGCCAGACGATCGACCTCGCGCGGATGAACGAGCCCGAGATCGCGCGGGCGGGCATCGGCCGCAAGTTCCAGAAGCCGACCGTGTTCGAACAGCATCCGGTGTGGGAAAACCTCGAACTCGCGATGCAGACCGACAAGGGCTGGCTCGCGTCGCTGCGCGCGCGGCTCGACCGCACCGCGCAGGGAAAGATCGAGGAAACGCTCGCGCTGATCGGCCTCGAAAGCCACGCGTATCGCGCGGCCGGCGAGTTGTCGCACGGGCAGAAGCAGCGGCTCGAAATCGGCATGCTGCTGATGCAGCGCCCCGCGCTGCTGCTGCTCGACGAGCCGGCGGCCGGGATGACCGACCACGAGACGATGGAACTCGCCGAGCTGCTGAACACGCTGCGCGGCACCTGCTCGATGATGGTCGTCGAGCACGACATGGAGTTCGTCGCGGCGCTCGCGGGCGACACGGGACGCGTGACGGTGATGGCCGAAGGCGCGGTGCTCGCGCACGGCACGCTCGACCAGGTCAAGCGCGACGACGCGGTGATCGAGTCTTACCTCGGACGATGATGCGATGCTGAAAATCGAAGCGCTGAACCAGTACTACGGCGGCAGCCATATCCTGCGCAACGTGAACCTCGCCGCCGACGACGGCAAGCTCACCGTGCTGCTCGGCCGCAACGGCGTCGGCAAGAGCACGCTGCTGCGCTGCCTGATGGGCGTCGTCGCCGCGAAAAGCGGCCACGTGTCGTGGCGCGGCACCGCGCTCGGCGCACTGCCGCCGTATGCGCGTGTAGCGGCCGGACTCGCGTACGTGCCGCAGGGCCGCGACATCTTTCCGCGGCTCACCGTCGAGGAAAACCTGCTCGTCGGCGCGGCGAGCCGCAAGGCGCCATCGAAAGTACCCGACCGCATCTACGACCTGTTCCCGGTACTGAAGGACATGCGCGCGCGGCGCGGCGGCGACCTGTCCGGCGGCCAGCAGCAGCAGCTCGCGATCGGCCGCGCGCTGATGAGCGAGCCGCAGTTGCTGATCCTCGACGAGCCGACCGAGGGCATCCAGCCGTCGATCATCCAGGACATCGGCCGCACGCTGCGCCAGCTCGTCGACGAATCGAACATGACCGTGCTGCTCGTCGAACAGTATTACGATTTCGCGCGATCGATCGCCGATCGATATTGGGTGATGAGCCGCGGCGAAATCGTCGCGGGGGGTGACGCGCGGGACATGGAGACGAATGGCGTACGGGAGCTGATCGCGGTGTGACGGGCGGCACGGCGGTAGGCACCGCGGTAGGCACGGCGGCTGACACGTACGGCCGGCGCGCGGAACGCCCGTACGCAGCGCTTTCAACGCACGCGGCATCTGCATTATTGTTCCGGTAGCATCCACGTTCTTCGCACCCGCTTCCTCGTTTCCCGTTCGCCGCCGATGTCCGCCCCCGATTCGCATGCCCCGCTGTCCCGCCCCGCCGTCGCCAAGTCGTGGCGCGGCCGCCTCGAACTCGGCTTCGAGCGGCACGGCGCTCGCACGACGCTCGCGCACCGGCTGCACGACGGCCCGCTGCGCGTGCAGCGGCCGCTGTACCCGGAAGGCGACGCGATCTGCCATGCGGTGATCGTCCATCCGCCGGGCGGCGTCGCGGGCGGCGACCGGCTCGACATCGACATCGCGCTCGGCGACGGCACGCACGCGGTACTGACGACGCCCGGCGCGACCAAGTGGTACAAGTCGAACGGCCTCGATGCGACGCAGCGCATCGGCATCGCGGTCGGCGCGCATGCGAAGCTCGACTGGCTGCCGCAGAACAACCTGTTCTTCGACGCGGCGCACGCGGCGCTCGACTTCACGGTGACGCTCGGCGAAGGGGCAAGCGCGATCGGCTGGGACGCGACGCAGCTCGGCCGGCAGGCGGCCGGCGAAACGTGGTCGGCGGGCCGCATTGCATCGACCTCTGCGCTCATCGCCGCCGACGGCCGGCCGCTCTGGACCGAGCGCGCGCTGCTCGATGCGCGCGACCCGCTGCGCGGCGCGCTGCAAGGCCTCGCCGGCTTTCCTGCCTACGGCACGCTGTGGGCGGCCGGCGCCGCATGCGACGCCGCGCTCGCCGAAGCGCTCGCCGCGCGCATGCCGTTCGACGACACGCTCCGGGCGGGCACCACCTGCGTGACACCAGGCGTCGTGCTGGTACGCGCGATGTCGACGTCGATGGAAGCGTTGCAGCGCCACTTCACCGACTGCTGGCTCCACTTGCGCCCCATCGTGCACGACGTCGACGCGCGACCGCTGCGTCTCTGGCAAACCTGACCGCGCGCGCATCACGCACCGTTTCGGCGCAATGCCCCCCGCACGCCGCACGCTCGCCATGCGTCACGCACCACGAACGCGCATGAAGGCACGCCGGATGCACATGGCACGCACCTTGCTGCTTACATAAGCGATACACGACGCACGCAAAACAGCGCGGTGCTACGATGATCCGCACCCCTGCCCGGTTGCATGCGCACCGATAAAAATTACGTTTTCCTGAACGCCTGCCTTCATGAAACTGACTCCCCGCGAAAAGGACAAGCTGCTGATCTTCACGGCGGCGCTGCTCGCCGAACGCCGCCGCGCGCGCGGCCTGAAGCTCAACTATCCGGAGGCGGTCGCCTTCATCACCGCGGCGCTGATGGAAGCGGCGCGCGACGGCAAGACGGTGGCCGAGGTGATGCACTACGGCACGACGCTGCTCACGCGCGACGACGTGATGGACGGCGTGCCGGAAATGATTCCCGACATCCAGGTCGAAGCGACCTTCCCCGACGGCACGAAGCTCGTGACCGTCCATCACCCGATTCCGTGAGGCCCCGCATGATCCCCGGCGAAATCCTCACCGACGACGGCGAACACGAACTGAACGCGGGCCGCGCGACGCTGTCGCTCGTCGTCGCGAACACCGGCGATCGCCCGGTGCAGGTCGGCTCGCACTACCACTTCTTCGAAGTCAACGACGCGCTGTCGTTCGACCGCGCGGCCGCGCGCGGCTTCCGGCTCAACATCGCGGCCGGCACGGCCGTGCGCTTCGAGCCGGGCCAGACGCGCACCGTCGAGCTCGTCGCGCTGGCGGGCGAGCGCGCCGTCTACGGTTTTCAGGGCAAGGTGATGGGGCCGCTGTAAGCCGCGCCCCGCTCTTCAGGAACAGCACATGACACTACGCTTGAGCCGCCGCGCGTACGCGGAAATGTTCGGGCCGACGACGGGCGACCGCGTCCGGCTCGCCGATACCGAACTGCTGATCGAGATCGAACGCGACTTCACCACGTACGGCGAGGAAGTGAAGTTCGGCGGCGGGAAAGTGATCCGCGACGGGATGGGCCAGTCGCAGCGCGTGGCCGCCGACGTGCCCGATACCGTCATCACCAACGCGGTGATCCTCGATCACTGGGGCATCGTGAAGGCCGACATCGCGATCAAGCACGGCCGCATCGCCGCGATCGGCAAGGCCGGCAACCCCGACATCCAGCCGGGCGTGACGATCGCGATCGGCGCCGCGACCGAAGTGATCGCCGGCGAAGGGCTGATCGTGACCGCGGGCGGCATCGATACGCACATCCACTTCATCAGCCCGCAGCAGATCGACGAGGCGCTCGCGTCGGGCGTCACGACGATGCTCGGCGGCGGCACCGGGCCGGCCACCGGCACCAACGCGACCACCTGCACACCGGGCCCGTGGCACATGGAGCGGATGCTGCAAGCCGCCGACGGCTGGCCGATCAATCTCGGTTTTCTCGGCAAGGGCAACGCGAGCCTGCCGCAGCCGCTCGTCGAGCAGGTCGCGGCCGGCGCGATCGGCCTGAAGCTGCACGAGGACTGGGGCACGACGCCCGCCGCGATCGACAACTGCCTGTCGGTGGCCGACGACACCGACACGCAGGTCGCGATCCACACCGACACGCTGAACGAAGCCGGGTTTGTCGAATCGACGGTCGCCGCGTTCAAGGGCCGCACGATCCACACGTACCACACCGAAGGCGCGGGCGGCGGCCATGCACCGGACATCCTGAAGGTGTGCGGCGAGATGAACGTGCTGCCGTCGTCGACCAATCCGACGCGCCCGTACACGATCAACACGCTCGACGAGCATCTCGACATGCTGATGGTGTGCCATCACCTCGATCCGTCGATCGCCGAGGATCTCGCGTTCGCCGAATCGCGCATTCGTCGCGAGACGATCGCGGCCGAGGACATCCTGCACGATCTCGGCGCGCTGTCGATGCTGTCGTCCGATTCGCAGGCGATGGGCCGCGTCGGAGAAGTGATCATCCGCACCTGGCAGACCGCGCACAAGATGAAGGTGCAGCGCGGCGCGCTGCCGGAGGACACCGCGCGCAACGACAACTTCCGCGCGAAGCGCTACGTCGCGAAGTACACGATCAACCCGGCGCTCACGCACGGCATCGCGCACGAAGTCGGCTCGATCGAGCCCGGCAAGTGGGCCGACCTCGTGCTGTGGGAGCCCGCGTTCTTCGGGATCAAGCCGTCGATGATCCTCAAGGGCGGGATGATCGCCGTCGCGCAGATGGGCGACCCGAACGCGTCGATCCCGACGCCGCAGCCGGTCCACTATCGCGAGATGTTCGCGACGCGCGGCGGGGCGCTCGCGCGCACGTCGCTGACCTTCGTGTCGCAGATGGCGGCCGATGCGGGCATCGCGGAGCGCTACGGCCTCGCGAAGCGGATCGTGCCGGTGCGCAACTGCCGCAACGTGACGAAGGCCGACATGATCCACAACGCATGGCGTCCGTCGATCAGCGTCGATCCGGAAACCTACGACGTGATCGCCGACGGCCAGTTGCTCACCTGCGAACCGGCGACGGTGCTGCCGATGGCGCAGCGCTATTTCCTGTTCTGATTCGGAATCCCCAGTTTCATGCGTACCCTCGACAAACGTATTGCCCCGAACGTGAAACTCGCCGCGTCGCTCGTGGCTCGCGCGCCGACGCTCACGCTCGCCTATGATGCCCGCTGCAAGAGCCGCCTCGCGGCGACGCTCGACACCGGCGAGGACGTCGCGGTGCTGCTGCCGCGCGGCACCGTGCTGCGCGACGGCGACGTGCTCGTCGCCGACGACGGCGCGCTCGTGCGTATCGCGGCGGCCCCCGAAATCGTGCTGCTCGTGCGCGCGGCCGACCCGCTCACGCTGATGCGCGCCGCGTACCATCTCGGCAACCGTCACACGCCGGTCGAGATCGGCGACGGCTACCTGAAGCTCGAGGCCGATCCGGTGCTCGCGGACATGCTGCGCCGGCTCGGCACGCAGGTCGACGAAACGCACGCGCCGTTCCAGCCGGAAGCCGGCGCATACGGCGGTGGCCACAAACACGGGCACGACGCAACGTTCGCCGAGGATTACGCGCTTGCGCAACAGGTGTTCGGCGAACACCACGGGCATGCGCATTCGCACGATCACGATCACGATCACGATCACGATCATCAGCATGGTCCCGGCTGTACGCACGGCCACCACGGTCATGACCACCACTGAGCTCGTCGCGCTGCTGCACCTCGCGTCGCCGGCTTTGCCGATCGGCGCGTACAGCTATTCGCAGGGCCTCGAAGCCGCGCTCGACGCGAACCTGATCCGCGACGCCGATTCCGCACGCGACTGGATCGCGAGCGGCCTGACCGACGTGCTCGCGCACGGCGAACTGCCGTTCCTCGCGCACCAGCTCGCCCGCTGGCAAACACACGACACGCACGCGCTCGCCGCCGAAAACGCGTGGTTCGTCGCGAGCCGGGAATCGGCCGAACTGCGCCGCGAAACCGAACAGATGGGCTGGTCGCTCGCGCAGCTGTGCGCATCGCTCGAATGGGGCGACGCCGCACGCCGCGCGACGCTCGCGTCGCTGTCGCCGATCGCGCTGCCGACCGCGTTCGCGTACGCGGCGGCCGCTCACGACGCCAGCGCCGACGCGACGCTCGCCGCGTACGCATTCGGCTGGGTCGAGAACCAGACGTCCACCGCGCTGAAGGCCGTGCCGCTCGGCCAGCTCGCCGGGCAACGCATCATCGTCGCGCTGCGCGGCGCGATCGACGCGGCCGTGCGCCGCGCGCTCGCGACGCCGCCCGACGCCGTCAACACGTTCGCGCCGCAGTTGGGCATCCTGTCCGCGCGGCACGAAACCCAGTACTCGCGGTTGTTCCGCTCCTGAACTTGATCCACGCCATGAACGCACCCGCTCCCTCCTCCGTCCGCCGCACGAAGAAACTGCCGCCGCTGCGCGTCGGCATCGGCGGCCCCGTCGGCTCCGGCAAGACCACGCTGCTCGAAATGCTGTGCAAGGCGATGCGCGACCGGTACGACCTCGTCGCGATCACCAACGACATCTATACGAAGGAAGACCAGCGACTGCTGACGGTCGCGGGCGCACTGCCCGAGGAACGCATCATGGGCGTCGAGACGGGCGGCTGCCCACACACGGCGATCCGGGAAGATGCGTCGATCAACCTCGAGGCCGTCGACCGGATGCTCGCGCGCTTTCCCGATGCCGACATCGTGTTCATCGAGTCCGGCGGCGACAATCTCGCGGCGACCTTCAGCCCCGAATTGTCGGACCTGACGATCTACGTAATCGACGTCGCCGGCGGCGAGAAGATCCCGCGCAAGGGCGGCCCGGGCATCACGAAGTCCGACCTGCTCGTGATCAACAAGACCGACCTCGCGCCGCTGGTCGGCGCGAACCTCGACGTGATGGCGTCCGACACGCGGAAAATGCGCGGCGAGCGGCCTTACGTGATGACGAACCTGAAGGCGCTCGACGGCGTCGCGGACGTGATCGCGTTCATCGAGAAAAAGGGCTTGCTGACGGTGTGAGCGGCATGGCGACGGCGCACGTCGCCGCGATGCGTTCGGGGGCGGCCTTGCGCCGCCCTTCGTCTATTCGTCTTCGGAAGCCGCGCTCGACTGGTCCGGCAACGCACGCGCGCCGGCAGCGGCAGGCGGCAGCAGCGCGGCGAGCACGTCGACCGTGCGCGCGGTCGCGCCGCGGTGACGCGCCGCGAAGGCCGCGCCGGCCGCACCCATCGCGATGCGCCGCGCCTTGTCGGCGAACAGCGCGTCGAGCACGTGCGCGAGATCGAGCGGATCTTCGACCTGCATCGCCGCCCCTGCCGCGACCGCGTCGGCGGTCGCCTGCGTGAAGTTGAACACGTGCGGCCCGATCAGCACCGGCACGCCAACGGCGCACGCTTCGATCAGGTTCTGCCCGCCGAGCGGCAGCAGGCTGCCGCCGATGAACGCGATGTCGGCCGCCGCGTAGTACGCGCCGAGCTCGCCCATCGAATCGCCGAGCAGCACCGTCACGTCATCCGCCAGCGGTTCGGCGGCCGGCCGGCCCGCCGCGAGCGCGGCCGCATCGGCCGCCCACACCGAGCGCCGCACGCACTTGAGCCCGCTGCGCGCGACGAGCGCCTCGACTTCGGCAAAGCGCTGCGGATGACGCGGCACGAGCATCAGCAGCGCGCCAGGCGTGCGCATTTCCGCGAACGCCTGCAGCACCAGCGCCTCTTCGTTCTCGCGCGTGCTGGCCGCGACCCACACCGGCCGCGCGCCGATCGCGTCGCGCCATGCATGGCCGCGTGCCGCGAGTTCCGGCGGCGTCGTCATGTCGAACTTCAGGTTGCCGAGCACGGTCACGTTGCGCGCGCCGAGCGACGTCAGCCGCTCCGCGTCGGCCGGGCTCTGCGCGAGCACGCGCGAGAAGCCGCCGAACACGTCGCGCGTCGCCGCGCCGAACTTCGCCGCGCGCCGGAACGAACGCGCGGACATCCGCGCATTGGTCAGCACGAGCGGCACGTCCGCACGCCGGCACTCGTCGATCAGCGTCGGCCACACCTCGGTTTCCATCACGAGGCCGAGCGTCGGCCGCCACGCGCGCAGGAAGCGCCGCACCGCGCCCGGCATGTCGTACGGCAGGTAGCAGCGCAACACGCGATCGCCGAAGATCTGCTCGCCCGTCGCACGGCCGCTCGGCGTCATGTGCGTGAGCAGGATGCGCGCATCGGGGCGCGCGCGCATCAGCGCATCGATCAGCGGCTGCGCGGCGCGCGTCTCGCCGACCGACACCGCATGCACCCAGATCAGCGGCGCGCGGTCGTCCGGCGAGCGGCCCGCGACGTGACCGAAGCGCTCGCCGATATGCTCGCGATAGCCGCGCTCCTTGCGCGAGCGCACATAGAGCCGGATGACCGCGGCCGGCGCGACGAGCCACCACAGCGCACGATAGATCGCCCTCAGCATGCGGTCGCCCTTGAGTTACGTCGAAGCAGGGGCGCGCTCAAACCAGCGCCCTGCCCGTCAGGCGTTCGAGAATGCCGAGCGGCGCGCATTCGCGGCGCACCATCGCGTCGACCGGCAGAAAGAAGGTCTGCTCCAGCATGAACTGGCCGGACATCACAGCGTGCGAAGTCTGATCGGAGAAACATATCCACACGCTGCCCGGCGGAAACGGCATCGTCTGCTGGGGACACGTCTTCTGGTAGTCGAGATCGGCCTTCATCCCGTCGTGCAGGTTCAGCATCAGGTGGTCGTACGCGCTGCGCGGCGATTTCGTCACGTGCAGCAGGTTCAGCAGCCACGCCGAGCCCGGCAACTGCGGCCGGATCTTCGGCAGGAAGCGCTTCGCGACGTCCTCGAACGGCTCGCCGACGCGCCACACGCGCGGCACGCCGGCCGGGTTCACGTTCGTGAACACGCGCAGGATGCGCTCGCCGTAGTTCGGCCGTGACGGGAATGCGTCGACGTGCAGGCGGCTGTCGTCCTTGCGCCACGACGTCTGGCGCGTTTCGACCTGCATCAGCCGCAGGCTCGTCGGCGCGACGCGCAGCTTGCCGCGGTATTCGGGGAAAAGGCCGTCGACGAGCGTGCCGGCCTGCTGCTGGAAGCGCGCGACGAGCGCGCGCACGGCCGACTGCGTGACGCTGTCGCCGAGCACGCCGGCAAGCGCGCCGCCGTTCGGCGCGAGACTGATGTTCTTGCGTTTCGGATCGGCGAGCGCCGGATCGAGCAGCGCTTCCTCGCCGCCGTCGATCGCGAAGCGCAGATGCGGGAAATACAGCACCTTGCCTTCCTCGACCGCGGCGAGCAACTGCTCGCGCGGCGCCGACAGGTTGTGTCCGCTCCAGTCGGCGGACGGGACTTCGATGATCTGGGATTCGCTCATGATCGGTTCGCGTGTGGACAGCGTTACAGGAGACCGAAGCCCGCGAGCGCCGACTTCACCTGCGCGATCGACGGGGGCTGCCCCGCCGTGCCGAGATTGACGACGTTCGGCGACCAGTAGCCGCCGGTCCGCCAGGCCGTCGCGAAATTGTACAGTTCGACCGTCGGACGCTTCAGCGCGGCCGCGATGTGAACCAGACCTGTATCAACCCCGACCGTCGCGGCCGCGCCGTCAATCAGCCCGACCACGGCCGGCAGCGACAGCTTCGGCGGCACGATCGCCGCCGCGCCGAATTCCTTCGCGAGCCGCTCGCTGGTCGCGCGTTCCGCGTCGTTGCCCCACGGCAGCACGAGCGACGCACCGCGCCGCACGAGCGCCTGGCCGAGCTCGATCCAGGCGGCGTCCGGCCACTGCTTGTCGGCGCGCGACGTCGCGTGCACGAACACGACGTACGGCACCGGCAGGTTCAGGCCGAGCGCGGCCACCGCGAGCGCCGCCGCCCGCGTGTCGAGGCCGAATTCGACCGGATCGGCCGGGGTCGGCGCCGGGTCGTCCAGCGCGGCCGCGACGAGCTGGCGCGAGCGCTCGACCACGTGGGTGCGCGGCGCGATCGGCACGCGCTTGCGATAGAAGAAGCGCACCGGCCATTCGTAGCCGGCGCCGTCGGTCCGGTTGCCGAGCCCGACGAGCGGCCCGCGCGCCCAGCTCGCGACCCACGCGGTCTTGATGAGGCCCTGGCAGTCGATCACGAGGTCGTACTGCTCGGCCGCGAGGCGCCGGCGAAATGCGCGAATCTCGCGCCACGTCGCACCCGAGAACGGCTTCTTGCGCCAGCGGCGCAGCGAGAACGGCAGCACGTTGCGCACGCCGTCGACGAGCCGCACGAGGTCGACGAAGCTTTCCTCGACGAGCCAGTCGATCTGCGCATCGGGGTGGCGGCGCCGGATATCGGCGATCACCGGCATGTTGTGCACGACGTCGCCCAGCGACGACACGCGCACGATCAGGATCTTTTGCACGCTGAAAAAACGCCGGCTGGCAGCCGGCGACAGACATAAAGGGAGGATTTTATCCCGGCCGGACGACCGGACAGACAAAAAGCGGCCGCGCGCCCGGGGCGCGCGCCGCTTTTCGAGATAAACACGGCCGATGAACCGGCCGTCGTACGGGCGGCCCGCCGGCCGCCGGCGCTCAGAACGGCAGCTTGACGTCCGGCTTCGCGGCCGTCAGCACGCGGCGGAAGTCTTCCTGGATGCGCTTGAGCCCTTCCTGCGTCTCGGCCTCGAAGCGCATCACGACGACCGGCGTCGTGTTCGACGAACGCGCGAGGCCGAAGCCGTCCGGGTACTCGACACGCAGGCCGTCGATCGTCACGACTTCGTCGGCGCCGTCGAACTTCGCCTCCTTCTGCAACTGCTCGATCAGGCGGAAATTCTCGCCTTCGTCGAGCCAGAGCTGCAGTTCGGGCGTGCTCATCGCGTCCGGCAGGCTGTTGAGCAGCGCGCTCGGATCGGCCGTCTTCGCGAGAATCTCGAGCAGGCGCGCACCGGTGTACAGGCCGTCGTCGAAGCCGTACCAGCGATCCTTGAAGAACACGTGGCCGCTCATTTCGCCGGCGAGCGGCGCACCGGTCTCGCGCAGCTTCGCCTTCACGAGCGAGTGACCCGTCTTCCACATCAGCGGCTCGCCGCCCTTCGACTTCACCCACTGCGCGAGGTGGCGCGTGCACTTCACGTCGTAGATGATCTGCGCGCCCGGGTTGCGCGACAGCACTTCTTCCGCGAACAACATCAGCTGGCGGTCCGGATAGATGATCTGGCCGTCCTTCGTGACGACGCCCAGGCGGTCGCCGTCGCCGTCGAACGCGAAGCCGAGCTCCGCATCGGTGTCCTTCAGCGCCTGGATCACGTCCTGCAGGTTTTCCGGGTGGGCGGGATCGGGGTGGTGATTCGGGAACGTGCCGTCGATGTCGGTGAAGCGCTCGACGAGTTCGCAGCCGAGCGCCTTGAACAGGCGCGTCGCGAGCGGGCCGGCGACGCCGTTGCCGGCGTCGACCACGAGCTTCAGCGGCCGCGCGAGTTTCACGTCGCCGACGATGCGCGCGATGTACTGATCGGCGACGTCGATTTCCTCATACGTGCCGCTGCCGGACTCGAACCGCTCGTCGACGATGCGGCGGTACAGCGCCTGGATCTGCTCGCCGTAGATCGCGGCGCCGCGCAGGACCATCTTGAAGCCGTTGTAGTCAGGCGGGTTGTGGCTGCCCGTGACGACGATGCACGAATCGACGCGACGCTCGCCGCCCTTCAGCGCCAGCGGCACGTTCGCCGCGAAATAACCGACCGGCGTCGGCACCATGCCGACGTCGACGACGTCGACACCGGCCGCACGCAGGCCGTCGGCCAGCGCGCCGACGAGTTCCGGCCCGGACAGGCGGCCGTCGCGCGCGACGACGACCGCATCGCCGCCCTGCGCACGGACTTCGCTGCCGAATGCCCGGCCGATTCCGCGCGCCGTGTCGACGTCGAGTGTCTTGCCGACCACGCCACGAATGTCATATGCCTTGAAGATGGATTGGGAGATCATCGATTCTCTTCTCTCAGTTGCGTGCATGGAAAATTGTCTGGCTTGCGCGGGCCGCCGCTCACGGGTGCCGCGCATGATACATGCCTGCCGGCGGAACACCGCGCACAACGGCTGGAGCAGCCGCGATCCCACTTATAATCGCGGGTTTTGATGACGCGCATGTCGCCCATTTTAATGCCTAGCCGCTCCGCCGCCGCCCACCCGCCGCTTCCGGCCGCCCTCCGCGCGCGCCGCCGCTGCCGCGCATGCTGAAGCGCTTCGGCAACCCGGACGTCGCGAAGGCCGTCGCGAACCTCGTCTGGCTGGGGCTCGAACGGCTTACGCAGATCGGCGTCGCGATCGCGATCAGCGGCCTGCTGGCCCGTTATTTCGGGCCAGATGTGTTCGGCAAATGGCAGTATGCGAATACGCTTCTCCTGGTACTGGCGCCGCTCACCTGGGTGTGCGGCGCGGAAATCCTCGTCCCCACCATCGTCCAGCGCCCGCCCGCGCAGCTCGGCGCGGTGCTCGGCAGCGCGTTCGTGCTGCGCATCGCCGTATCGGTCGCCGCGCTCGCCGCGACCTGGATCGCGATCGCCGCGGGCGCCTTCGATCCGCTGGTCGGCGCGATGCTCGCCGGCCTGGCCGTCACGATGGTGTTCCGCGAGCCGTTCGTCGGCGTGATCAACGCGTGGCTGCAGAGCATGACCTACAGCAAGCCGCAGCTCGTCACCAGCATGCTCACCGCGCTCGCCAAGGCGCTGCTCGTCTGGCTCCTGGTGCGCGCGGCCGCCGGCCCCGCCCGCTTCGCGTGGCTGTGGGCGCTGGAAGCCGCCGCGATCGGCCTCGCGCTGCTGCTGTACTACCGCCATCGTAACGGCGGCGCGCTCGGCTGGACGTTCGACAAGCCGCTGTTCCGGCACTTTGCCACGGCCGGCACCGTGTTCTGGCTCGGCCTCATCTGCATGTACCTGTTCCTGAAGCTCGACCGCCTGATGCTCGAGCGTCACGTTTCGTTCGCCGATCTCGGCCGCTACTCGGCCGCGCAGCAACTCAACGAGAACTGGATCACGCTCGCGCTGATGCTCGCGCAGACCATCGCGCCCGCGTTCGTCTACCGCGTGCAGGACGTCGCGCGGCTGCGCCGCAACATCGTCCGGCTGATCGCGATGACGGCCGGCCTGATGACGGCCGGCGCGCTCGTGCTCGACGCCGCCGCCCCGCTGATCGTCGGCAAGGTGTTCGGCCGCGGCTACGAGGCGTCCGTCGACATCTTCCGCTGGGCCGTCTGGCTGTCCGTGCCGGCCGGCATCGAGGCGATAGGCAATCTTATCGTTCTCAAATATCAAGCAAAATTCGTGTTGCTGACGAAATGGCTGCTCGCGCTGGCCATCGCCGCACTCGTCAACCTGTTCGCGATCCCGCGGCTCGGCCTGTACGGCGCGCTCGTCGGGCTGGCGGCCGGCTATCTGGCTGCTGCCGCCGTCAACTTTTATTACATCCGTTTCAAGCTGCGAACATGACGTCCCCTGATTGCCCGCCCCCGCTCGACGACGTGGCCGTGCTGATGCCGGCCTACAACGGGCACGACGACGTCGTCCGGACCCTCGCGTCGTTTCGCGAGGACGCGCCCGTGCACGTGCTGATCGTCGACGACGGCAGCACGCCGCCGATCGTCGCGCCCGACCTGCCGGGCCTCGCGATCGACGTGCTGCGCATGCCCCAGAACGGCGGCATCGAACGCGCACTGGCGGCCGGCATCGACGCGCTCGCGGCCCGCGGCTTCCGCTACGCGGCCCGCATCGATGCAGGCGATCTCGCCGCGCCGCAGCGCTTGGCGAAAGAACGCGCCTATCTCGATGCCCATCCGCGCGTCGCCTGCGTCGGCATGTGGACCCAGGTCGTGTCGCGCGCCGGCGAGCCGCGTTTCATGCTGATGCCGCCCGCCGATCCGCGCACGCTGCGCCGCACGCGCTTCCTGCGCTCGCCGCTCGTGCATCCGTCTGTGATGTTGCGCATCGACGCCGTGCGCGAAGTGGGCAACTATCGGGCGAAGTACCGCGCGGCCGAGGATCTCGATCTTTTTTTACGGTTAATGCAACGCTACGATTGCGCGAACCTGCCGGAACTCGGCCTGTATTACGAGCTTAACGAGGGCGGGATCAGCGCGACCAAGCGCCGGCGCCAGTTGGTGTCGACGCTCACGCTGCTGCTGCGCCACTTCAACGTGCTGAACCCGTACGACTGGGCCGGCCTCGCCAAGAACCTGCTGCACTTCGTGACGCCGTACCGTACGCTGCAGCGCATCAAGCAGACGCTGTTCGCCGCGCGACCGTCCGCGTGACGCGTACCCGGCCCCGTTCGCCCATTTCGACGCTTTATTTTTTCTTTTTTTCATGGCCGCCACCTCCCCGCTGCGCATCGCGCTCGTCTGCAACACGGCCTGGGCGATCCATACGTATCGCCACGGGCTGATCCGTGCGCTCGTCGCGCGCGGCGCCGAGGTCGTCGTGATCGCGCCGCACGACCGCACGGTGCCGTTGCTCGAGCAGATGGGCTGCCGCTACGTGGCGCTTACCGTCGCATCCAAAGGCACGAGCCCGCGCGAGGATCTCGGCACGCTCGCCGCGCTGGTGCGTCACTACCGCGCGCTGCGGCCCGATCTCGTGTTCCATTACACGATCAAGCCGAACATCTACGGCTCGGTGGCCGCGTGGCTCGCGCGCGTGCCGTCGATCGCCGTGACGACGGGCCTCGGCTACGTGTTCATCCAGAAGAGCCGCGCGGCGAGCGTCGCGAAGCGCCTGTACCGGTTCGCGTTCCGCTTCCCGCGTGAAGTGTGGTTCCTGAACCGCGACGATCTCGCGACCTTCACCGACGAGCGCTTGCTCGCGCATCCCGACCGTGCGCGGCTGCTGCACGGCGAAGGCGTCGATCTCGAACAGTTTTCGCCCGTGCCGCTGCCGGGCGGCGACGCACCCGTCTTCATCCTGATCGGCCGACTGCTGTGGGACAAGGGCGTGCGCGAATACGTGGAGGCCGCGCGTCTCGTGCGCGAGCGCTTCCCGAATGCGCGCTTCCAGCTGCTCGGGCCGCTCGGCGTCGACAATCCGAGCGCGATCGGTCGCGCGGACGTCGACGCGTGGGTCGGCGAAGGCATCGTCGAGTATCTCGGCGAAGCGCACGACGTGCGACCGCACATCGCGGCGGCCGACTGCGTCGTGCTGCCGTCGTACCGCGAAGGCGTGCCGCGCACGCTGATGGAGGCCTCGGCGATGGGCCGCCCGATCGTCGCGACCGACGTGCCGGGCTGCCGCGACGTCGTCGCCGACGGCGAAACGGGTTACCTGTGCCGCGTGCGCGACAGCGCGAGCCTTGCCGAACAATTGAATCGCATGATCGCGCTCGGGCCGCAAGGCCGGGCGACGATGGGCGCACGCGGCCGGCACAAGGTCGCGGCGGAATTCGACGAACAGCAGGTCGTCGAACGCTACAGGGAGACCATCCATTCGTTGACAGGATTCACACTCTGAAGGAGCGCATCAGCAATGACCGCTAAAGGCACCATCCTCGTTACCGGCGGCGCGGGCTATATCGGCTCGCACACGGCCGTCGAGCTGCTCGACAACGGCTACGACGTCGTGATCGTCGACAACCTCGTTAACAGCAAGGCCGAATCGGTGCGCCGGATCGAGCGGATCACGGGCAAGACGCCCGCGTTCCACCAGGTCGACGTGTGCGACGAAGCCGCGCTCGCGAAGGTATTCGACGCGCATCCGATCACCGGCACGATTCACTTCGCGGCGCTCAAGGCCGTCGGCGAATCGGTCGCGAAACCGCTCGAGTACTACCAGAACAACATCGGCGGGCTGCTCGCCGTGCTCAAGGTCATGCGCGAGCGCAACGTCAGGCAGTTCGTGTTCAGCTCGTCCGCGACCGTGTACGGCGTGCCCGAACGCTCGCCGATCGACGAATCGTTCCCGCTGTCCGCGACGAACCCGTACGGCCAGTCGAAGCTGATCGCCGAGCAGATCCTGCGCGATCTCGAAGTCTCGGACCCGTCGTGGCGCATCGCGACGCTGCGCTACTTCAACCCGGTCGGTGCGCACGCGAGCGGGCTGATCGGCGAGGACCCGGCCGGCATCCCGAACAACCTGATGCCGTACGTCGCGCAGGTCGCGGTCGGCAAGCTGGAAAAGCTGCGCGTGTTCGGCTCGGACTACCCGACGCCGGACGGCACCGGCGTGCGCGACTACATCCACGTCGTCGATCTCGCGAAGGGGCACATCGCCGCGCTCGACGCGCTCGCGAAGCGCGACGCGAGCTTCGTCGTGAACCTCGGCACCGGCCAGGGCTACAGCGTGCTGGAAGTCGTGCGCGCGTTCGAGAAGGCGTCGGGCCGCCCGGTGCCGTACGAACTCGTCGCGCGCCGCCCGGGCGACATCGCGGAGTGCTATGCGAACCCGCAGGCGGCGGCCGACATCATCGGCTGGCGTGCGACGCTCGGCATCGAAGAAATGTGTGCCGACCACTGGCGATGGCAGGAGGGGAACCCGCGCGGTTTTGTATAATCCGCTGTCCATTTTCCGAGCGATCCCATGCTCAGCTTCGCGTCCGGCTTCATCGTCTCCTTGCTCGTCACGCTGTTCATCGTGCGCTACGCGCACCTTCACGAGAAATTCTCGATCGACAGCGACCTGGCCGGCGTGCAGAAATTCCATGTGCGGCCGGTGCCGCGGGTGGGCGGCATCGGGATCCTCGCCGGGGTCGTCGTTGCCGCGCTGGTGCTGTTCCGGCGCTATCCGACGATCTCCGGCAGCATTCTCGGCATCGTTGCCTGCGGGCTGCCGGCGTTCCTGTCCGGCCTCGTCGAGGACCTGACCAAGCGCGTGTCGCCGCGTGCTCGGCTGCTCTGCACGATGGGCGCGGCCGCGCTCGCATTCTGGCTGATGAACATCGCGGTCACGCGCATCAGCGTGCCGCCGCTCGACTTCCTGCTCGGCTACGTGGCCATCTCGGCATTCATCACGGTGCTCGCGGTCGCGGCGCTCGCGAATGCGATCAACATCATCGACGGGTTCAACGGACTCGCGTCGATGGTCAGCTTCATGATGTTCGCATCGCTCGCGTATGTCGCGTTCCACGTCAACGACCCGGTCGTGATGTCCGCGTCGATCATCATGATGGGCGCGGTGCTCGGCTTCTTCCTGTGGAATTTCCCCGCCGGGCTGATCTTCCTCGGCGACGGCGGTGCGTATTTCATCGGCTTCATGCTCGCGGAGCTCGCGATCATGCTCGTGATGCGCAACCGCGAGGTGTCCGCGTGGTACCCGGTGCTGCTGTTCATGTATCCGATCTTCGAGACCTGCTTCTCGATCTACCGGAAGAAGTTCATCCGTGGGATATCGCCGGGGATTCCGGACGGCGTGCACCTGCACATGCTGGTGTACAAGCGGCTGATGCGCTGGGCCGTCGGGACGAAGCATGCGCACGATCTGACGCGGCGGAATTCGCTGACGTCGCCGTATTTGTGGCTGCTATGCCTCGTCGCGGTGATACCGGCGACGCTGTTCTGGCGGCATACGGTGCACCTGTTCGCGTTCGTCGTGCTGTTCGCGCTGACCTATGTGTGGCTTTATCTCAGCATCGTGCGGTTCAAGGCGCCGCGATGGATGGTGGTGAGAAAGCATCGGCCCGGCCGCTGAATCGCGTAACCGTTTCTGGACGAAAAAAAGCGCCCTGCCGGGCGCTTTTTCTCTTCTTGCCGTTCAGTTCACGGCCGGGGACCGCATCACCCGTTCGATACGACGCGCACCGACGGCACGCTCTGCAACACGGGGGCAACGGCCGTCTGGTATTCCGGCACCCAGCGCCGCAGATCGCGCCGTACCTCATCGTCGGACAGCACGCGATGCTGCATCAGCCACGGCAGCAGTTCGTCGAGGAAATTGTCCGGCACTTCGCGCGCACGTGCGATCCGCAGCTTCGGGTGCGGCGTGCGCGTCGTCGCCTCGTCATCCGCGAGCAACTCCTCGTAGAGCTTCTCGCCCGGCCGCAGCCCGGTGAACTCGATGCGGATCTGTTCTTCCGAGAAACCGTACAGGCGGATCAGGTCGCACGCGAGATCGACGATCTTCACCGGCTCGCCCATGTCGAGAATGAAGATCTCGCCGCCATGCCCCATGCTCGACGCCTGCAGCACGAGCTGCGACGCCTCCGGAATCGTCATGAAGAAACGCGTGATCTCCGGGTGCGTGACCGTCACCGGGCCGCCCTTTGCGATCTGCTGCTGAAACTTCGGAATCACGCTGCCCGCGCTGCCGAGTACGTTGCCGAAGCGCACCGTCTCGAACTGCGTACGCCCGCTCGACTGCTGCAACGCCTGGCAGGCCATTTCCGCGAGACGCTTGCTCGCGCCCATCACGTTGGTCGGATTGACCGCCTTGTCGGTCGAGATCAACACGAAGTGACGCACGTCGTGGCGGATCGCCGCCCGCGCCACGCGGTAGGTGCCGAGCACGTTGTTGCGCAGTGCCTGCCATGCGTTGTGCTCTTCCATCAACGGCACGTGCTTGTAGGCGGCCGCATGGAACACGATGTGCGGCGCGTGACGCGACATCACCTGGTCGAGCAGCAGCGAATCCTTCGCATCGCCGATGATCGGCACCACGGGCAGATCCGGAAAACGCTCACGCAATTCCTCGGTCAGCCGGTACATCGCGTATTCCGAGAGATCGAATGCAACGAGCTGCGCAGGGGCGAAGCGCAGGATCTGCCGGCACAACTCGGAGCCGATCGAGCCGCCCGCGCCCGTCACCATCACGACGCGGCCGCGCAGCAGCGCTTCGACGTGCGGCGTATCGATCGTCACCGCGTCGCGGCCGAGCAGATCCTCGAGATCGATGTTCCGCACCTGCGACAGGAAGCCCTGCCCCGGCATCAGCGCGGTCAGCGACGGCAGCACCATCGCCTTCACGCCGGCACGCACACACAGGGTCGCGACGCGACGCTGGGTTTCGACCGATGCCGACGGAATCGCGATGATCGCGTATTCGACCTTCATCGCATCGGTCCAGTGCTTGAGGTCGTTGAACGAGCCGAGCACCTTGTAGCCGTAGATTTCTCGGCCCTGCTTCGTGACGTCGTCGTCGAGCAGGCCGACCAAGCGCCATTCACCGGAGCGCGACAGTTCGCGCGCGAGGCTCGCGCCGGCCGTGCCCGCGCCAAGCACCAGCACCGGCTTGCCCTTGCCGACGAGCCCACCGTACAGGTAGTACTCCTTCGTCGCGCGATACAGCGCGCGGGCGCCGCCCATTGCCAGGAACAGCATCAACGGCGACACGAGCAGCACCGAGCGCGGAATGATCGGCTGCGGCTGGAACATCACGGCACCGATCATCACGATCACGCCGCCGCCCGCCACCGCCTTCGCGATGCGCATCAGGTCGGGCAGGCTGGCAAACACCCACAGCCCGCGATACAGGCCGAAGCCGCGGAACATCAGCGCATAGACGGGCAGTGCCCACGTCAGCGCCATCAGCGCGCCGCTCAGGAAATCATGCGGAACGCTGCCGTTGAAACGAACGAGATAAGCGAACAACCATGCGGCGACAACCGCCGTCAGGTCGAACAGGAAAGCACTCAGGGACAGCCAAGATGCTCTGGATCGCAACATCGGCGGGAAACCTCAAGAATTGTTTTCGGCGGCCGCTTGAAACCGGCGCCAACGCAGGTCGATCAACCATCCGAACCATGCCAGGACGCCATACCACGCAAGCAACGACAGCCATTGCTGCAGTTCGGGGCGGCCCTTTGCCCACGTGGCCAGAATTATGCCTGCGAGCATGATGAGGTACCAATAAAGGGCGGTCCGGCCGTGACTGACGCCCGACCGGACCATCCTTTGATAATAATGCTCGCGGTGCGCCTGCCAGAACTTTTCTCCGCGTAACAGACGTCTCAAAAGTGTTACAGATGCGTCTGCAATAAAGGGCGCGAATACCATGGCGGGGAACCAGATCGGCCAGACATCGGTACGCCAGCCCCAATAGCCCAGTGCGCCGGCCAGGAAGCCGAGCGGAATCGAGCCGGCGTCGCCGAGAAACAGTCTCGCCGGATGGAAATTGAGCAGAAGAAAGCCGAGCGCCGCGCCGGCCACTGCCGCGCCCGCCACGGCGAGATCGGGCGACGTATGCGGGCCGCCGAGCGCCGCGACCGCGTATCCGCCGAAGCCAAACAGTGCCATGCCGCCCGCGAGACCGTCGGCGCCGTCCATGAAGTTGTACAGGTTCGTCAACCAGACCATCGCGAAACCCACGCCGGCGAGCAGCCACAACGGTGCGTCGGCCGGGAAGACGACGATCAGCGCGACGACTGCCGCGAGGTGCGCGGAGAATCGCACGCGGGCCGGCAGCCCGCGCCGGTCGTCGATCTGCGACATCGCGGCGAGTCCCGCGGCGGCGATCGCGATCAGCCAAAGCCGCGGCGCCAGCATCAGCAGCGCAACGACACAGACGGGCACGATGCCCCATCCGCCGACGCGCGGTGTCGGCAGCGTATGGAGCGAACGGTCGTTCGGAATGTCGGTGGCCAGGCGCCAGGCCCACCCGGTGGCGAGCAGTACGCGGAGAATCGTCGTCGAGGCGAATGCGGCGGCCAGGGCCACTGCGGCCGTGGTGAGCCAGGTGGGATTCGCGAGAAGCATGTGGCTTTTATTTTCGTGTATCGCGCGAACGATACCATGCGGCGGTCGCTTCGAGGCCCTGGCGGGTCGTATAGGGCGGCTGCCAGTCGAGCACGCGCCTGATCCGACCGGTATCGAGTTGCAGACTGCCCGTCAGGCGGTCGATAGCCGCACTGCGACCGGTCAGCTTTCCGAGCACACGCAACAGCGCCGGCGGCACCGCGATCAGCCTCGCCGGCTTGCCGAGCGCGTCGCCGACGAGGCGCAGCAGGCCCGCGACCGTCGGGGCGTCGTCGTCGGCGACATGGAAGCATTCGCCGGCCGCGCGCGGGTCGATTGCGCAACGCAGCAGCGCGTCGGCGAGATTGTCGACGTAGACGATGCTGCGGCGCGCCGAAACCGCGCCGAGCGGCAACGGCATCCCGCGCGCGACCGCGTCCATCATTCGCAGGAAGTTGGCACGGACGGCAGGGCCGTAGACGAGCGGCGGACGAACGACGACGACATCGAGCCCCACGGATGCGCCGAACTGCGCGAGCTGCCGTTCCGCCCGCAGCTTCGAACGGCCGTATGCATCCTGCGGGTGGGGTTCGAACGTTTCCGACAGCGGTACTCCGCCGTCGCCCTCTCCGACCGCCTTGATGCTGCTCGCGAACACGATGCGGCGCACGCCGTGATGGCGCGCGGCATCGGCGAGACGCAGCGTGCCGGCGACGTTGGTGGCATCGAACGCGGCGTCGGGATCGGGGGACTCGTCGCGCATGACGTGCACGCGCGCGGCGAGATGGATCACGCAATCGGCGGCCAGATCGGTCGGCCACGCTTCATCCAGACCCGCGAAATCGGCGGTGTCGTGCACCCATTCGCGCACGCCCTCGATGCAACCGCCCGGACGCCGCACCAACGCGGTCACCGTATGTCCGGCATCCAGCGCACGACGACAGACCGCGCGGCCGACGAAGCCGTTCGCGCCGGTGACGACGAGGTGACTCACCAGAGCCTCCAGCCAAAGCGGTTGTAGAACTTGAAGGCCGACGCGGCGAACATGCGGATGTGAGCAAAACCCTTGCGGGACGCACCACCGCCGTGATGGACCACGCGCACCGACGGAACATACGCGACGCGTGCGATCTCGTGCGTGCGCAGGCTCAGGTCGTAGTCCTCGAAGTACAGGAAATAGCGTGGATCGAAACCGCCGAGTTTCTTCAGGACTTCGGTGCGGAACAACATGAAGCAGCCGCTGACGATGGGGGGATCCCAAACGACGTCGCGGTCGTTGATGACATCGCGCATTTCGTAGCGGGCGAGGCGCTTCGCAAAAGCTGCCCGAAACCGCGCCGGCAGGAAGCCGCGCACGAGCAGATCGAGCACCGCCGGGTAACGGCGGCAGAGATACTGCTGCCCGCCTGTGTCATCGCCGATCCATGGTGTAAGCGCGCCGACGTCGGGACGCGAACCGAAAAACGCACGGGCGGCAACGAGCGCGTCTGCGTCGAGATCGATGTCAGGATTCAAGATCAGGTGAAACGGGCGTGTCGACGATTCGATCGCGAGATTGTGCCCCCGTCCGTAGCCAACGTTGCCGTGGCCCGACAGAATCCGGGTGGTAATACCTTTCGTATCGAGATCATCAATCAATGCAGCAACGTCGCCCAGCCCGCCGTTGTCAACCAGGAACAGTTCGACCGGAGCGGGCGACGAGGCAGTGCACAGACGCGTGCACGCTGCGCCCAAGCTAGTCAGCGTCTCGCCGAGTTGAGCAATATCCGGCTGATAAACGACGATGGAAACCGACAATCCTTCGGTATCACTGGGTTGCAGGCTTGTTACATTCATCCGTAGTTCGGCTATGCGCTTGCAAGATGAAGCGCAGGTTAGACAGTCCGGCAGGTTGCGGCAACGCAGGTGCCGCCGCAGCCTCGCTCGACAGGCCGGCGAACTTGCATGCATTTCACGGTGCCAACGGCGCAATTCTAACGTCAGCACGGTCGTCGCCGGCATAAAAAGCTGTCCGATAATTCCGGAACGCCATTTGATGTCGTCGGGAGCACCACTCGACACACGCCGCCTTGTGGAGCACGCCATACCACCCTCGCTGCGGTCTTCGCCATACGAGGTTTACCCGTCGGGATCTCGACTCGCTTCGCGCCTCTCGTCGGCAAGTCCGAGAACTGTTCTCTGCGCTCGATGAGACCATCCGGAACAGGTTTCCGTCCGATAACGCGACGCTCGACCATGCGGTCCGGCGCGCGCGTCCCTACCTCACCGACGTCTCGCCCCTGTTGAGAAACGAATGCCAACTCGACTGCCGTTCGAACCCGGTGAACTCGGCAGTCGCTACGCTCAACGCTTCAGTCCGCGTATCGGAACACAAGCGGGATGTATTGTCCGACGGGCAGCACACGGCAAACGTCGATCGTACCGACGCCCACAGCCGGCCGGATGAAACCGAAACCGGTCGTCTGCAACCCGCTCGGCGATTGCTGCGCGGGAATCGGACGTCGTCGGCATGCGTACGTTGAACGCGGAAATGCTGTCGTCGACGAGTTAGCGGATCACGGCGTCGTTGCGAACCCTCAAGTACTGCCGGACGCGCCGCCGTCCGGACGTGCCGTCGCGTAACTTCGGATCAGGTTACGGCGTCGATGCCCGACCGGGATCGACGCCGCCACTATGCGGCAACCGGTCACCGACTGCCGGGCTTCCCGGGCATTACGCCGAGGATTTCATTAATACGATCCGCCGCATGGTGACCGGCCGTGGTCAGCGACAGATTGACGCGCGCGCTCTCGCGCGCACGTGCACCGAGTTCACGCGCCCATTCCTGATTCTCGAACACCTTGCGCATCGCTTTCGCCGCCTCATCCACCGACGGTTCCGCCCAGTGGAGATTCGCGTCGTACGGAGGAATTGGCCGCCCCAGTTTCACGAGATCGTAAGGTACGAGAAGGCTGTTGCTGTCGTCCATGAAGTCCACGTTGCCCGAGTAGTTCGTCGCAATGACGGGCTTCCCCATCAGCATGGCTTCCGCCATCGTGAGACCCAATCCCTCGCTTCGATGCAAAGACACGTACGCGTCGCAAGCATCCATGAGCGACAGTACCTCGTCCGGCGAATACACCTGATCGATGATCTTGATCTTCACCCCCGACATCTCGGCCGCAAGCCGCAATTCCTTGATCTGGGCCGGATGACGATCACCGAATGAAGTCTTCAGCACCAGACAGACCGGGTCGTCCGGCCCGAATGCCTTGCTGAATGCCCGAATCAACCCCATCGGGTTTTTGCGCTCCATGATGCTCATCATGTGGAACGTAAACAGGAACGTATATTCGCCGTCGTCCAGTCCGAAGTAGGCTCGGTCCCGACGCTGATACTGGCCAAGCTGCACCCCCGGGAAAATCGTCCTCACCGGAATGGTCAACCGTTCGCGCAACCCCTTGGCAACGAACTCGGTCGCAGTCCAGACCTCATCGACACGTGCAGCTTGCTCGAGCCAGCTGTCCGGTATCGAATCGAATTCCCAGTACCAGTATGCGATCCGGTAGGTTCGCTGCGCACGCTCGAGCAAATCGGATCGCCCGTATACATCGTCAAAGAACGGTTCCGGCTGCGTGTGAATGATCGTAACGTCGAAATCTTCCGTACCGGAGAAATCGACGTGATGCGGATCATCTCTCTGATCGGTACGAATATCGCGCAAGGATGTCTGCATCTCGATCTCGCGCATCCCCTTCACCAACGCCTCCGCCGAGACGCGCAGACCCGACGGATAACAGAAGTGCGCGATCACGTTGACGCCGGGCTTCGCCAGCGAAGCGGCCACCGCATCGATCTCCAGTGATTCGCACCACGAACGGACGTCGTGCGGCAACGCGGCTTCGTCCGTTCGCAACCATTCGACCAGCGCACGCGCCTCGGCCGCGTTACGCAACACCGACGGGAAACGATCGCGCCAGTCTTCACGGGCGTTGTATGCCGTTCGAATCTGCTCGGCAGGCGACAAGTCGATCGGCCAGGTTTCCGGCACGCCCCACGACTCGTGGACCCGGTACGTTGCGGCAAACCAGGCGGCAAATGCGGCACGTCCGAAAATCGTCAACCCGTCCGGATGGAGTCGTTGCCATGCCGGTGTAAAGCGATAGGCTTCCACGAGCTCACGAGCCGGCGCTTCCGACGCTTGCCAGAAGAGCCACCAGATTTGCTCGAGTTGCAGGTCCGCTTCGACACGCCCATGCTGGATGAACCATTCGAACAGATCCGCTTGCCCGGCTGGCGTCAACCCGTGCGGCATGAGTGCACGGACATCCTGGCGGAACATGAAGATCTGTCGTGCCGGCGCACCAAAATCCTGTTCGAACAATTGGCCGATCGCCGCGACGCCGGCCTCCGTCAGGCCGAGGTCGCGCCCGCCGCCCGTGAGCAGCCATTGTGCGAACGCGCCGTTACGTCCAGCCGAAAGTGCCTGCGGAAACCGCACGCGAAGATCGGCCCGGCGTCGCAATAGATCCAGACACCAGCGCGCGGCGCTCCAGATATCGGAGACCTTGTGGACCGGCTGCGGGGGCCACACAACTTCGTCTCGCGCCAATCCTGCGACTTCCATGCAAATGCCTTCGTCGTCGAGACGAAGCTCCCTCGCCGACAACGGAAGCGAACCGGTTTCTCGAAGCTGTCGGTCGAGTTCCGTGCGAACGCCAACGCCTCCCTGCAAACGCAGGGCCGGAATGGCGCAATGTCCGTCCAGCTCGGGATGAAGATACGGGTCCTCGTCGATGCCCAAATGACGGATGTCGTCGGCCAGGCGCCGGATATCCTCGACCGGATTGCTGTTCCCTCTCGTCGCCCCTTCGTGATGCACGAGACAGGCATACGGCGTATAGGCCGTACGATAGCCGGCACGCCAGATCCGCATGCACAGCGCTACGTCGCTCATCGCGATCAGATACGACTCGTCAAACCCGCCAACCTCTTCGAAGGCATCCCTGCGCACCATCTGGCAGGCGCCCATGATCGCAAGCCAGTTTCGCGGATGATCCGGCGAACCGAATACATCCCATTCGATGCCACCGCCGCTCCGGTACATCAACGCGGCGAGATGGATGCCGATCGACACGCCTGCATGCTGCAACTCCAGCGACGGATAGATCAGCTTCGTACCCACGACACCTACGCCTGGACGCATCGCAAATCGGACGAGTTCCTGCAGCCAGTCGCTCTTGATGATCTCGATGTCGTTGTTCAGGAACAGCAGAAACTCGCCGCGCGCTCTCACCGCACCGAAGTTGCACGCGGCCGAATAATTGAACTTGTTCCGGAAATGAACGATTCGAACCTGCGGTTCGGATTTCAGCTGCTCGTAGTATGCGAGCGCCTCGGGATCATCCGATCCCGTATCGACGATGACGACTTCCTTGTTCGGATAGTCGGTTGCATGCAGCAGGCCCTCCAGGCACATCCGGAGCAGCTCCGGCTTGTTCTTGGTGGGAATGACGATCGAGACCAGCGGCGCCCGCTCGATCTGCCAGGTGGCATGCTGGGTGCCGTTCGGTTGGGTTTCAACGGTCACAACGCTGCTGACGCCGTGACGCTCCCAATATCGCTGAATGACCGCGCGATGATCACCGGCCTCATTCGTGCCGGGTGCAGGCCGCTCCTGGCTCGCCCCCGGCTTGCGATGGCATAGTACCTTCGGGACACGAATGATGTTCTGCGCATGATCGCTGACGCGCAGGTTGAGATCCCATTCGACAGCCGTCGCGGCAGTGATGTCCACCCCTCCCGCCAGCGTCACCAATGCGCGGCGAAGCAACGTCAACCGTCCGAAATAGTTGAACGCGTAGAGAAGATCAGGTGACCAGGATGGTTTGAAATACGGTCGCTCGCGGGTTTGCGACGCCGACTGCACGTCCTCGTCGCCGTAGACGATGTCTGCCCGCGGCGACTTCGCGAGTACGGAAACAACGTCGCTCAGCGCACCAGGCGCCAGAATATCCCCACTGTCGAGAACCGCGACGAACATGCCCTTGGCGTGATCGAAGCCCATGGCAAGGTTCGCCGGCCGCCCTGTCGCCACGCCAGGCGCGGCAACAGCAATCACGCGCGAATCAGCGCTCGTCCACTCTTCGACGAGTTTCAGTATCGCCGCATCGGAGCCAGAGTGGACAACGATGGCTTCCCAGTTTCGATACGATTGCGCGCGAATCGAACCGACCGTTCTCGAGACGCTCTCGATCGATTCGACATCGGCAAGCAAAAAGCTCACGAGCGGCCCGTCGACCTTGATCCGGACATCAGGGCTCGACCGGGTTTCGACCGTGCGAATCCAGTCCGCATACCGACCCGACGACCCTGCACCGGGAACGCCGACGTCTTGCAGGACCTCGACCTGAGCGCTCGCGGCTTGCTGCTCGCGAAGCAGGGTTGCGCGACGCTGCCGCAGGAATTCGAGCCGCGCCGGCATCCGCCACGGCGTAGCCAGCCACCATGCAGCCTTGGCTACCTGACGTGCGCGCCCCCGCGCAGCGGGAGGCATCATCGCCCCGATCCGGCGTGCCGGAGACGTCGCGCGCCAGAACATCGATTGCGTAACGGCCTGATACTGCTGCTCGACCAATTCGGCACGGTGACTGGCTTGCTGTGCCATCACGTCCCGGCCAGACAGCGCCGAACGCAATTCAGCGATCTGGTTCTCCGCGTCCTTGTGGCGACGCTTGTGGTCATGCTCCACCTCCGCCCGCCGGCTTTCCATCACCTCTACCTGGCGCATCAACTCCTTGTTCAGGCGTTCAAGCTCCTGGTGCTTTGCCTCGTGCTCTTCAAGTACTTTTTGCACCTCCGTCCGCCGCACGAGCTCTACGGCATCGCGCTCCCGTTGCTCCGCGTCCGCCAGCCGAGCGGACAAGCTCTCGACCTGCGCAGCCAACTCAGCCGTCCTCGCGGACACGAAATCGTCAAAAACGTTGGGCGGATACTTGAACGCATCGATGAGCTCGGATCGCTCGCCGGCGACATAGAAGCGGTTGAGGCCATCCGAATAGACATGCACGTAGTTCGCGTCCAGAAGGATGCTCTCCCACTCCTCATGGGATTCCTTCTGCGTCAGCGGCAGCGTTGCCTCCACCACGACGATCCACGGTCGGTTGCGTTTCCAGTCGTTGCCGGCCAGCACCGCGCGCTCGGCTCCTTCGACATCGACTTTCAGAAAATGCACCTCTCGCCCTGCACTGACGTGCTCTCGCCAGATGTTGTCGAGGGTCGTCAGGACAACATCCTGAACGTTCTCGCTCCACCCGGCCGCGACATGTCCGTCGGCGATCTTGCCGTCAAGCGTGGACAAGCCGGTGTCTTGAAACAAATGGATACGGCTCGTACCCGTGCTTTCACCCACCGCGACCCGGAGATTGATGTCGCGAGGACGCCGGTTTTCGAGCTCGGCAAAGTAGACCGGATTGGGTTCGACATTGATGCCGCTCCACCCCATCTCACTGAATGCCCGAGTCACCGAATGCTCGTCGGGAGACCATGCGCCGACGTCGATGTAAAAGCCGGCCATTACATGCTGCAGCGCGCGATGCAGCATGACGTCTTCGAGATTTTGCGCGTAGGAAACAAGAGGCATAAATTTTCACTTACCTGAGCTATGAAAATTCGAGTCGGCATCGACGAAAACATCGGCGCCGCCCCGATTTCCTGCATTTCTGGCCATGACCGTGCCGTGCATGCCGGCCGCGCCGAACACGCCGTCAACGATCAGTTCGCTCATGGACGTTCGAGCATCCATGCAAGCGTATTGCGAAGCGGTATCGCGTGAGTCGAACCGATCGCGTGTTCAAGCGCCCGGCAATTTCCGACGAGCTTGTGGACCTCGTTCGCGCGCACGAACTGCGGATTCACCGCCACCTCGAGTTCATGCCCGGATAGTTCCTGCACCGTCGCCAAGACGTCCTGCAGCGAATACCCGATACCTGAGCAGACGTTGAACGTGCGTCCTGCGAAGTCGGCTTCGATCAACTTCCGATACGCGGCGACCACCATGCGCACATCCGAGAAATCTCGCACGACATTCAGATTGCCCAACTCGATGCGCTCCGCGCGCGCGCTGAAATGCCGAACGATCTTGGGCAGCAGGAATCGCTCGTCCTGACCGACGCCCGTGTAATTGAACGGCCGCACGATGACGATCGGAAGTTTGTCCTGCCACATGCGCGCGACCATTTCCATCGCCAGCTTGCTGATTGCGTAATCGTTTGCGGGCGCCGGCGCAGTGGATTCGTCGATGATTTCGCGGTCGGAATTGCCATAGACGTTCGCACTGCTTGCCAACAACACGGCCCGCGGCTGACACGCGGCGCGCGTCAGCGCATCAAGCAGATTGCGCGTCCCGACCACGTTGGTCTGATAGATCGCGCCGACATCGCCGTGCTGAACGAACGCAATGGCCGCCAGATGCACGACGGCATCCGGCTTTTCGTCGGACAGCACGCGAACCAGCGCGTCGGTATCAAGCAGATCGCACACGTGCGTTCGCCACGGCGCAGCGGCAACCGGCTTGTGAACGATCCCGCAAACTTCGTGCCCCGAGCGGATCAACTCCTCCGCCATATAGCGGCCGGTAAATCCGTCCAGGCCCGTGACGAAAACTTTTGCCATGGCCTTAGAACGAGAAGCCTGCTTCGTTGCGACGAATGTCCGCCTCGACCATCATCTGGCAAAGCTGCTCGAGCGTCGTCTTCGGCACCCAGCCGAGTTCCTTGCTCGCCTTCTCGGGGTTGCCGATGAGCAGATCGACTTCGGCGGGCCGGTAAAATTTCGGGCTGACCTTGACCACGGCCTTGCCGGTTCGGGTATCGACGCCCGTCTCGTTTTCGCCCGCACCTTGCCACGCGAGTTCGATGCCTGCCGCCTGGGCTGCCATCGACACGAAATCCCGCACCGTCTCGGTCCGGTTCGTCGCAAGCACGTAGGTATCGGGGCGTTCCGCCTGCAGCATGCGCCACATGCCTTCGACGTACTCCTTCGCATAGCCCCAGTCACGCTTGGCGTCGAGGTTGCCGAGTTCCAGCACGTCGAGCTTGCCGAGACGGATCTTCGCCAGACTGTCCGTAATCTTCCGCGTCACGAATTCGCGCCCGCGCAGCGGCGATTCGTGGTTGAACAGGATGCCGCTGCAGCCGAAGATGTTGTAGCTCTCGCGATAGTTGATCGTCATCCAGTGCGCGTAAAGCTTTGCGACGCCGTACGGACTGCGCGGATAGAAAGGCGTGCTTTCAACCTGCGGTACGGCCTGTACCTTGCCGAACATTTCCGACGTGCTGGCCTGGTAGAAGCGGATCGCAGGATTGACCGTGCGAATCGCCTCGAGCAGGTTGAGCGCGCCGATACCGGTAATCTCGGCGGTGGTTGCCGGCTGATCGAACGACACGCCGACGAAACTTTGGGCCGCCAGGTTGTAGACCTCGGTCGCTTGCGTCGTCTGAAGCAGGCGAATGCTTGCGCCAAGATCGGTCAGATCGTATTCGACGAGGTGAAGATCAGGATGATTGCTGACGCCGAGCTCGTCGATTCGCCAGAAGTTCACCGAGCTGGTGCGCCGATAGGTGCCGTAGACGGTGTAGCCCTTCTCGAGAAGCAGCTCTGCAAGATACGCGCCGTCTTGCCCGGTAATGCCAGTGATGATTGCAACAGTCATGTTCTTTCCAGTTTGTTCAGCATGTTGAAGCTCCGGCCAGAATCGTCGATCGTGGTCACGCCATGAGAGCGGCCGATGCGACATGAATCCAGGCCGGATTCCAATCGTGGTTAATTGCCCTTCGCCGCGACGACATCGCGCCCGTAGTTGTCGTCGAGGCGCACGATGTCGTCTTCACCGAGATACGAGCCCGATTGAACCTCGATCAGTTCGAGCGGAATCTTCCCCGGGTTCTGCAAGCGATGCGTCACGCCCAGCGGAATATAGGTCGACTGATTCTCGCTCAGCAAAATGACCTGGTCGCCGTTGAAAACGCGCGCGGTACCGCGGACAACGACCCAGTGTTCAGCCCGATGATGGTGCATCTGAAGGCTGAGCGACGAGCCCGGGTTGACGATGATGCGCTTGACCTGAAAGCGTTCACCCTGATCGATACTCTCGTACGAACCCCACGGCCGGATGACCTTCCGGTGCGTCACCGACTCGTGTCGCCCCGACGCGCTGAGACGCTCGACGATCTTCTTCACACGCTCGGACTGGTCGCGATGCGTGACGAGGACCGCGTCAGCCGTTTCGACGATGATCAGATCCTTGACGCCGATGGCCGTGACCATTCGATGATCGGCCCGGATATAACTATCGGAAACATCGTCAGTCAGGACGTCGCCCGACAGCGTATTGCCCGTATCGTCGGTATCCGAAATATCCGCGAGCGCGGCCCATGAGCCGATATCGCTCCAGTTCAGACCTGCGGCCGCGACCATCACCGCATGGTCGGTTTTCTCCATCACCGCATAGTCGATCGAGATGTTCGGGCATTCCTGGAATGCATCAGCGTCAAGTCGGACGAAATCCTCGTCGCGCTTCGCCTGCTTGACCGACAGCGTGACCTGCTCGAGCACGGCTGGCTCGAATCGCTTGAGTTCGTCGAGATACACCGACGCCTTCAGCATGAACATGCCGCTGTTCCAGTAATAACCGCCTTCCGATACGAAGCGCGCCGCCGTTTCCGCATCCGGTTTCTCGACGAATGCATCGACACGAAACGCGTCGTCATGCGACGCCAATGCGTTCCCGCTGTGGATGTAGCCGTAGCCGGTGTGCGGCTTGGTCGGCTCGATACCGAACGTGACGAGATGCCCGTCGTTTGCGATATCGCGCGCCGTGTCCGCCAGCTTCGCAAAAATCGCATCGCTCAGGATCACGTGGTCGGACGGCAACACGAGCAGCAACGCGTCCGGCGACTGCTCCATCGCAAGCAACGCCGCCGCCGCGACCGCGGGCGCCGTATTGCGCCCTACCGGCTCCAGAACGACCGCCGACGCTGTCACGTCGATGCTGCGCAACTGATCGGCCACGATGAAGCGTTGTTCCGCATTCGTGATCATGATCGGCGCTTCGACGCTGGGCACGCCCTGCAGACGCAGCACGGTCTGCTGAACCAGCGTGTGTTCTCCGGCCAGCTTGAGGTACTGCTTGGGATAACCGCCCCGGGACAACGGCCAAAGACGGGTGCCGCTACCACCGCACAGAACTACAGGGAAGATGTTCACGTCAACTCCGTTACGATATACCTTCTATTTTTCCAACCGCCGGATCAGTACCACTCATTAATTCCGGCGGCATCCGGCCTGCATCGCCGGGCACGCGCTCAGACGAGCGCGCCCACCCGTGACGGCCAGGCCAGACCGATATCCTCTTCGTTCAACGTCAGATTTGGACTGTATGAGGAATCATTCCGCAGCAGCTCTCCCCAGTGCTTTTGCATGTACTCGGTCTCGCCGTCGAATCGAGCCTGTTTGACAGGATCGTCCTCGTAACCACGCGTCGCCGACTCATGGTGATACAGCTCCGCATACGGCGTCCAGACATTGCGATAGCCGGCCTTCAACAAGCGAAGACAGAAATCGATATCGTTGAACGCGACACCCAGATCCCGTTCGTTCATTCCAGCCACTTCGCGATAGGCAGCCTTGCGCACGATCATGCATGCGGCGGTCACTGCGGAGAAGGCGCCGATCAGGCTGGCGCGACCGAAGTACCCGAACGATCCGCGAGGAATGTGTTTGTGTACATGTCCCGCCACGCCGCCAAGCCCCAGCACCACGCCGGCATGCTGGACCGTGTCGTTCGGATAGAGCAGTTTCGCACCCACCGCGCCGACGCCCGGTTGCAATGCAATACTGACCATTTCCGTCAACCAATCGGGAGAAATCACCTCGATATCGTTGTTGACCAGTCCGACGACCTCGCCACTTGCCACCTCGACCGCCGCATTGCACAACGCCGCGAAATTGAACGGCCGATCGTCGCGCAATATCCGGAAACGCACGTCGTTTTCGAGCGACGCGAGGTAATTCAGTGTGTCCGGATCATCCGAGCCGTTGTCGACGATGACGATTTCGTAGCGTGTGTACGTCGTCTTGCCAACAATGCTCGTGATGCACTGCTGAATCAGGTTCAGCCCGTTTCGGGTCGGGATGATCAGGCTGACGAGCGGCGCCGGATCCGGCAACGCATACCGCGCACGGTAGCCGTTTCCTGCGTACTCCGCCACACCGCGGACACCCGTTCGCTCGAAGTGGTCGTTGAGCGCCCGCTCACCGGCCACTACCGCGTAGGGCTTGGCGTCGGTCCCCGACGAGGTGCTTTCAGCATGAACCCGCCAGTGATACAGCACCCGTGGAATGTGATGAATTGCAGCCGCGCCCGCACGCTCGACACAGCGAAGGGCCAGATCATAGTCCTGAGACCCCTCATACCCCTCGCGGAAACCGCCGACTTCGTCGAGCAGCGCCTTTTGAAACACACCCAGATGACTGAACATGTTCTGTGAAAGGAACAGATCGGGATTCCAGTCGCACTTGAAGTACGGTTCACGGCGCTTGCCCGAGCCATCGATCTTGTCTTCATCAGAATAGATCATTCGAATCGAGGGATCGCGCACGATCACATCCGCGACGCAATAAAGCGCCTGCTCCGGCAACAGGTCGTCGTGATCGAACAGCGCGACCCACGTGCCCGTCACGAGTTCGAGCGCAGTATTCGATGCGGCAGAAATATGGCCGTTCTTCTGCCGGAACGCGACCTTGATCCGCGGGTCCTGGGCGGCGTAACGTTCGAGCAGCGGGCGGATGGCCGGATTCGTCGACACGTCGTCGGCAATGCAGAGTTCCCAATGCGGATAAAGTTGTCCGCGGATGGACTCGATCGCCTCCGCCAGCCAAGCGGGATCGGGATTGTAGACGGGCATCACCACTGAAATCAGCGGCGGATTCGCGAAACCGGCGATACGCTCGCGAATGGCCGCGCGCGTTGCGTCGTCAACCTGATCGTAACGGCGAACCCATTCTGCATAGAGAACCGGATCGATGACACCCGGCGCGCCCGCGCGCAACCATGCGATCCGGCTTCTGATGCCGGCAACTCCTTCCCTGCGGAAGATACCGTAAGCCTTGCGCACGACCAGTCGCAATCCACCGTCACCCGCCACCCGGTTCACGAACGAGCGTGCTTTGCGCAACTTCATCGGTTCAGCACCCAGCCATACCGGCGTTCGATTTCACAACCATCACTCCCCCACCGAAGCAGCATATTGCGACACGACGTCGTCGACTTCCCCGAAAGCGCGCACACGCCCGCGCTCCATCCACAGCGCCTTGTTGCACACCTTGCGGATCTCCTTGTTCGAGTGCATCGCGAGCACAACGATCTCGGCGCGGTCGTGCAGTTCCTCGAGACGCGCTTCGGCCTTGTGCATGAACGACGCATCGCCCACGCCCATCACTTCATCGAGCAGCAGGATCTCGGCGTCGACCGCTGTGGAAACGGCGAATGCAAGCCGCATCTTCATGCCGCTCGAATAGGTACGGATCGGCAGATCAAGGTAGTCGCCCAATTCGCTGAACTCAGCGATATCGTTCTGCTTTTTGCGAATCTCCGCGTCAGTCATGCCGAGCAGCAGGCCGCGCAACCGGATGTTCTGCATACCAGTCGAGTTCTCGTCCATGCCGAGGCTGATGTCGAGCAGCGGCACGGCCTTGCCCACTCGTGACAGCGAGCCGGCTGTCGGAGGATAAATGCCGGCCATCGCGCGCAGCAGCGTCGACTTTCCCGCGCCGTTGTGACCAATGAGCCCCACGCGATCGCCTCGATCGAAGCGGAAACTCAGATCGTCGAGCGCCCGTACGACGATGACGCCGTCGTTGCCCTCCGCGATCCGGTTGCGTCGCCCCATGCGAAGCACCTGTTTCTTCAGCGAGCGGCCCTGGACGTCGTAGATCGGCAAATCCAGCGTCACGTTCTTCAGTTCAATGTGTGCCATGTCGCCCCCTTCAGACCCAGTACGGAAGACGTTTCAGATAACGACCGGTCATGAGCAGTGCGATCGGCCATCCAATGACCGCCATGCCGATGGTCACTCCCCACGTCAGCGCGCTCGGCATTTGTCCGATCAGCGGGCCGCGAACGACATCGATCAGGTAAGCAAGCGGATTCCATTCGACGATGAACGAAAAGCGATTCAGCGCGTCTGGACGGAAGATGATGGGTGTTACATAGAATGCGACTTGAAGCAGCGCGCCAATGATCTGCGGAAGGTCGCGGAATCGTGCGGACAACAGGCTTGTCAGCATGGCGATCCACATTGCATTCAGCACATACAGAAGCAGCCCCGGAATGAACATCGGCAGCGTCTCCCAGCTTTTGACGCCGAAGATCATCAGAAGACCGATAACAATCACGAAGTTGTGTGCCAGCACGATCAGGTTCCGCCATACGACTTGCAGAATGTAGATCAGCTTCGGTGTGGGCACCTGGCGTATGTAGGCGCCGCTGCTGATATACGCGATGCTTCCCTCCTGGATCGTCTGCGAAAAAAGCCCCCACAGCACGATGCTCGATGCGAGGAACGGCAGATATTCGTTCATCTTTTGTCCGAACAACGTACCGTAGACCACGCCGAGCGACGTAATCATCACGCCCATGCTGATCGTGAGCCAGAACGGTCCGACACTCGAGCGAGCATAGCGCTGCCGGATTTCGAGCCAGCCGAGCAGCGTCCATAACCGCCACGAGGCAATGCTCTGTTTGAGATCAGCAAGTGAAAGAGTCAGCATGCAAGCTTTCTAGTTGAATGAGATTGAAAAATGGGCCGGTACATCAGAGCGCACCGGTACGACCGGTCAGTCCGTGCCAGATGCCGAGCAATGAGAGCCGCAGGTGCGCCATTCGAGGCTGCATGAACAACGCGTAGATCGCAAGTCGGACCGGCATCTTGACCAGTTCGGTCGACTTCCAGCTCCAGGGTACGTAGGAACGCCGGATCAGCGCGATCGCGTTGCGGAACAGATAGTAGTGCCGAACCGCGCTGTGCCCCGGGTAGCTCCGCCCGAACACCCTCACCGGCTCGCCGCCCAGTTCGTGCTTCAATCGCAACGCCGGCGCGCCGAGCACCGAATACCCCTTCGAGCGCGCGCGGACACACCATTCCAGATCGACGAAGTCGATGAACAGCGAATCGTCCATCGGGCCGATGTCGCGCCATACAGCGAGATTCACGCACGATCCCGACGTAATCAGAAAGTCGACCTCGACCGGTTGCACACCGTCCGGCTGAACCCGGCGCAACTTCACGTACCCGAAGCGGACGAACGGCGCGACGCCGCCCAATCGCGCATCCTCGTACGCGGGCCCGACGAGCGCCACGCGACGATTACGCATGCGCTCGGCCGCCATTGTGCGAGGCAGTTCGACCAGCAATTCGTCTGACGGCTCGCTATCCTGATCGAACAGCAATACCGACGTACAGTTCGCCGCGGCCAGCCGTTCGATGCCCTGGTTGAGCGCCGTCGCGATACCAAGATTGGCGCCGTTCGCGACATAGTCGATACGCGCGTCGAGCCCGAGCGCTTCCGGCGCACTGATGCTCTCCGTGTTGTCCACCACCACGCATGGCCATACTTTGGCGAGCCGGTTCGCACGGGCTACGCAACCGCTATCCGGCCGGTAGAACACGATCACGACACCGGCCTGCTCCTGAACCGCGGAATTCTGATTCAAGTTACTCACTCAGGCACAGCTTCAGCGCATCGGCCCAGTCCGGCAACCGCAACCCGAATGCTTCAGTCAGCTTGTCGTGCGACAGTCGCGAATTGGACGGGCGCTTGGCGGGAACCGGGTAGTCGCTCGCCGGAATCGGCAACACCTTCGGCGCATGCTCGCCCATCGCCTGGGCGAAGATTGCCTCGGCAAACCCGTGCCACGACGTGGCGCCCGCGGACGTGAAGTGATAGACGCCGGAACGCTGCGCCCACCAGTCCGCGTCATCGGCCGCCAATGCCTGCGCGACGATGTGCGCGGTCGCGGTGGCGATCGTCTTCGACCATGTCGGCGCGCCAACCTGATCCGCGACGACACGCAACTCAGGACGCTCGCTCCCGAGCTTCAGCATCGTCAGCAGGAAGTTCTTGCCGCGGCGGCCGTACACCCAGCTCGTCCGCAGGATCAAGTGTGCGCAACCTGTCGCCGCGATGGCCTGCTCGCCCTCCAGCTTGGTCAGCCCGTACACGTTCTGCGGGTTGGTCGCGTCCGTTTCGACATAGGCACCCTCTTTGGTGCCGTCGAACACATAGTCGGTCGAGTAATGAACCAGCGCTGCACCGAGGCGCGCCGCTTCCTCTGCGAAAGCACGCGGGACTTCGGCATTCAGCCGGCGCGCGGCGTCAACGTCCGTCTCGGCCTTGTCGACGGCCGTGTACGCGGCCGGGTTCACGATGATCGACGGCTTCAGCTCGCGTACGACGCTGCGCACCCGATCGAGGTCGGACAGGTCGAGCATCGAGCGGTCGCATGCGACCACGCGGCCGAGTCCTTGCAGCGAGCGCAGCAGTTCGAACCCGACCTGGCCATTCACACCCGTCACGAGGATCGTCGGCTCAGGAGTCACACCCACCTCACTCATAAACTTCGGCTTCGCTCAAACGCTTGCCGGCCGCATCCTTCGCCGCCAGCAGCGGCTCGAAATCGATTGGCCATTCGATCCGGATCGCGGGATCGTTCCAGACGATGCAGCGCTCGTGCTCCGGAAACCAGTAGTCGGTCGTCTTGTAAAGGAACTGCGCGGCCTCCGACAGCACGACGAACCCGTGCGCGAAACCGGGCGGCACCCACAGTTGCCGATGGTTGTCGTTCGACAGCACCACACCCACCCACTTGCCGAAGTTGGGCGAATCCTTGCGAATGTCGACGGCGACGTCGAACACTTCGCCCTCGACCACGCGAACGAGCTTGCCCTGCGCGTGCTGGATCTGATAGTGCAGGCCGCGCAGCACGCCCTTCGACGAGCGCGAATGGTTGTCCTGCACGAATTCGACGCCGGGTGCGACCTGCTCGGCGAATTCCTTCCCGTTGAAGCTTTCGTAGAAGAACCCGCGCGCGTCGCCGAACACCTTCGGCTCGATGATCTTGACTTCGGGCAGCGCCGTTGCCGTTACTTGGATGGCCATGCGACTTGATCCGTAAGAATGTTCTTCAGGTACTGACCGTATGCGTTCTTCGCGAGCGGCTGGGCGAGCTTCAGCACTTGTTCCGCGTCGATCCAGTTGCGGCGATACGCGATCTCTTCCGGACAAGCGACCACGAGACCCTGCCGCTTCTGCAGCGTCGCGATGAAACTGGCCGCCTCGATCAGCGAATCGTGCGTGCCGGTATCGAGCCACGCATAGCCGCGCCCCATGATCTCGACGTTCAGCGCGCCGCTGTCGAGATAGCGCGAGTTGACGTCGGTGATTTCGAGCTCGCCGCGCGGCGACGGCTTGATGTCGGCCGCGATGTCGCACACCTGGTTGTCGTAGAAGTACAGGCCCGTCACCGCGTAGTTCGAACGCGGCTTCGCGGGCTTCTCCTCGATCGACAGTGCGCGGAACGACTTGTCGAATTCGACGACGCCGTAACGTTCCGGGTCGTGCACGTGATACGCGAACACGGTCGCGCCCGTTTCCTGCGCATGCGCGCGCTCGAGCTGCTTCGCGAGATCGTGACCGTAAAAGATGTTGTCGCCGAGGATCAGCGCCGACGGATCGTTGCCGACGAACTCCTTGCCGATGATGAACGCCTGAGCGAGACCGTCGGGCGACGGCTGCACCGCGTACTGGATGTTCATCCCCCACTGGCTGCCGTCGCCGAGCATCGACTCGAAGCGCGGCGTGTCCTGCGGCGTCGAGATGATCAACACGTCGCGAATGCCCGCGATCATCAACGTCGACAGCGGGTAGTAGATCATCGGCTTGTCGTACACCGGCAGCAGCTGCTTCGAGACGACGTGCGTGATCGGATACAGCCGGGTGCCGGAACCGCCGGCGAGAATGATGCCTTTACGTGCCATCGCTTCTCTCCTCACGTGCGTTTCGCGTAGTTCGTCTCGACCCACTTGCGGTACTCGCCCGATGCGACCTCATCGGCCCACACCTGGTTGTCGAGATACCAGTCGACCGTCTTCGCCAGGCCGGTCTCGAACGTTTCCGCAGGCTTCCAGCCGAGTTCGCGTTCGAGCTTGCGCGCATCGATCGCGTAGCGGCGATCGTGGCCGGGCCGGTCGGTCACATAGGTGATCTGGTCACGGTACGAACCCGCTGCCTTCGGGCGCGCCTTGTCGAGCAGGTCGCACAGCGTATGCACGACTTCGAGGTTCTTCTTCTCGTTCCAGCCGCCGACGTTGTACGTCTCGCCCGGTACGCCGCGCGCGAGCACTTCGCGGATCGCGCTGCAGTGGTCGCCCACGTACAGCCAGTCGCGCACGTTCTGGCCGTCGCCATACACCGGCAGCGGCTTGCCCGCGAGCGCGTTCGCGATCATCAGCGGGATCAGCTTTTCCGGGAACTGGTACGGGCCGTAGTTGTTCGAACAGTTCGTCGTCAGCACCGGCAGGCCATACGTATGGTGATACGCGCGCACCAGATGGTCGGAACCCGCCTTCGTCGCGGAATACGGGCTGTTCGGCGCGTACGGTGTCGTCTCGGAGAATTGCGGGTCGGTGGCCGACAGCGAACCGAACACCTCGTCGGTCGACACGTGCAGGAAACGGAACGCGGCCTTGTCGGCGTCGTTCAGACCGTTCCAGTACTGGCGGGTGGCCTCGAGCAGCGTGAACGTGCCGACGACGTTGGTCTGCACGAAGTCCGCGGGACCGTGGATCGAGCGATCGACGTGGCTTTCCGCGGCGAAGTGCAGCACCGCGCGGGGCTTGTGCTCGGCCAGGAGGGCGTCCAGCGCGTCACGGTCGCAGATGTCGACGCGCGCGAACACGTGCTTCGGATTTCCGTCCAGCGACTGCAGCGTGCGCAGGTTCCCTGCATACGTCAGCTTGTCGACGTTGAGCACGGCTTCGTCGGATGCGCGCAGCCAGTCGAGTACAAAATTGGCACCGATAAAACCCGCGCCGCCCGTAACCAGGATCATGAGGCTCCCTCAAATAGTGTGCGGCAGACGCCATCAGGCGCCTGCCACCTCAGATTCGCAAATGCCAGTAGCTTGTGATTGCCACGTCAGACCGGGAATTTTAACCGGTCGACATGGCCTCCAAAGTCATGAAATGCTAATTTTGTTGGGGAAAGCGACAATTATAGGTAGCCGCCCCCTGCAAAAGCCATGCCGCTAACAACTTGATACAGCGCTTCGAACCCTTTCCGGGCATGAAATTTCTTGCCAAATCAACGCGCAGTTGCGGAACACAAATTGCGCAACACTGCAGTGACTGGATAATTTTTCCCGTGTTCTCGATACTCGCGAAATCCCCTGCCCCATGACTTCCCCCCCCATCGCCATCGGCGACATCCAAGGCTGTCACACCGCTTTCCAGGCGCTGTACGAAAAGCTTTCGCCCCCCACCGACACCCCCCTCTGGATCGCCGGCGACGTCGTCAACCGCGGCCCCGGCTCCCTCGCCGCGCTGCGCGCGGTCGTCGATCTCGGCCCGCGCGCGACCGTCGTGCTCGGCAATCACGACCTCCACCTGCTCGCGGTCTCCGCCGGGCTGCGCACCGAGCGCCCGGGCGACACGATCGGCGAGATCCTCGACGCGCCCGACGCCGACGCGCTGCTCGACTGGGTCCGCCATCGCCCGTTCGTGCATGTCGAAGACGGAAAGTTGCTCGTACACGCCGGCGTGTTGCCGCAATGGGACGCCACGCTCGCGCTCGAACTCGCGGACGAACTGCAGCGCGCGCTGCGTGCCCCCGATTGGCGCGACACGCTGCAAGGCCTGTACGGCAACGAGCCGAATCAATGGACGCCGAACCTGAAAAAACGCGACCGGATGCGCGTCGCATTCAACGCGTTCACGCGCCTGCGCTTCTGCACGCCCGACGGCGCGATGGAATTCAAGGCGAACGGCGGCCCCGACAGCGCGCCGCCCGGCTACCTGCCGTGGTTCGACGTGCCGGGGCGCCGCACCGAGGACGTGACGGTCGTGTTCGGCCACTGGGCCGCGCTCGGCCTGATGTTGCGCGACAACCTCGTCGCGCTCGATTCAGGTTGCGTATGGGGAAATCAGTTGTCGGCCGTGCGGCTCGCGGCCGACCCGGCGCAGCGCACGGTCACGCAGGTGCAGTGCGAAGCGTGCCGTTCGCCGGGCGGCGAATGACGGCACACTGATTCGCCCGCCCCGGCCGGCCGCACATCAGCCCTCGCGCCCCGGCACCGGTGCATCGGCTGCCGCGTCGTCCGCCGCACCGGCGCCGAGCTCGGTCGCCGGATACGCATGCTTCTGCAGCTCGGCGAGCGACTCGGCCGTCGGCTTGCCGACTTTCTCCTGCAGCGTCGCCAGTGCGGCCGCGATCGCGTCGCGCGCCGCCGCGGACGTCGCCCGCCGGTCACCGCCCGGCGCGATCGGTTCGCACACGTACAGATGCGCGACGAGCGGGCCGCCGCGCAACACCATGTCGAGCGACGTGCCGAGCGACAGGTCGCCCGTGTAGGCCGGCGCGACCGACTGCCGCCCGTGCGCGTCCTCGTACATCAGGCAGATCGGCTGCACCGCGCAGCCGGCCGATACCGCGGCCTGGAACAGGTTCGCATGGAACGGCAGCAGATCCTGGCCGTCGGACGTCGTCCCTTCCGGAAACACGCACATCAGCCCGCCGGTGCGCAGGCGCTCGGCCATCTCGTGCATGATCCGCATCGCCTCGGTACGCTTCTCGCGCTGCAGGAACACGGTGTCGAGCTTCTCGGCGAGCCAGCCGACGACCGGCCATTGCCGCACCTCGGCCTTCGACACGAACGGCGTCGGCCGCCACGCGTTGACCGCATAGATGTCGAGCCACGACACGTGGTTGCCCACGACGAGCGCGCTCGCGTCGAGTCGCGCGCCGTCGTTGTGGACGACGAGGCGCATCCCGCAGATCCGCAGCAGCTTGAGCGACCAGCGGCGTATCAGCTCGGCGCGGCGCGCGGGCGTGACGTGCGAAAAACGCAGCGCGACGATCACCATGCCGCGCAACAGGTGAAAGGCGAGACGCAGCTTGCGAAAGGCGATCATGGCGAAGGTTCCGCGTGGTTCAGTGGCGCTCGAACGCGACCCGTCCGGCCACGAGCGTGGTACGCACGGCGGCCGGCAGTTCGTAGCCGAGGAACGGCGAGTTGTGGCCCTGGCTCTTCAGCGCACGCGGCTCGACGCGCCAGTGCGCGCGCGGATCGAACACGCACAGGTCGGCCGCGCCGCCTTCGGCGAGGCGGCCGGCCGGCAGTTGCAGCACGTCGGCCGGCGCGGACGTGATGCGGCGCAGCGCCTGCGCGAGCGGCGTGCGCGTCTCGTCCGCCCACTTCAGCGTCAGCGACAGCAGCAGTTCGAGCCCCGTCGCGCCCGGCGTCGCTTCACCGAAGGGCAGCAGCTTCTCGTCGTCGTCGACCGGCGTGTGATCCGAGCAGATCGCGTCGATCGTGCCGTCGGCGAGCGCCACGCGAATCGCTTCGCGATCGCGCTCGCTGCGCAGCGGCGGATCGAGCCGGAACTGCGAATCGAAGTAGCCGATGTCGACGTCGATCAGGTGGACGTGGTTCACGCCGACGTCGCAGGTCACGGGCAGCCCCTCGGCCTTCGCTTCACGCACGAGCGCGAGCCCGGCCGCCGACGACAGCCGCGCGAGGTGCACACGTGCGCCCGTCACGCGCATCAGTTCGAAAATCGTGTGGAGTGCGATCGTCTCGGCCGCGACCGGCACGCCGGACAGCCCAAGCCGCGACGCGAGCGCGCCGCTCGCGGCCACGCCGCCGCGGCCGATGAACGCGTCGAGCGGACGCAGCCACGTCGTGTAGCCATAGGTGCTCGCGTACTGCAGCGCGCGCAGCAGCACCTGCGTGTCGCGCACCGGCACGTTGGCGTGCGTGAAGCCGACGCAGCCGGATTCGGTCAGCGCGACCATCTCGGTGATCACCTCGCCCTTGAGGCCGACCGTCAGCGCGCCAAGGGGATGCACGTTGGCCTGGCGAAGATTGCGTGCGCGGAACTTGAGCATTTCGACGAGGCCCGGCTCGTCGAGCACGGGATCGGTGTCTGGCGGGCACACGAGGGTCGTGACGCCGCCCGCGACGGCCGCGGCCATCTCGGACGCGAGCGTCGCCTTGTGTTCGTAGCCCGGCTCGCGCAGCCGCGCGCACAGGTCGACGAGGCCGGGCGCGACGATCAGGCCCGACGCGTCGATCGTCTGGTCCGCGTTGAAACCGGCGGGCGCGCTGCCCAGCGCGGCGATCTTGCCGTCCGCGACGAATACGTCGGCCTGCCCTTCGGTGCCGGCGACCGGATCGATCAGCGTGCCGCCTTTGATATGAATCTTCATGCGCTGTCTGTGAATGCGTTGATTGCGTTGAATGCCTGAACGAGGAGGCGCGAAAGCGGGCTCAGTCGCTGTTGCCGGCGACGATGCCCATCACCGCCATCCGCACGGCGATGCCGAACGTGACCTGGTTGAGGATCACCGATTGCGGACCGTCGGCGACCTGCGAATCGATCTCGACGCCGCGGTTCATCGGCCCCGGATGCATCACGATTGCGTCGGGCGCGGCGAGCGCGAGGCGCTCGGGCGTCAGGCCCCACGTCTTGAAGTACTCCTGCGCGGACGGCAGCAGCGCGCCGCTCATCCGTTCGTTCTGCAGACGCAGCATGATGATCACGTCGACGCCCTTCAGCCCCTCGTCGAGGTTGTGGAACACCTTCACGCCCATCTGCTCGAGACCACCCGGCAGCAGCGTGCGCGGGCCGATCGCTCGCACTTCCGGCACGCCGAGCGTGGTGAGCGCGTGGATGTCGGAGCGCGCGACGCGCGAATGCAGGATGTCGCCGACGATCGCCACGCGCAGCTTCGTGAAGTCGCGCTTGTAGTGACGGATCGTGTACATGTCGAGCAGGCCCTGCGTCGGGTGCGCATGACGGCCGTCGCCGGCGTTGATCACGTGCACGTGCGGCGCGCAGTGCTCGGCGATCAGGTACGGCGCGCCGCTCGACGCATGGCGCACGACGAACAGGTCGGCATGCATCGCCGACAGGTTGTTGATCGTGTCGAGCAGCGATTCGCCCTTGCTCGTCGACGACGCGTTGATGTTCAGGTTCAGCACGTCGGCCGACAGGCGCGTCGCGGCAATCTCGAAGGTCGTGCGGGTGCGCGTCGAGTTCTCGAAGAACAGATTGAACACGGACTTGCCGCGCAGCAGCGGCACCTTTTTCACTTCACGGTCCGTCACGCTGACGAACTGCTCGGCGGTATCGAGGATGTGATTGACGATCGAGCGCGGCAGGCCCTCGATCGACAGCAGGTGCTTCAGCTCGCCGTTTTTCGTGAGCTGCGGGTTGCCCTTCAGGAAACCGTAGCGAAACCGGTCGGGGCTCGCGGCCGCCGCGGGATTGCCGGTGCGGCCAGTGGTGTCGGTGGTCATGGTGTGCGTGATTCCAACTATGCAAACGGGCCGCGGTGCAAACCAGCGGCCCGGGATACGGTTCGCGTGTCGTTCAGGCGCCGTGCGACTCGCTCTGGGCCTCGAGACGCAGCGTGAACTGCGCCTCGTCGCGCGCGAGCACGAGCGTCGCGTCGGCCGGCACGTCGAGCGTGCCGCCCGCGAAGCGCGCGGCGACCGGCAGCTCGCGGCCGCCGCGATCGGCGAGCACCGCGAGCTCGACCGCGGCCGGACGGCCGTAGTCGAACAGCTCGTTGAGCGCCGCGCGCACGGTGCGCCCGGTGTACAGCACGTCGTCGACGAGCACGATGCGCGCGCCGTCGATCTCGAACGGCAGCGACGTCGGGCTCGCCTGGCTGTGCAGCCCCTTCTTCGCGTAGTCGTCGCGATGCAGCGCGACGTTGACGACGCCGAACGCCGGTGCGCCGAGATCGCGTGCGAGGCGCTCGGCGAGCCACGCACCGCCGCTGTAAATGCCGGCGAGCCGCGGGCCGCCCGGTTCGGCGAACGCCGTGCCGTACGTGGCGCGGATCTGGTCGAGCAGGACGCGGTAAAGCGCCTCGGCGTCAATGGTGCTCATGGTCGGACAATTGATCGAGATACTGTTGAAGAATGACGCGCGCGGCTTCGGCATCGAGCATGTCGGTGCGAGCGCGGCCGCGCACGTTGCGCTCGCGCAGCCCGGCTTCCGCCTCGACCGACGAATAGCGCTCGTCGACCCACGTGACGGGCAGCCCGAAGCGGCCGTTCAGCTGGTTGCCGAAACGCTTCGCCTGCTGCGTCATGTCGTGCGGCGTGCCGTCCGGATGCATCGGCAGGCCCACGACGAGCGCATCCGGCCGCCATTCGGCCAGCAGGTCGCCGACCGCCTTGAAGCGGTGCTCGCGGTTCAGGTTCTGGATCACGACGAGCGCACGGGCCGAGCGCGTCAGCGCGTTGCCGATCGCGACGCCGATCCGTTTTTCGCCGTAGTCGAACGCCAGGAGCGTCGCATCGCGCGCGCTCGCGCCACTCATGCGTGCCCTGCCTCGCCGGACAGCATCGACGAACTGACGCCGAGCAGGCCGAGCGCGGCTTCGAAGCGCTCTTCGGCCGGCGTGTCGAACACGATGCGCGGATCGGCGGCGACGGTCAGCCAGCCGTTGCGGGCAATTTCTTCCTCGAGCTGCCCGGCACCCCAGCCTGCATGGCCGAGCGTGAGCAGGAAGCGCTTCGGGCCGGTGCCCGTCGCGACCGCCTCGAGCACGTCCTTCGACGTCGTCATCTCGAGCCCGCCGTCGACGGACATCGACGAGTTGTAGCTCGCGCCCTCGACCGGCTCGTGCAGCACGAAGCCGCGCTCGGTCTGGACCGGACCGCCGAAGTACACCGGAATGTGCAGCAGCGGCTCGATGTCGAGCTTCAGGTCGATGCGGTTGAACAGCGATTCGAGATCGATGTCGGTCGGACGATTGATGACGAGGCCGAGCGCACCGCGCTCGCTGTGATCGCAAAGATAGACCACCGTTCCCGAGAACGTCGGATCGGCCATGTTCGGCATGGCGATCAGGAACTGGTTGGTGAGATTGATGCGATCGGAAGGCTTTGACATGGTTTGAATTTTAGCAAAGACGCCGCGACCTGACCGGGCCGCGATCAACAAGCAACGCCGCGCCACGCTGGCAACGGCGCGCGCGGATCACACGGCACTCTAACACGCGCGCGGGCGCTGTCGGCAGCGTGTTGCAGGCCCGCGCGGCAAGGGCTGCCGTCGGGTGTCCGTCCCCTTGTTCGTCAGGTCCGGCCGAGCGCCGTGCCGAGCGCTTCGGACGCCGCAGTAAGATCCGGCGGCGCGACGCCGGCCGCGATCTTCAGAAGCGCCGCGCGCAGCATGTCGGACGCGTGGCGGTGCGCATCGAGGCCGCCGTCGGCAAGCGGCACGCCGTGCGCCGCGCGGCGCCATGCCAGACCGAGCGTGTCGGCCAGCAGCGCCGCGTGACCGAGCCCGAGCGCGCACGCGGCCGTGCCGACCCGGTAGGCGGCGGCGGACGCATGCCACGCGGCGCCCGGGGCGGCCGCGGCCGGGTTGGCCGCAAGGTCGGCCATCGATGCATCGGCGGTCTGCAGGAAATCCTCATAGGCATGCGCGTTGACGGTCACGACGCCGAGCGCGCGGGTCGGCGCGGCGGTGACCGCCTCGTGCTCGGCCCGCGCGGCATCGGCCTCCCACAAGGCTTCGGAGGCGGGCGTGCCGGCCACGTGCCAGTCGACCGTCAACCCGTAGTCGTGCAGCACGTCGACGAGTGCGACGTCCTCGGCCGCGGCGCCGAACAGCGCGAAATCGCGCCACAGCAGCGCCACCGTCTCGCGCACCAGTTCGGGCGGCGCGCTGCGCCGGCCCTGCGCGTGTTCGCCGAGCAGCAGGTTGGTCCGCGCGAGAAAGCGCTTCAGCTCGGGCGCGCCGCTTGCGCGCAGCGCGCGCACGCACGCGGCCGCGAGCCGCCAGAAATCGTACGGCCCGTCGTCGGTGAGCGCGGCCAGCATCGCGTCGAGTTCGTCGAGCGCCGCGCCCGGCGCGCCGTGTTCGGCACGCAGCACGCCGAGCAGCGCCTGCTCGTAGCGGGCACGAATCCGGATCGCGAATGCATCGGGCAGCGCGCGCAGCGTGGCAGGCGGCACCGCGCGGCCGACCAGCGCGAGCGCATCGAGCGGCGTGCTCGTGCGCAGGTCGGCGGCGCTTTGCGCGCGCAACGCACGGAAATGCTCGAAGAGAACGGGCGAGCACGCAAGCTCGCGCAGGTTGTGGCGCCCGACGGCCGCGCGAAAATCGCGCAGTGCGGCACGCCAGCCGGCCGAAGTCGGCTCGGTGGCGAGGAGCGGCACGGTGGCCGACAGTTGTCCGGCGAACCGCGCTGCCGGCAGCCAGCCGGCTTCCGCCAGCACCGCCGCGGCCGCGGCAAGCGGCGCCGCTGCATCGTCGCGCCGCTCGAATGCGTCAGCGGCCGCCGCCAGCCATGCGTCGGCCGCGCGCACGGCCCCGCCACGCGGGTTGGGCAATGCGTCAGGGTGGGGAACGTTCGCCGGATCGGACGTCATGGACACGCGCGCCTGTCATCGTCAAGTCGCTCGCGCGAACCGCGGCGCGCAAGCGCCGGGCCGGTGCGAGGCCTGAGCGGAGTGTCCGTGGGCGAGGGGCCCGGTCAGATCTGGACCATCTCGAAGTCTTCCTTGCGGGCGCCGCATTCGGGACACGTCCAGTTGATCGGGACGTCTTCCCAGCGCGTGCCCGGGGCAATGCCCTCTTCCGGCAGCCCGGCTTCTTCGTCGTAAATCCAGCCACAAATCAGGCACATCCAGCTCTTGTATTCCATCTTAAGCCGCGTCGGGGAAAAGTCGGTAAATTCGGGAGCCATGATGGTACCGTGTCGGGGCCGGACTGCCTAGCAATCGCGCTGGAGGACGGCAACTACGTTGCGCTGCGCTAAAAAATCCGTCGTACCGGCCGGATTCCACCGCATAATGGTTGAAAAGTGCGGCCTGCCGGGCAACACAGGGCCGAACCCGCCCATTCGCCTCGCCGTCCGCATGTCCGTCGCTCGTCCGTTTTTCTCTTGCCCCATTTTTACATGTCCAGCAACGCCCCTCCGATCGTCCTCACCTTCGGCCTGTCCGATCCCACCGGCGGCTCCGGCCTCCAAGCCGATCTGATGACCCTGGCGAGCATGGGCTGTCACGGCGTGTCCGTCCTGACCGGCTATACCGTGCGCGACTCGGCCGCCTGCGATGAAGTCACCGGCCTCGACCCCGATGTCGTCGCCGCGCAGGCGCGCATGCTGCTCGAAGACATGCCGGTTGCCGCGTTCAAGATCGGCGCGGCGACGCGCGCGGAAGTCGTCAGCGCGATCGCCGAAGTCGTCGCCGACTACGACGGCGTGCCGCTCGTGCTCGCGCCGGACTTCACGCTCGACGATGAACACGTACTCGCCGCCGATGACCTGCGCGAATCGATCGCCGACCTGCTGGCGCCGCAAACCACGTTGCTGGTCGCCGACCACGCGACGCTGATCGCGCTCGCACAGCCGGACGGCGATGCCGAGGCGCCGAATCTCGACGCGGCCGTGTCGCATCTGCTGTCGCAGGGCTGCGAATACATCCTGTCGTCGGAAACCGGTTCGCACCGGCTCGTCAATACGCTGTACGGCGAGGAAGGCCAGCTTCGCGAAGACATGTGGGATCGCTCGCCGCACCGGCTGATGGGCATCACCGATACGCTCGGCGCGGCCATCGCGGCGCTGCTCGCGAACGGTCAGGAGCCGCCCGAAGCCGTGCGCGAGGCGCAGGAATACCTGTACCAGGCCGTGCGCGACGCGTTCCGGCCCGGCATGGGCGCGTACCTGCCCGACCGGTTCTTCTGGGCGCGCAGCAACGACGAGTCCGACACGCCGCCGGCCGTGAAGGCCGACCCGGTGCCGAGGACGTCGCACAGGCATTGAGTTGCGCGCGGCGGGCCGGTCCCGCCGCCGCGAACGGCATGCCGAATTCCACGTGCAAATAAAAAAAGACCCGCATCGCTGCGGGTCTTTTCTTTTGGCTGGAACGCGCATCGCTGCGCGCTCCGGACACCGTCGACCGAAGTCGATTACATGTCCATGCCCATGCCGCCCATGCCGCCCGGCATGCCGCCCGGCATCGGTGCGTCTTCCTTCGGCAGTTCTGCGACAGCTGCGTCCGTCGTCAGCAGCAGGCCAGCAACCGAAGCTGCGTTCTGCAGTGCGGTGCGCGTAACCTTGGTCGGGTCGACGACGCCGGCTTCAACCATGTCGACGTACTCGCCCGTTGCTGCGTTGTAGCCGTAGTTGCCCTTGCCTGCAGCAACTGCCGCCACCACGACGCTGGCTTCTTCGCCGCCGTTCGTGACGATCTGGCGCAGCGGCTCTTCCATTGCGCGCAGCACGATCTTGATGCCGGCGTTCTGGTCGGCGTTCGCGCCGGTCAGGCCTGCGATCGCGGTACGTGCGCGGATCAGCGCGACGCCGCCGCCTGCCACGATGCCTTCTTCCACAGCTGCGCGAGTTGCGTGCAGTGCGTCTTCGACACGTGCCTTCTTTTCCTTCATTTCGACTTCGGTCGCAGCACCGACCTTGATCACTGCAACGCCGCCTGCCAGCTTGGCCACGCGCTCTTGCAGCTTTTCACGGTCGTAGTCCGACGTCGCTTCTTCGATTTGCGCGCGCACTTGCTTCACGCGTGCTTCGATGTTCACGGCTTCGCCTGCGCCGTCGATGATCGTCGTGTTTTCCTTGCCCACTTCGATGCGCTTCGCCTGGCCCAGTTCTGCCAGCGTTGCCTTCTCGAGCGTCAGGCCGGTTTCTTCCGCGACGACTTGACCGCCGGTCAGGATCGCGATGTCTTCCAGCATCGCCTTGCGACGATCGCCGAAGCCCGGCGCCTTGACCGCAACGGTCTTCAGGATGCCGCGGATGTTGTTGACGACCAGCGTCGCGAGCGCTTCGCCTTCGACGTCTTCTGCGATGATCAGCAGCGGACGGCCAGCCTTCGCGACTTGCTCGAGCACCGGCAGCAGATCACGGATGTTCGACACCTTCTTGTCGTGCAGCAGCACGAACGGGTTGTCGAGGACGGCGACTTGCTTGTCCGGGTTGTTGATGAAGTACGGCGACAGGTAGCCGCGGTCGAACTGCATGCCTTCGACGACGTCGAGCTCGTCGGCCAGCGACTTGCCGTCTTCGACGGTGATCACGCCTTCCTTGCCGACCTTGTCCATCGCTTCAGCGATGCGATCGCCGATCGACGAATCGCTGTTCGCCGAGATCGAGCCGACCTGTGCGATTTCCTTGTTGGTCGTGCACGGCTTGCTGATCTTCTTCAGCTCTTCGACAGCCGCTGCGACTGCCTTGTCGATGCCGCGCTTCAGGTCCATCGGGTTCATGCCCGATGCGACGTACTTCATGCCTTCGCGAACGATCGATTGCGCGAGGACGGTTGCCGTCGTCGTGCCGTCGCCTGCGTTGTCGCTGGTCTTGGAAGCGACTTCCTTGACCATTTGCGCGCCCATGTTCTGGAGCTTGTCCTTCAGCTCGATTTCCTTCGCGACCGACACACCGTCCTTGGTGACCGTCGGGCCGCCGAAGCTGCGCTCGAGCACGACGTTGCGGCCCTTCGGACCCAGCGTGACCTTGACTGCGTTGGCGAGAATGTTCACGCCTTCGACCATCTTCGAACGGGCGGAATCGCCGAATACGACGTCTTTAGCTGCCATCTTCTAACTCCTTGAATTCTTGGGAATATGTACCGTCGGAGGACGCTTACTTGGCGTTGACCACGGCCATGATGTCTTCTTCGCGCATGACCAGCAGTTCCTGGCCGTCGACCTTCACGGTCTGACCTGCGTACTTGCCGAACAGGACACGATCGCCGACCTTCACGTCGAGTGCGATCGGTGCGCCCTTGTCGTCGCGCTTGCCCGGGCCGACCGCGAGGATCTCGCCTTGATCCGGCTTTTCAGCAGCAGCTTCGGGGATCACGATGCCCGAGGCGGTCTTGGTTTCCTGATCCAGGCGCTTGACGATCACGCGATCGTGCAAAGGACGAAGGTTCATATTCACTCCTCTCTTGACTGAGATTGAAGAACGCTTAGGGAATCTGCCCGGCTTATCGCCCGGCAGAGAATTGTTAGCACTCTCGTGCAGCGAGTGCTAATTATATGGACGGGTTTTGACAAATTCAAGAAGGGGAACCAGAGGAATTTTTGGGGCGGCGACGCGGCGGGAAAAACCCACGAAAACAGCAAAAACCCTTTTAAAACAATACCCTGCCGAGCGCAGCCATCCCACAGACGGGCCCGTGCGGCCCGCGCCGCTCATCCAGCCCCGTTTGGACACCGGGTAAGCCCGGAGTTCCTGAGACCGATGACATCGCATCGAAAAAACCGTGCGGACGCCGATTTCGTCTGCCGCGACGTGCTCGTTCGCCGGCGTCGCCGGGCCGATTTCACGCGTCGGCGCAGTCCGCGTCCGGCAGCGGCCGGAAGGTCCGGCCCTCCGTCTCGACGGTCGTGGCCAGCCGCCGCGCGAGCCCCTTCGCCCCTTCGCGCATCACGACGTCGTGATTCCATCGGAACAGCGGCCGTGCCAGCGGCTCCAGCCAGTTCATCCAGCCATGCGTGCGGATGTGCCAGTCGTAGCGAACGACGGTGCACGCACCGGCGGCGGCGAACGACCAGCGGCCATCGCCCTCGATCGCGCCGCTCGCACGACCTTCGAGCGCATGCGGCCGCTCGACGCGCCGCACGCGCATGTCGAAGGTCAGCCGGTACGGCAGCGCGCCCTTCCATGTATACCGGTGCAACGCGCCGACGCCGCGCGCGTCGCCCGGCTCGAGCTCGACGGTACGCACGGCGCCCTTCCACCAGTCGGGCCAGCGGTCGACCTGATAGATCGCATCCCAGACCGCCGCGAGCGGCGCATCCACCCGCCAGGTCGTCGAAAACCGGTATTCCGCCATGCAGCCTCCGGCACGCGCGTTCGGGAACGCGGATCGGCGCGCCGTCAGGGCGCGAAGAAACGCTCGGGAAACGCGACGTCGATCTCCACGTCGTCGAGCGTCACGGTTTCGAGCGGCACGTCGTCATCGTCGGCGTAGCTGACGACCTTCAGCGGAAAACCGTCCGCGGCGTCGAGCCACAACCGGTAACGATGCACGCCGTCGACCGCGTGCGCGGGCGCGCCCGTGACCAGCACGCGCTGAGCGGTCCGGCCGCCGACGGCTTCCTCGCCTTCGATCACCGTCGCGCCGCCTTGCTGCAGCGCATGCACGTTGCGCAGCAGTTCGCCGACGTCCGAGCGGTCGACCCGGTGGCCGGCGCGATCGCGCACGAGCGGATTGGACGGCGACAGCGTCAGCGCGGGCGGCGCATGCGTGCCGAACGGGCGCAGTCGCACCTTGCCGTCGCCGGGATCGTACGCGAGCACCGCGCCGCGATGCGGCGACACGAAATCCATCCGGACGAAGCCCGGCTTCAGGTACGCGTAGCGGATTTCGGTGCGCTCGCCGCCGCGCGCCGACGAGCGGATCGTCGCGCGGTACGAGCGGACGTGGTCGAAATGCGACTGCGCGACGGTCACGGGATCGGCTGTCATGCTCGCTCCTATCAGGCTCGCGGCCAGCAACGCGGCGATCACGGCGCCGCCTCGACATCGAGCACGCCTTCCATCCCGCGCTCGCGATGGCTGCGGAAAAACAGCAGCCGGTGCGTGCAATAGTAGGCGAACCGGCCCGGCTGCTGCGGCGTGATACGAAACGTTCTCGGCGTGGTGCCGAGCTCGGTATGCACCGCGATGCCCGCCTGCGGCGGCGCGTCGATCTCGAAGCTGTGCGGCACCACGCCGGGCTCGGCCGATACGGTCAGCTCGACCGGCAGGTGCGCGCGGACGATCACGTGGTTCGGCCGGAAGAAATAGCTGCCGCCGACGATCGTCACGCGCTGCACGCCATCGGCATCGACCGGCACGCGCACGGGTGCATCGCCCTGCGCTTGCGCAAGCATCGTGCCCGCGACGACCGCCGTCAGCACCACCCCCTTCATCATCGCCGTCTTCATCGCCTGCTCCCCGCGGGCACCGCACGTCATCCCTTCCACGCGTCGGTCGGCCCGCCCAGCGCGCCGCATGCGTCGATCGCGAGTTCGCGCAGACGCCGTTCGTCGCCAAGGCCGGACAGCGCATAACCCATGCCGCGATCCGACCAGAAATACGTGTATCGACCGTCGGCCGACATCGCCCGCGGCGCGAGGCGACGCGCATCGTATGCGGTCATGTACAGCGTCACGCGCGCGCCGTCCGCGCGCTGGTACATGAGCTGCGCGGCCGGCCCCGCGTCGCCGGGCAGCAATCGACCGCCCAGCAGCGCGTAACCGTATTCGTCGAGCGACGGCGCGCGCACCGGCCGGCCAATCCGCGCCGACAGCCACGCGGCGAGACGCTTGGGATCGGCCGCACCGACTTCCACCGGATGCTCGTGGTCGGCGGCGTACACGGCGTACGCGACATCCGCGCGCGTGGCGAACGCCGGTTCGCGGCCGAACGCCACCCAGCCCGCATGCAGCGCGACACCGATCAGCAGCCCGGCCGCCAGCCCGGCGAACGCGTGGGCGACGGCGCGCCAGCGCGGCGCGCGGCGCTGCACGAACAACGCGGGCGCGGCGGCCGGCAACGGGAACAGTGCTTTCAGCGCATCGCGCTGAGCACGGTAATGGGCGAATCGTTCGGCTTCCTGCGGATCGGACTGCAGGCGCTCGAGCATCTCGCGCCGCTCGTGCCCGGACAGTTCGCCGTCCAGCAGCGCGGACAGCAGTTGCGCCGACGCATCGTCGTCCTGCTGGTTCGAAGGCTTGCGCGGATCGTCCATCATGGCTTCCCGATCACTCGTAACGTGGCCGTGCCGTGCGGCGACGGCGCGTCCGACAGCAACGCGCGCATCTGCGCACGCGCCCGCGCGAGCCGCGACATCACCGTGCCGACGGGCACGCCGAGCACTTGCGCGGCATCGCGATAGCTCAACTCCTCGAGCGCGATCAGCAACAGCACCTCGCGCTGCTCGACCGGCAGCCGGTACAGCGCGCGCTGCACGTCGCGCAACTCCAGGCCGCCGACCTCGCCGGCGGGGGCAGCCATCGTCTGCCACGGCGCCGTCGCGTCGTCGACCGCGATCTCGTGCCGCGCGCGCAACTGATCGATGAAGCGGTGCCGCAACAGCGTCAGCAGCCACGCGCGCAGGTTGCCGCCGTCGCGCGGCGGCCGGTTCAGCGCACGCTCGAGCGTGTCCTGCACGAGATCGTCGGCCCACGCGCGCTCGCCCGTCAGCGCACGCGCATAGCGCGTGAGATGCGGAAGCCACACCAGCAGGTCCGACTCATAGCTCATCGGGATGCCTCGCGCGTCGCCGTGCGGTCACGGCCGTGCGACGTGCCACATGCCGCCGATTCCGTCGCCGCCCGCGTCGCCGGCCTTGTGGTCCATCTTCCAGCGATACAGCGGGCGGCCGCGGTATGCCCACTGCTTTTTGCCGTCGTCGCGGGCGACGAGGCTCAGCGCACCCGACGCCTTGTCGTACGCGTCGGCGAGCGCGGGCGGCCAGTTGGCTGCGCACGTGCCGTCGCACATGCTCTTGCCCGGCGCATCGCGATCGAACACGTACAACGTCATGTGCGCTTCGTCGACCAGTTTCCCGTCGCCGACCTGTGGCGGTTCCGCGGCCGCCGGCCGCACGATCGCCGCCGTCAGCGCGGCGGCGAAGAGCATCCGTTTCATTCCCGTTCTCCTTGACGTCGTGTCGCGACACGATGCCGCCGGACGGGACGATCGGCTGCGTCGCGATCATTATCCCGCCGGCCGGCGGTGCCGGAACTCGGTATGTAAACGGACAGGGATGGCCGGTTATTCCATGCCACGCCGCGACGCGCGGCGGCGATCATTCATGCGACGAAAGCGAGCGGAAGCCTGAAATGACAACGCGGCATGACATCGCTGTCATGCCGCGTTGCGCGCCCCCTGTTGCAGGGGCCGTATCGCGCGAGCGTCTCGCACGACGGCCGATACGGCGCCGTCGTGCGGGTTCGGCCGGTTACCTCGGCAATGCGCCGGTCAGCGACTGGAGCAGCGTCGTCACCGGTGCGAGCGGGTTGTTCGCCGAGCCGTTGCCCGAATGCGGCGTCACCGACAGGCCCGGCGCGGAACCGAGCACCGTGCCCACCGACGTGCCGGCCGCATTGACGACCGTCGCCGTCGAGTTGGCGCCCGTCGTCAGCAGCGAACCGACCGCGCCGGCCGTACCGCCGGCCGCATTCGCGCCCGCGCCGAGCAGGCTGCCGCCCGCCGCTGCCGTCGAACCGGCCGCCCCCGACAGCGCGCCGGCCGCCTGGCCGAGCGCCGCCGGACCGGACCCGAGTGCGCCCGTCACCGAACCGAGCGCACCGGTCAGCGCGCCGGCCGGGTTGCCGCCGCCCGTCAGGCCGCTCACGAGGTTCGTGATCGGGGCGATCGGGTTATTGCCGGCCGCACCGGACAGCGTGCCGACCACCTGGTTGACGACGCCTTGCACCGGCGCCAGCGGATTGGCGCCGCCGAGGTTGCCGAGGGCACCCGTCACCGAGTTCAGCGCGCCCGTCAGTGCACCGGCCGGATTGCCGCTGCCGAGCGTACCGACGACCTGGTTCACGACACCCTGCACCGGCGCCAGCGGGCTCGTGCCGCCCAGTGCGCCGAGCGCACCGGCCACCGAGCCGACCGCGTTGCCGAGAGCGCCCGTGGCCGTCCCGACCACGTTGCTCAGCGTGCCAGCCGGGTTGCTGCCGCCGAGCGTGCCGACGACCTGGTTGACGACGCCTTGCACCGGCGCCAGCGGGTTCGTGCCGCCGAGGTTGCCGAGCGCGCCCGTCACCGAACCGAGTGCGCCGGTCAGCGCGCCGGCCGGATTGCCGCCCGGCAGTGCGTTCTGCAAACCGTTGACGAGGTTCGTGATCGGCGTGATTGGGCTGCCACCGCCTGCACCCGACAGCGTGCCGACGACCTGGTTCACGACGCCCTGCACCGGCGCCAGCGGGTTCGCGCCGCTGAGCGCGCCCGTCACCGAGTTCAGTGCGTTCGTCAGCGCACCCGCAGGATCGCCGTTGCCCAGCGTGCCGGCGAGTTGCGTGACGACGCCTTGCACCGGCGCGAGCGGGCTGCCTGCACCGCCGACGTTGCTGAGCGTGCCGGTGATCGTGTTGACCGCGTTGCTCAGTGCGCCGGTCGGGTTGCCGCTGCCGAGCGTGCCCGTGACCTGGTTCACGATGTTCTGGATCGGGGTGATCGGGTTCGCGCCGCCGCCGAGGTTGCCCAGGGCGCCGGTTACGGTGCCGAGGGCGCCGGTCAGTGCGCCAGCGGGGTTGCCACCGCCGATGCCGCCCAATGCGCCCGTCACCGTGCCGAGGGCGCCGGTCAATGCGCCGGCCGGGTTACCGCCGCCAACACCGCTCAAGGCACCCGTCACCGTGCCGAGCGCGCCGGTCAATGCGCCTGCCGGGTTGCCGCCGCCAACACCGCCCAATGCGCCTGTCACCGTGCCGAGCGCGCCGGTCAATGCGCCGGCCGGATTGCCGCCGCCAACGCCACCCAGTGCACCCGTCACCGTGCCAAGCGCGCCGGTCAGTGCGCCAGCCGGATTGCCGCCGCCAACACCGCCCAATGCGCCCGTCACCGTGCCGAGTGCGCCGGTCAATGCGCCAGCCGGATTGCCGCCGCCAAGCGCGCCCGTAACGCCATTCACTACGCCTTGCACCGGCGCGAGCGGGTTCGAGCCGCTGCCGAGGTTGCCCAGCGCCCCCGTGACCGTACCAACGACGCCGGTCAGCGCGCCGGCCGGATCGCCACCGCCGATCGTCCCCGTGAGCCCGTTCACGACACCCTGAACCGCTGCCAGCGGGTTCGAGCCACCGCCCAGATTGCCGAGCGCGCCGGTAACCGTACCTACGGCACCGCTCAGCGCACCTGCCGGATTGCCGCCACCGAGCGCACCTGTTACCTGACTCACGACACCTTGTACGGGCGCCAGCGGGTTCGAGCCACCGCCGATGCCGCCCAGTGCGCCGGTAACCGTACCCACGGCACCGCTCAGCGCACCGGCCGGATTACCGCCACCGAGCGCACCCGTTACCTGATTTACGACGCCTTGCACCGGTGCCAGCGGGTTCGAGCCACCACCAATACCGCCCAGTGCGCCCGTTGCCGTGCCGAGCGCATTGCTCAGCGTCCCCGTCGCCGTATTCAACGCCCCCGTCAGCGCACCGGCCGGATTGCCGCCGCTTAACGCACCCGTTACTTGATTCACGACACCCTGCACCGGCGCCAGCGGATTCGCACCGCCGCCGATACCACCCAGTGCGCCCGTTGCCGTACCGAGCGCGCTGCTCAGCGTGCCGGTTGCCGTATTCAGTGCGCCGGTCAGTGCACCGGCCGGGTTGCCACCACTCAGCGCGCCCGTCACCTGATTCACCACACCCTGCACCGGCGCCAGCGGATTCGCGCCGCCACCGATACCGCCCACTGCGCCCGTTGCCGTGCCGAGCGCATTGCTCAGCGTCCCCGTCGCCGTATTCAACGCCCCCGTCAACGCACCTGCCGGGTTGCCCCCACCGAGCGCACCCGTCACTTGGTTCACCACGCCCTGCACCGCCCCGAGCGGCTGCACCGTGCCGCCGCTACCACCGAGTGCGCCGGTCACCGCCCCCACGGCGCCCGACAGCACTTGCCCCGGCTCGCCGAGCGATGTCTGGATCGCGCCCGACCCGCCCGCCGTCACGGTGACCGAGCCCAGCGGCGACGTGCCCGTCGCGACCAGCCCGACCGACACGCTGTTCGTCGGCGGATTGACGATCACCTGCGGGATCGGGAGCGAGTCGAGCGCCCCCGCCATCGCGGAACCCGAAGCCAGCACCCCGAACACCGTCGCGACCGACAGCGCCACACCCGTCAATTTGAAATTCTGTCCCATCGTTATTTTCCCCATCTCGGTTGGCACTACGTTGACAAAGCATGGGGACGGATTGCACGAAGCGTGCCAATTACAAAAACGGGATTGATTCGTCTGCCTAATGACCGGTAATAACGTTTTTTAATCGATTTCAGGCGAAATTCCTGAATTGCGGAGCCCGAATCGTCTGATGAAAAAGGCCGCCGGAACGCGGATGTAACGTAACGTTTGCGAGCCCCGTAGTAACGTGTTCCGGTACATTCCGCGTAACGTCGAAACACGCGGGCACGATGAGACCCCATACCGCCATAGCGGACTGCCCATTACGCGTTTCAGCAATATGAAAATGCATTGATAAATCGCGAATTTGCTGATTTTCTTTTATCGCGCGATTTTCTTTCTTATCGATTACGCAGATCATTTACGATTGCGTGGATTTCGATAAGCCGGACAGCAGAATGAAAAACTGTGAAGCAAGCGCATTGCCGCCGGCGCGTGCCGGCGGCTGAAACCGCATCTGCGCGCCGCAGGGTCAGCCGAAGCGGGCAGGCCGGTACGGATGGGGATCGATATAGGTCGGCGCGCCCGTCATCATTTCGGCGAGCAGGCGGCCAGTCGCGGGCCCGAGCGTGAGCCCGTGATGGCAATGGCCGAACGCGAACCACAGATGACGGTGCCGCGGCGCCGGCCCGATCACCGGACGCATGTCGGGCGTACACGGCCGCATCCCGAGCCACGGCTCCGGGTCGAGCCGCTCGCCGATGCCGAACGCGTCACGCGCCAGCGGTTCGGCGCGCGCGAGCTGCACGCCGGTCGGCGGCGCGTCGGGCAGCGCGATCTCGACGCCCGTCGTGAGCCGCAGGCGGCCGCCCTCCATCGGCGCGACGACGAAGCCTGCCTCGGTATCGCACACGGGCACGTTCAACGGCGTGCGCGTCGGCCGGTAATGCATGTGATACCCGCGCTTCGCGCGCAGCGGAATCCGGTAGCCGAGCGGCGCGAACACCTGATCGGACCACGGCCCGAGCGCCACCACGGCCGAGCGCGCCGAGATCGGCCCGTGTTCGGTCCGGACCTGCCAGCCGTCGTCGACCTGCACGAGCGTCGTCGCGTCGCCGCGCACGAACGTGCCGCCGTCGCGCTCGAACAGCCGCGCATACGCCTTGGTCAGCCCACCGGGACTCGACACGGTCTTCGGGTCCTGCCAGTGAAACGCGCCGCAGAAGGCGTCGCCGATACCGGGCTCGCGCGCACGCAGCGCATGCACGTCGAGCACGGTCATCCGCAGCCCGTGCGCGGCGGCCACGCGCTGCTGCGCGCGCGCTTCCGCATCGAACAACGCGGGCGAACGGAACGCCTCGATCCAGCCTCCGTCGTGCACGAGCGGTTGCGCGTCGGTGCGCGCGAGCAGCGCATCGTGCTCGACGACGCTCGCCGCGACGAGCGGCAGCAGGTCGCGCGCGGCGGCCGCGAGCCGCCGCGGCGACGATTCGCGCCAGAAGCGCGCGAGCCAGCCCGCATACGCGGGCAGCGCGCGGTAGTCCCAATAGAGATCGACCGAGCGGTTGCGCGCATAGCGCAGCAACGTGCCGAGCCGGCGCGGAAACGCATACGGCACGACCGACGAGCGCTCGATCAACCCGGCATTGCCGTGGCTGGTTTCCTCGCCGGGCGCGCGCCGGTCGACGAGCACGACGCGCAGCCCGCGATCCTGCAGATGCAGCGCCGACGACACGCCGACGATGCCGGCCCCCAGAACGATGACGTCGAAATCCATGCTTCCCCGCCCTGTGTCGAGATGGATGCGCCGTGCGCCGGCCCCGCGGCCGGCACGCGGCGGCGCTTACTTCGCGATGATGTCGCGCTTGAAATACTTCTGCGACAGCGCGCTCAGCGTGCCGTCCTTCTTCAGCGCGTCGAGCGCGCCGACGATCTTCGCCTGCAGCGCCTTGTCGTTCTTGCGCAGCCCGAAGCCGGTGCCTTCGCCGAGCGTCGCCGGATCCTTCAGCGGCTCGCCGACGATCTGGTAGTCGCGGCCGGCCGGCTTGTCGAGGAATCCGTCCTGCGCGGTCTGCGCTTCCTGCACGGCCGCGTCGAGACGCCCCGCGACGAGATCGGCATAGATCTGGTCCTGATCCTGATACGACACCACGGCCACGCCCGCATTGGCCCAGTGCGCCTTCAGGAAATCCTCCTGCGACGAACCCTGCAGCACGCCGACGTGCTTGCCGCGCAGGCTCGCGACGTCGGGTTTCAGCGGCGAGCCGCGCTTCGCGACCATCACGATCGGCACCACGTAGATCGGCGGCGTGAAGTCGATGCTTTGCTTGCGCTTCGCGGTGATGTTCATCGCCGAGTTGATCGCGTCGAACTTGCGCGCCTGCAGCGCCGGGATCAGCCCGTCGAACGCATTCTCGACCCACACGCACTTCATGTTCAGCTTCGCGCACACCGCGTTGCCGACGTCGACGTCGAAACCCTGCAGCTGACCGGACGGCGTCTTGCTCTCGAACGGCGGATAGGCGGCTTCGATCCCGAAGCGCAACGTGGTCGGTTCCGCATGGGCCGTGACGGCCACGCACGCGAGCGCCGCAGCGGCGCAGAGGGAAAGCTTCCAGTTCATGGTGGTCCTTCTGTTCTGGAGTGAGACGATGAAGATCGGTCGCACGACGCCCACGGTCGGGCGCCGGTCGGCATTCGAGGCAGGCGGCCGCCGCTTGCCGACGCGCCGAGTTCTGCACGCCAAATATAGACTAAAAGTCTACTATAGACTATAGGGGATACGAGAACGTCACGCCGCCGCACCTCGCAAAAATTTCGCCACCTACTCATAACATCATTGATTTCATGGTGTTTTTCATACGCTACGTAAAGAATTAAAGTCTCGAAAAGAAAAATCCCACCGGTTTTGTTTGTCTATATTAGACTTTTAGTCCACAACCTACCTCACCGGACGCCGTCTTTCGAGACTTTCCGTCCAGCCCGAACCGGAGATGTCCCCATGACGCAAACCGTCCCCACCCTGCCGCTGACCGTGGACGAAGCTGCGGTGCGCGCGGCGCTGCCGTCGCTCGACGTGCTCGGCACGCTGCGCCGCATGTTCGCATCGCTCGCCGCGGCGCGCGCGGTGCAGCCGCCGCAGACGCTCACGCTGTTTCCCGACCAGGCCGGCGACTTCATCACGTATCTCGGCGCACTCGCCGACGAGCAGGTGTTCGGCGCGAAGCTGTCGCCGTACGTCGTGACAGGCGGCAGACCTGTCGTCACCGCATGGACCGCATTGATGTCGATGCAGACCGGCCAGCCGCTGATGTGGTGCGACGCCGGGCTGCTGACCGTCGAGCGCACGGCCGGCACGACGGCGCTCGCGGTCGACTGCCTCGCGCCGCGCGACGCGCGCCATCTCGCGATCGTCGGCGCCGGCGCGGTCGGCCTCGCGCACCTGCGGCACACGGCGGCATTGCGCGACTGGGCCTCGATCCGCGTGTACTCGCCCGCGCTGGCCGGCGACGCGGCACAGCAGGCGAGCCTCGCCGCGCTCGACCCGCGCGCCCGCGCGGCGGCGAGCGTCGAGGCCTGCGTGCACGACGCGGACGTGGTGATGCTGTGCACGTCGTCGGGCACGCCCGTGCTCGGCGACGGGATGCTCACGCGCCCCGCGCTCGTCACGTCGATCAGCACGAACGTCGCACGTGCCCACGAAATCCCGCCCGCGTGGCTGCCGGACATGGACGTCTACTGCGACTACCGGCACACGACGCCCGCGAGCGCGGGCGAAATGCAGATCGCGGCGGCCGAGCACGGCTGGGATGCCGGCCGGATCGTCGGCGACCTGCCCGCGCTCGTCGCCGGCACCTGCGCGGCGCCGTCGCGCACGCGTCACGCGCTGTTCCGCTCGATCGGCCTCGGGCTCGAGGACATCGCGATCGCGCACGCGCTGTACACGCATCTGACGCACGCATGAGCGGCACCCGCACGCGGGGCCGATACAATGGCGCAACCGCCGCGGCGGCCGCGCGCGGGCGCACGGGCATGCCGCCCCACGGTGCGCCGGCCCGCCGGCCCGACACGCTGCCCGGCTCCCGCCCACCCGAGATCGCGACACCGATGCGCAAGAAGAAATCTCCCGTCAAAGACCTGCTGCTCACCCGCTATGCGCCGATCGCCGACGGTATCGCCGCACTGTTCTTCCCGTACGCGGAAGTCGTGATCCACGACCTGCACGACCAGACCGTGCTGTATCTCGCGAACAACTTGTCGAAGCGCGAGGTCGGCGACGATTCCGCGCTCGAGGAAATCGATCATTCGGCGCGCGAGCGCGTGATCGGCCCGTACGAGAAGCTGAACTGGGACGGCCGGCGGATGCGCTGCGTCAGCAACGTGCTGTTCGACGACGAAGGCCGGCCGGCCGGGATGATGTGCATCAACTTCAACATCGCGGTGTTCGACGAGGTGCGCGCGACGCTCGACCTGTTCATCAAGGGCGCGGGCGTCGTCGCGCAACCCGACGAACTGTTCCGCGACGACTGGCAGGAGCGCATCAACACGTTCCTGCACGGCTGGCTGCGCGAGCGGCAGGTCGGACTGAACGGGCTCACGCGCGAGCACCGGCGCGAACTCGTCGAGGCGCTGTACGCGGAAGGCGCGTTCCGCGGCAAGAGCGCGGCGAACTACGTCGCGAACGTGCTCGGGATGGGGCGCGCGACGGTCTACAAGCACCTCAAGCACCTGAAGGAAACGCAGGGCGACGCCTGAGCGCGATGCGGCGGGCGTGATGACGGCACGCTCCGGACACCGGTACCGGACTGCCGATTCCGCGTCGAGCCTTCGCGATGCGCGGGCGTGCCCCGGATTCCGCCCGGGCCTGCGGACGACGGAGCTTGGAAGCATAAAGTGATATAGTCGCAGTTACACTTTTTTACCGCCCCGTATCGCCCATGACGACCGCTCCCACTCCGACCGCCCGCCCGACCCTGACCGTCGAAATCTGGTCCGACCTGATCTGCCCGTGGTGCTGGATCGGCAAGCGCCGCTTCGACGAGGCGCTGGCCGCGTTCGCGCACGCCGACCGCGTCGACGTCGCGCTGCGCGCGTACCGGCTGATGCCCGGCCAGCCCGTCGAGCCGGTCGAGGCGATGCTGGCGGGCAAATACCGGATGTCGCCCGCGCAGGTCGACCAGATGCTGCGCCAGGTGACCGATGCAGCGGCGAGCGTCGGGCTTCGCTACGACCTGCCCGGCACGCTGGTCGGCGACACGCTCGACGGCCACCGGCTCGTGAAGCTCGCGGAAGCCACGGGCCGCGCGCACGCGCTGACCGAGCGACTCTATCGCGCGTACTTCTGCGAACACGGCTCGCTGTTCGATCATGCCGCGCTGACCGAATTCGCGGTCGAAGCCGGGCTCGAGCGCGCGGCCGTCGAAGCGGTGCTGCACAGCGATGCGTACCGCGACGAAGTCGAAGCCGACATCGCGCGCGCCGCGCAGATCGGCGGGCGCGGCGTGCCGCTGTTCGTGTTCGGCGGCCGCTACGCGGTGTCGGGCGCGCAGCCGGCCGACGCGTTCGCGCAGGCGCTCGACCAGGCGTGGCGCGACGGCATCGTCGCGCTCGACGGCAGCGACGCGGCCGCCTGCGGCCCGGACGGCTGCGAATTGCCGGCGCGCTCGTAACGCGCATCGGGGCCACGCGCGCCACTACGCGACGCTCCTGCCACAAACCGGCAGGAAGCCCGCGCCGGCGACCTCTACAATGCATCCTTCAAATAACGATCAGAAGGCTGCAGGCCCATGACCCACGGGATTCACGGCGAGAAGCGCTGGTACGCGCTGATCGTGCTCTGCCTCGGCGTGCTGATGATCGTGCTCGACAGCACGATCGTGAACGTCGCGCTGCCGTCGATCAGTACCGACCTCCACTTCACCGAAACGGCCCTCGTCTGGGTCGTCAACGCGTACCTGCTGACGTTCGGCGGCTGCCTGCTGCTCGGCGGCCGGCTCGGCGACCTGTACGGCCAGCGGCGCATGTTCCTCGGGGGCCTCGTCGTGTTCACGCTCGCGTCGCTCGCCTGCGGCCTCGCGCAATCGCAGGCGATGCTGATCGCCGCGCGCGCGGTGCAGGGACTCGGCGGCGCGGTCGTGTCGGCCGTCTCGCTGTCGCTGATCATGAATCTCTTCACGGAACCCGGCGAACGCGCGCGTGCGATGGGCGTCTACGGCTTCGTGTGCGCGGGCGGCGGCAGCATCGGCGTGCTGCTCGGCGGACTGCTGACGAGCTCGCTGTCGTGGCACTGGATCTTCCTCGTCAACCTGCCGATCGGCGTCGCCGTCTATGCGATGTGCGTCGCGCTGCTGCCGCGCGTGCGTGCACCGGCCGGCGCCGCGCGGCTCGACGTCGCCGGCGCGATCACGGTGACCGCATCGCTGATGCTGGCCGTCTACGGGATCGTCGGCGGCAACGAGGCCGGCTGGCTGTCGACGCAGACCATCGCGCTGATCGGCGCGGCCGTCGTGCTGCTCGCACTGTTCATCGCGATCGAGTCGCGCGCCGCGCATCCGCTGATGCCGCTCACGCTGTTCGCCGCGCGCAACGTGGCGCTCGCGAACGCGATCGCCGTGCTGTGGGCAGCCGCGATGTTCGCGTGGTTCTTCCTGTCCGCGCTGTACATGCAGCGCGTGCTCGGCTACGGGCCGCTGCACGTCGGGCTCGCGTTCCTGCCGGCGAACCTGATCATGGCCGCGTTCTCGCTCGGGCTGTCGGCGCGCATCGTGATGCGTTTCGGCATCCGCGGCCCGATTGCCGCCGGCCTGCTGCTCGCGGCGTGCGGCCTCGCGCTGTTCTCGCGCGCGCCGGTCGACGGCGGTTTCGTGTGGCACGTGCTGCCCGGCATGACGCTGCTCGGCATCGGCGCGGGCGTCGCGTTCAACCCGGTGCTGCTCGCCGCGATGAACGACGTCGACCCGGCCGATTCCGGGCTCGCGTCGGGTATCGTCAACACGTCGTTCATGATGGGCGGCGCGCTCGGGCTCGCGATCCTCGCGAGCCTCGCCGGGGCCCGCACCGACGCGCTCGCGGCGGCGCAAGCCACGCCGCTCGACGCGCTGAACGGCGGCTACCACGCGGCCTTCGCGTTCGGCGCGGCGTTTGCCGCCGTGGCCGCGCTGACCGGTTTGGCGCTGCGCATCCGGGCGCCCCGCGCGGTCGAAGGCGCCGGCCCCGCGATGCACTGACCGTCGACGGGGAACCGAGAACCGGGAGTCGGGAACCGAGAACCGAGAACCGAGAACCGAGAACCGATCGGAGCAGGGCACGCGTTGTCGCGCCTCTTTTTTATGCGCGTCGGACGTGCGCCGTTTAAGCCCGATTCGTCATCGCTTTCGGGCCGATCATTACCGTCGGCCGCGCCCCTGCTCAAACGCCCGTTTCACGTCCCGCCGGCCGCCGCCGTGCGCGCCTCTCCGGCCGATTTTTAACGCAGTCGTACGTTGACGCGTCACTTTTGCGACAATGGCGGACTTTGATGCGCGCGCCGCGGCCGCGCGCCGCCGCCGAACGCCGCATAACCGCCTGCTCCGATGTCGCTTCCCCATATCGATCTGCTGTACTCGCTGTCCGGCCTGTTCGTCGGCGTTCTCGTCGGCCTGACGGGTGTCGGCGGCGGTTCGTTGATGACGCCGATTCTCGTGCTGCTGTTCGGCGTCCACCCCGCGACGGCGGTCGGTACCGACCTGCTGTACGCAGCCGCGACCAAGGCCACCGGTACGCTCGTCCACGGCCTGAAAGGCTCGATCGACTGGCGCATCACGAGCCGGCTCGCCGCGGGCAGCGTGCCGGCCGCGGCGCTCACGCTGTGGTGGCTGCATACGCACGGGATGAACACGCCGGGCACCGCGCGGATGATCCAGCTCGTACTGGGCGTTGCGCTGCTGCTCACGTCGCTCGCGCTGATCTTCCGCCCTCAACTGACCGCGTTCGCCGCCCGCAACCCGCTCGCGCCGAGCCCCGCGCGCACGCTGTGGTCGACCGTGCTGACGGGCGCCGTGCTCGGCGTGCTCGTGTCGATGACGTCGGTCGGCGCCGGCGCGATCGGCGTCACCGTGCTTCTGCTGCTGTATCCGCTGCTCGCCACGACCCGCATCGTCGGTTCCGACATCGCGCATGCGGTGCCGCTCACGCTGGTCGCGGGCATGGGCCACTGGCTGCTCGGCTCGGTCGACTGGTCGATGCTGCTGTCGCTGCTGCTCGGTTCGCTGCCGGGCATCGTGATCGGCAGCCTGCTGTCGGCGCGCGCGCCCGAGCGGCTGCTGCGCAATCTGCTCGCGTCGACCCTGGTCGCGGTCGGCGTGCGGCTCGTGCTGGCGTAAGCGGGCGCCGCATCCCCGCGGCTATTTCCGGCCGGCGCCACTGACACGCCGCGCCATCATCCGCTGCGAAAGCAAAACAGCCCGACCGGCCTGCGCCGATCGGGCTGTCGTCCATCCGGGGCGGCACCCGCCGCCCGCCACGCTTACTGCCCCTGCTGCTGCAGTTTCTGCTGCTTCAACTGCTGCGTACGCGCCTGCAGTTTCAGCACGCGTTGCAGCGCGGTGCGGTTCGCGAGGATACCGTCGTAGAAGCTGGCGAGATCGCCCTTCAGCGCGGTCCGCGACGCGTCGTTCAGGTAGATCATGTGGCCCGACGGGTAGTTCTTGATCGTCAGGTTCTGCGCCTTGAGCGTCGGATCGAGCGGCATCTGCGCAAGCGTCAGCTCCGTCTGGTGGAACGGCGTGACGGCGTCGAAATAGCCGTTCGCCGACAGCACCTTCAGGTCCGGGTTCACGCTCATCGTCGACGCCAGGTCGCCGGCCGTGTACAGCGTATTGCCGCCGCCCTTGTTCGCGCCGGTCGGGTCGATGTGACTGAAGTCCCAGTTGTTGAAGACCTGGTCGTTCAGGTCCACGAACGACGACGTCGACGTGTACTTGAGGTCGGTGTTGATGTAGCTGTTCCACAGCACCGTGTACGCGCCGCCGACGTTCGTGATCGACGGATCGTTGCTGCCCGAGTTCGGCAGGATGTACGGCGCGATGCCCTTGCCCGTGAAGTTCGCGCGACCGTCGTACTGGCCGATCTGCGTGCCCGGCACCAGCGTCAGGAAGAACGTGTACGGCGGGTTGTCATCCGACGACGGCACGTTGCCGAGCGCGGCCGGGTTGCCGAAGGTCTGGATCAGCGACGTCGGGTCCGTGCCGATGTACGCGCCCATCTGCTGCGCGGTCGCGAGCTTCAGGTTCAGCCGCACGTTCACGAAGCCGCCGTCCTGCGGGTTCGGCTTCTGCGCGAGCGGCGCGAGCGTGTTGTCCGCGTAGTTGCGGGCCTGGACCATGTACGCGTCGAGATCGGTCGGCGTCGGGTTGAGCGTCGTCTTCTTCCAGTAGAACGCGTCGGCCGCGAGCGTCGGGAACGTGCCCGGCGCGGACAGCGCATTCGCATAGTCGAGGATCGACGACTGCAGCGTGATCCCGTTCAGGTCGATGCCGTCCTCGTGCAGCACCCACGACACGACCGCGCTGCGCGCGGTGCCGTACGACTCGCCGTACAGGAACTTCGGCGAATTCCAGCGCGAGTACTTGGTCAGGTAGCGCTGAATGAAGCGGTCGATCGAGCGCGCGTCCTGGTCGGTGCCCCAGAAGTCCTTGTTCTTCGCCGGTGCGATCGCGGTCGAATAACCGGTGCCGACCGGGTTGATGAACACGAGGTCGGTACGGTCGAGCAGGCTGTCCGGGTTGTCGAGCAGCTTGTACGGCGCGGGCGGCGTGAAGTTCGGGAACGACGACTGCAGGCGCTTCGGCCCGTACGAGCCAAGCAGCAGGTAGACCGACGACGAACCGGGGCCGCCGTTGTAGAAGAACGTGACCGGACGCGGCTTCGACGGGTCCGGATTGTCCTGCGTGTACGCGACGTAGAACATCTTCGCGTTCGGCGCCGACGTGACCGGATCGATCGTCGTCAGGTGGCCGGTGGTGGCCGTGTACTTGATCGTCTTGCCGCCGATCGTGACCTGGCGGTGCACGACCGCGGCGCCTTCCGTCGAATCCGTGACCGCGTCGTTCGGCCCGGTGCCGTACACGTCGGTGTCGACGTACGGCTGGTCGGCCGCGGCGGCGGTCGTTGCGTCGGTGGCGGCCGACGTGCTGCCGCTGGTCGTCGCGGCCGCGGTGGCGGCCGACGCGCTCGGGCTCGGCCCGTCGTCGCCGCCGCACCCCGTGACGAGCAGCGCCGCGGCCGCTGCGGCGGCGAGCGGTACGCTCAAGGTCGTTCCGAATAGCGCGAAACCGTCTTTCAAGGACTTCCGTGTCGTCATTATTGCCTCTCGAACAGAACGATAAATACCGCCGGCCGCAAAGGATCATTTGCGCCGGCGCTCCGCACCGGGAATGCATTCGTTATGCGACGCACCCCGAGTTTTTTACCGGATCGGCGAATACCGATCGGCACGATTTACCCCACCCATGTTTTTTGCAACCGCACAATGGAATCAATTCCATTGCCAACGACAATTCAATGATTCGCCGCAATACGGATTCATTCCGTGAATTTGCAGGCGCAACAAAAAAGACGGACAAAAGAACGCCGCGCAAAGCCCGCCCGGCAAAGCGTCTTCACTTCGAATAGACGAACGATCCCCCTCGGCGAGATACCGATTAATCGCGAAACGGCGATCAGCCGGGATTCGAGCCGATTGAATAAAATCGAAAGGATCGATTAACTAAACGGAAAGAAATATTCTCGCGTCCGGAATTTATTAAATTAAGTGAAAATACCGGCGCATATTAGGTTCCGGATTTATCGCCGTAAAGTAATAATTTGTTACAGCGCTCGCCATTCGGATAAAAGGCCGGACGGGACCGATTCCAGGCGACGTCAATAAAAAAGCCGGACGACGGTCCGGCTTGCTGGAGAACGCGTGGCGGGCGCCGTCAGAGCGGCACGTCGATCGTGCCGACGCCGACGGAAATCGCGTTCGCGCCCGGCGCGGTCGAGATCGGCGGCAGGTTCGCGCTCGTCAGCGCGGGCGCGGCGCCCGGCGTGCCGCCGCGCGGCACCGTGCGGATCACCTGCGACGGCGGCAGCGGCGCGCCGTTCTTCAGATGCCGCCACATCAGGTTCAGCGCCTGCACGTTGTAGTAGTGAACCGGCACGAAGCGCGTGTCGAAGCCCGGCACCGACAGGAATGCGTCGAAGTGCTGGCCGTTCGTCACTTCGTAGAACACCAGCTGGCTGCGCCCGGCTTCGCTGATGCCGTTCTGCGCGACGTACGCGCGCGACGCATGGTTCACCGGTACGAGCGCATCGCTGCGGCCCTGCACGATGATCGCCGGCTTGCCGTGCAGGTTCGCGTTCACGCGCACCGCGTCGACGTTCGCGGGCATCCCGAGCATCCCGTTGGTCCACAGCTGGCGCAGGCACAGCGCGCCCGCGAAGCTTGCATCGGGCGTCGCAAGCCGGTGGTCGGTGCCCGCGCCGTCGTTGAACACCAGATTGATGCCGGCGGTCGGCGGCACGCCGTTGCCGACGCCGAACACGCTCGGCATCGGCGATGCAGCGGGCGCCGCGACCACGCCCGTCGCCGGGTTCGTCGTTGCGAAGCTGAAGTTGCACAGGTTGTCGGTGACGCGAGAGCGCGTGTATGCGTTCGCATAGGTGACCGCGATCGCGGGAATCGCCTGCGAATCCCACATCGGCGCCTGCAGCAGGTCGGAATCGGCCAGATAGCCGGCCGCGTGCAGTTGCGCGAGCGCGTCGGCCGCCTGGCTTTGCGTGTCGGCGCCCACCACCAGCCCGGCCGCGGCGAGCGTCGCGCAGCGCTGCGTGCGGATCGACTGCGTGGTCGTGGCCGGCAGCGCGCTCAGGTACGGCGCGCCGGCGAGCGACGCCGACGCGGCCGCGCACGGTTCCAGCAGGTTCGCGAGCGTCGCGTAATCGGCCAGCGGCCGGCCGAACGACGGCACCGGCTGGCCGCCCGCGCGGACCACCGCATTCGGCGCCATCCGCACGTTGATCTGCGGCTCGCCGACCACCACCGCGGTAATCCAGCCCCGATTGTCCTGTTCGGCGGCAGCGAGCGACGCGCCGCCGCCGTTGCTGACCGACGCGGCGATCGTCGTGATGTCGCCCGCGCGATAGCGCACGCCGTGACGGGTGCCGTCGATCACCGGTCCGAACTGCTCGTTGAGCGCCCAGTACGCGAATTCGACCGACTGCAGCGTCACGCGCCCCCAGTCCTGCTCGGGGTTCTGCTGCGAATGTGCATGCTTGAACGCATAACGGTTCGGGAAGCGGCTGTTGAATGCGGCGAGATCGCCGCTCGTCACGTTCGCGGTGAACAGGCTCGCGGTGCCGGCCAGCACCGCGTTGGCAAGCGTGCCGTCGATCAGCGTGACGGTGTCGGAACCGAGCTCGTGCGCGCCGTTGCCGCCGCCCTTGTCGTTGTAGGCCACCGCGCAGCCGCGCTTGAGCGCCCACTCGCCGGCCGCGGAAATCGCGCCGTACACGCCGCGCGAGCCCGACGACGTCGCCGTGACGATGCACGGTTGCGCGGGGTTGAAGCTCGCGGGCACCTGCACGAGCAGTGTGACGTTCTTGCTGCCGCTGCCGTCGTCGGCGTACGCGAGATATTCGGTGCCGGGGATCTTGCCTTCGCCGAGCGTGTCGTTGCCGTCGAGGTCGACGTTCGGCCCCCAGAAGCGGCCATAGCCGCCGTTCGCACTCATGTCGACGAGCGCGCGATAGTTCGACCAGATGGCGAGACGGCGCAATTCGGCGCTGGTCGGCCGCGACGGGTTCGCGAACCCGGGCGCAGTCGCCGCCGCGAGGCCGGTCTTGCCGAGGCCGGCCGTCAGCAGGTCGTCGCTCGCGCCGTCGTAGGCCGTCGTGCGCACGCTGCCGGACACGAAGCCGGGCAACCGGTTGCGCTCGGCCGACTCGTCGCCGTTGCACGCGCCGAGCATCGCGACCGCGGCCAGCGCCCCCCCACACACCACCCGCCTGCCCCACCCGAGTTTCGTCATCGCCGCCCCCTCGATATCGTTATCGGTCCGCCGCCGCGTCGCGCGCGGCGTTCGGCCTCTGAAGCGCAAACGGGCCCCGGCATGCCGGGGCCCGCCTGGAAACGGGCGCACGCGGCGCTCGCGCGCCGCCGCCCGGCGTTACTGCTGCTGAACCGTCAGCTTGTTCGTGACCGACGTCACGCCCTTCACGCTCTTCGCCGCCTCTTCCGCCTTGTCGATCTGTGCCTGGTCGGGCACCGTGCCCTCCAGCGAGATCGCGCCGCCCTTCGAACGCACGACGATGTTCGCCACGTCGATGCCGCCTGCCTTCGTAATGGCCTTGCGCACCGCGTAGCCGAGCTTGCGGTTCGCCTTCTTCGCGGTTTTCGCGGCGGCCTTCGGCGCGCTGCTCGCCGCCGCCGGCGCTTCCGTGGCCGCTGCGTCGCTCGACTGCGCATACACGCTGCCCGACAGACAGGCCGCCACGGCGGCGACACCCAACGCTCTCAACACGATCGACTTCATGCTATCTCCTTATCACTCCGGAACGGCCGTGCACAGTACGGCCGAATACCCCCAAAAACAGCCGGCCCGCGCGCGAACGGGCGGGACAGCCGGTGTTTTCCACGGCGATACGAGAGAGGCGTCACGGGCCGGCGGCCGGCGCACGCGAAAGCGGGCCGGCCGGGCCGGGCAACCGCCGGCCGGACGCGCCCGGTCTGATGACGTGCCGGGTCGCGCGCGAATCGGGCGCGGCTGCGTCGCACAATGTAATCCAGCGCCCGCCGAAGCGCAAAGCTTTTGACGCGGGGGTGCCCGCCGCCGTCCCGGTGCCGCGGTGCAATACTCTCCCCGACTCGCGCAGGCGCGGGGAAACCGGGTACCATCGCCGCGAGACTCCACGTCGTCCCGCGACGACCGTCACCGATGCGTCACGCCAGCGTCATCCGCCGACCCCATGAAGCCTGCCCGCCCTCGCCCGCCGCGCCGCATCCTCGCCCGCTTCGTCGCCGTCTCGTGGCGCGACCTCGCGCTGTCGATCGGCCCGACCGTGCTGCTCGCCGGCGCGGCCGTCTGGCTCGCGGTCAAGCTGATCCAGCCGGCGCCGCCGTCCACGCTCGTGATCTCGTCCGGGCCGCCCGGCAGCACGTACTGGAACGCCGCGCAGAAGTACAAGACGATTCTCGCTAAAAACGGCGTCACGCTCGACGTTCAATCGTCCGAAGGTTCCGCGCAGAACCTCGCGCGGCTGTCGAATCCGAACGCGCCGGTCGACGTCGGGTTCGTGCAGAGCGGCATCGGCCCGAAGGAGCGCGACGAGCATCTCGTGTCGCTCGGCAGCATCGGCTACGTGCCGCTCGCGATCATGTACCGCGGTCCGGTCGTCGCGCGCCTGTCCGACTTCAAGGGCAAGCGGCTCGCGCTCGGTGCGGAAGGCAGCGGCGCGCGCGAACTGAGCCTCGCGCTGCTGAAGATGAACGGCATCGTGCCGGGCGGCCCGACCGCGCTCCTGCCGACCGCCGGCGAGGACGCGGCGACCGCGCTGCTCGACGGCAAGATCGACGCGGCCTTCCTGTCCGGCGATTCGACGCAGATTCCGGTGATGGCGAAGCTGTTCCGCGCGCCGGGCGTGCACGTGTATTCGTTCACGCAGGCCGAGGCGTACGCGCGGCGCTTTCCGTACCTGACCGCGATCACGCTGCCGATGGGCGTCTACGATCTCGGCCTCAACCTGCCGCCCGCCGATATCCACACGGTCGCGCCGACGATCGAACTCGTCGCGCGCGACTCGCTGCACCCCGCGCTGTCCGACCTGCTGATCGAGGCCGCGCGCGAAGTGCACGGCCACGCGACGATCCTGCAGCACGCGGGCGAATTCCCGTCGCCGGTCACGCGCGGCTTCCCGCTGTCCGACGACGCGTCGCGCTATTACAAGTCAGGCAAGACCTTCCTGTACCGGCGGCTGCCGTTCTGGGTCGCGAGCCTGGTCGACCGGCTGCTGGTCGTGCTGGTACCGCTGATCGTCGTGCTGATTCCCGGGCTGCGGCTCGTGCCGTCGCTGTACGGCTGGCGGGTGCGCTCGCGCATCTACCGCTGGTACGGCGCGCTGATCGCGCTCGAACGCAGCGCGCTCGGGGACCATACGGCCGAGGAGCGCGTGCAGTTGCTCGACCAGCTCGACGACATCGAGGAAGCCGTGAACCGGATGAAGATGCCGCTCGCGTACGCCGGTCAGTTCTACGTACTGCGCGAGCACATCGGCTTCGTGCGCGAACGGCTCACCGCGCACGACCAGGATGCGCCGGCGGGCCCGCCCGGCGCCGGCAGCCCGCCGGCACGCGCGCAAGCCGCGCCGCCGGCTGGCGACGCCCCCCGGGCGACTCCCGGTTCCGCGTGAGCGAACGATCCGCGATCATTGCTGCATGCGCGCGCCGCCGCGTAACATGGAGGCCGCCGCCAGGCGCCGCACGCCCCACCTTCTGGAGAACGACATGACAACCGGCCTCGATACCACCCAACCCGCCTGGTTCTTCGACTTCGTGTCGCCGTTCTCGTATCTGCTGCTGGAGCAGCACGACAAATGGCCGGACGTGCCGTTCGTCCCCGTGCCCGTGTCGCTGACCGACCTGCAGCGCCACTGGGGCCAGCGCCCGACCGCCGACGTGCCGGCCAAGCGCGTGTTCACGTACCGTCACGCGCTGTTTCGCGCGGAGCAGCTCGGCATCCGTTTCAAGATGCCGCCCGCGCACCCGTTCGATTCCGACAAGGTGCTGCGCCTCGCGATCGCGCTGCGCGCCGATATCGTGACGGTGCTGGAAATGTTCCGGTTCATCTGGCGCGAAGGCAACGATCCGTCGACGCCGGAAGGCTTCGCCGCGCTGTGCGAACGCGTCGGCGTGGGTCACGGCGACGAGCTGATCGAATTCGAGGAAACCGCTGCGCAACTGACCCGCAACACGACCGACGCGATCGCGCTCGGTGTGTTCGGCGTGCCGACGTTCTGGATGAACCAGCAACTGTTCTGGGGCGAGGACGCGCTGCCGATGGTGCTGTACTGCGCGCGCACGCCGAACTGGCTCGAATCGCGCGAGGTCAAGCGGATCAGCACGCTGCCGAAGGGCCGCGCGTGATGGCGTGCGTGATGGCCGGTATCACGCACGGCAACGTGCGGCTGCGGTAAGGTTACGCGTCCCCCGAATCACCCTCCATCCATGGAAGACGACCGTACCGCCTCGCTCGACATCTGGCTCGTGCGCGTGCTGCGCACGCTGCTGCTCGAGCGCAGCGTCACGCAGGCCGCGTTGCGGCTGAACCAGACGCAGCCCGCGATCAGCACCGCGCTGCGCAAGCTGCGCGAGACGCTGAACGATCCGATCCTCGTGCGCGGCAAATCGGGCATGGTGCCGACCGAATACGGCGCGTCGCTGCTCGAAGCCGCGTCGCGTGCGCTGCGCGAGGTCGATTTCATCGCAACGCCGCACGGCGACTTCGACCCGTCGTCCGCGCGGCGCACGTTCCGCGTCGCCGCGCCCGACTACCTGAACGACTTCTTCATGCCGACGCTGATCGAGCGCTTTCGCGACGCGGCGCCGCATGCCCATCTGGAAATCGATTCGCTCAATCCCGCACTCGACCACGCGGGCGCGCTCGAATCGGGCGCGCTCGATCTCGTGATCGGCAACTGGCCGAAGCCCGACCCGCAGTTCGCGCGCCAGGACCTGTTCTCCGACACGATCGTGTGCCTGATGCGCGACGCGCATCCGCTTGCCCGCGCGCCGCTCACGCGCGAAGCGTATGCATCGGCCGCGCACGTCGCACCGACGCCGTACACCGGCGACAAGCGCAACGCGATCGAAATCGGCCTGGCACGCGCGCGCCTCACGCGGCGTATCGTGACGACGCTGCCGTACTTCGGCATCGTGCCGCAGGTGCTGCTGCAGTCGGACCTGATCTTCACGACGACGCGCCGCTTCGCGACACACTATGCGCAACTGCTGCCGCTCGTCGTCGTCACGCCGCCCGTGCCGTTCCCGCGCATCAAGAGCTACCTGCTCACGCACCCGCAACCCGATCGGCCGACCGACATCGCGTGGCTGTGCGCGCTGATGCAGAGCGTGTCCGACGAGCTGACGGTCGCCCGCACGCGCAAGCGCTGACGCGCGGCCCAAGCGCAGCATGACGGGGCAGGCAGCGCGGCCGCTCAGGCCGTGCAGAAGGTTTCCTGCAGATGGGTCCAGCGCACGACGCCCGCCGCATCACGTGTGAACACGGCGGTCGCACGGCGCGCGGGGAGCTCGCCCGCTGCCGCGTGCTGCGCTTCGAGATAGGTGAGCACCGCATGCGATGCGTCGGCCGCGAGCACGCGGATCTCCGACAGCGTGATGCGCAGCCCCGGCTTCGCGCCGGCCAGCTTCGCGAACAGCGCGTGCATGCCGTCACGGTCGACGATGCGGCCGTCGGTCAGGATCATCGTGAAGTCGGCGGAAAACGCGGCGAGCAGTGCATCGAGCGCCGCGGGCGCAGTATCGACGCCGGATAGCCAGCGCTCGATGGCGACGAGGCTCGCATCGAGCGCGTCGAGATAGACGGAGTGATCGGACATGGGTGCGTGCACGGTGAGGTGAAGCGCGACCCGCTGCCGCGCATGGTCGTGCAGTGTATGCAAAAACGCGCGACCGTGCGCCGGCCGCGCGGCGTCGCCGTTTTACCGCGGCTTTATCGCGGCTTTATCGCGCGCAGGACACGTCGTCGCGTGCGCGGCCGGCCGCAGCCGCCTTCGCATCGGCCACCGGCATGCCCGAGCGGGCCTGCAGCAGTTCCGCGCAGACGGCCACCGCGATCGCGCCCGGCGTCTTGTCGACGATGCCCGCGACGCCGATCGGGCACACCATCTCCACGAGCCGCGCCGGATCGACGCCGCGCGCGGCGAGCCTGCGCTCGAACTTCACGCGCTTGGTGCGCGAGCCGATCATCCCGAAGTACGCGTAGTCGCGCCGCCGCATGATCTGCGCGGCGAGCGAGAAGTCGAGCGCGTGGTTGTGCGTCATCACGAGGAAGTACGCGCCGGGCGGCGCCGCGTCGACGACGGCCTCCGGCGTGTCGGTCGGCTCCGGCTGCACGTTCGGCGGACATTCGTCGGGGAACAGCTCGTCACGCGTGTCGACCCACTGCACGACGCACGGCAGCGCGCCGAGCAGCGTGACGAGCGCATGGCCGACGTGCCCCGCGCCGAACAGCACGATGTGCATCGGCGGCGGTGCTGCGCTCGCGCGGTTGCGCTGGCCGGTGCCCGGCGCGAACGGCTGCAACAGCGACGGCGCGCTGCCGCACGCGCCGTCGCATCCGGCGGCGGGCGCCTGCGACGCGGCACGAGGCGAACGAGCGGGGCCGTTCATGCCGGCCTCCGCCGGGCCGGCCTGACGACGAGGCTGACCGCCCCGTCGGGGCCGGCGCACGAAGCGAGCGCGGAGAGGCGGTTCATCTCAGCCTGCCCGCGCGGCGCTCGCCGCACGCACCGCGCCGATCGCGCGCAGGATCGACTCGCCGGTGGCCGGCGCATCGAGCGGCGGGTTCACCTGGTAGTCGCCGACCGCGGCCACGGCGTCGCGCACCGCGAAGAACACCGAGAACGGCAGCAGCAGCGGCGGCTCGCCGACCGCCTTCGAGCGGTGGATGCTGTCCTCGACGTTGCGGTTCTGGAACAGCCGCACGTTGAACTCGGGCGGCGTGTCGTTCACCGTCGGGATCTTGTACGTGGACGGCGCGTGCGTCATCAGCTTGCCGCCCGGGTTCCACCACAGCTCCTCGGTCGTCAGCCAGCCCATCCCCTGGATGAACGCGCCTTCGACCTGGCCGATGTCGAGCGCCGGGTTCAGCGACGCGCCCACGTCGTGCAGCGCATCGACCCGCAGCGTGCGCATTTCGCCGGTCAGCGTGTCGATCACGACTTCCGATACGGCTGCGCCGTACGAGTAGTAGTAGAACGGCCGGCCCTGCAGCTTCGATTGATCCCAGTGCAGCTTCGGCGTCGCATAGAAGCCGTCGGACCACAGCTGCACACGCGCGAGGTACGCCTTCGCGATCACTTCGCCGAACGGCACGCCATGGCCGCCGACCCACACGACGTCGTTGCCGAACTTCACGTCGGCCGCATCGACCTTGCCGTCGCCGAACTGCTTCGCCGCGAACACCGCGAGTCGCTCGCGCAACTGGCGCGCCGCATCCTGCGCGGCCTTGCCGTTCAGGTCCGAGCCCGTCGACGCCGCCGTCGCGGACGTGTTCGCGACCTTGCTCGTGTCGGTCGCCGTCACGCGGATCCGGCCGAAGCGAATGCCGAGCTCATGCGCGACCACCTGCGCGACCTTCGTGTTGAGCCCCTGCCCCATCTCCGTGCCGCCGTGGTTCACGAGCACCGAGCCGTCGGTGTAGATATGCACCAGCGCGCCGGCCTGGTTGAAGTGCGTGACGTTGAACGCGATGCCGAACTTCACCGGCGTGAGCGCGATGCCCTTCTTCAACACAGTGTTGCGTGCGTTGAAGGCGCGCACGCCCGCGCGCCGCGCACGGTAGTCGCTCGTCGTCTCGAGTTCGCCGAGCAGCTCCTGCAGCACGTTGTCCTCGACCGTCTGCCCGTACGGCGTCACGTTGCGTTCGGTCTTGCCGTACAGGTTCGCGTAGCGGACGTCGAGTGGATCGCGGCCGAGCGAACGCGCGATGTCGTCGAGGATGTATTCGATCGCGAACGCGCCCTGCGGGCCGCCGAAGCCGCGGAACGCGGTGTTCGACTGCGTGTTGGTCTTGCCGCAGTAGCCGGCGATATCGACGTCGCCGAGCCAGTACGCGTTGTCGAAGTGGCACACCGCGCGCGTCATCACCGGGCCCGACAGGTCGGCCGAGAAGCCGCAGCGCGACGTCATGTCGAGCGCGACGCCGTCGATGCGGCCGTCGTCGTCGTAGCCGACGTCGAAGCGGTAATGGAAGTCGTGCCGCTTGCCGGTGATCATCATGTCGTCGTCGCGGTCCGGGCGCAGCTTCACCGGGCACAGCAGCTTCCACGCGGCGAGCGCCGCGCAGCATGCGAACAGCCCCGACTGCGATTCCTTGCCGCCGAAGCCGCCGCCCATCCGGCGGCATTCGACCAGCACATTGTGCGACGCGACGCCGAGCACATGCGCGACGAGGTGCTGCATCTCGCTCGGGTGCTGCGTCGAGCAGTACACGTGCATCCCGTCGTCGTCCTTCGGCACCGCGTACGCGATCTGCCCTTCGAGGTAGAACTGCTCCTGCCCGCCGAGCAGCATCTCGCCCGACTCGCGGTGCGGCGCGACGGCGAGCCGCGCGGCGGCATCGCCGCGTGCGAGCTTCAGCGGCGGGATCACGTAGGTTTCGGCCTTGCGCGCTTCCTGCGCGGTCAGGATCGCCGGCAGCTCCTCGTAGTCGACCTGCGCGCGGCGCGCCGCGAGCCGCGCGGTTTCGTGCGACGTCGCGACGACGATGAACATCGGCTGGCCGACGAACTGCACGACGCCCTTTGCGAGCACCGGATCGTCGTGGATGATCGGGCCGCAATCGTTGACGCCCGGGATGTCGTCGGCCGTGAACACGGCGACCACGCCCGGCGTCGCGCGCACCGCGTCGAAGTTCATCGACACGATCTTCGCGTGCGGCTTCGCCGACAACCCGAGCGCCGCGTGCAGCGTGCCGGCGACGAGCGGAATGTCGTCGGTGTAGGTGGCGCGCCCGCTCACGTGCAGGTGGGCGGATTCGTGGGCGCGCGACACGTGCACCTGCGCGGCGTCGGCCTGCGGATCGAGGGTGCTCAGGAACGGTTCTGCTTGCTGGTTCATGTTCGGTGTTCTCCCTCGTCAGACGCGCGCCGCGTCGTTGGCCGCTTCAGCGGCGACTTCGGCGTCCACTTCGCGCACGTTCAAGGCTTGCGGCGGCAGCGGGTCGTGCGGACGCGTCTCCAGCCAGAATCGATACATCAGGTTCTTCGCGGTATCGAGCCGATACGTGCTCGTCGCGCGCATGTCGGACAACGGCTGGTAGTCGCGCTCGAGCGCCTGCATCGCGGCCTGCGCGGTGGCTTCGTGCCACTGCGCGCCGTCGAGCACGGCTTCCGTATTGGCCGCGCGCTTCGGCGTCGCGGCCATTCCGCCGAACGCGATGCGCGGCTCGCGGATCGTGTCGCCGTCCGCGATGAACGCGAACGCCGCGCACACGGCCGAGATGTCCGAGTCGAAGCGCTTCGACAGCTTGTACGTGCGGAACTGCAGCTTGTCGCGCGCGCCGGTGCGGGTCGGCACCTTCAGGCCGACGACGAATTCGTGCGGCGCCATGTCCTTTTGCTGATAGCCCGTGTAGAGCGCTTCCAGCGGCAGCTCGCGCACCGTGTCGCCGCCGCGCAGCACGACGCGCGCGCCGAGCGCGATCAGGCCCGGCATCGAATCGCCGATCGGCGAGCCGTTCGCGACGTTGCCGCCGAGCGTGCCCGCGTTGCGGATCGGCAGCGAAGCGAAGCGCTTCCACATCTCGGTCAGCTCCGGATACGTGCCGGCCAGCGCCGCATAGGCCTTCTCGACCGTCACGCCGGCGCCGATCTCGATCCAGTCGTCGCCGTGCACGACCTGCTGCAGCTCGGCGATCTGGCCGACGTAGATCAGGTCGTCGAGGCGGCGCATCTGCTTGGTGACCCACAGGCCGATGTCGGTGCTGCCGGCGAGGATGCGCGCGTCGGGGCGCTCGACCTTCAGCGCGGCCAGCGCGTCGAGCGTGCGCGGCGCCGCGAAGCGTGCGCCGTTGACCGTCGTGTAGTCGAACGTGTCGTCGCGCTTGAGCGATGCAAGCGTGCGGGCGAGCGCGGCCGTGTCGACCGGCGCCGACGGTGCCTGAGCGCCTTCGCCGGTCGCACCTTCGCCGGCCGCGTCGAACATCCGCACCGCCGCATCGACGATCGGGCGATAGCCGGTGCAGCGGCACAGGTTGCCGGTCAGCGCATCGGCGATCTCGGTGCGCGTCGGCACGTCCTTCGCCTTCGCGCACGCACTGCCGCAGCCTTCGTGGCCGTGCTTCTCGTACAGCGCCCACATCGACATCACGAAGCCGGGCGTGCAGAACCCGCATTGCGAACCGTGGCAATCGACCATCGCCTGCTGCACCGGATGCAGCGTGCCGTCCGGCTGGCGCAGGTCCTCGACCGTCAGGAGCGCCTTGCCGTCGAGTGTCGGGAGGAACTGGATGCACGCGTTGACGGCCTTGAACTCGACCGCACCGGCATCGGTCAGCTCGCCGACGACGACCGTGCACGCGCCGCAGTCGCCTTCCGCGCAGCCTTCCTTGGTGCCGGTGCAATGCGCGTCCTCGCGCAGGTATTGCAGCACGGTGCGGGTCACGTCCGCGCCGCTGACTTCGCGGATCGCGTGACGATGGTAGAAGCGGATCGGCTCACTCATGTCTCGGCGTTTCTTCAAATGGGGGGCAAGGCGGCCTGCGCGGAGCGCTCGACCGACGTTTTTCTGACAGTTTGCACGCTATCACCGTCAAATTCCGCAACCCATAGCCCATCACGCATGCGGCTCATATAACTGCCGCGATATGCGGGCCCGGCCGGCTGACACCCTTGCCGCACGGTGCGCTCGGGCCCGTCCCGGTCGCCCGCGATCGTCCGTGGGCCGCCTGAACGGGGCGCGATTAACTAAATGGTACCTGCGGGAAAACCGGTTCCATGGGAAAATCCCGATTCCCTTTTCCGCCGTTTTCCGTTCGTTTCGTCATTCGTTCCGACCCCATGTCATCCGATTCCGCCACACCGCCGCGCAGCGGGTTCGCGGTCACGCTGCAAATCGTGTCCGTCGTCTGCTTCACGTTCATCTGCTACCTGACCATCGGCCTGCCGCTCGCGGTGCTGCCGGGCTTCGTCCACGACGACCTCGGCTTTTCGGCGATCGTCGCGGGCGGCGCGATCAGCGTCCAGTACTTCGCGACGCTCGCCTCGCGGCCGCTCGCCGGGCGCCTCGCCGATACGCTCGGGCCGAAGCAGACCGTGCTGCGCGGGCTGGTCGGCTGCGGCGTGTCGGGCGTGCTGCTGCTCGTCGCGCTGCTGCTCGCGCACTGGCCGGTCGCGAGCCTCGTGCTGCTGGTCGCGAGCCGGCTCGTGCTCGGCGTCGGCGAAAGCCTGTGCGGCACCGGCGCGATCCTGTGGGGCATCGGCCGGGTCGGCGTCGCGCACAACGCGAAGGTGATCTCGTGGAACGGCATCGCGACCTACGGCGCGCTCGCGCTCGGCGCGCCGGTCGGCGTCGCGATCGCGCATACGCTGAATCCGGCGCTGATCGGCGTGATCGTGATCGCGCTGGCCGCGCTCGGCTTCTACCTCGCCCGCCTGATCGCGCCGGTGCCGCTGGTGCACGGCGAACGGATGTCGTATGCGAGCGTGTTCACGCGCGTGCTGCCGCACGGCCTCGGTCTCGCGCTCGGTTCGGCCGGCTTCGGCTCGATCGCCACCTTCGTCACGCTGTACTACGCGGCGCGCCACTGGCCGAACGCCGCGCTGTCGCTGACGGTATTCGGCACGCTGTTCATCGGCGCGCGCCTGCTGTTCGCGAACACGATCAAGACCTACGGCGGCTTCCGCGTCGCGATCGTGTCGTTCGCGTTCGAATCCGCGGGCCTGCTGCTGCTGTGGCTCGCGCCGGTACCGCACGTCGCGCTCGTCGGCGCGGCGCTCACGGGCTTCGGCTTCGCGCTGATTTTCCCGGCGCTCGGCGTCGAGGCCGTCGCGCTCGTGCCGCCCGCGAGCCGCGGCGCGGCGCTGTCCGCGTACTCGGTGTTCCTCGACCTGTCGCTCGGCATCACCGGCCCGCTGGCCGGCTATGTGGCAGGTGCGTTCGGCTATCCGCAGGTGTTCCTGTTCGCGGCGGTGGCCGCCGCGGCGGGCGTCGCGCTATCGATGGTGCTGTATCAGCGGCAGGCGCGCGTGGCGGGGAGCGGCGCGGCGGCGTGATGCCTGCGCCGTGCACGGCGGCCGGCCGCGACCTTCGCCCCGCCGCCAAAATAAAACGCCCGCGCGATGCGGGCGTTTTTTCATCCGTCGATCGATATGACGACAGCGAGGATCGATCACGCCGTCCGCAGAAACAGCTTCCGCGTGAAGTCGAACGCGACGAGATTGCCGGCCACCACGAGCAGCAGCCCCAGCACCGCCAGCGGCGACCACTGGTAGCCCTCGAACACCGTCGACACGGCCAGCGCGACGATCGGGAACAGCACCGTGCAGTACGCCGCGCGCTCCGGCCCGATCCGGCCGACGAGCGTCAGGTAAGCGGTGAAGCCGATCACCGAGCCCGGCACGGCGAGATACACCAGCGCGCCGAGATAGCGCGGGCTCGTGTCGAGCGTGAACGGCATCCCGACCGCCGCGCTGCCGACGGTCAGGATCGCCGCGCCGATCAGCATCGCCCAGCCGTTGGTCACGAGCGGATGCAGCCCCATCGACTGCATCCGGCTCGACAGCAGGTTGCCCGCCGAGAAGCACATCGTGCCGGCGAACGCGATCGCGAGCCCCGTCCACGTCGCATGGTCGTCGAGATGGCCGGCCATCTGCTGCCAGAACAGGCATGCGATGCCCGTCAGGCCGAGCAGCGCGCCGGCGATCGCCGACGGCCGCAGCGGGCGGCCCATGAACAGCCGGCCGTTGATCGAGTTCAGCAGCGGCGCGGTCGAGAAGATCACCGCGACGAGGCCGCTCGGCACGACCTGCTCCGCGTAGTAGAAGCACAGGAAGTTCAGGCAGAACAGCGCGAAGCCCTGCGCGACGAGAAAGCGCCACGCCTCGCGCGGCGGGCGCACCGGGCGGCGCATCACGCGCAGCAGCGCGAACAGCACGGCGGCCGCGAGCCAGAAGCGCCACGCGATCGACACGGGCGGCGGCACCGAGCCGAGCTGCCACTTGATCGCGATCCAGGTGGTGCCCCAGATCAGCACGGTGACGAAATAAAGCGACAGGTTCATGGCGGCATTCCGGACAATCGGGTGAATCGGGATCCCGACTATGCCGTCGCCCAGCGTGGGTCGATTGTCCGGAATTGCGGTCTTTTTCGGCGCGCCGCACGCGGCGCCGCGTGCCCGCTTATACTCGGCGCATCATGAGTCTCTCCCTCTGCGCCCCGCCCGTCGATCGCGCCGCCGCCCTGGCCGGCGGCGATCTGCCGTTCGGCCTGCAGTCGGTCTGTCGCACGCTCGCCGACGCGAACGCGACGCTCGAGCGCTTCGCATGGCTCGGCGATCACCTCGCGATCGCCGAATGGACGCGGATCACCGATGAAAGCGAGACGGTCTACGAGCAACCCGGCCACCACACGCTGTCGTGCTACCTCGACGGCGGCTACCGGACCGAGCGCCAGCGCGTGCCGCGCTATGGCGCGCCGAGCCTGCTGTGCGCGTTGCCGGGCGACCATGAATCACGCTGGTGGGTGCGCGGCGAAATGCATTTCATCCACCTCTATTTCCTGCCCGAGCACTTCACGCAGCGTGCGATCCGCGAGCTCGATCGCGAGCCGCGCGAGCTGAAGCTCGCCGATCGCACCTATTTCGAGGATGCACGCGTCGCGGCGCTGCTGCGCTCGCTCGCGCTGGATGGCTGGGACGATGCCGACGAGCGGCTGCGCGTGAACGAGACCGCGCACGAAGTGCTGAGCCTGCTGCTGCGCGGGCAGAGCACGACGCGCACCGACACGTCGTTCCGCGGCGGGCTGGCGCCGGCCGTGCGCCGCCGCGTGCGCGACTACATCGACACGTATCTCACGCAGCCGCTGACGCTCGGCGAACTTGCCGAGGTCGCCGCGCTGTCCGAGTACCATTTCTCGCGGATGTTCCGGCTGTCGTTCGGCCGCGCGCCGCACGCGTGGGTGGCCGAGCAACGGCTCGCCCGGGCCCGCGAGCTGCTGCGCACGACGGCGCTGCCGCTCGCGCAGATCGCGGCCGACTGCGGCTACGCGAACGCCGGCCACTTCAGCCATCGCTTTCGCGACGCGCACGGCACGACGCCGAATACGTATCGGCGCGCGATGCAAGGCCGCTGAGCGCGGCCCCTTTCCGCTGTTCCGCGCTTACGCGCCGCGCCGCGACAGTTCCTGTTCGAGCGCCGCGACGCCGGCCGGCAGGTCGACCGGCACCTTCAGGTCGACCATCGTGCGGCCGAACGCATGCAGCGTGCGGAACAGGTTGTGTTCGCGGCACTGCTCGCCCATCTGCCCGATCCGCACGATCGGCAACCCGAACGAACCCGAGATCTCGACCTGGTACTGCTTCGAGATATGGCCGCAGACCATCCCGGGCGTCAGCCCCTCCGGCGTCTCGATCCCGACCACCGAATTGAGCCGGCAGTCCTTCGGCGCATAGAGCTTGAGCCCCATCGACTCGACGCCCGCCTGCAGCGCCAGCGAGCAGCGCAGGTGGCGCGCGAAGCGGCTTTCGAGCGTCTCCGCGCAAACCAGCCGCAGCGCCTCGTGCAGCGCGAGCACCCCCGACACGGGCGCCGTGTAGTGATAGCCGGCGTTGTGCCAGAAATTCTCCGCGAGCGCCATGTCGAGACACCAGTGCGCGTTCGGCTCGGGGCGCGTCTTCATGCGCTCCCACGCAGCATCGGAGAACGCGATCAGCGACACGCCCGGGATCGACGACAGCCCCTTCTGGCCGCCGGTGATCACCGCGTCGATGCCCCACGCGTCCATCTCGAGCGGCATCGTCGACAGCGTGCACACCGCGTCGACGACGACCAGCGCGCCGGCCGCCTTCGCGAGCGCCGCGATGTCGCGCAGGTCGCGGTTCCACACGGTGTTCGACGTCTCGCCCTGCACGATCGTGACGATCTCGGGCCGCTCGCGCGCGATCGCGTCGGCGATCTCGTCGAGGCTCGCCACCGCGCGATCGGCCACTTCGAGCGTCGCGACGTCGGCGCCGACGCGCGTGGCCATCTCGGCCATCCGCGCGCTGAAGAAGCCGTTGCGGATCGACAGCACGCGCGTGCCGCGCCATGCGAGGTTCGAGATCGCCATTTCCATCGCGGCCGAGCCCGGGCCCGCGACACCGAGCACCCACTTCGTGCGGGTCTGGAACACGTAACGCGCCATCTCCTTCACCTGCTCGATGATCTTCGCCATCGTCGCGCCGAGGTGGTTGATCACGATCGTGTTCGCCTTGGCCACCGCGGCCGGGATCGGAACTGGGCCGGCCCCCATCATCAGCAGCGGTTCTTCGGGCAGGATCGCGTCGAGCGGCACGACGACGGGACAGGGAATCGGCGAGTAATCGATGGACATGGCTGGAAAAGGATGAGGAAAGGAAGTGCTCGAACGCCCGCAGCACGGGGCCCGTGGCGCGGCGCCCGTTGCACGCGGCGAACTGATCGATCATTCCGTGTTCCGCCGCCTCGCGCAAGAGGCACGCACGTCCGGACAGCGCGACGGTGGCCCGGTCATCGAACCGGGCCAGACGGCCATGCACCGCACGCGCCATGATCTTCCGGATTGGAAAAAGGATTGCCCCCGGTTGCGAAACGGTTCCATTCGGGTTCCGTACGCGCGATTTTCTTCGCCAATATCAAGACGATTCTTCGAAACCGGCGGTTCAGCCCAATTGGCGGATCGCGCGCAATACACCGGCCACCTGATACAAATCACGGAGCGAATTCGATACACAAAATCCGAACGTGGAAAAAACATCCACCATTCCTGATCGTATTGGGGAACGACTCCTGCACTGCCGTGTACCCGCTCGCTCGAATCACCCGCAACACATTGATTAATTTGATAAATATTCTCCAAATCGACACATACTCCAATACCGATTCGGTTTTGTTCGGTGCGTTCTTGCTGCGTCGCAGCGTTAAACCGGTACCCGCGATTTCGATTTTACACAAGCCGCCCATTTTCTCAGGTTGACGGATATCGGTTCTGTATTGAACAATTGTCTACGGAATCGAAAAATCGATTTTTCGATACGAGGGCAAGCTGGAGCCGCGCGATGCGCTTTCGACGTTGCGCGGCGAAAAATCACAACCATAATCAATCAACCGGGCCAGAAATACGCAAGCCATGAACCAGATTCAGACCATGCGTGTATTCGTCTGCGTCGCCGAGCAGCAAAGCTTCCGGCGCGCGGCGCACCATCTCGGCGTGTCCAATGCGCTCGTCACGCGTTCGATCGCGATGCTCGAGGGCCACCTGAACACACGGCTGATCCATCGCACCACGCGCAATCTGTCGCTCACCGAGGCTGGCGTGCGCTACCTCGATGGTTGCCGCGCGCTGCTCGAGGAATTCGACCACCTCGAATCGTCCGTCGCGCATGCCGTGCGCGAACCGGCCGGCACGCTACGCGTCGTCGCGTCGGGGCTGCTGTCGCCGCTGGCGCTGACGCCGCTCGTCAGCAGCTTCCGGCACCGCTACCCCGAGCTGCGCGTGCAGCTGACCGTCGCCGAAGGGCCGCTCGACGTGCTCGATTCCGGCTACGACGTCGGCATCGTCACCGGCACCCGGCTCGACGGCAACCCGACGCTGATCGGCCATGCGCTCGCGCCGAACCCGTTCGTCGCGTGCGCGGCGCCGGCCTATCTCGACCGCCGCGGCGAGCCGCGCGTGCCCGACGACCTGCCGGGCCACGACTGGGTCACGCTCGCGCCGCACCAGCACGCGCCGACGTGGCAACTGGTCGGCCACGACGGCGTCGCCCATTCGGTCACGGTGCGCCCGGCCTGCACGGTCAACCAGCTCGCGCTCGTCCAGGCGGCGGCCGTGGCCGGCGCCGGCATCGCGGTGCTGCCCGAGCCGTGCGTCGCCGACGCGCTCAACCACGGCACGCTCGTGCGGCTGATGGCCGGCTACCGGATCGACGATCCCGACACGCAGTTGTCGCTCGTCTATCCGAACCGCCAGTACGTGCCGGCCCGCACCCGCAGCTTCGTCGAGCACGCGCTCGAGCACTTCAGCGCGCCGGCCGCCCGCGAGCAGGCGGATTACGGCTTCCTGCGGCCGGTACGCGGCCCCGAACGCTCCGACATCGTCACGGGGCTGCAGTAAACTGCGCGCGTCAGCCATCGGAGGTGCAGCGTGCGCGTGATCCTGTTCAGCAGCCGGCAGTACGACGACGATTCGTTCACCGCCGCCAACCGGCAGTTCGGCTATCGGCTGCACTTCCAGCCGTCGCACCTCGACGCGGAAACGGCGATTCTCGCGCACGGCTATGACGTGGTCTGCCCGTTCGTCAACGACACCGTCGACGCGGCCGTGCTCGAACGGCTCGCCGACGGCGGCACGCGGCTGATCGCACTGCGCTCGGCGGGCTTCAACCATGTCGACCTCGCCGCCGCCGAACGGCTCGGCATCACGGTCGTGCGCGTGCCCGCGTATTCGCCGCATGCGGTCGCCGAGCACGCGGTCGCGCTGATCCTCGCGCTCAATCGCCGCCTGCCGCGCGCGGTCGCCCGCACCCGCGAAGGCGACTTCTCGCTGAACGGCCTGCTGGGCTTCGACCTGCACGGCAAGACCGTCGGCGTGATCGGCACCGGCATCATCGGCAGCGTGTTCGCGAAGATCATGATGGGCTTCGGGATGCACGTGCTCGCGCATTCGGTGCCGCCGTACAACGACGAGCTGATCGCGTTCGGTGCGCGCTACGTCGAGCTCGACGAGCTGCTGCGTCATGCCGACATCGTCAGCCTGCATTGCCCGCTGCTGCCGTCGACACACCACCTGATCAACGAGCGGACGCTCGCGCGGATGAAGCACGGCGCGATGCTGATCAACACCGGGCGTGGCGGCCTCGTCGATGCGCAGGCGCTGGTCGACGCGCTCAAGAGCGGCCAGCTCGGCCAGCTCGGGCTCGACGTGTACGAGGAGGAAAGCGGGCTCTTCTTCGAGGATCACTCCGACCTGCCGCTGCAGGACGACGTGCTCGCGCGCCTGCTGACGTTCCCGAACGTGATCGTCACGTCGCACCAGGCGTTTTTCACGCGCGAGGCGCTGGCCGAGATCGCGCGCACGACGCTCTTGAACATCGAGGCGTGGCATGCGGGCGCGCCGCAGAACGTCGTGACCGCAAATCGCTGAGAAACCGCACGTTTGATGGCGTACAGCGCATCCGCAATCGTTTGCTCGTGCATGCTGCCGCACACTGCACCCGCCCTCGTCAACAATTCAGCGCATTGTTTCGATCGAAGTAACGTTTCGCGCACGCCGTCTGCTATCGTTGCGCCGACGTCCCTTCCCTGCCTTTGCCGCTCATGCGTTTCGACGATTCAGACATCGCCGCCGTCTACCGTGCCATCTTCGAACGGCGCGACATGCGCCATTTCACGCCGGCGCCCGTCGATCCGGCCGTGCTCGCGCGGCTGCTGCGCGCGGCGCACCACGCGCCGAGCGTAGGTTTCATGCAGCCGTGGCGCTTCATCCGCATCACCGATCCCGCCCTGCGCACCTCGATCCACGCGCTGGTCGAGGCCGAACGCCGCGCGACCGCCGACGCGCTCGGCGAGCGCCAGGACGAATTCATGCGGCTGAAGGTCGAAGGCGTGCGCGAATGCGGCGAGTTGCTGGTCGTCGCGCTCGCCGACGGCCGCGAACGCCACGTATTCGGCCGCCGCACGCTGCCGGAGATGGATCTGGCCTCCGCCGCGTGCGCGATCCAGAACATGTGGCTGGCCGCGCGCGCGGAAGGGCTCGGGATGGGCTGGGTGTCGCTGTTCGACGTCGATGCGCTGCGTACGCTGCTGCGGATGCCCGACGGCGCGAAACCGATCGCCGTGCTGTGCGTCGGCCACGTCGACGCGTTCTATGCGAAGCCGATGCTCGAAGCAGAGCGCTGGGCCGCGCGGATGCCGATCGAAGCCTGCCTGTTCGAGAACGGCTGGGACGATCCGGCGGCGATCGACGGGGCCGGATCGGCTGCGGCGCCAGCGGAGGTGGCCAGCGAAACGAAGCACACGCCGGACGCGATGCGCGACGGGTCGTCCAAACGCATCGCGTGATCCCCTCCGGCAGCCGCCATCATCCCGGCCCTGGAGCTCCCGCGAATCCCACACTGTGAGCTTGCCGCTCACCACCCCGTCGCACGCCGGCAACACCTGTTTTGGCCCCAAGCATAGGGGTTTTCACTGAAGTAGAATCGCGGCTGACGTTCGCCTCACCGACCGCCCGCCCCGCGCCTCCCGCGCCTGGCTCGAGCGGCATCCTTTCCCGAGCCTACCGCGATGCCCCTGCCTCTTTTCGCCCTTGCCGTCGCCGCATTTGGAATCGGTACCACCGAATTCGTGATCATGGGGCTGCTGCCCAATGTCGCGCGCGACCTCGGCGTGTCGATTCCGGCCGCCGGGATGCTCGTGTCGGGCTACGCGCTCGGCGTGACGATCGGCGCGCCGATCCTCGCGATCGTCACCGCGAAGATGCCGCGCAAGCGTGCGCTGATGAGCCTGATCGGGCTGTTCATCGCCGGCAACCTGTTCTGCGCGATCGCGCCCGGCTACGCGGTGCTGATGGCCGCGCGCGTCGTCACCGCGTTCTGCCACGGTGCGTTCTTCGGGATCGGCTCGGTGGTCGCGAGCAACCTCGTCGCACCGAACCGCCGCGCACAGGCGATCGCGCTGATGTTCACCGGCCTCACGCTCGCGAACGTGCTCGGCGTGCCGCTCGGCACCGCGCTCGGCCAGGCGTTCGGCTGGCGCGCGACGTTCTGGGCCGTCACCGGCATCGGCATCGCCGCGGCCGCCGCGCTCGCGGTGTGCCTGCCGAAGAACCTCGCGATGCCCGACACCAGCATCACGCGCGAATTCAGCGTGCTGAAGCACCCGCAGGTGCTGATGGTGCTCGGCATCAGCGTGCTCGCGTCCGCGAGCCTGTTCAGCGTGTTCACGTACATCACGCCGATCCTCGAGGACGTGACGGGCTTCTCGCCGCGCCAGGTCACCTACGTGCTGCTGCTGTTCGGCCTCGGCCTGACCGTCGGCGGCACGCTCGGCGGCAAGCTCGCCGACTGGCGCCGGATGCCGTCGCTGATCGCGACGCTCGCGCTGATCGGCATCGTCCTCGCGCTGTTCGCGGGCACGATGCATCTGCCGTTCGCCGCGCTCGCGACGATCTTCGTGTGGGGCATCCTCGCGTTCGCGATCGTGCCGCCGCTGCAGATCATGATCGTCGATCGCGCGAGCGACGCGCCGAACCTCGCGTCGACGCTCAACCAGGGCGCGTTCAACCTCGGCAACGCGACCGGCGCGTGGCTCGGCGGGATGGCGATCGGCTCGGGCGTGTCGCTCGTGAGCCTGCCGTGGGTCGGTGTCGCGATGGCCGTCGCGGCGCTCGCGCTCACGCTGTGGTCGGCGTCGCTCGAACGCCGGCCGGTGGTCGTGCCGACCGAGTACGTGTGACATCACCCTGCTGCGATCGTTGCGTACGCAACTCCATCCGATCCTGATGGCCTTCATGGACCTTTCAACGGTCGCGGTGTAGCATCGCGGCCGATGAAAGCCATTCTCAATCGCGATTTCCTCGCGCTGATCCTGAGCGTCGCGGTCGTCGGCCTCGGGACCGGCGCCACGCTGCCGCTCACCGCACTCGCACTGACCGAAGCCGGACACGGCACCAACGTCGTCGGCATGCTGACCGCCGCGCAGGCGCTCGGCGGCCTCGCGATCGTCCCGTTCGTCACCGCGCTCGCACGGCACATCGGCGCGCGCCGCGCGATCGTCGTGTCGGTCGTGCTGCTCGCGGCGGCCACCGCGCTGATGCAGTTCACGTCGAACCTGATCCTGTGGGGCGTGCTGCGCGTGCTGTGCGGCGCCGCGCTGATGCTGCTGTTCACGATCGGCGAAGCATGGGTGAACCAGCTCGCCGACGATTCGACACGCGGCCGCGTCGTCGCGATCTACGCGACCAATTTCACGCTGTTCCAGATGGCCGGCCCCGTGCTCGTCAGCCAGATCGCCGGCGCGACCAGCATCCGCTTCGCGCTGTGCGGCGCGCTCTTCCTGCTCGCGCTGCCGACGCTCGCGACGATCCGCCGTGCACCGCTCGCCGGCGACGACGCGCATCACGCAGCGCACGACAGCTGGCTCGCGGTGCTGCCGCGCATGCCCGCGCTGATCATCGGCACCGGCTTCTTCGCGCTGTTCGACACGCTCGCGCTGTCGCTGCTGCCGCTCTACGCGATGGATCACGGCGTCGCGAGCGCGACCGCCGTGCTGCTCGCGTCGATCATGCTGTTCGGCGATACCGCGATGCAGTTCCCGATCGGCTGGCTCGCGGACAAGCTCGGCCGCGAACGGGTGCACCTCGGCGCCGGCTGGATCGTGCTGGCCGGCCTGCCGCTGCTGCCGTTCGTGATCGCGAATCCGTGGCTGTGCTGGCCGTTGCTGTTCGTGCTCGGCGCGGCGGCCGGCAGCATCTATACGTTGTCGCTCGTCGCGTGCGGCGAACGGTTCCGCGGCGCGGCGCTCGTCACCGCGAGTTCGCTCGTGTCGGCGTCGTGGAGCGCTGCGAGCTTTGGCGGCCCGCTGGTGGCGGGCGCGTTGATGGAGCAACTGGGCAGCAACGCACTCATCGGCGTGCTGGTCGCCTGTGTCGCCGCGTTCGTCGCGGCCGCGCTGTGGGAGCGCCGCGCCGCGGTGCAACGCGCGGTCTGATGCGGGTTGGCGTTGGCGTTGGCGTTGGCGTTGGCGTTGGCGTTGGCGTTGGCGTTGGCGTTG